>Ga0070740_10004535_pt1 | contig 13584 bp, 14 predicted proteins | sample Coa_R2_FD_67286 | JGI IMG/M metagenome (GOLD analysis project Ga0070740, IMG submission 67286) | Surface soil microbial communities from Centralia Pennsylvania, which are recovering from an underground coalmine fire - Coalmine... | ecosystem: Environmental > Terrestrial > Soil > Unclassified ... | reverse complement strand
GCCTACCTGTGCATCGGCTACGTCGATTCCTTTCCGGCGCGCCCCGTGTTGGAAAAGGCGGGATGGGCCGAGCGGCTGTCGCCGCGCAAGCTTTTGCATTTCGACTCGTGGGACGGCGGCCCCGCGGACACCGAGCGCCTGGCGCGGCTGGTCGAGGACCCCGAAATCTGGCGCGAGATATTCCCCGGCGACGGCCCTGGGGAAGATGACAAGTAGCGACATCAAGTGCGGTTTGGGCGCGCGGAAACCATATGGACAATCAATTCCTGGTTGACGCCGAATGGCTTGCACGCAGCGCCGGGCCCGGCGTGGTGCTGATCGACACGCGGCCCGCCGCCCAGTTCTGGGCCGGCCATCTGCAAGGCGCGCGTCATCTCGATCCCTTCCCCTTCCACTATTACGACACCAGTGCCAAGGCGATCGGCGAGTTCACGCAGCAGTCGGAATGGATCTTCTCGGCGCTGGGCATCACCGGAAGCGAGACGGTAGTCTTTTACGAAGACAACTCCGGGATGCGGGCGGCGCGCGGGGCGTGGATTCTGGAATACCTGGGCCATCCCGCGGTCAGGATTCTGGACGGCGGACTGACGGCGCTGACCGGCGCGCCGCTGACTGAGCGCGCCGACCCGGTGACACCCTATCCGTTCAAGGCGTCGGTGCGGCCCGAAATCCTGGCCACTTACGAGCAGGTGCGCGAGGCGCTGGGCCGTCTTGGCACGCGGATTTTCGATGTGCGCAGCGAAGCCGAATATTACGGCGAAAACGTGCGCGCCAGACGCGGCGGCGCAATCCCCGGCGCAATCAATCGCGACTGGGCGTTAAGCCTTGATGCGCAAGGGAAATTCAAATCGCCGCGGGAGCTGCGAGCCGTCTTCGAGGCGCTGGGATTTTCTCCGCACGACGAGATCATCGCCTACTGCCAGGGCGGTTACCGCGCCGCGCACGCCTACTACGCGCTGCGGCTGGCCGGCTTTGCCAAGACGCGCAACTATCTGGGTTCGTGGGGCGAATGGGGCAATCGCGAAGACCTGCCGATCGAAAAGCCGCGCCGCCGCTGAGCGTGCGCACGCGCAACCGCGCTCATCCGGCCCGGCGCGAAGCTTCGATCCTGCTGGCCGGCTTCGAACCTTTCCACGGCGAGCGGCGCAATCCGTCGCTGGAGGTGGCGCGCGCGCTGGACGGCGAAATGATCGGAACTCTGCGCGTCAGCTCGCTGCAGCTTCCGGTGGTGTATGCCACGGCCGCGCGCAGGATAACGCGCGCCATCGCGCGCATCGTACCAGCGGCGGTGCTGGGGCTGGGGCAGGCCGCAGGGCGGCCCGCCATCTCCCTGGAGCGGGTCGCGATCAATCTGGCCGATGGACCCGGTCGCGACAACGCCGGCCGGCGCTGGACCGACAAGCCGGTGATTGCCGGCGGACCCGATGCCTACTTCGCGCGCTTGCCGCTGCGCGCGATCCTGCAGGCACTCGAGCGCCGGCATATTCCCGCATCTCTGTCGCTCAGTGCCGGCTCCTTTATTTGCAACGCCGTGATGTACGCGGCGCTGCACCAGTTGCGCCGGCGTCCCACCGTGCCCTGCGGCTTCATTCATTTGCCCTACGACACCCACCAGGCCCTGCGCCATCCGGCGCAGCCCAGCATGCCGCTGGAATTGATGATCGACGCGGTGCGCACCGCCATCGCCGCCATCGGCCGAAGCGCCAACTCATCAGGGCAAAGGGAGATTTGACCCGCGGGCATCGCGGCGCGGTTGCTCGATCGATCGGCGTTGTGACAAGGTATTTCTCCCGCTCAGCGCCTTACGAAGGTCATGGAAGCCGCAGCTACGGCCGCCGAGATTCAGGTTCCGACCGCGCCCGCCACCTCGCATCGATGGCTGATCGCGCTGGCGGTAATGCTTGGCACGACGCTGGAAGTCCTGGACACGTCGATCGTCAACGTCGCGCTGCCCCATATGCAGGGCAGCTTCTCCGCCAGCCTCGATGAGATCTCCTGGGTGGTGACCAGCTACCTGGTCGCTAACGGAATCATGATCCCAATGACCGGATGGATCTCGGCGCGCTTCGGGCGCAAGCGCTACTTCCTGACCTCGGTCACGGTGTTTGTCGCCGCCTCGATGATGTGCGGAGCGGCTCAGTCGCTGCAACAGATGGTTCTCTTCCGCCTGATCCAGGGCACTGCGGGCGCCGCGATGATTCCTTCTTCGCAGGCGATCCTGATGGAGACGTTTCCGCCCGATGAGCAACAACTGGCGATGGCGGTGTGGGGGATGGGCCTGATGGTGGCGCCGATTCTGGGGCCCACGCTGGGCGGCTGGATCACCGACAACTGGAGCTGGCGCTGGAATTTCTACATCAACCTGCCGATCGGCACGATCGCGATTGCGATGGTGTCGGCGTTCGTGCATGACCCGCATTACCTGGCCGCACGCCGCGGGCGCAGGATCGACTACCTGGGTATGGCGCTGCTGGTGGTGTCGCTGGGCCTGATGCAAATCGTGGTGGACCGCGGCGAGCGCGCCGACTGGTTCAATTCCGCCTGGGTCGTGTATGCCACCGCGGTCTCCGCGTTGGCCTTCGCCGTGCTCGGTGTGTGGGAATTGCATTTCAGCGAACCGATTCTCGACCTGCGCATTCTCAAGCAGCGCATCTTCAGCGCCTCGCTCATACTGCAGGTCGCGATGAGCGGCGTGCTGTTCGGCACCCTGCTGATCTCACCCATCTTCATGCAGGAGTTTTTGGGCTATACACCGTGGGTGTCGGGACTGGTTCAGGCGCCGCGCGGGCTGGGCTCGATGACGGGGATGCTGGTGGTGGGACAGGTCTCGCGCCGCGGCTACGACACCAAACCCTTCGTGGGCGTGGGTTTTATGCTGGTCGCTGTCGCCACCTGGATCATGTCGGGCTGGGACCTGCAGGCCAGCATGTGGGCGGTGATGTGGCCGCCGGTTATCATGAGCCTCGGCTTCGGCATGATCTTCCCGACCATTTCGGCTGCGGCGCTGTCGGGTATCAAGCCCGAGCGGATGGGCTACGCGGCAAGCCTCTACAACATGATGCGCAACACCGGCGCGGCCATCGGCATCGCCTACATGACCAACATGCTGGTCCGCCATCAGCAGCTCCATCAGTCGATCCTGGCCGAGCATTTCTCGGTGTTCGACGCCTGGCGGCTGAGCAGGGCGGCGCCGATGCAGCCGGGCGCGCCCGCCTTCGGTTATCTGCATCAGTTGATGACCGGCCAGAAGCGCGGACTGGGAATGGTTTACGGGCTGGTGCAGGCGCAGGCCTCGATGCTCGCCTTCAACGACATCTATCGGATGCTGGCCGGGATGTCGCTGCTGATGGCGCCGGCCTTCGTGCTGCTGCGCGGCGGCACCAAATCCTCAGCCGCCGCCCCCGGCCACTGACCTTGTCGGCCGTACCCCGAACCGCCGACCGAATAAATCGTCACGAGCCAGGACAGAAAGGCATTTTTCATCCGAAGACGCCGGCGATTGTCAACTCGCTGATACGCTCCTGGCTGTAGCCCAGAATCTTTTCCATTACGTACTGGTTGTCGCGGCCGAGCGACGGCGCGGCGCGGCGCACCCGGCCCGGCGTGCGGGAGAGATGAGCGCGCGGACCTTCCACCGTCGTGCGGCCCAGCGCCTGATGCTCGATTTCCACGAAATGGCCGCGATGCGCGAACTGTGGATCGCGCCATGCTTGCGCGCTGTTCTGAACCTGATAGGCGGGGACGCCGCGCGCTTGCAGAGTTTGCTCTATTTCCGTCGCGCCGCGGGTTGCGGTCCAGGTCCCGATGACATCATCGAGTTGTGCGCGGTTTGCAACCCTCGTCTCCATCGTCGCGAAGCGCGGATCCAGGGCCATCGCGGCGGCGCCCATCGCGTCGCACAACGAGCGCCATTGCGAATCGGTGCGGCACACGATCGCGACCCATTGATCGTCCCCGGCGGCCGGATAAATGCCATGCGGCGCCATATCGCGGTCGGTATTGCCGGCGCGCTGCGGTTCATGACGATTGACTGAGTATTCCAGGATCGCCGGAGTGAGAAAGTGAATTGCCGATTCCACCTGCGCCTGGTCGATGTATTGCCCCTCGCCGGTACGGCGGCGATGCTCCAGTGCGGCCAGGATCGCAATCGCAGTATAGCGCGGCGCGATATAATCGGTGTACGCGCCGAACACACCGGTCGCCGCCCGATCGGGCCATCCCGCCAGGTTGCTGAACCCGGCGATCGCCGCCGCCATGTTGCCAAAGCCGGCGATCTGCCGCAGCGGACCGGTCTGCCCGAACAGGCACGTGCTCAGCATTATGATGTCGGGGCGCACCCTGCGCAGCGAGTCGTAATCCAGACCCCACTTGCGCATCGCCCTGGGAGAGAACGACTCGGTCACAACGTCGGCCCATCGCACCAGGTCCAGCACCACCTCCCGCGCGCATGGATTGCCGAGGTCGATCGCAACTCCGAGCTTGCCCGCGTTGCAATTGTTGAACAGACCCGAGCTGTCGGCGCCGAAGTTGCTGTCCTGATGGGGCTGAAGCGTGCGTGCGGTATCGATCCGGTGGGGCGACTCGACGCGCACGATCTGCGCGCCGTAATCCGCCAGCATCCGCGTACCGGCCGGTCCCGCCATCACCCAGGCGAAATCCAGTATCTTTACGTCGGCAAGCGGCCCGTCAGAGTTCATCAGATAACTCCGCCGCGAACAAGATTTGAAAATTCCGCATCGCTCAATCCCAGCTCACCACAATATATTTCGCGATTGTGCTCGCCGACTTTGGGAGGACGGCGCCAATACTCAATCGGCGTCGCGCTGAATTTCACGAACGGGCCGGGAACGATATACTCGGCGCCGCCCGCGGGATCCTCGATGCTCCGCCAATACCGTCGCGAGGCCAGTTGTTCGCTGCGTGTCACCTCGCCGATGGTGGCGACCGGCGCCATTAGAAAACCGCGCTCCAGTGCAAGATTCAGCAGCTCCGCCTTGGTATGGGCGCGCGTGAAGTTGCACACAATCCCCTTGACCCGCTCGAATTCCGACAGCGGCTCGCGCCCGCTGAGCAGCATCTCGGCGTATCCGATCCAATCCTTGTCGCGAGTCGCCTCATCGCAGTAGCCCTGCTCGCATAGGTAATGCATCAGCTTGCGCGTAAACACTCCCAACGCCGACCCGAACAGAAAGGTCATCGAGATGAAACCATCTTTGGCGGGCCAGATCACCGGCAGGTTGAGCGGCCCCAACTTCAATCCGCCCGCCAGCCGGCGCAATTCAGTGGTACGCAGCGGCGCAGCCAGAATCGCCGACTGCGTGGCTATCGCGACCGACTGCACCGCGGCGATGTCGGCGTGCTGTCCGCGTCCCGAGCGGACGCGCTCATGATGCGCGACCAAGGCGGCAACCGCCGCATCCGCGCTCGCATGCAGATAGGCTTGCGGCACGCTAAGGCGCACGGGCGGCCGATCGTCGTCCCCGCCCAGGATCAGCGGACCGCCCGCCGCAAGCAGAATCAGATCCGCGTCGGCGTAATGCGCCTTGGGGCCGGTCTGTCCAAAACCGCTGATCGAAACATAGACCAGCGAAGGGTTGGCGGCAGCAAGGTCGTCGTATGCGAGTCGACGGCCGGCCATGAAGCCGGGCTCGAAGGATTCGATCAGGAAATCCGCGGCGGCGGCGAGCCGGCGCAACAGGTCGCGTCCCTCGGGCCGCTCGAGATTGAGGGTGATCGAACGCTTGTTGCGGCTGTAGGACCACCACAGCAGCGAGCGCTCGGGGTCGCGCACGTCAGCGGCGAACGGGCCGATGCGGCGTGCCGAGGAGCCGCCCGGCGGCTCCACCGCGATTACATCGGCGCCCAGGTCGGCCAGGATCTGGCCGCACAACAGCCCGCGTTCGTTGCTAAGGTCGAGGACACGGCGCGATTCCAGGATCGGCATCGGATCTCATCCCGGCGAGGTCGATGCAGATTCCTAGCACGTTCGGGCGCGGTTTGGTTAGCGGCTGGGATGCGCGCTCCGTCAGCCAGTGGGCTACATTTCGCGTCCGGCTCCTGCCGGAGATTTTCCGTCCAGGCTCAATCTTTGGGAAATTCGATCAGCTCCAGAATCTGGCCGTCGGGATCCTTGAAGCACACGAACCTGGTCGTCCCGCCGCCCATCTTCATGGTTTGGACGCCGGAGAGAAACTCCACACCTTGCGCCTTAAGCCGCTCATACTCCTGGTCGATATCCTTGGTATGAAAGGCGATGCGCGCAACGCCGGTGTGCCACAGGTGCGGGTAGGGGTTGCCCTCGGTTTTGGGTACTTTCCACTCGATAAGGTCGATGCGCGTGGCGCGTGGATCGTCACCCAGGATGAGCAGCGCCGCCTTGCCCCGGTTGTTGGGAATCCGCAGCCCCTCTTCGAATGCCTTGTTGCCGCCCTCGCCGACAAAGAAGGCGATTTTGAACCCCAGCATCTGGTAAAAGGCGAGCGAGCGGTCGAAATCCTTGACGTTGATGTTGACGTGAAAGATCGACTTGATCATAAAGTGCTTCCTTCCCGACCGCCTGGCGCGGCCACTCTCAACATAGCTCCGCCTCCATGCTTGTTGGAAACCGGCCGGCGCCGGCTCGGATTGGCGAGCTTGGCCCCCAATACGGTAGGCTGATCCCGGGAGGGAAATCGCAGATGCCGATCTTCAAGCGCGCAGACGTAGAACTTTACTACGAAGAGTATGGCGCCGGTTTTCCGCTGCTCCTGATTGCGCCGGGCGGGATGCGCTCGCAGATCGATTTCTGGCATCGCAGCCCGTTCGACCCGACCGTGGAGCTGGCCGCCAACTTCAGGGTGATCGCGATGGACCAGCGCAACGCCGGCGCCTCGCGCGCGCCGATAAGCGCGGCTGACGGATGGCATACGTTTGCCGCCGATCAACTGGCCCTGCTCGACCATCTGGAAGTGGCCCGCTGCCACATCATGGGCGGATGCATCGGCTCGTCGTATTGCCTGGGTCTGATCAAGGCCGCGCCGCAGCGGATGGTCGCGGCGGTGCTGCAAAACCCGATCGGGCTGGGCCCCGACGGTATCGCGCGCTTCCACAACATGTTCGACGATTGGGCGGCGGAATTGCGCCACAGCCGCCCCGACGCCGACGATGCCGCTTTGACGGCTTTTCGTAACAACATGTTTTCGGGTGACTTCGTGTTCTCCGTCAGCCGCGACTTCGTCCGCTCCTGCCTGACCCCGATGCTGATCCTGGCGGGCAGCGACCCGTTCCATCCCACCGAGGTTTCCCTCGAGCTGGCCCGTCTGGCACCCAACGCGGAGCTGATCATGGAGTGGAAAACTCCGGACACGGTGGGCGCCGCGGTCGAGCGCGTTCGCGCCTGGCTTGAGGATCGCGTACCATAAACGGTAAGGCACGCGCGCCGCAGCGCCGGCCGAGCGGGAGGAAGCACCATGAAACCGCTGCCGCATCGATACGAAGTGCGCCTGACCGGCGGTCCGGACGGCTACGCGACGTCCTCGGCGCAGGGCTTGCCCGATTTGCGCTGCGCTCCGCCGCTTGATTTCGACGGGCCCGGCGACGCGTGGAGTCCCGAACACATGCTGCTGAGCGCGGTCACCACCTGCTTTCTGTTCACCCTGCGCTCTGTCGCCAAATTGTCCAAAGTCCCGTTCAACGCGCTCGACCTGTCGGCGGAAGGCGTGCTCGATCGCACCGAGGGCGTGACCCGGTTCACCGATATCATTCTGCGCCCCAAGCTGACCGTGCCCCAGGGCACCGATCGGGCCCAGGCGCTGCGCATCATGGAAAAGGCCGAAAAGGCCTGCCTGGTCTCGGCCTCGCTCAAGACCCCGGTCCGCCTGGAACCCGAAGTGGTAGTCGGCTGAGCGGACCGGCAGGCGCTACAAATTCCGCTGCGCGCATTGCGATGCTATGTAGTCGCCCTGGCGCAGGGCCAGGGCAACTATAGTCAAAGTGGGATTTTCTCCGCCGCTGGTGGTGAACTGACTACCGTCGGAGATAAACAGGTTCTTTATGTCGTGGCTCTGACCCCACTTGTTGCATACGCCGTCACCGGGCTTTTCGCTCATGCGGCACGTACCCAGATTGTGCGTGGACGGGTAGGGCGGCACCTCGATTGTCTCCACCGCGCCGGCCGCCTTATAGACTGCCGCACCGCGCTTGTATGCGTAATTGCGCATCGCAACGTCGTTGGGATGGTCGTCGCAATGCACGTTGGGAACCGGCAGACCAAACTGATCCTTGACGCCGGTGTTCAGCGTGACGCGGTTGCTTTCCTGCGGCATATCTTCGCCGACGATCCACATCCCGGCCATGTTCGGATACTGTTCCAACCGGCGCGTGTAATCGCGTCCCCACGCACCCGGGTTGAGAAAGGAGGCCATAAAGGGCAGGCCCAGCGAGATCGTCTCCATTTCAAAGCCGCCCACAAAGCCGCGCCCTGAATCCAGGCGCGCTTCGTCCAGGATGATTCCCGCCATCACCGTGCCGCGATACATGTGCACCGGCTTTTTGAAGATTGCATATACGGAGCCGGTGGTGTGGCGCATGTAATTTCTTCCCACCTGGCCCGAGGAATTAGCCAGTCCGTGGCGAAACATGGATGACGCGGAGTTGAGCAGCAGGCGCGGGGTTTCGATGGAATTGCCCGCCAGGCACACGATGCGCGCCTTTTGCAGGTGGTGACGCCCGGCGGCGTCGGCATAGAGCACTGCGCTTGCCCTACCCTGCCTGTCATGCACCACCTGCAGCGCCATCGCTCCCGTCCGCAGGTCCAGGCGTCCGGTCGCTTCGGCCCGGGGGATTTCCGTGTACAAGGTCGACCATTTCGCGCCCGACTTGCATCCCTGAAAGCAGAAGCCAAGCTGCATGCATCCGCCGCGCCCGTCGCGCGGCTGCGGATTGATCGCCATCCGGCCCGTATGCACCGTCTTGTATCCGGCGCGAGTCGCACCGTAGTACATCACTTTGAAGTTGTTGTTGCCGGGCAGGCCCGCAATATCGTTGGTGCGCGTGACACCCATCCGGTTCTCGGCCTTCGAATAGTAGGGCTCCAACTCCTTGAGCGCCAACGGCCAATCGAGCAGGTTGGCTCCGCTGATTTTCGAATAATACGTTTTGGTCTTGAATTCATAGTCGGCAAAGCGCAGTGAGGCGCCCGCCCAATGCACCGTGGTGCCGCCCACGGTCTTGCAGGTCCACGCCGGCAGGTTGGGAAAATCCCGGGCCACACGCCAGCTTCCCGAGGTGGTGCGCTTGTCCAGCCACGCAAGCTGGTTGAAGGCGCGCCATTCATCGTTATGAAAAGTCGCCGGCGACTGGCGTTGTCCTGCCTCCAGCAACACGACCTTCAACCCATGCTGGCACAGGGAGTTGGCCAGCGTGCCGCCGCCCGCACCCGAACCCACAATCACGACCGCCGAGTCGTCGTTCAAATCCAAATGAGCCATGCCGAAAGCCTCTTTAACCCTTGGGGCTCGCCGCGTCGGGAGGGTCGGGCAGCCAGTTCAGATCGTTGAACCCGTGATGGATATATCCGCCGAAAGGATAGGAGGCACCCCGGTAGTCAAACCGTTTCCAGACCTCATGATTGTTGTACAGCGACACCACCTCGACGCTGCGCACCTTCTGAAAGAACGAACCCGACTGGATCTTGACCAAAACCGCGGTCTGCTGCTCGGCGCTGAGGTCATCGAACCGGCCGGAGCCGGAACTGTGCAGCTGCGCGATGCCGTCGCTTAACAATTTGGCGGTTTCGGGCGAGACCGCCGCTTCGCTGTCGAGGTCGAGCACCGTGGTCATGTAGCAGGCGTCGTCAAGCCCGGGATGCGGATAGATCTGACGCGCCATTTTGAGCAGCGTGCGCGCCTGGGCCGGAGAGAGGGTTTTGAGCGGCGCCGGCCATTGCTCGCCGCCGGTCGCGGCGCGGGCGGCTGGCGCGGTTGATACCGCGGTGCCGACAATCACCAGAGCGCTTTTCTGAAGGAATTCACGCCGTCTCATGGTGTTTTCTCCTTGGCAATCAGCCTGGCCGCCACTGCCCGATAATCAGCCGGCGCTGGCGTCGGTAAAGGCGCGCGCGGGCGGTGAAACTTCTGCTCCTCAATGCTGTCGGTGAAATCCATGGATATGCGGGGCGACCAAAAGCGCATCGCCGATTGTGCCGCCGATGTCCGCGATCTACAAGCTGGCAAGTCGGCGGCGCTTGCGTTTGCCGCCCCGCCTGCGCCAAGTGATGAAACAGGGCGGCCGATGCGCCGCGAGGAGGACCACGAAAATGGGTGCCAGCGAAAACAAGCAAATCGTGACCGAGATGTTCGCTCATCTCTCCGCCGGGCGCCGCCAGCAGGCGCTCGACCTGATGGCAGAGGACGCAACCTGGTGGTCCCCCGGAATCGGCGTCACGACCAAGGCCCAGTTCGCCCAGATGATGGCCTATATGGACAAAATCATGAAGGGACCGATCAGGATGGCGCTCAAACGGATGACCGCCGAAGATGACCGCGTCGCGGCCGAAGCCGAAAGCGACGGCGACGTGGTCAACGGCAAGCATTACCACAACACCTACCACTTCCTGGTCGTGGTTCGCGACGGCAAGGTCCGCGAGGTCAAGGAGTACACCGACACCGGGTACGCCGCTGAGGTGTTCGGCGACCTGCTGACCCTAGCGCGGTAGCGAAAATCACGAGCGATGGTGGCGGGTTGGAAGACCTGTCCGCACAGGCTTGTAGCCTGTGCAGCCGCATCGCTCGCGCCACCTTCCTGCATGCCCCAGATGGCGCTCAGGCGGCGCGGAAGTTCAACTCCAGCGTGATGCCGTTGGGGTCGTTGACGAAGATCTGCCGCAGACTCATCTGCGGGACCTCGTTGAATCGCATCTCCAGGCCGTGGCTGGCGAGCCGGCTGCGCACCGCCTCGTAATCGCTGCAGGCAAACGCCACATGCTCGATCGAAGCGCTGCCGTCGAGGTCTTCCAGTCCGATCGAGGTGCGCAGATTGCCCAGCCGCCGGCGGATACTGTCGAAGGTCGGCTGCGGATCATCCGGATCGACGCCCTGGACATGGAGCACCGCGTTGTTGTTGTCGTCGCAGATGAACGCGTTTTTGTTGGAGACCATCCCGCCCGGCAATCCGGCATTCTTCATCCCGAGCACCTCGGTGTAAAAGCGGATGGTTTCGGCGAACTTCTTCGTCACGATATTGACGTGATCAAGGTTCCTGATCATGGCCGCCTCCGTCGGCGCCGCTGCGCCGGGCGTCACCATTCATCCACGCACAGGCCGCCGCGCGCAAGTCCGGCGCTTCAGTCGAAGTAGGCGATTTTCATCGCCGTGCGCACTTCCTTCATGGTCTGCTGGGCGACGGCGCGGGCCTTGCGGGTGCCCTCCAGGATTATTTCGCGCACGCGCTCGGGCTTCGCTTCGTATTCGGCACGCCGCTGGCGAATCGGCGCCAGGAATTTGTCCAGCGCCGCGAACAGGCGCTGCTTGACCTCGACGTCGCCCACTGTTCCCTTGCGATAGCGCTCCTTGAGTTCCTCGACTTCGGCCTTGTCGGGATTGAAGCTGTCATGGTAGGTGAAGACCGGATTGCCCTCGACGTGGCCGGGGTCGGTCGGATGGATGCGCGTGGGGTCGGTGAACATCGACATCACGCACTTGCGCAAGACTTCGGGCGGGTCGCTCAGGTAGATGCAGTTGTTGAGCGACTTGGACATCTTGGCGGCGCCGTCGGTGCCGGGCAGCCGTGCCACCTCGCCCACCATCGCCTTGGGCTCGATCAGCACTTTGTCGTAAAGCGCGTTGAAGCGGCGCACGATCTCGCGCGCCTGCTCAATCATCGGTAATTGGTCTTCGCCCACTGGCACCAGATGGGCCTTGAAAATCGTGATGTCGGCGGCCTGCGAAATCGGATATGACCAGAACCCGACCGGCACGCCGCGTTTGAAGTTGCGCTGCTTGATCTCCTCCTTGACGGTGGGGTTGCGCTCGAGCGTCGCAACCGTGACCAAGTTCATGAAATAAATGGTCAGCTCCGCCAGCTCCGGCACCATCGACTGCACCACGATTTTGACGCGTTCGGGATCCAGCCCGACGGCCAGGTAGTCGAGCGTCACATCGAAGACGTTCTGGCGCAGTACTTCGGGATGCTCGAAGTTGTCGGTCAGGGCCTGCACGTCGGCGATCAGGACGTAGGTGTCGTACTCATACTGAAGGCGCACCCGATTCTGCAGGGAGCCAACGTAATGTCCCAGGTGCAGGCGTCCGGTGGGGCGGTCGCCGGTCAGAATTCTCTTCTCCATGATCCTATTTTAATATTATTTACTCGCCGAAATTTATAAGAGCCTTCGAAAATTTCGCCCCCGCCTGCCGATGAAGCGCCCGCGTCTGTTGCTTGCGCCAGAGATCGACGCGGAGCGTGAAGAAGCCGGCTGGGACCGGACCCGAGCAGACCAGGATAAGGAAGCGCGCGATGACGGGCAGGGACGCCTGTTCCACGATTTCCTGGCATCTTCAACGGTTTCAGACCAACCCAGGTTACTGATGGCCGCAGGCGAACAGCGCGCGCAGCGTGGCCAGGTTCTCCACGTCCTCCTTCAGGTCGGGTCCCTTGGGCGTCTCCAGGCACATCGGCAGCCCGCCAAAACGCGGGTCGTTGAGCAGGCGGCGGAACGGCTCCAGCCCCATCTGACCCTTGCCGATATGCTCGTGGCGGTCCACGCGCGACCCCAACGGCTTTTTGGAATCGTTCAGATGAAACGCTGCGACGCGCTCGATCCCGATCATGTCGGCCAGCTCGCCGAAAGCCCGCTCATAGCCCTCCTGGGTGCGCAGGTCGTAGCCGGCCGCGAACGCGTGCTCGGTGTCGATACACAAACGCAGCAGTTCGCTACGCTTGACGCTGTCGAAAATCCGCCGCATCTGATCGAAGCTGCAGCCCAAATTGGTTCCCTGCCCCGCGGTCAGCTCCAGGGTGATGCGCACCTTGTAGCCCGGACAGGCCGCATGCACCTCGTCGATCGAACGCGCGATGGTCCTGATGCCGGCGGCCTCGCCGCTGCCCACGTGGGAGCCGGGATGCGCGATCAGATTGGGGATGCCCAGCATCTCGCATCGCTCCAGCTCGTCGATAAAACCGGCAACCGAGCGCTTGCGCAGCCGGGTGTCGGGCGCGCCCAGGTTGAGCAGGTAGGAATCGTGCGCAACGACGATCGCAATTCCCGCCTCCTTCTGCCGCTGGCGGAACGTTTTCACCTCCTCCTCTGTGTAGGGTTTGCCGGCCCATTGGCGGGCGGACTTGGTGAAGATCTGAATACATTGGCATCCCACCTGGTGCCCGCGCGCCGGCGCCTCGGCGACTCCGCCGGCAATCGGCATATGCGCGCCCAACAGTGGGCGGATGCTGGATTTTCGGCCCGGGGCCATCGCTTCGCCGCCAAACTCAAGCTGGCGCGGATCTTATATGATGTCGCCGCACCGCCAAAATCGGCCGGCAGATGAAGCCAGCACTAATGGGGCGCTCGTTGCAGGATGCCGGCGGTTTCCAGTTCCCGGATCTGAGAGTCGG
>Ga0070740_10004534_pt1 | contig 13584 bp, 13 predicted proteins | sample Coa_R2_FD_67286 | JGI IMG/M metagenome (GOLD analysis project Ga0070740, IMG submission 67286) | Surface soil microbial communities from Centralia Pennsylvania, which are recovering from an underground coalmine fire - Coalmine... | ecosystem: Environmental > Terrestrial > Soil > Unclassified ... | reverse complement strand
AACGCCGTCGCGCACAACGGTGGCGTAGCCCTCGATAGCGGTGGCGACGACGGGCTTGCCGCTGGCCATCGCTTCCAGCAGGACGATGCCCAGGCTTTCGCCGCCGATGGCAGGGGCGCAGAAGACATGGGCGCTGGCAAAGTAACGCGGCTTGTCCTCGTCGGGGACATAGCCGGTAAAGATGACATCCTGCCAGCCGTGACGCTCGACAAACTGCTGAAAGCCGCTGCGCAGGCGGCCTTCGCCAACGAAGATGAAGCGGGTGTCGGGGAAGCGTTCGCGCAGCAAGGGAATGGCGCGCAGCAGGAATTTGGCCCCTTTGCGTTTCTCAAACCGGCCCACGAAAAGAATATTCTGCTTGCCATCCATATACTGCGGGAAAGGCAGGACGGACGGGCTAAAATTCTCCAGGTTCACGCCGTTGGGAATGATGCGATAATCGCCGTCAAAATAGTGAGAGACGAAATTGTAGGCCGCCGAAGAGACGGCGATGCGCCCGGCGAGCCGCTGAAAGTAGCGGCGCAGGAACGGGTAGGCGGAGGCATAGGCCAGGTAGGGGGTAGAGGTCATACCTGCACGCGCGAAAGCGTGGAAGGTGCCGACATTGAGGGCGCGCGAGAAGCGCAGCACCGTCAGTGAGAGGCCGGGGAGTAGCGGCTCGTGCAGGTGGACGACGTCGAAACGCTCGCGCTGCAAGACGCGGCGCACCTGTCGCCCCAGTGCGGGATTCAACGTGATGCGCGCAATAGAGCCGTTGATCGGCACGGGGGTAGTTCCCCCCATTTTGTAGACGTTCGGCTCGGACAGTTTGCCCTTTTTGCCGGAGGCCGGAGCCAGAATGCGCACATCGTGGCCGACGGCAATAAACTCGTCGGCCAGGTGGCGCACGTGATCGCGCACGCCACCCGGGTAGCTCCAGTCATACGGTGATACCAGACCTATTTTCACATTATCATTCGTGCGTGGAAGCTCCTGCAGCCTTTCAGGCTTTCGCCTGGAAAGAACCGGGGAACGCACGCCCCCTTTCCGTTTTTCTCTCGTTGTGAGAAAACTTCCTGTCGTCTCAAGCTTTTCCGGCTACTCATATCATATTCTATTACGCTGCACGCTGTCTGCGGTTTCGAGGGTCATGTTTATTTATATGAAATTGCGCGAGTTGCAGGTAATCTTGCACGCGCCAGAGATGGCCACCGGGTGCGCTCAGGCCTGCTTCAATGGTAGCGCGTACATCCTGCGCCGTTTTGCCCTCGAACCAGGTGCAGCCGCGCCCGATGGCGGTCAGCGTATGGGCATCGCTATTGCCTACCTCGGCCCAGCCGTAGACTGCGCGGTTGACATGCATGGCGATGCGGTTAGCCCCGATGCCGCAGAAGCTGGCGTTCCAGGTCTCGATGCCGTCCAGCCAGACATCGTTGTGCGCGTGAATACGATCAAGGACTGAGCGAGGGCAACTGTGGCGAAAAATGGGATTGAGCGGGTGCGCCACAATTGCCAGCCCGCCCTGCTCATGCACCAGCTCTATCGAACGCTCCATGCTCAGGCCCGGCTGGATGCGTTTCTCAATGAACAGCGCAAGCATATGACCCTGTTTTGTGCTAATTTCCTCGCCCACGATAAAGTCAAACCGATACGAGCCTTTTGCCCAGAGGTCGCGGGCCTTCAATGAACCTTCTATCACATCGTGGTCGGTAATAGCAATCACATCCAGCGCGGTGTGGTGCTGGACATGCTCCAGGATTTGTTCGATGGTGGCGAGGCCGTCGCTATAGGTGCTATGCATATGCAGGTCGGCGCTGCCGAGCTTGCCGAAGTCAAGCGCCTGCTGCGCGGTCATCTGCTGACGTTTCTCCAGCATCGCCGTTCCCTGGCTCTCCGGTCGTGTAATTGTATGCTTGCGTCTTTTTGTGGTCATGCTATTCCTTCTCCAGTGCTTTTGCCTGTAACTGCTTCTCTGTGGCTTCTTCAGCGACCCAGACCGGGGCGAAGACGACCCACTGGTCGGGGTGCGCGCCGATGAACCGCTCCATGCAGGAGACGATGCTTCGCTGCAATGGCTCAATCTGGTTGCGCTGCTCCGGCGGCAGAGCCGACGAAACGGGAACGATCTCGCCAACCAGTCGCGGCTCCTCTCGGCGCTCGCTGCGCCAGCCGAATCCGCCAAGAACGGGCGCGCCGGTTCGCTGCGCCAGTTCGGCGATGCCCAGGGGCAGACGGGCGGGCGCGCCGAAGAATGGGACGAGCGCGCTTTCACCCTGCACCGCCCTGTCGGCGGTAATCATCACAATCTGGTTTTTACGCAGCGTCTGGAGCATCGCTCGCACGGCTGCGCTGCCGCCCAGCGGCACGTACTGGATACCTTTGCTGCGGCGCAGACGTAGTATCAGCTCGAGGACGCGCTGATCGGCAAGATGTTCGACAGGGACTGTCACCTCGTACCCCTGAATGGCGAGCCACTGGATCAGGTAATCAAAGGGGCCGAGATGGGCCGAGAAGAAAATGACGCCCTTGCCACCTGCCAGCGCCTGTTGTAAATGCTCAAGGCCCTGCACCTGCATGCTTTGCAGGATAGTCTCCGCTTTGAGCGAGGGCAACAGGAAGAGATTCAGGTAGTTGCTGACGTTCTGGCGAAACATGCCGCGCACAACCCGGCGCAGGCGTTTGCGCCCGGCCCTCGTGCGCAGGAACTCCCTGCTTTGCTCGTCCTGGCCGCCGAGGACGCGCAGCATGTTCTCACCGGCCTGTCGCCGCGCCTTGCCCGCGAACAACCAGACGATGAAGGCGACGACGACTCCCAGCCAGGAGACCAGCCACCGGGGCAGGCGCGGAATCAGGCTTGCCGCCAGTCGGAGCAGATAATACATGGTTCCCTGTCTACATTCATACGCAACAACGTCTGTCTCTCTCCTCTATAGTACCTTCCCTTCATTATGCCTGTTTTAGAGGAAGGTAAATAACCGGTAATTTACCCCTGCTCCGGCCAGAATGGACGGAACATATACCACTGCGTCGGCCACTCGCGCACCATCTCTTCTAAAGCGTCGTACACACGCTGCGTCAGGCAGGCGAGGGCCACTTCTTTGCCCTTGCCCTTTGCCTCCTCAGGAAAGATGGGCGGGAAGGCGCGCAGGTAGCAGCGATGGTGCGCGCCATACCAGACAAAGCCGGGCATGAGGGCGGCCCCGGTTTTGAGCGCAAGGGCGGCGGGGCCTGCCGGGACGTAGGTTCTGCGCCCGAAAAAGGTAATCGGCACCCCCTCATCGGCGGAGACGGGCCGGTCGGCAACGATGGCGACAAACTGGTTCTGTTGCAGCGCGCGCAGGATGCGCCGGGCCGAGCCTTCCATCGGCAAGATGCCGATGCCCTTCTGAATGCGCTGGTTCTGCAACAGGGTATTGAGCCGCTCGTCGCTGAACGTCTCGGCTACGGCGGAAAGGGGATAGCGTCGGGCAAAGATGGCCCCGGCGAAGTCCCAGTTGCCGAAATGGGCCGTGACCATAATGGCGCCGCGCCCCGGCTTGAAGGCGGCCTCGGCATACTCCACCCAGGAACTGACCCCCTGGCTCAGATCAATGCCCTCCCGTTGCAGTTGCGCGCCATCGACCTGCGGGAAGTACAGGAAGTCGGCGGCATAGCGTCCGTAGTTATACCAGGACGCGAAGGCGAGATGGCGCACGCGGGGATGATCGACGGGCAGGCCGCTGACCTGCGCCATATTGCGCTGCGTCACCAGGCGTTTCTCACGCCAGCCGACATAGCTGAGCGCGCCCGCCATGCTGCCGACCCCGTGCCGCAGGCCGCGCGGCGTCCTTTGTGCCAGCGCGCAACCGGCGCGCGCCAGCCAGTAAACTGAAGACACTTATTCCTCCAGCACAACTTCTGCTGCTTCTATCTCGATAAGCGTTTCCCCCGTCGGCGGCGACTCGATCTGGAGACGGGGATCGGCAAGTTGCTCCAGGCTTTGCAGGCACGCCTGAAAACGCTGCCTGTTGAGGGAGCAATAGACCTGCCGCCCGGCGCGGCGCGTGGAGATCAGCCCGGCGCGTCGCAATTTGCGCAGGTGCCACGACACCAGCGGCTGGCTGATGCCCAGTCGCGTGGTGAGTTCGGTCACCGTAATCTCATCTTCATGGGCGAGATGATACACGATGGTCAGGCGGGCCACATCGGCCAGCGCCCTCGTCATCTGTTTCAATTCGCGCCAGTCAATCATCATACCTTCTCCGTGGGAACGCATATCCATCACATAAAGATTTGTTTCATAAATCTTTCTTTATATACTACTCTGGCCGGGACAAAAAATCAAGGGGGATAGGAAAAAGAGTCTGGAGAAAGCGGAGAAAAAAGGAAGGGATGAGAGCAATGCTCTCATCCCCGGGTTACCAGTGAATCAGTTGTGATTGATCGATAATGCGAGCGATCCAGGAGATTGCTCGGTGAGCAGCCAGGGATTCGAACCCTGAACCTAGTGATTAAGAGTCACTTGCTCTACCGTTGAGCTAGCTGCCCCAACTGACAGGTGTTATGATAGCATACTTGACCATTCTCGTCAAGGAGTTTGAGCGGATTTTTGGGCTGCTAGAATTCATAATCCTTTGCCCAGCGAATATTTTTCTCCTGCCCATTCTTTGGGGCAACCATTCGCAGCATAGCCTTTGCTGCCGGCACGTCGTCTATTGGACTTTCCAGAATTTTCCTTCTGCGTCTTCAATCACCAGATCATATCTGTGGTTTTTGCCAAACGGTAACAGGATGTCATAGCCTGCCTGCATGAGGTGAGCGATAATATACGCTTCGCTTTCATCTCCTATGCGGTCAGGATGCTTTCCTTGCAATGTTGGCATAATCAAATCCTTCCGCTTGCTTGAAATGCAGACATGCATGATAACGGTTCAGTTTATTAGCGATCATAAATGACAAAAAGGACTTGACTTTGTATTTTAATAGATTATACTTTAAGGGAGAAAGGTTGCTAGCAAATGTCCGAGGATAATATAACAAGCCGTACCTACTCTACTGTTGAGGTTGCTCAACTGAGTGGATTCACAGTCCGGCAGATTGGCTACTGGGCGCAACAAGGCATTATCGTTCCAGGTGTCCAACAGGCAAGAGGGTCGGGAACACGGAGACGTTATAGCTTTGATGATCTCTTGCAATTGCGCTTCGTTCGCCAACTGATTAAGCACGGCTGGTCTCTACAGAAGATACGTGAAGCTATCACGAGGTTGCGAAATATCATGGATGATCCCAATAGCCTCCAGAAGGCTGTTCTGGTTCATGGATCACATACTATTCTCGCTATCTGCAAAACAAAAGAGGGAGAGCGAGTCATCCTTGATATTCTCGATCCCGGAGGGCAACAGGTAATGTGGATCTTCTTAGAGGCGCTTAGGGAGGAGACAAAAAGTATTGTAGAACAGCCCGAAGCAACCATCCCGTAAGAATCCTCATAAGGAGTCACGGCAACCGAATATAATTGATACTGGATAGAAGAAACAAATGCAAAGGCCAGCTCTATTTCAACCATCTGCTCTTCCCTACCAGCCGCTTCCATCGGCTGCATATACTGCTGCCCGGATAAGTATCTTAAAATGTAAATTTTCTGAGGAAGCTCTACTAGACGAATATAGTTTTTCTTCGGGCAATAAAGGGCGTACCATCAAGGTGAATACGTTTGTCTTTGCCCATCCTGTTCACCGCAATCCAGCAGAATACGCGAGCGTCACCATCTATAACGCGGTAAACGGTCTACCAGACGCTGAGATAGTCAAAATCCTGGCCGAATCAGCGGCACCTTTCCACCTCATCCATCGCGAAAATCATTTTTCTTTCTGGGCAAGTTCTATAAACAGAGCCAATGAGGCTGAAGCAATCCCTGTACGAACCGGTCTCGGCTATGATCAGCTTGATGAGGTGTTGAGTGAATACGCTGAGGACCTTCAACCGCAGCGTATCATTAATGTAAAACAGGGTCGAGAGACATTTACGCTTCCCATTTTTCGCGACAACCTGCAGCCTTTACAATTATCATTCTGGGCAACAGATGTCACGCGCAAACTGCTGGTAGAATACTTTGCACAAGCAACCGAGATACTACGAAATTATGCAAGAAAACGGAGTGATATACGTGCACACGACATACAGCTTACGTCTCTAGCTATACAACTGCTTGGGATGCTTATCCTGGCAGATACAGGTACATTGGGAGAGCCGATGCGCCTCGACGAGAATATTTCCATGATGCAGCTTTTTCAAGCAGCTTATACAAAGTTTGAGCGTTATTTCCAACCGGAACTCTTTGAGAGTTCCTACGAGGCAGCAGAAAAAGCATACCAGGTGTTGAGGCAAATACGCTATTCCGGTTTTGTCCCCGATATGCTCAGTGATCTCTATACGAAGGCATATAGTAAGGAGCTGCGACGAAAATTAGGTCGTTTTGATACTCCCCTCTACCTCACCCGCCGTATCTTAGAAAACATACCGGTAGAATATCTGCCTCCAGATCAGCGAGTCATTGCAGATATGACGGGCGGCTGGGGGAGTTTTCTCATTGCAGGTTACGAGCGCCTTTCCGCGTTGAATGATCGAGAGGGTTCGTTACGGGAACAAATACGAGGGAATGACATTGACCCCTTCACGGCACAATTAGAGGGACTCGGCCTGTTACTTTCCACTTTAGAGGATAGCTGGTATGTCGATCATGAAGACGCTTTACAGTGGAACTGGTTAAAAACACATCAACCCAACATTATCGTCGGCAACCCCCCTTTTGGTTCGGTACAGGATACATCCGTAACAGGCGAGGAAAGCTGGTATGAGGAAGCAAACAAATTCTTAGAGCATGCTATTGAGAGGCTTGCCCCGAAAGGCTATTTAGCGATGCTTATGCCTGCTTCCTTCACATCAGCCTTAGCCTCCCCACAACTTCGTAGAAAGTTGCTTGAAATCTGTGATATATCTGAGCTATGGGAATTACCAAAAGGAGTGTTCTCAGGCGCTACAGTACAAACGCTGGTCGTATTCGCGCAGAAAAAAGACAATGCACAAGGGTTTTCACGGAATCCGGTGAGAGTTCGTACTGTACAGGCTCAAACTCTTACAGACCTCAAGACTTCTAGTCTATTTACCGCCTCTAGTCTGGTTATCGATCAATCGGTCTGGCACAAAAACAAAAAGCCAGGCAGCTCTAAAAATACCCATCTTATAGACTATCGCATAATTCTGCCTGAATATACATGGCAGACAATTCGTTCCCACTGTCTCAACATCGGCTACTATACAGATATTTTTAAAGGAGCAAGTGCTGGTAAGTTAGAGAATCGAAAACAGTTTCCTCTCTCTAAAAAAGTCTACTGGCTAACAGGTGTTAAGGAGGTAATGCCTCGTCCGTTTTTTATAGACTATACGTCGGCTACGACGATTAATTATCCGAACGATCTGGAAAGACCGAGGCTCGATAAAGAATACATACTTGCCGGGGAGAAAATAATCGTCGCATACGATCCCAATCCAAGCTGGGGGAAACGGGTGAAGCTTGCCATTGAGCGGAGAAAGCACTATGTTTCCGACAGCTTCTGGGTTGTTGCTCCAAATGCCTCTGCTCAAGCAGCTTCTATTACAACCGAAGTCCTTGCTGCAGTGTTAAACTGGGATGTCAGCAATGCCTGGGTTGTTGAGCATCTGAAAAGTCCGGCGATCCCCAAACGAGCACTTGAAACAATTCCTTTCCCAAAAGATCTCAGTCAGAGCGATTGCCAGCTTCTTACAGAGACGGTAAGAAAGCTGGAAGATGCTGCTTCAAGAGGTGAAAGCACGCCCGGCGAAGTCACTCAAATAATTGATACTATCTTCAAACATGCCTATCACCTTGATGATGCTACTTTTGAGCGTCTACGCAAAGTAAGCAGATGGGATGAGGAACCTCTGGTTACTCTTGATCCCCTACCAGATAGGGCAAGTGCTAACTGGACTATTAGCGGTGTTGTTAATAGTATCAACGCGGAACAAGGTATTATTACGCTGTGGATGGAAGGATTTCGCGAACTCCAGACGGTAAGAATCGTCTCCGCAATGCCAGGATGGATGTTACGTCCCAATGCTGCATTTCGCACAAAAATTCCTCGCAAGTTTGTGAAGCGGGGCAGCATCGATATGGATACCATCAATTGGGGTACATTCCAACCACAACTCTACACATACATGGATGAAGAGGAACTTCTTGAAGAACTCGGAAATCTCTTACAGGCAGACGACAAAAACAGAATCTAATGAGCAATTGCTGCCTCTCAGAATCGCGTTTCTCGACGTAGGCCAGGCAGATACTATCGTCATTACATGTCCTGATACGCATGAAGCAATCGTAGTAGATTGTGTTGACGCTGACGCTGTGCTAGATTATCTGGAGGCAGAACATATTACATACCTGCGCGGCGTAATTATTACTCATTTACATGCCGATCATTATAGTGGAGTCACTTCACTCCTCAGCAATTATCATCATGTGCCGGGCTTACAAGAGTGCGAGATAGTGATTTTTAACCAGGTAGACCGGAAAAAGTTTGATACGCTTGTACGAGACCCCGACCTTCATGATGAGGGAACAAAATATGGAGCAAAGATATTGCTTAGCAATTTGTTGCAATGGTGTAAGCAGGGAGAACTAGAAGGCAAGCAAAGATGTTCCTGCCTACAAGTAGAACGAAGACCAATAGCCCTTGATGGAATATGGTCAAAGATTCTCCATCTCCTGCACCCTCACTTTTCTGATTTTCCCATCCTGGAAGCGAAAGGACTGAACAACGTATCAGGAGTGTTCCTTGTTAGAGGTCCTGGTTCAAGCGCGCTGCTTACAGGCGACCTTGAGCCAGACGGATGGCAATTTCTCAGAGAAAACCATCCCAACCTTCATAGCGATGTGCTAAAGTTTCCGCATCATGGTGCCTGGAAAGATGGGGATGTTGATTCACTTCTTGATAGCGTACAACCATCTATCGTCATCATATCGGTTGGTTCAGAAGGATACAAAAAGTATAAACATCCTAATGCTCACGTCTTTGAAGCACTCTCCACACGTCCACACATTCGCGTGCTTTGTACGCAGGCAACCGATCAATGCCAGCACCATGTTCAGCAAAAAGCTGCTTCGGTACGATTGCAGCTTAAAGCCCAGGCACGTCAAACTGGTTTTCCAGTCATAGGCTCAAAACAAGGCTGCCCTTGCGCAGGAACTATTATTATCGAGCTGGGCAAAGAGGCACGAATCCTACAACCTGAGCCGTTGTTCCATCAACAAAGCATCATTAGGGGTAACTTCAAAGAAATGCATAAATGTATCATTGGAGCCGATTTAGCTTTAGAACATATGCAAATACCGCAAAAAAGTGCGGACGGACAGTAGATGTATGAATGAGATAAGCAAAGGAGCGCCACGATGAAGGTAATAGCTTTATCGTGGCGCTCTCGCTAACAAAATCTTCTCCCTCACTCGAAAATGTCGAGTGGCAGGAAGGCGGAGACGATCCAGTTGGGGGCGTCGACGATTTCGCTGATGCGCAGGTCGACGGCGACGCTGCACAGGGCGTAGGCTTCGTGGCGCGTGAGATCGTAGTTTTTCGTCAGGTGAGCGATCATGTGGCGTGTGGCCTTCTGCGCTGCCTGGTAGAGATCGGGACTGTGGCCGGTGGTGACGTAGAAGCCTTTTGTGTTGGCCTTTTCGCTGGCCACGCCCGGTGTCCAGTATTGCAGTTCGGGGATAGTGCCGCCTTTGTGCAGGTCGAAGCGAGCGGTGACGATCATCGGCGCCTCGATGGCGGTGCCGCAGACTTCGCCGTCACCCTGCGCGGCGTGGACATCGCCCAGGGAGAAGTTCGCGCCGGGATAGAGGACGGGCAGGTAGAGCTTCGAGCCTTTGACCAGTTGCTTGATGTCGATGTTGCCGCCGTTCTGGCGCGGCGGAATCGTATCGAGCGAACCCGGTTCGGCGGGCGCGACGCCCATGACGCCGCAGAACGGCTCCAACGGGATGCGAATGCCCGGCTTGAAATAGGCATGGTCGCCCTCCAGTTCCCAGACCTTCAGATAGGGTTCGGGAAAGTCGTCGGCCAGCAGGCCAAAGCCGGGAATGATGCCCGTCCAGCCCCAGTCTTTCGGACGAATGTCCAGCACCTCGACCTCAAGCACATCTCCCGGTTCCGCGCCCTCCACCGCTATCGGTCCCGTCAGCGGGTGAATCACGCTGAAGTCGAGCGTTGCCAGCACATCAACGCTGCTGCCGGGAACAATCTGGCGGTCAGATGCCTCCCTTGTCTCCAGTTCCACCACCTCGCCCGGCCCCACCGTCACCAGCGGCGCAATGCTCTGATCCCAGCGACAGTGCGTATGCGCATCGGTTAAACGGTACTTAATATCCATTGCCATTGGTTTTCCCTACCTTTCTTACCTTGCAAATAGCGACCTGAACAGAGAACTGAAGAAATTATATCCCCGCCGCACCAGATTGAGAAGCGTTTTCCGGCAAAATCAGAAAGCCAGGAACACGGCATTGCCAGCAACGTTCAGGCTGTCATAAACTCAGCGATTGAGCGCGGGTCGCAGTGATGCCTTTCTCACGCTTAGACCCGCGCTCCCCACCTCAAGCGGCTTCATCGTATTTTTGCTCTCTTAGCCCATCCTTTCACAGCCTCAGAATCCCACCCAGAAAAGAGACCCGCGCAAACTCTTACCGTGAGCCGATCTCTATCTGCAAGATGAGGTCCAGTTTGACCCGCCCGCTGGTTCCCTGCGGGTACGCAGCATGCTGGCCGAGTTGCACGAGTACCTCTATCTCGTCTATACCCCTATCCCGATGCCAACCGGATTGAATGGCTGTAGCGGGTTTCGCGGCGAGTCGTCACGCATAATCATCAGCGCAGCGAGTTCGATCTCCTGCTCGCCGATGTGCAGGCCCATTTTCAGGCACTCACCCGGACTTCCACTGACGTGCTGCGTCATATCGGGAGTCCGTTTGCGCCAGACAAAGACAAGGATGGTACTCGGCCACAAACTCAGGGCGCGTAAGCAACGGAAAGCAGAAAGCCACAGGCATTGCCTATCCAGAATGAAAGCTACATTGGAAGGCGCCTGCTTAGCCCATCGGGGGAACGACGCCGAGTTGTTGCAGCAGGCTCAGCATGTCATATTCGACCCAGGCTTGCTGCATCTTGCCATCAGTGATGCGATAGACACTGATCCCGCTGATACTCACCTGCTTGCCGGTGGGTGGAATACCCATCAACTCGCCTTGCTGTGTCCCACGAAAGGTATAGCGGGTGGCCACCTTGTCGCCCTCAGCGACCTGGTCCTCAATCGTAAAATGCAGGTCAGGGAAGGCATGGCGGAACATGGTGATGATGGCTGCGATGCCCTGCGGACCGTCTGGCGTTCCGGGAGGGGCCTTGTGATCGACGTAGGTAGGAGCCAATAGCTGCTCCAGGAGAGCGACGTTGCCTGTATTATAGGCATCTTCAAAGAACTGGCGGGCAATGGTTTTGTTGTGTTCGATGCTCATACTCGTTTCTCCTTGCTGTTTCAGCGCGAATCTGGTACAATATTTGTACTAAATAGGATAGTACAATATTTGTACTAACTTGTCAAGAGGAGGATCAGCATGGAGAGCGAGCAGACCGTGGGGCAGCATAATTTCGCGCAGTTGTTGCGTATTCCTTTCCAGGCGCTTGTCACCCGACTGCACGAACAGCTTGCAGCGAAGGGGTACCCAGATATTCCTGCCACCCATACCATTGTGTTCGCCCTCGTTGACAGGCAAGGGATACGGCTGAGTGAGCTGGCCAAACGAGCGCAATTGACCAAGCAATTAACCAATTACCTGGTGACTGCCATCGAGGAGCGAGGCTACGTGGAACGCGTGCCTGACCCGCGCGATGGGCGGGCGAAGATCGTGCGTCTAACCGAACGTGGGCAGCAGGCAGCACAGGTCGGCAGCGAAATTATCGCGAGCATCGAGCGTGAATGGGCTGTTGCTCTGGGTTCAGAAGATATGGACGAATTGCGTTCCCTCCTGGAGCGTCTCGTTGGCGTCCTTGGGCGGCAACAAGCACGCTAACTGCTGCCTCCTCAGTCGACCGGCGGATGCATGATCCTGACACTATATCGTCTATATTTATAACGGCCATTCGCGCCCGGTTAACTCGGTAAGCTGGTCGCCGGACAGCACGCGCATCGCCTCCGGCAGCGGCGACCGGACAGTGCAGGTCTGGGATGCTATCAGCGGCAATCAACACTTTCGTTACAGCCACACGCTGGTCGTGAAGACGGTGGCATGGTCTCCTGACGGCAGGTACGTTGCTGACGTTCCCGTAAGGCCCTGCCGCCAGCGCACGCTGACCTGCACAAGGCTGGCTGGCCGATCATTCCCCCACCCTGTGCGCCGCTAACTCCTCCAGATAGAGCAGCAGAGCGGAGTGGTCAAGGTCGCCGCGCCCGCTGGCTTCGAGGCTGGCGAACATCTGGTCGACGAGGGCAGTGATGGGGAGCGAGACGCCACTGGCGCGGGCGAGCGCGAGGGCAATGCCCAGGTCTTTGTGATGGAAGCGTACACGCCCGCCCGGCGCGAAATCACGCGCCAGCATGGATGGGCCGCGCTGCTCCATGAAACGGTTGGCCGCCAGGCCGCCGCCAAGCACGCGCAGGATGTTCGCCGGATCGACCCCTGCCTTTGAGCCAAGCACCAGCGCCTCGCCGATAGCCTCTATAGTCAGGGCGACAACAATCTGGTTGCAGGCTTTGACCACCTGACCGGCGCCGCTCTCCCCCACATGGACGATGGTCTTGCCCAGCGCCTGAAAGATGGGCAGGCAGCGTTGAAAAGTCTCTGCCGGGCCGCCGACCATAATGGAGAGCGTTCCGGCGATAGCGCCCCGGTCGCCGCCGCTCACGGGCGCATCGAGCATCTGCACCCCTTGCTGCGCCAGCCGCGCGGCCAGTGTGCGCGTCGTCACGGGCGAAATGGTACTCATATCGATGACGACCAGCCCGGCGCGCGCTCCCTCCAGTATGCCATCCGGCCCGGTCAGCACCTCCTCGACGACGGCGGTATCGGGCAGCATGGTAATTACCACATCGCTGGCGGCAGCGACTTCGCGTGGCAGCAGGGCAGCCTCCGCGCCCGCCGCCACAAATTCGTCCGTCACGGCCTGGCGCCGATTGTGGACGGTCAGTGGAAAGCCTGCCTTGAGCAGGTTGCGCGCCATTGGCTGGCCCATGATCCCCAGGCCGATGAAGCCGATCCTGTCCGGTGTAGCCATTGCTAATCTCCTTCAATCACACTATCTTCGTCTCTTCCCTACTGTGAGTAGTATACACATAACTCAGGTGCGTGTGGCCTGAAAATACGGCGATTCCCTGATGTTTTTTCAGAAAAATTTGCTATAGTATGCTATATTGATTGAGGTTTCCCGATATATTGTCCCTGCTGGAGCGTATGGCAGGGAAGGAGCCGTGCATGGAAAGCGTTGCGCCAGAGATCATAGCGATAGCGGAAGCGTGCCTGGGGGGTCTGCGCGGGCGTTCCGCGCTGGTGATCGGTCCGCG
>Ga0070740_10004530_pt1 | contig 13597 bp, 8 predicted proteins | sample Coa_R2_FD_67286 | JGI IMG/M metagenome (GOLD analysis project Ga0070740, IMG submission 67286) | Surface soil microbial communities from Centralia Pennsylvania, which are recovering from an underground coalmine fire - Coalmine... | ecosystem: Environmental > Terrestrial > Soil > Unclassified ... | reverse complement strand
TCCACCTCGATCCCGGCGGTGGTGATTTCCATGGCGCTGCTGCGCTGGCTCGGCAAGGCCACCGCGCAGGAGAACAACATCGTGCAGACCGTGGCCTCCACGGCGGGCACGCTGTCCTCCATCATCTTCGTGCTGCCCGGCATGATCATCATCGGCTGGTGGACCGGTTTTCCGTACTGGGAGTCCGTCGCTTTGTGCGCCACCGGCGGCATCCTCGGCGTGATGTATTCCATCCCGCTGCGCCGCGCGCTGGTGACCGATTCCGACCTGCCGTATCCGGAAGGCACCGCCTGTGCCGAGGTCATCAAGGTCGGGACGAATCCGGTCTCCGCCGAGGCGGCCGAGTCGGTCGAAGCCGGCGGCAAGGGCCTGAAGGCGGTGATCGCCGGCGCGCTCGCTTCGATGGTCTTTTATATCGTGGTGCAGACGCGCCTGTTCGCCAGCGACGTGGCAAGCTATTTCCGCCTGGGCTCGAGCGCGCAAGCGCCGGCCACCGGCTTCGACTTCGCGCTGTCCTTCGCCCTGTTCGGCATCGGCCATCTGGTGGGCATCACGGTGGGCGTGGCCATGTTCGTGGGCGCGCTCATCGGCTGGGCCTGGGGCGTGCCGCACTTTTCGGCGCTGCATCCGGCCTCCGGCGCCGCGGCGGATCTCGCGCAGGGCACCTGGAGCCACTACGTGCGTTTCGTGGGCGCCGGCGCCATCGCCGTGTCCGCCCTCTGGACGCTCGGCCAGCTGGTGCGACCGGTGGTGGGCGGCTTGAACAGCGCCATGGCCTCGTCCCGGGCGCGCAAGGCGGGCCGGGGCGACCGGCTTCCGCGCACCGAGCACGACATTCCGGTGAACCAGGTCGGCCTCGTGTCGGCGCTGTGCATCCTGCCCATCGGCTGGCTGCTGTGGCGCTTCGCGATCGGTGCCGGGCTGGCCGACCACGCCGTGCTCCTCACCCTGGGCGGGCTCGTCATCGTGGTCGTCGTCGGCTTTCTGGTGTCCACCGTGTGCGGCTACATGGCGGGACTGATCGGCGCCTCCAACAGCCCGCTGTCCGGCATCGGCATCCTGGTGGTGGCCATCACCGCGCTGTTCCTGCTGGTCGCGGTGAAGTCCTCGCTGCCGTCGGAGGCGAGCAAGGCGCTGGTGGCCTTCGCGCTGTTCGTGACCGCGATCGTGTTCAACGTCGCCGCCATCGCCAACAACAACCTGCAAGATCTCAAGACCGGCCAGCTCGTGGACGCCACGCCGGCCAAGCAGCAGTGGGCGCTGGTGATCGGCGTGATCGCCAGCGCGCTGGTCATCCCGCCGGTGCTGGACCTGGTCAACCAGGCCTACGGCTTCCTCGGCGCGCCCGGCGTCAACCCCGCCCGCGCCCTGCCCGCGCCGCAGGCCGGGCTGATCTCCGCGCTGGGCCAGAGCGTGATCCAGAACGACGTCGAGAAATGGAAGCTCATGGGCAGCGGCGGGCTGATCGGCCTGGCGTGCATCGTCGCGGATTTCGGGCTCTCGAAAACAACCAAGTCTCTGCGCCTGCCGCCGCTCGCGGTGGGCCTGGGCATCTACCTGCCCACCGCCTCCACGCTCATGGTCACGGTGGGCGCGGTGGTGGGCTGGTGGTACGAGCGTCGCGCGGCACGCGGTCCGAAACCGGAGGCCGCCAGACAGCTCGGCACGCTGCTGGCCTCGGGGCTCATCGTGGGGGAGAGCGTCCTGGGCGTGATCTTCACCGCGCTGGTGGTGTTCACCGGCCGGGCCTACCCGATCGGACTGGTCGGCGCTGCCTACGCCACGCCGGCGCTGTTCGTCGGCGGGGTCGCGTTCGCCGCATGCGTCGTCCTTCTGTATCGCTGGGTCGAGCGGCTGGGACGGTAGACGACCGCTTTCGTTCCTTCAAGCGTCAATGGAAGAATGGGCTTTCATCCAAATTGCTAGTTTGGGTGATTCTCACCCAGACGTTGTTGACAAGGTCCAGAGCCGCACCATCGCGCTGGAATTCGGTTGAGAAGTCGCTGCTTGCGCCGCCCACCGGATCCGCGTAGTGGTAAGACAAGTCCGGGACCTCTCCATCGGCCAGGACATAATTATTTCCATCAGGCAATTTGATCGGGATTTCCGAAAGGTCTGTTACCGACATTCTTTCCAGAGTGGCGCCGCCCAGATCGTATCCTTTGCCCTGTGTGGCGGTGTAGCCTTGAACGATTAAAACGCTGGAAAGGAATTCCGTCGGTTGTAGCGCCGAGCCGCCGAGGGAATCGACGCCGCCATGGAACAAGGAGCGGGGCAGTTGCTTGAGCACGGCTGCGCTCTCGTCGAGCACCTCGGCCTCGATGCCGGTATTAAAGCCGCTGCTGGTATCGAATGTGTGAACATTCGTGAATAGACGCCCGTTGGCGATTACGTCGAAACCGAAGTATCCATCTGTGATCGAGGCGATTCGTTGCGGGGATGTCCCCGGGCTGGCGGCAGCTGCAATCTCGTATAGTGAAGCCGGATATCCGGCGCCCTGATCGCATACTGCTTGGACGCTAAAGATCAGGTTATTGCCTATGAAGCCGTAAGGCAGGACTTCCGGCGGGACTTTGCAGTTCGAGGTATAGAGCGGGGCGCCGCCGGACTCCGTGTACATCGCAACGGCTTGACTCCCTCCATCGGCCGCGACCCGAAGAAGTCTGACGGTATACCCAGAAACGCTGTCGTCCGTGGCAAAGGTGGCGGTGTTATCCATGAAATAAACGTTGTTTCCGTCCGGTGTGGCTATGCCATCGCTCGCCGAATCGCCGTTCGATTGGAAATCGTAAAGGTCGGCCGAGATGTTTCCGGCGGCATCGACGCGATAAAGTTTCTGACCGTTGTCGGCAAAATTCACCCGGAGAAACGCGTAGCTTGCCGCAGCATAAACCTCGGAGAAGGCTTGCGCGTTGGGCAGCAGAACCTTGGGGTTCGAAAAGCCGGTATTGCTGTAGAAAGCCAGCTCCTTGTTGCTGTCCACGCTGAGGATTCCGATCAACTTGCCTTGAGCGTCGTGGAAACTGAGATAGCTCAAGCTGCTCGAAATCGGCGTCTGCTGGGGAGGCGTAGCGGCAGAATCCGAGTAATGCACGAGCTGGGCGTTGGTATCCGCGGAGCACCCGGCGCCCTGGGGAGACTGGACGAAATCCTCCGCCACGAAAATGAAGAAGCTGCTCGCCGGATCGGTTAGATCGGTACGATCTTGCACTGCATACAGACCGCAAGAGCTTAGCGAAGGGCCGGAGAAGCTCGAAACGGGCTCGGGTCGCAAAGCGCTCGTTCCTCTCAAATCCAAGCGATATAAGGCTGGGTTGGCGTTTGGAACCGCATACAACATACCGTAGGGCACTCGATATTGGACGCTACCGCTGGCGTCGGATAACGTCTGCGCGATCACGCCTACAGGCAAGAAAAGTTCCGGCACGACGTTAATCGGTGGCGTGGTCGGCGCACTCGCCGGTATTACGAATAGGCCCTGGGTGCCGCTGGTCGCGGGTGTGAAAGAGGCCGTTTTCAGCGGGGCCCCGGTTGCAACGCGAGAGAGGCGGGTCTTGGGCTCATGCCAACGGCGCGGATCATCGATCGCGTGGCCGCTGGCCTGGAAAAATGCCTTTGCGACGCTATTGCCATTGTTAAAACTGCCGTAGGGCAGGTAGTAGGAAGTTCCAGCTTCCCCGCCGGAGCCTCCAGAAGAACCGCCGCTTCCGCTGGATGACCCGCCGCTCGAGCCCCCAGACGACGAGCCCCCAGACGACGAGCCGGTATTGGTGACCTCGGTCGTCGTAGAGGCGCTGATGGTTCCGGCAGAGCCGCTGCAGGTGATGGTATAGGTGTAACTCCCGGGAGTGCGTTCCGTCACCGTCGCGGTGCCCGATGTGGCAATCCGGGTTCCATTCCAGCCGTCGCCCGAGGTGCCCCCGGAAGGTGTACAGGAGGTGACGCCGGAGGATCCCCAAAAGAGCTGGAACGGCGTTCCAACCTCAGCGGTCGGCGTTCCAGATAATGCTACTGAGGGCGGTTGGGTCTGACGGTTGCTGCCAGTCCCCGCTCCAGACGCTCCATTGCTGCAGGCGCTCATGGTCAACGCGGCCCCGAGCACTGAGCAGACGACTAAAATCGCAAAGAGCTTGCTGTGGCTCATTGCTTGACCTCCCTGACCGCAGTGGCTCTACTGAGTCTGCTGATCGCCTTGCTCTACGTGCCGAGCGTCCCCGCGTTCGGCGTAGCCTAGGACGCGCTTTCAATCCGCGTGCAGACCTTGATGAGCCATATCCTATTGTGAGCGCAACGCCAAAGACAACCCATCCTGGATCGAGAGGCATCCGACAATCCCATTTGGTGCAAACATGACCGTTTTTTGACGGGCGAATGGGTGCCGTTCGGCTTTCGCGAAAAGAGGTTACCAATGCCGGCTTTGACCGGAACTGCGCCGCTTTTTGTCACGCAGCGCCACCAGCGGGGCCAGCGCGAGCAGCAGCCCGGGCGAGATCGCGCCGCCGCCGCCGCTCTTGCACGAGGGGCCGCCCGGATCGCTGGGATTGCGGCCGTTGAGCACGGTGGTGCCGGTATTGCAGGGATCGAGCCAGGGTTTGAGCTGGCTGCTGACGTTGGAAGGCGAGGGCTGGCCGGTGCCGAGCCAGGCGGCGTCCAGCCGTCCGAAGGAGTCGGTGCCGTCGGGCGTCGAGCAGGAGGAATCGCCGCCCGACAGTACGCCGATCAGATGGTGGTCGCTGTTGTAGAGACCGGAACCGGACGAGCCGTCCTCGGTCGCGCCTTGCGACCAGTTCACGTTCCACGCTTGGACGTTGCGCGAGGTCCCCGCGAGGTTGACCAGGGCCTTGGTGGTGGGCGTGTCGTAGGTGCTGATCTTCTTGATGTCGGCTTGCGGATGGTGAATGTCCACGCCGGAGGGCGAAGGGGTGCCGGTGACATCCCAGCCCGCGTACCAGACGTCGAACGAAGGATCCGGCTGCCGATCGAGCTGCACCAGGGTGAAATCCGATCCGACGTCGCCGGCGATCAGGGTCGCGCCGGACTGGTTCTGGTTGATCGGTCCGCTGGTGCCAGTGCAGGTGCTGGCCTGGTAGTTCCAGTAAACCACCAGCGAAGACGCCGGCGTGCTTGGGGTCTGGCCGATCTCGCAGTGGTTGGCGGTGAGGAAGTAGGGTTTGTTGTCGCCCGGCACGTCGTTGACGAGCTGGCCGGTGCACAGGTACTGGCCGCCGATGGAAACCACCGCCACCGCGCGGATCTCGTTGCGCCAGTCGTCGCCCGCCGGGCAGGCGACATTGACCTCGCAGCTTCCGGCGCTGCCGCCGCCGAGGGCGCTGGTTTTCGGGTGTCCGCTCAAGTCGCGGAAAGCATGGTCCACGCGGCCGATCCGAACCCGCACCCGGTCGCGCTCCGCGCTCGGCACGCGCACTTCGACCACCGCCTCGCCGCCGGGCACGATCGCGGTCCACAGCTTGCCTTCCGGCGTCTGGTCGGCGGCGGTGTAGGGACCTTGTACGACCTGGCCTTGCGCGTCGTAGATCCACAGCCTGGCGTCGGCGGGGAGCTGGAACCTGGAGAACTCGAAGGCCAGCGACACGGCGCCGGGCGAGCCCACGCGGATGCGCCAGGCGGAGGTGTGCGCGTCGATCGTATCCCAGCGTCCGTCGGAAATCTCGAGGGGCAGATCGACCGCCACCGCGTATTGCAGCGGCCGGCTCTTGTTCTGCGCCGCGCTCGCCAGCGCCTTGGCCACCGCGGCGCCGTCGGCGGTGTAGCGGGGCACCGCGGCGAGCGTGGAGAGATCGGGTTTGAAATCCGCCGCCGCGGCCGTCGCCGCGAGCAGATTGAGGCATAGGCACAGCGCGGCGCACCGGCGCAGGTTCATCGAGCGCGACTCCCTTCCGTGTCGGCGCAGCTTAGCGCAGTCGCGGGCTCAAGGTTTCGACGACGGATCAATGGCGGGATTGGACGGCGCGGCGGGCGGTTCGGCTTCCGGCACGCCCGTCGGCAGCGGATGCGGCTCGGCGGTCAGCAGGTGATCGATGTCGCCGAGGTCGGCTGCGCCGAGGCGGCCGGCGTCCTGCTTCAGCGCCAGCACGCTGTTGAGGTAGTTGTAACGCGACTGGTAGTACGTCTTCTGCGCCGTGGCCAGCGCCTGGCGCGCGACGAGCACGTCGATCTCGGTGCGTGTGCCGACCTTGAGGCCGACTTCGGTGGCCTCCAGGCTGGTCTGGTTGGAGATCACCGCCTGGCGGCTGGCGCGCACCGCGGCGATGCCGCTGACCACGCCTTCGTAATCGTTGCGCGTGTTCTGGTCCACGGTGCGGCGCTGCAGTTCGTACTGGGCCTGAGCCTGGCGGTAGCTCGCCTTGGCTTGCCGCACCGCGGAGGCGACCAGGCCGCCCTGGAAGAGGTTCCAGTTCAGGGTCAGACCGACCGCGTCGGACAGCGTGTCGTCGCCGAAGCGCGAATGGGAATTCGCGCGATTGAGCGTGCCGCCGGCCGACAGCGTGGGCAGATACTTGCCCTGGTTCACCGCGATCGCCTTGCGCGCCGCCTCGGCGGCATACCGAGCGCTCATCAGGTCGGGATTGTCCTGGGCCGCGGCCTTGCTCCAGTCGTCCACCGAGGCGGGATTCGGAGCCACCAGCGGAATTTCGGCTTGCAGATCGGCGATGACGTCCACCGGCTGGCCGACCACGGTGGCGAGTACGCGCCGGGCGTTGTCCAGCGCGGTGCGGTCGGCGATCACCGTGGCCACGCTGCTGTCGTAGGACGCCTGGGCATTGCGCACGTCGGTGATGGCGGCCAGCCCGACTTCGAACTTCTTCTGCGCCTGGTCGAGCTGCTGCTTGAACGAAGCCTGCGCGTCGAGGTCCGCGCGCAGCGTGTCCAGCGCCGAGAGCACGGCGAAATACGCCGACGCGGTGCGCGTGATCAGGCTCTGTTCGGCGGAGCGGAACAGCGCTTCCGCCTGCGCGACTTCCTGGTTCGCCTGCGCCACGGCCTGGAACGCGCTCCAGTCGAACAGGGTCTGCGACAGGTTCAGCGAATAAGCGCGGTTGGTGTACCACTCGATGGCGTTGACCGGCGTGGCGCCGGGCGAGCCGAGCTGGCTGCCGCTGCTGGACAGCACGTGCAGGCGGTTGCGTTCGATACTGCCCTGACCCGAGAGCTGCGGCAGCAGCGCCGCCCAAGCCTGCGGGCGGGCTTCGATGCTGGCCTCGCGCTGGTGCAGCGCGGCCTGGAAAGTCTGGTCTTGTTCCTGCGCCAGGCGGTAGAGATCCAGCAACTGGTTGGCGCCCGCCGTGAGCGGCAGCGCGCACAGGGCGAGACCGACGAAATGCCGCGAGAGCGAATTGCGCATGCCTGGCCTTGGTGTGATCCCCGATGGGTGGACGATTCATTGGGCTAGTAGCGCGGGATCGAAGGATCCACGGCCTGCGCCCAGGCGTCGATGCCTCCGCTTAGATGCGCGACCTCGGCAAAACCGTTGCGCTCCAAAAGCCGCGCCGCCAGTTCGCTGCGGATGCCGTGATGGCAGAAGGCCACGATCGGCCGCTGCGGGTCCAGTTCCGCCAAGCGCGCCGGCAGTTCGGCCAGCGGGATGTGGATTGCCTCGGGCAGGCGCGCCAGTTCCAGCTCCTCGGGCTCGCGCACGTCGAGCAGACACACCGCCCGGCGGTCGAGCCATTCCTTGAGTTCCGCGGGACTGAGGGTGCGCATGGATCGGCGTTTTTTTCGCCGCCGAAGGTTAGCATAGGGTGTCGTTAAGTAGGGTAAACGCGCCGGCCAGGGAGCAGCGGACGGAATGAAAGGATGGAGCGCCCTCGTTCGTTGGCCCGCGGTGCGGCGGCTCAAGGCCGTTGCCGCCGCGGCCTCCACGCGGCGTTGGGCGCGCAAGCTCCTCGTCGCGCTCGCGCTGTTCGGCGCCTTCGGTTTCCTGGTCGTGCCGCCGCTCGTCCATCACGCGCTGGAGCGCAAGCTCGCGCAAGCGCTGGCGCGGCCGGTGAAGATCGGCACCCTCGGCTTCAATCCCTACGCGCTGACGCTGACGCTCAAGCGCGTGCAGATCGGCGAAGCCGGCGCGAGCGAGGTCGGCGCGGACGATTTCCTGGACTGCGACGAGTTGGCGCTCTCCGCATCCTGGAGCATGCTGTGGCACTGGGCGCCGGTGCTCGACGCGCTGGACGTGCAGGGCTTGCGTCTGCACCTCGTGCGCGAGGCGCCGCAGCGGTTCAATTTTTCCGACCTGCTCGCGGGCGCGGCGCGGCCTGCCGCGCCGAACGCCAGACCGTTGCGCCTGGCGGTGTCCAACATCCGGCTCGAAAACGGCCAGATCGTGTTCGACGATCGCGTGCTCGGCGCGCATCACCTCGTCGATCGGATCCAGCTCGGCATTCCCTACATCACCAACGGTCCCGCTGCCGCCAAGGTCTACGTCCGGCCGCGGCTGTCGGCGCGCATCGACGGCAGCCCGTTCGAACTCGGCGGCAAGACCCAGCCGTTCGCCGCCAGCCGCAGTTCCGATCTCAAGGTACAAGTCACGGACCTCGTGCTGCCGCCGCTGATGGACTACGCGCCGCTGCCGCTGCCGGTCGAGTTGAAAAGCGGCGTGCTGTCGGCCGACCTCGATCTGCGCTACGCGGTCGAGAGCGGCCGGCCGTCGGTTCTGTTGAGCGGCACGCTGGACCTCACCGGTCTCGATCTCGCCGAGCGCGACGGCGCCCCGCTGTTTTCCGCGCAGACCCTCCATCTCGCCACGGCGCGGGCCGAGCCTTTGAACGGCATTTTCAAGCTGAGCGTGCTGATCCTGGTGCGGCCGCAAGTGGAGCTGGCGCGCGCGCGCGACGGCCGCTTCAACTTCCAGCGCCTGCTCCCCGCGCCCAAGGCGGTGCCGTCCGCCGCGCCGCAAGCGGCGGCATCCTCGGTGCCCCTGGACTTGCAGGTGCAACATTTCGCCTGGCTGGACGGCAGCGTGCATTTTCGGGATGCCGCGGCCGCGACGCCGGCCGAGTTCTCGGTGACGCCGATCAACGTCGCCCTCGACAAGCTTTCCACGCGGCAGGACCGGCCTGCGCCGTACCGCTTCGAGGTGCAGCTCGCTTCCGGCGGCAAGCTTTCCGGCAGCGGCCAGCTCAACCTGTACCGCCGTCGCTTCGACGCACAGCTCGCGCTCGACGGGCTCGCCGCCGACGCCTTCCAGCCCTATTTCGCACAGGCGCTCGCCGCGCGCTTGACGCAGGGCACGGTTTCCGCGCGACTCGCCTTGAGCGGGGATGCGGCCGCGGCGACCCCCGCGTTGCAGCTCGGTCCCGGCACGCTCACCCTGGCGAACCTGCGGCTCCTGCCGGAACGCGGCCAGCAGCCCTTGTTGCAGCTCGCGCACGCCGAGGCGCAGATCGAGAGAATCGACACCGCGGCGCACAGCGCCGTGCTGCCGCAGCTCGCGCTCGACGACCTCGAAGTGAACGCCGAACGCAGCGCGGACGGCACGCTCGATTGGGCGCGCCTGGCCAAATCCTCCCGAGCCGCTGCCGCCGCGCCGCGCGATCCGGCAGCGCCCTGGCATTGGCGTATCGGCCGCATCGAACTCGACCGCGGCGCCTTCGGCTTGCACGACCGCGCCACCTCCCCGGAAGCGCGCTTGCGTCTGTCCAGCGTCAAACTTGAGCTCGAAGACCTGAGCGAGGACCTGGCCCGGCCCGCGCCGCTCTCGCTGTCCGCCGTGTTCCAGCGCCGCGGGACCATCGCCCTGGAGGGGAAGCTCGCGCCCGTACCCTTGTCCGGCGCGCTGCACTTCGAGGCGCGACGGCTCGATCTCGCGGCGCTGGCGCCGTATTTCGCCGCGCGGCTCAATGCCACCCTCGCCAGCGCGCTGCTCGGCGCCAAAGGCCGCATCGAGTTCGCGCGCCGGGGCGCGGACTGGATCGCGCGCGGTAGCGGCGGCCTGTGGCTCACCGAGGTGCGCATGCTGGACAAGGCGACCTCGGATTACTTCGCGGGCTGGCAGCGGCTGACGCTCGCGCCGCTCAAATTCGACTACGCCGGCACCGGCGGCGCGCTCGACGTCGAGCGCGTGCGCTTCGAGGATTTCTACGCGCGCATCTTTCTCGACCGCAACGGGCGCTTGAACCTGCGCAACTTCACCGCCCAGCCCCAGCAGCCTGCGGCCTCGCTCACGCGCGTGGAGCAAAATGTGCCTTCAGGGGCGCCGCCCGAAGGCGCGCCGCGGCAAGCCGAACCGGGCGCCGCGCCGCCGGCGCCGGAGAATTCCGCGCCAAGTTCCGCGCAAAGCGCGTTCAAGCTGCACTGCGGCGGCGTCGAGTTTTCCGGCGGCAAGGTCGATTACACCGACGACTACATCCAGCCCAACTTCAGCGCCGATCTCACCGGCATCGAAGGCCAGATCGGCGCCTTCGGCACCGAGGGCGGCGCGCCCGCCACGGTGGACGTGCAAGCCCAGCTCAACGACAACGGCCCGGTGGTCATCACTGGCACCATCGATCCCCTGGCGCGCCCGGCGGCGCTCGACCTGCGCGCGAACAGCCACGACATCGAGCTGACGCGTTTCACGACCTACGCCGCCAAGTACGCCGGCTATCCCATCCTCAAGGGCAAGCTCAACGTCGATCTGCACTACCAGCTCGACCACGACCGGCTGTCCGCCGACAACCACCTGTTCATCGACCAGCTCACCTTCGGCGATCACGTGGACAGCCCGTCGGCGACGCACCTGCCGGTGCTGCTAGCGGTGGCGCTGCTCAAGAACTCACGCGGCGAGATCGACGTGGACGTGCCGGTGCACGGCTCGCTGTCCGACCCGCAGTTCAGTCTCGGCGGGCTGATCCTGCACGCCTTCCTCAACCTGCTGGAAAAAGCGGCGACTTCGCCGTTCCGGCTGCTCGGCGCCGCCTTCGGCGGCGGCGCCGATCTCGGCTACGTGGAGTTCGCGCCGGGTTCGTCCGCGCTCGACCCGCCGGCACAGGACAAGCTCGCCAGGCTCGCCCAGGCGCTTGCCGACCGGCCCGCGCTCAGGCTCGACCTGATCGGGCGCGTCGATCCCGCGCTCGACGCACCGGCGCTCAAGCAGGCGCGCCTGGAGCGCGAGATCAAGCGGCAGAAGGTCAAGGCCAGCGTGGGCCAGGGCGAAAGCGTGGACCTGGACACGGTGACGGTGACGCCCGAGGAGTACGACCAATACCTGGGGCGCGTCTATGCCGCGACGGACCTCAAGGACAAGCCGCGCAACTTCCTCGGCTTCGCCAAAGCCCTGCCGCCGGATCAGATGAAACGTCTGCTGCTGGACCACATGACGATCACGGACGCGGATCTCGCGCGGCTCGCCACCGCGCGCGCCACCGCCGTGCAGCAGTGGTTCGCCGGCAAGATCGAAGCGAGCCGCATCTACGTCGTCGCGCCCAAGCTCAACGCCAAGGACATCAAGGACCAGGGCCAGACCACGCGGGTGGATTTCGCCCTGAAGTAAGGAGGAGCGCGAGCCCCGACTATCGCTCGGGTCGCGGCTGACGTCGCGCCTAACGGGCGCGGTTCAGGGCTGGGTGGGATACACCAGCCCCGCCAGCTCGCTGCGGCTGCGGATGCCGAGCTTGCGGTAGATGCGGTACAGGTGATTGGCCACGGTGGAGGGCGCGATGCCGATGCGCCGCGCGGCCTGCTTGAAGGACAGGCCGTGGGCGACGGCATAGACGATCTCGCGTTCGCGCGCGGTGAGCCGGTCGAGCGGGCCGGCGGGCCAGATGAACACGTAGTTGAAGTCGGACGAGGGCTCGCAACGGATGCACAGGCCGTTGACCAGCCGCGTCTCGCCCGGCGGCGGCAGCGGAAACGGCAGCGTGTACGGCGCACGGCCGGGGAAATGTTTTTCCAGCAGTTCCAGGAAACGCGGCTGCGCCTCGTGGAAGGCGCCTTCGCGGTCGATCGCCGCCGCCGCGCTCTCCGCCGGCCGGTCGCCGTGGGAGCGCATCAGGTGCAAGAAGAAGGCGTGCGAGGCGGCGTTGAACAGGTGGAAAGTCGCGCGCTGCTGGCGCGCGCGGTCTTCTTCGGAGAACGGCCGGCGGCGATCCTTGCGGTACAGCGTCAGCAGCGAGTACAGCCCGCTGCGCGGATCCACGTGGCCGGTGCTCAGGATGCGGGTGATGCCGTAGCGCGAAAAGCAGCGGCGGTAGATTTCCGAACGGAAAAACTGCGCGTCCGGCAGCACGCTGCGCATGTCCACCGGCGCGTCGAGGTTGGCGAGGATGCGCGGCACGATGGGGTTGATCGCGTGGGTGCGCTCCAGCGCGCGGGGGAAATCCTCCGGCAGACCGACCACCGCCACGGTGTGGAACTGCCAGCGCGGCAGCGAGCCGCTGCCCCACAGCGCGCCGTCGTAGGCGATCACCTCGCGCAACTGCGTCAGCGCCCAGGTGCGGAACGAGTCCGGCGGCACCGAGAGCGCCGAACGGTACAGCCGTCCGATGTAGCGGTCCAGCCCGTCCACGCGGTCGATGCTTGCGGCCTGCTCCATACCCCTCCTCGCGCTGGTCGTTGTTTTTACCGCTCAGGTGCGCTTCCGGTGGGCCGGTTTTACTATCGCGCGGCCGGCCCGCGCTTGAGCATACTGCGCGCCGCTATGCAGAGAAATGCGGGCTGACGCCCAAGGAAGGTCCCGATGAAATCCCTGCGCCAGTGGCTGGACGAATATTCCGCAAGCCACCGCCACCCGATCAACAAGGCCATCCACTGGATCTGCGTGCCGGTCATCGCCTTCACGGTGTTCGGATTGCTGCGCGCGGTTCCGCTGGGCGGCGAGTTCGTCAACGCGGCGACCGTCGGCGGCGCCTTGGCGCTGGCGTATTACCTTTTGCTGTCCTGGCGCCTGGCGCTGGGTGCGGCGCTGGTCTTCGCGCTGATGTACGCGGGGGTGGAGGCGAGCGATCACGGCCTGGGCGGCGGCCACCTGCCGCTGATGGTGGCGATGTTCGTGCTGGCGTGGATCTTCCAGTTCGTCGGCCACAAGCTCGAAGGCGCCAAGCCTTCCTTCTTCAAGGACCTGCAGTTCCTGCTGATCGGCCCGCTGTGGCTGCTGGCGCAGGTCTATCGTCGCCTAAGCCTGCCCACCGGCGAACCGCGCGCCGCGGCGGCGTAGTTTTCGGCGTTCGCCGTGCGCGCCGGCGAGCACTCGCCAGCGGCGCGCGGATGCGCGACACTCTGCGCTCGAATCCGCGCGGAGCTTCCATGAACGTAGCCGTGAATCGGCGCACCAGCGTCACCGCCGTCGTTTCCCTGGTGTTCGGCGTACTCGCCTGGTTCGCGCTGCCGCTGGTCGGCGCGATCGTCGCGGTGATCTGCGGCCATGCCGCGCGCGCCGAGATCCGCGCCTCCGGCGGACAGACCGAGGGCGCGGGTCTGGCGCTCGCCGGACTGCTGCTCGGCTGGACGCATCTGGCCATTCTCTTGCTCGCGGTGCTGGTATTCGTCGTCTTACCGCTGTCGGTGCTCGGCGGGCTGGGCGTGTTCGGCCATTGGCTGCAGCATTGGCAGAACTGCGGCGGCACGGCGATTTGAAACGTCGTCCGGGCCGGCTGCGCATCATCGG
>Ga0070740_10004528_pt1 | contig 13600 bp, 14 predicted proteins | sample Coa_R2_FD_67286 | JGI IMG/M metagenome (GOLD analysis project Ga0070740, IMG submission 67286) | Surface soil microbial communities from Centralia Pennsylvania, which are recovering from an underground coalmine fire - Coalmine... | ecosystem: Environmental > Terrestrial > Soil > Unclassified ... | reverse complement strand
CCGCCGAAGAACGGCTGCAGCTCCGGCGTGAGCCACACGGACATCGGCCAGCCGCCGCTGCCGGTGCTCGCCTGCACAAACGTCATGTAGATGCGGTCCACGTCGGGCCGCTCCTCGCGGTCCACTTTGATCGGAACGTAATCGCGGTTCAGAAGCTCCGCGATGCGGCCATTCTCGAAGGACTCCCGCTCCATGACGTGGCACCAGTGGCACGTCGAATAACCGATGGAAAGGAAAATCGGCTTGTTCTCGCGGCGGGCTTTTTCGAATGCCGCCTCGCCCCATGGATACCAGTCGACCGGATTATGCGCGTGCTGGAGAAGATATGGACTCTGTTCGCCGGCCAGCCGGTTCATCGAAATACCCCTCCTGTTCGAGTGCCGCGAGAGACTCCGCGATGCGCTGCCGCGCCTCGGCCGGCGCGGGTCCGACCGGCCGCCGGCAGATTCCCCCGGGCAGGCCCGCAAGCCGCATCGCTTCCTTGATGACCGCCGGGAACGTGTGCATCCAAATCGTGGCGCTGAGCGCATCGGCGAGCGATTGCAGCCGCTCCGCCTCGGCCTCACGGCCCGCACGGATGGCGCGGTACAGATCCGTAAAGAGCCGCGGCGCCACATTGGCGAACCCGCTCACCGCGCCCACGCAGCCCGCGCGGAGACCGCGCACGATCAGGCTCTCTGTGCCCGCGAATACCGCGAGCTCGCGATCCGGCGCGCAGGTGCGATACGCGAGGGTCTGCTCCAGCCGCCCGCTCGAATCCTTGATGCCCACGAGATTCTCGCAGCGCGCCGCCACGCGGCCGAGCGTCTGCGGCGCCAGGTCCGTGCCGCCGTGGTGCGGGAAGTTATACGCCAGCACCGGCGCGCGCACCGCGCGGCAGACTGCGATGTAATGCTCGGCCAGTTCTTCCTGTGTGGGCCGCAGATAGTACGGCGTCACCACTACCAGCACGTCGATGCCGTCCGTCTGCGCCGCCTGCGCCAGCCGTATCGTTTCGCGCGTCGTGGCGGCGCCTACGTTGCCGTACACCGGCACGCGCCCGGCCGCCGCCTGCCGGCAGAACCGCAGCGTGACCTGCCGCTCTTCCGCATCGAGCGAATAGAATTCGCCCGAAGATCCGCCGGCGAAGAGCCCGTTCACGCCGGCCGCCAGTTGCGCATCGATGATTTTCTGCCAGGCGCCATAGTCCACGCGCTCGTCGTCCCGAAATGGGGTCACGAGCGCCGGCAGCATGCCATGCAGAGTAGGATTCGGCACGTACCTATGGTAGCAGCGAAGGCTCGGAATTGAGGGTATGGCAATCCTCAATCTCAGCGCCGGCGGCCGTCGCACTCAAGGCTGCTTGAGATGTTGCGCTTCCCAGGCGCGGACGCTGCGGCGCGCACGATCGAAAAGCCGCTCGTAATTCGTCAGGCGAACCCTCCTGCTCGTTTCTGGCGACACTGCATTCCAGAGAGGCCTGTAGTCCTCGTAAACCTTCATGTAATCGGAACGATTCCCCGGCGCCACCACGTCGGTACCGAACAGGAAGCGGTCTGGAAATCGATTCAGCAGGTCGGCCGTGATCTTTATGGATTCCGGTGTTGCGACGATGTATTTCGCCACTTCATCCCAAGAGATATCGAAGTATACGTTACTGAATTGAGGATCGGCCAGGATCTGCGCCAGGTTGGCAGCGTGGTTCTTGATCGGCCGGACCACGCGCCCTACGCCGGTGTGCGCCCAGATCATGGTGGTTCGCGGGTGCCGCCGGAAGAGCGCTTTCATCTGATCCAGATAGGCCGGTTTGGGAGTCTCGGCGCCGGGGCGGTCTTGCGTGTCGGATTCCTTCGCGAAAGGCCGATCCATGTCGTTGTGGATCAGCACCACTAAGCCGGCTTCGGCAGCGAAATCGAGGATCCGGTCGAGCGCGGGGTCCGTAAGGCTCGCCACCGGATCCGCGACTTTGCCGGACACGAACTCCTTGTGAATGCTAAACTCCCCGATGCCGCTGAAGACGCCCGGGAATGTCTCGAGCACGCGGCGGATGTGGTCCACTCCGTACATATCGGTCGGGTTGAAGCCGGTGATCATGGGATCGAAACGAGCCTGCTGATCGGGAGGGAGGGATTTGTAAGCCGTGGCGATCCAGGCGTCGGTGAATGAGTAGTAGTACAAAGGGGCGTCGGTGTCGAGATAGTAGGTGGGAGCGCGGTCGCCGTCGACGCGGTACGACCACAACTGCTGCAGCGGAATGCCAAACAACGCCACCCTGCCCGCGACGTTCCCCATGATCTTGATGAAGTCATGAATGTTCGTACCTTCCTGGATGTAGTTGGTCAGGTGAAAATGCGAGTCGTTGAATTCGAACGGCGCGGTCTGCTCGCCTGACGGCCGGGCGAGCAGCAGCAAGGCCGCTGCAAGCAGGACTGCTCGGTCGAATCGGCGCTGCATATGCTTCACCACAGTCAGTAGAGGGCCGTGAATCCGAGTGAGAAAACCTGACCGGTGATCTGCCCCATGTAGAAGCCGAAGGTGCTGCTCACCGGCGAGTGAGAGACGCCGATCAGTTGAACGTTGAGGCGCAGGTTCCTGGTGTTCCAGGGATAGTAGTTCATGCCGCCCAGAAATTCATGCGGGTGGCGTCCAAATTGGCCAAAGACATACGAAGTAGCCCCGTAGAGCTCGAATCTGCGCGGGATGATCATTTTCGCCGCCTGAACATAGAACCCGGTATTTCGAACGACGCTCACGGGCAGCGGACCATCCGCCTCGAAACGGTCCAGTTTTCTGTAGTAGCCCTCACCCTGAAGCCAAAAGCCGTGATACTTCACGGCGGCGGCTGCAGTGAACAGCTGATAGTGCAGTTTCTGCACCGTCACGCCGTTGGCGAGGGCGCCCGTATCGAAGACGTTGAGGCTGTCGGCGAGGCGTATGGTTGTGTTCTCGGACGCGCTGGATACGTTGCCTGTTGTGTTGCCAGGCTCGCTGCCGCCTGTGTCGCCGGGCGGGGTGCCGGGTGGAGTGCTGTTTGTGTTTTCGGGAGGATTGCTTCTGCCGGTCTGCCGGTCCTCGGGGCTGAACGTGTAGGCAAAATTGAAGCGGGTTGCCAGCTTCTCATGCCATTCATAGTCTCCAAAAGCGCCACGCGGTCCGAATTCTCCGGTCGTCGGGAACCACGTGATCGCAAAACCGGCGCTGAGATCCCGGTTCAGCTTGATGGCCGGTACGTCGAGGTTACTGAGGTTATTGCCGACCATCCACCGGTACTGTAGCGTGCGCAGCAAATTGCCCTGGGCGAAGACACCTTGCGAGAAGTAAGGCCGGAAAAACTCATCCGCCATGACGCGGTCGTAGGATACCCAATACGGGTGAGATCCCTGCAAGGATTGTGTGCCAGGGTAGGCATTCCATCCCAATCCGAGGTTCAGATACTTGCTGAAGTTGTACGACAACGCGCCGCCCACAGCTACCTGATTGGTATCCTGTACGGTCCAGACGAATGTGAGGTATTGAAACCTGGGGTCGAACAACCATCCTTGGGAAAATAGCATGACCCGGTGGAACTGGAAATCCAGCCGGGGCGTCACATTCATCGGACGGCCCAGGTGGTCAGTGGCTGTCTGCTCCCCGGGCGTCTGGTTCAGAAATCGCGACACCATATAACCGCTGAGATCCAACTCTCCATACCGGCCTCGCCCGACGACGAACCCCCGCCCCGGATTGAACTCTCCGAAAACGGTAGGGAGGCCTCCCGACGCTTCTGGAAGGAGGCTCTTGTCATCAGCGTTAGGCTGAGTTGCGGCTGTATCCGCAATCGCCCGTGCCGGTTGCCCGCCTGCCCCGGCGTCCGCATTTTGTGGCGGGGCAGTGGGCGGAGTGGCGGTGGATGGAGGCTGTCCACCCGTCGCGGGTGGGGGCGCTGCAGCGGAAGGGACGACGGCAGGGGCCGAAACCGCTCCAGCCATCGCAGCGTTGATCATCCCTGTGCGGGACGGATCTGGCACCACGGATGGTGTCGATTGGGCTGCCAGGACCTTGCGCAGGAGGGTGATCTGATCGATGAGCAGCCGGTTCTGGTCCTCGAGCCGGCGGTTCTGCTCGATCAATTGGTCTATCGTCTTCAGGAGCTCCGGGAGGGTGCGGTTTGTTGTCCCGGGAATATCGTCAGCCTGAGCCTTGAGCAGATGGGAGGAGAAGGCCAGTGCGGAGAGCGCCAGAATGGAATACCGGGCCGTCCTGCGCCGCGACGTGTCCATAATGCTCTCCTCCCCTTGCTGCCGCGAACTCTGAACTACTTTCCGCAGGCCCTGGCAGTGCCCAGCCCGACGGAACTCGGGGAAAACAGGTTGTAATCGAGTTTCTGCGCGACGTAATCGATCACTTTCTGCCCTTTGACACTATTGCCCGCCTTGTCGAGCGGCGGCGCAAAGGTCGCAATCGCTCCCTTGCCAGGGGCAATTGCGATAATTCCACCGCCCACACCGCTTTTAGCCGGCAGCCCGACGTGCCATGCCCAACTTCCCGAGGAGTCGTAGAGACCCGACATCGCCATGGCTGCCAGAATATATGGCACGTACTCCCCTTTGAGGACCCGGCGGCCGGTGACGGGATTGACTCCATTATTGGCGATGGTGGCGCCCATTATGGCGAGCTGTTTCGCATTGGCGCCGACCGAGCACTCTTTGGTATAAACGTCCACCGATTCCACCGGGTCTGCGTAGATGCGGTTATACTTTAGCAACAGTGCGGCTAGGGCGCGATTGCCCTGATTGGTTGCGGCTTCAGACTGGTAAACATCATTCAGAAGTGTGAGCTTCTCGCCGGCCGCTTCACTGTAAAAAAACAGAATCCGGTTCCACTTTTCGTCCGCCGTGCCCCGGAGCAGACTTACCGTGGCGATTGCGCCGGCGTTCACCATCGGATTGGCAGTGCGGGTCGGCATGTCAACCACGGCGTCCACAGAGTTGAAAGGACGGCCCGTGGGTTCGTTGCCGATCTTGTCGAATACCACGTCGGGGCCCAGCTCATTCAAAGCGAGCGCCAATGTAAAAACCTTGGCGATCGACTGCATGGAGAACGTGTATTGCGCATCTCCCTTCAAGTACTGCCCGTTGTCGGTGGAGACGATCGCAATTCCGAACAGCTTCGGGTCCACCTTGGCCAGAACGGGAATGTAATCGGCATTCTTCCCGTCTGTGTTGCTGCGATATCGCGCATACGCTTCATCGGCTGCTGCACGCACTTCCGCAGCTCGCGGCGCGACCGGGCTGCACTGGCCGGCGCCAACGCCCCCAGGGACACGACCGCGAAGATAAGGCTGTGATAGGAGGCCCAGGAGGGCCAGAAGGCACAACCCCATCCAAGTACACTGAGTTTTAGCACTGCGGCTCATAGAGACCTCCTATATCTGCGATACGCGATCTCAAAACCGGATTCTTTTTTCATCGCAACGTGCCCTGGCGTGACAGCAGACGGTCTCTAGCGGCCCGGCGCCGGATACTTGTTGATGTAATAAGTCACACTGGCCTGGAGCCGGGGCGCAACCCACTCGAAGTCGCTCTTGCGCTCCGCCATTCCATAGATATATTCCGCGCCGAATAGAAGCCGCACGGTGGGCTGACAGATCAGGTTGATGGTGTTGTATTGGCTGAAATGGTAAGTCGTCGGGGGATCGCCGGCCGGATTATTGATCTTCAGATAGCCCAGACTGACCGAGCTGCGCAGCATCTTCGTCCAGAAATGCGTATATCCGAACGCTACGGAGCCGGTGGGCGTCGCAACCAGACGGCCCTCCGCGTTAAAGCCTACATCGGTCCCCAAGCCGAAGTTGTCGTTGTAGTAATTGGAAATTCCTTTCCCGATCACGAATTGGAATACCAGGTTATCTTTGTTGCCGTGATTCTGCAGGAAAGGCAGGCCCCAAACGCCTGAAATCGAGATGCCATATGCGCCGACATGCCGGTTCAGATTAAATACCTGCTCATTGGGAACAATGCCGCCGACGTTACGAAATAAAGTGGCGATATGCATGTGTCCGTCGTTATTTTCATAACGGTAGAAAGCAACGAGATCGGGCCACTTCGAAGTGCCCTTCGGTGTTCCGAACTGCGTGGCGAATGGAACATCCGTGCCGGATTTCTCCACCGAAACCCCGACCGAATGGTGTTTGCTGACCGGGTAGGTGTAGCGAAATTGAGGACTTCTTAACCCGATGATGCCGGGAGGCCCTTCGAACTCCAGAGTGTCAGGAAATGCGTCCGGATCCGCGAACGCGCTCCAGGCCTGCCCGGCCAGGAAATTGTCGTACTGTGCGTAAAACTGGCGGAGGCGAATCGAGTTCCGGTCATAGTTGCTGAGGAAGTCGAAGTCGAAATAGATCTTCACTTCCTTCCCTGTATTGGCCAGCGTTCCCTGCCTGACCTCCCAGGTGAATCGTGTCGGCCGCATCGAAACAGTCGAATCTTCGGAATGCGGGGTGGGCGTCGAGGGAAAGCTGGAGGGGACATAGGCGCCATAGTAATTACCTGCAAAGTTCAGGTCATAGAACAAATCCGTTTTCACAAAGCCGCCGAACTTCATGTACGTTTGGGTGCCGGGAAGGCGAAAGTAACCGAGAAGTTCCGGATCCATCGGCTCATTGTCGATACGGGGCGCACCCATCTGCTCTTCGTTGGCGGTCTCTCGGGTCCTGGTTTCGGTGCCGTAGTAATCGACCGGGTAATGTGCAATCGGAACCTGGGATGTCTCGGGAACCGCCACCGGCGGCGCTGCAACCGGGGGCCGCTGTACCGGTACCGGGGCCGCGGGCTTCTGCGCCTCTTGAAGCGCAGCGATTTGCGCCTTCAGGTCTGTATCGTTTTTTGAGTGGACTCCTCGAACTCCAGGAGCTTCCTCTGCAAGTCCTGAAGATCTCCGGTCTGGGCGGGTGCTGCCGCGACACACAGCACGTATACCAGCATCAAATGACAGGTTCTGGCCGCCATGATTCTCGACCTCCGCTCAGTGACATGATGCCGGATCGTTCGTTGCGGTTACGGAGTAATTCGACTCTGTGTATCGCAGGTCATTAGTGGTGAAGGCCGGGACGGCAGCGCCCAAGACGTCCCGAAGCGCGCCTGCGTACGGCCGCCGGTCGCCGCTGTTAGTCCACTAACCCATTGCGTACCGCGAACCGCACCAGCTCGTTGATGCTGTGCAGGTTCAGCTTCTCCATGATGCGCCCGCGGTGCGCATCGACGGTATACACGCTCAGATTGAGGACGCCGGCGATCTCTTTATTCGTCTTTCCCTCCGCCAGCATCTGCAGCACCTCGCGCTCGCGGCTGGTCAGCAGGTCGATGGGGTTGGTGACGTGGCGGCGGTAATCGTCCAGCACCGCGTTGGAAACGGCGGGGCTGAGATAGCCTTCGCCGGAAGCCACCGCGCGCACGGCGGAGAGCAGGTCCCCGGCCGGCGCATCCTTCAGCAGATAGCCGCGGGCGCCGGCGCGCAGCACTTCGCGCACGTAGACCGCGTCCTTGTGCATGCTGAGCGCGAGGATACGCGTATGCGGAGAGCTTTGCACGATCCGCCGCGTGGCTTCGATGCCGTTCAGCTCCGGCATCGCGACGTCCATCACCACCACATCCGGCCGCAGTTTTTCGGCGGCCTCCACCGCCTCGCGGCCGTTGCCGGCTTCGCCCACGATCTCCATTTCCGGCTGCGCGCCGAGGATCATCTTGAAGCCCTGCCGCACCACGGCGTGGTCGTCAGCCAGCAGGATGCGAATGCGTCTGTTCATGAATCGGCGCCCGTACCTTGATTACCACACCTTCCCCCGGCCGCGATTGGATCTCCGCCGTGCCGCCCATGCTGCGCGCCCGCGCGCGGATGCCGATGAGGCCAAGGCCGCGGCCACGCGGGGGCGGCGCGGCGCCGGTCTCCATGCCGCGTCCATCGTCCTTCACCGTCAGCACCGCATCGCCGCCCGATATCTCCAGTTTCAATGTCACGTGCCTGGCCCCCGAGTGCCGCGCCACGTTGGTCAGCGCCTCCTGCGCGATGCGGAACAGGTGCGTTTCGGTATCGTCCGGCAGGCGCCCGGAATAGCCCGATTGCACCTGCACGTCGATGCCCGTGCGCGCGGTGAATCCGTCGGCCAGCCAGCGCAGCCCGGCTTCCAGGCCGAAATCGTCGAGGATGGTCGGCCGCAGCAGTTGCGACATCTGCCGCACGTTGCCGATCGCATCGTCGACCAGCCGCACGCAGTCGTCGAGGCGCGGCGTGGGGCCGGCGGACTGGAGGGCCGTGAGGTTGGTTTTCACGGCCGTCAGGGATTGCCCCAGCTCATCGTGCAGCTCGTGCGAAAACCGCCGCGCCGTGGCCTCCTGGTCCTCCAGCATGTGCCAGGAGACGCGCGCCAGCTCCGCGGTCTGCCACTCCATGCCGCGGATGAGCTGCGCGGCCATCCGCAGCGTCACTGCCGCGAAGACCACCGCCAGTAGCACGCAAACGCCGGCGAACCATGCGGAGAACGTGAGCAGCCGGCGCGAACGCCGGTCGATCTGCGCCTGCGCCGCGCTCACGCTGCGATACTCCGCCTCGATCAGCCGCGCGACTACGGCAATGAACGCTTCGTGGTAGCGGAACAGATCCACGGAGGCGTACGTCTCGACATTTTCGGCTGTAAGCAGCCGCCGCGCCTCCCGCGAGAAGTCGCGCGAGGTCTGCCGCAGCCGTTCCCAAAGATGCCGCTCGGGCGTCTTTTCGCCTTCGGCCGAGATCCGGTCGATATCGCGATCGGCCTGGTCGAGCTGCGCCATGATGTGGGCGTAGTCGACCGAATCGGGATCGCGCGCCAGGATCGAGAAAACGTCGTAGAGGCTGGTCTGCTGGGTGTGCAGCTCGTCGATGAGGTGGTTTGTGACGTTCTGGTCGCGCACCATGCTGGCGGCGTTCTGCTGGATCGACTGGATATTCCCGACGCCCACCAGCCCCGCGGCGAGCAGCAGCAAAATCACCAGGCTGAAGCCCGCGAGCAGCACTCCGAAAATGCTGCGCGGCGTGATTTCGTGCGGCCGAGGCATCCCGATTTCAGTATCGCGCGGGCCGGGCGGATTAACGCCGCGTTAATCCGGCTATGCCCCAATTCGGGGGCCTGCATAGCCTGCGCAGGCTATCGAGGATTTTCGGCCGCTGCCCGATGATGGAATTGTCAGCGGGCGGAAGGGCCCGCAAGGGAGAAGAGAGAAAATGAAAAAGACGATGATCGCAATTGCTTTCGCGGTTGCTTCCGTTCCGATGATGTTCGCGGCTCAGGCGAATCCGCCGGCCAATCCGCCCGTCAACAGCGGAACCAAGACCGAAGCGCCGAAGGTGAAGAAGCACAGCAAGAAGGCCGTGAAGAAGGCCCCGAAGAAGGACGCCGGATCCACGGGTTCCGCCGCTTCCAAGTAGCACATACGGACGAAAAACCAGCCTGCCAACAGGAGGTTGTGATCCCCTATCGGAGGAGCCCCGCGGCCCCGGCCTCCCGGTGCCGCGGGGCTTTTTTTGTCCCCCGATTTGCCCACGCCTCCCGCCCGGCAGCAAGCCCGGAAGGCCGAGATTTCCGCGCGGCCAACCGCACCTGCCCGCCGCGGAACCGGGCCCGGCGCCACGTAAAACCGCCGAGGTTCGGCGGTTTTTTCAGTTAAGTCATTGATTCCGCTAGTGGCGAACCGCCGAGCTCGGCGGTTTTCCGTGGCGGAGACCGGTCTTTCGGCGGTTACTCAGCCCCAGGCCGTCCGCTCCAGAGCCGCGCGGCACGCCCGCAGAATCCCGACCGCGCCCGGCGTATCGCCATGGACGCAGATCGTCTGCGCCTTGCCCTCCCGCGCCAGGCGCACGGCCTGCGCGGCGGCGGCTTCGGGATCGGTGATCAGGGCATCGGCGAACTTGCGGTTGCGCAGCGTTCCGTCCGGTTCGTAGCGCCGGTCGGCGAAGGCTTCGCCCACGGGCTCGATCCCCATTTCCCGCCATACCTCCAGCATCGCCGATGCGGCCAGCCCGAACACCGGAGCTCCGGGCCGCCAGCGGGTTACGCCTTCGCCGATTGCCCGCGCCACCGCGGCATCCTTCACCGCCACGTTATAAAGCGCGCCGTGCGGCTTCACATAGGCCACCGTGCCGCCCAGCCGCGCGACCACTTCCTCCAGCCGCCGGATCTGCTCGTAGACCGTCTCCGCGATTTCCGCCGGGCTCATCGGCATCTCGAGCCGCCCGAAATTCGCCCGGTCGGGATAGCCCGGATGCGCGCCGATTCGCACCCCGCGCTCCAGCGCCAGCCGCGCCGTGCGCTCCATCGTCGCCTCGTCGCCGGCGTGCCCGCCGCAGGCGATATTGGCCGATGTGATGTGCTGCATCAACGCCGCTTCGTGCGCGGCGTCTTCCAGTTCCCCCATGTCGCAGTTGAGGTCGATCATCGCGTTCACCAGATGCGTCGCAGGCAGGCGGAAATCGCCACGATCGCAAGGCCGGAAATCACCGTGCCGGTGAGCATCCGCGTCCGCCGCGGGTTCTTCGGTTTCGTGATCAGCAGCGCCACCGCGAACACGTGCAGCGCCAGCAGCAGCTTCAGGCCGAGCAGGGCATGGTACAGCGGGGAGTGCCCCGGACTGGTCAGCAGGTTGAATGTGCCCGATACCACCAGCCCGGCGATGGCCGCCACCACGAGGCTGCGGTACGTTGCCGCCGCCCGCGAATCGAAGCTCTCCCGGGCATCCGGCGCCAACGCCTGTTCCGAAGGTGCCATCACCAGCCGCCCGTAAAGCATGCCGCCGACCAGCGTGGCCATGGACGAAAGGTGAAGCCACCGCATTACCACGAACAACGCGTCCGTAATCATACCCGTGAGTATACAATTGGCATAATCATGATTCACGAGATCGTTCCGGTGGGCATGTTGCAGTGCAACTGCTCGATATTCGGCGACGAACAGACCCGCGAGGGAATGGTGGTCGATCCCGGCGACGAAATCGAGCGCATCCTTGCCGTCATCCGCCGCCACGGCCTGACGGTGAAAGCCATCGTGATCACCCACGCCCACATCGACCACATCGGCGGCGCCCGCAAGCTGAAACAGGCCACCGGGGCCCCGGTGTATATGAACCTGAACGACGAGGAGCTGAAGGCCATGCTGGACGTGCAGGCCACGTGGCTCGGCATGCAGCCGGTGCCGCCGGTCGATATCGACGTGCCCGCGCGGGACGGAGATACGCTGGTGGTTGGCGCGGCCCAGTTCCATGTGCTCCACACTCCCGGCCATACCCAGGGCAGCATCAGCCTGTGGGCGCCTGCGGAGGGAAAGCTGGTGGCAGGCGACACGCTGTTCCGCGGCAGCATCGGACGTACCGACCTTCCCGGCGGCGATAGCCGCCAGATCCTGCGCTCGATTCACGAGAAGCTGCTGCCTCTGCCCGAAGAAACCATCGTGATCCCCGGCCACGGCGAGAACACGACCATCGGGCAGGAGAAGCGCTCGAACCCGTTCGTGGGCGGTGGCGCATGACGCGCACCACGCGGGCGGCGTGCCTCCAGGGGCCGTGCGGCACTGTGGCGGTCGATGAGCTCGAAGTGCGCGATCCCGGCCCCGGCGAGGTGCTGCTGCGCATGGAAGCGTGCGGCATCTGCCATTCGGACCTCTTCGTCGCTTCCCAGGAACGGCTGGCGCTGGCGCCGCTGACGCTTGGTCACGAGGGCATCGGACGGGTGGAGGCGGTGGGCGCGGGCGTCGATGGCTGGAAGGCCGGCGATCGTGCGGCGATGACGTTTCTCGCCACCACCTGCGGCGAATGTCCGCTCTGCCGCAGCGGACGGGAGCGCTTCTGCGCCCGCCAGACCAACTTCGGCTTCACGCTGCACGGCGCGCTCACCGGCTGGGCCACCGCGCCTGCCGCGGGACTGGTCCGCGCGCCCGAAGGCGTCCCCGCCCCCCTGCTCGCGCCCATGTGCTGCGCCGGCTGGACGGCGTTCGGCGCGGTGCGCGAAGCGGGTCTGGCTCCGGGCCAGACCGTCGGGCTGTTCGGCTTCGGCGGGCTGGGCCATCTGGCGCTCGCGATTGCGCGACGCCGCGGGCTGCGGGTCGCGGTGACAGACCTTTCGCCGGCCAAGCTCGAGATGGCCCGCGCCGCCGGCGCGGAGATCGCTCTTCCGGGCGACACCGCCGGCCGCACCTTGCAGAAGGAGTACGGCGGAGTCGATGCCGCCATCGTGCTCACCGGCTCTCCCGCGGCCGTTCCCCAGGCGTTTCGTGCGCTGAAGCGCCTCGGAACGCTGGTCCTGGTGGGTGTTTCCCTCAGCCAATACGAGCTTCCCCTTGTGGATACGGTGGTCAAGGGCATCCAGATCCGCGGCAGCTATCTCGGGCCGCGCGCCGATTTGGAAGAGGTCTTCGGCTTGGCCGCCCGGGGCGAGCTCCTCCCCACCGTGGAAACGCATTCCATTGAGGAGACCCCCGCGCTGCTCGACCGCCTCAGGCAAGGCGCCATCCCGGGCCGCGCGGTCATTGTTTGGGAATAGTACTCCGCGCTGCAATTTTCAGGGATTTTCCCCGGTACAAACCGGTCAAAAACGGTACCTTTTGGGTCCTATTACCCCGCTATTACGTGCCTTACTACAAATTCATACTCTCCATGGTTAATATCGGCTCATGGATGCTGCCGACATGCTTCTCTTTACGCTTCTGACCATGGCCAACATGGCTCTCTTCGCTCATCTGCATCGCCGCTGGCAACGCCGCAACCGCATCGAGCGGATGACCCGCAGTCTGCGCCGCGCCCTGCTGCTGCAAGCGAGCTAGAGCAAGCTCGACCGGCCGCACGGCTCCCCTGCGGCGGCGGCTCCGCGCCGGCTTCGGTGGGCACCATCCAGGCGGGTTTACAATCTACCAATGCCACCTGTTCCGGGTACCCGCATTGGTCCTTACGAAATTCTGGCTCCGCTCGGCGCGGGCGGCATGGGCGAGGTCTACCGCGCCCGAGATTCCCGGCTCGGCCGTGAAGTCGCGCTGAAGATCCTGCCGCCGGCCTTTGCCTTCGATCCCACGCGCCGCGCCCGCTTCGAGCAGGAAGCTCGCGCGGCCGCCGCGCTGAACCATCCCAACATCGTCGCGGTCCACGATCTGGGCGAAGTCGAAGGCGCCTTTTATATTGCCAGCGAGCTGGTGCCCGGCGAAACGCTCGACGCCCTCCTCGCCCAGGGGCCCGTTCCCCTTCGCAAACTTCTCGATATGGCCATCCAGACGGCGGACGGCATGGCCGCCGCGCACGCGGCCCGTATCGCCCACCGAGATCTCAAACCGGCCAACCTCATGGTGACGCCTGACGGCCGTGTGAAGATCCTCGATTTCGGCCTCGCCAAACAGGCTCCGCCCCTGGCGGCAGCCGGCTCCAACCCCGATGCGACGGTCACCGTTCACCGCACCGAGCCGGGGATGATCCTCGGCACGGTCAATTACATGAGCCCGGAGCAGGCGCGCGGCAAACCCGCGGATTACCGCTCGGACCAGTTCTCCTTCGGCCTCATCCTCTATGCAATGGCCGCGGGCCGCCGCGCCTTCGAAAAGCCCGAGACGGTTCAGACGATGGCGGCCATTCTCTCG
>Ga0070740_10004525_pt1 | contig 13605 bp, 24 predicted proteins | sample Coa_R2_FD_67286 | JGI IMG/M metagenome (GOLD analysis project Ga0070740, IMG submission 67286) | Surface soil microbial communities from Centralia Pennsylvania, which are recovering from an underground coalmine fire - Coalmine... | ecosystem: Environmental > Terrestrial > Soil > Unclassified ... | reverse complement strand
CAGCCCCTCGACAACCCCTTCGGCCTAAGGTTGTCACCCATGGCTTGGGTACGTTCTGTTACCTATGTCTCCAGGCTGGCCATGATTTTGTTGGTGCCGCAAGAGGGATTCGAACCCCCGGCCCCATCATTACGAATGACGCAATGAGCCGCAACAGCTGTTAACGCTAGGCCACACTCGCCGGGCCAGGATATGGAGCCAAGTTGTTGATATCCCGCCTCTTTCAGTAACGTTGGCTCACATATGATAACGCTGGTTGACAAAAAATCTGTTGCCCCATAATTGCCCCGTGTTGCCCCGATGGAGCATGTCATCATGAAAATCATGATCACGGACCGGATGTTGAGGGCCATGAAGCCGGCCGGTGCTGGCACCCGCAAAATGATTTGGGATTCGGCGGTGCCGTCGTTCGGGGTCCGGGTGACGGACAAGGGTCAAGTCACGTTTGTAATTATGCGGCGCCTGCACGGAAGGCTGCTGCGCCGGACGCTCGGTCAGTATCCGGTCATGAGCCTGGCTGAAGGACGGGCGGCCGCGCTAGAGGCGCTGCGTGATATTGCGAGGGGGATTGATCCGAGGGAGCGGCAGGCGGCCCAGCGCCATGAGGAGGAGCAAAGGCGCGCCCACACTTTTGCGGCCGTAGCTGAAGAGTTTATCGTGCGCCATGTTCGCAAGCTTCGTTCCGGCGCCAACATGGAAGCGGCGATCCGGCGGGAACTGATTGAGCGCTGGGGAGCGAGGCCTGGCAGCGATATTTCCCGCCGTGATGTTGTGGAGCTGATCGAGGAAATTTCGGACTCGGGGCGCCTCGCGGCCGCGCGGAAAACTTTTGCTCACGTGAGCAAGTTTTTCTCATGGGCCATCGCGCGCGGTATTTATGGCCTCGACGTCTCGCCCTGCGCCGGGGTCAAGCCGGGCTCCCTGCTCGGAGCCGCCGCGGCGCGCCAGCGGGTTCTGAGCGAGAGCGAGATTAAATCGTTGTGGGAGGCAACTGAAGGTCTCGGTTATCCCGCGGCGCCTTTCATTCGATTGCTGTTGCTGACGGGCCAGCGCTTGCGCGAAGTCGCGGAAATGAGTTGGGATGAGGTCGATATTGAAAAAGGGATTTGGACAATCCCGGCCTCGCGGATGAAGGGCGGGATTGCGCATGAAGTGCCGCTGCCGCAAGCGGCGATTGGGATTTTGAAGTCTCTGCCGCGCTGGACCGGGCCTCATGTCTTTTCGACAACCGGCGGCAGGCGGCCAATCAGCGGGTTCTCAAAGATTAAGGCACGTTTGGACGCTGCGATGCCGGGGACCGAGGCTTGGAGGTTTCATGATTTGCGCCGGACCATGAGGACAGGGCTGGGCGGCCTTCCGGTGCCGAGCAATGTCGCTGAGCTTTGCATCGGCCATGTCCAGCCTGGCATGCACCGGGTTTATGACCGGCATTCTTATCGTGATGAGAAGCGGCGGGCTTTCGAGCTCTGGGCCTCGCGTGTTGAGGAAATAGCCGAGCCGGGGCGGACGGATAATCTTGTGAGACTCAGGATATCATAAAGAACACGCGCGGATAGGCCCGGCCAGCCGACAAGCCGGGGTGCACCCTCCGGTTTCCGCGCGTTCCCCTGGTGCGCGCGGGTGCACGCGATGAGTGAAGAGCTGTGGCAGAATGCTGTCTTATCGTTAATTGCTTCAGTTCCGCCTGATCCGAAGCCGCTCGCCTCGATGCTGCGCAGCCGAAACGCAATCCCCGCCGGGATTCGCGACACGCTTGCTGAACTGCTCGATCCCGGCGAGCCGGATTATTTGGGAGTCCGGCTGCAGATTTGCGAAACAGGCGAAATAAAAAAGAACCTTCACAAATTCGCGGTAATCTCTGGGCGGTCTTCTGCGGAAGAGCGGACGAGGTTTCGGTATAAGGCGTATTGGAGAAAATTGCTGAGGCGGCTCTCGGGCGACTGACAAAAAACACTCAATTTTTTGTCAGTGACTTCGGGTTAAATGTGCTTCACGCTCGTTGCCACATGTTAATGCAACGAGGTCAACCGTGGCGTTCGTAACCTACAGATATCTTGAAAGCGAGGGGATCATGCCGAACCGGATGACGCTCGCGAGAAGTATCAGGAATCTCGGATTCCCAAAACCAATTGAACTCGGGAAAAACCGGATCGCTTGGGATTTGGATGAAGTCGAAGCCTGGCTTTCTTCACGTCCGCGCCGGACGCCAAATCTGAAAGAATTTCGAGAAAACCCGGGCGCCGTGCACGGCGCGGTTCAAACGCCAGCGGAATAAAAAAAACCCCTCCCGTCGCGTGGAGGGGTTTTTTTAGGAGTTCGAAAATGACGCTCGTTTCACAACGAGCCCCAGGCCGCGCGGGCGACGCGGGAACTGGGGCGGGCTCACCTGAATGCCAACACGAGGAACATACCAAAATCGTTCCGTCACTGCAAGTGTCAATCGATGACTTGACGAAAGATTTTGATCCCGCGCTCGCGGCGCGCCGGGCCGAGGCGGCATGGGCGAGGGCGAGCACGCTCTTTAAAAGAGCGGCCGAAGATATCTCAATCGGAGATTTTGCAAGCGCAGAGCGGAACCGGCGCGAGGCAAACGAGCACGCCATCAGCGGTAACAATTCTTTTTATCGCATCTTCGGGGGTGCGCAATGATTAGCGCCCTCATCACGGGAACTTTGTTCCGCACACCCGAGCAGCGTGAATCAAAATCAGGCAAGTTCTTCACCAAGGCGTGCCTGAAGATCGCGTCAGGCGAAACGAGCCAGTTCGTCAGCCTGATTGCGTTCGGCGAGTCTGCGCAAGCCGGGCTTCTCAGCCTGCACGACGGCGATGCGCTGAGCGCGCAGGGCACTTTGAAGTGCGAGCTTTACGAAGCCTCGGACGGCTCAAAGAAGCTTTCTTTAAATCTCACGGTCTCGCAAATCCTGCCGCTCAAACAGCCCGCGCGAGAACGCAAGCAGAAGGCCGAGGCGCAACCGGCCAAACCCGGCAAGGTTATCACGGCCCTTCGAGAGGGCCGCTCTAAAGCCGAACGCTGCGCTGGCACCTGGTCTGGTCTCGATGACGGCCCGAACGATGATGTCCCCTTTTAAAGGCGCGCAACAATGGATTTACGAGCGATTGCGCGCGCCCTCGATGGCGACGTTTGCGGCCGGCAAGTGCTTGCGCCCGGGCCGGGTCATTCGAAAAAAGATCGAAGCCTATCGATCAGACTGAACCCGTCTGCGCCTGGCGGTTTTGTGGTCTTCAGCCATGCAGGTGATGATTGGCGGGACTGCCGCGACCACGTAAGCGCGCTTGCGCCCGGATTTGATACTCCGCGCCAGCAAAAGAGATCGCGGCCGCGGCAGACACAGGACGGCGACAAGCTCAACATCGAGCTCGCGCTCGATTGGTGGAAGCAATCGTTGCCCCTCAAGGGGACGTTTGGCGAGAGCTATCTGAAATCCCGCTCAATCACCTGCGATGAAAATCTATCGCACGTGGTCAGATTTCACCCCAACTGCGTTTTCGCGAACGACCGTTTCCCGGCGCTCGTTGCACTCGTTCGAAACATCGAGACCAACGAGCCGCAGGCAGTTCAACGAACCGCGCTCGACCATGAGGGGCGAGCAATCAAACGCGGCGGGAAGACGTTGCGCATGTCGCTCGGCCGGACGTCCAACGGCGCGATCAAAATTGATGATGACGCGGACGTCACGTACGGGCTCTCAATCGGCGAGGGACTCGAAACCACGCTGAGCGGACGCATCTTCGGTTACCGGCCCGCGTGGGCTGTTCTCTCAGCGTCAGCAATCGCGGCATTTCCTGTGCTCAACGGGATCCAATCGCTGACAGTCTTCGGGGAAAACGACGCAAGCGGAGCGAACGAGCGGGCAGTCAAGGAATGCTCTGCACGATGGAAAGACGCAGGCCGCGAAGTGTTCCGTCTTCGCCCGCTCATAGGAAACGATCTCAACGACGAACTCCAAGCTGAGGCGCGCAATGCCAGCGCTTGAAAATGCCCCGCCTCGCGCGCATGGCCCGGAGCGTGCACCCTCTGGCGATCGCAGTCAAAACAACTCTGCATCCAAGCGCAGGATGAAACTCGAACGCATCCACGATGCAGCACATGAAGCTCTCAGAGAACCAGATAGTTACTTAATCAAAGGCCTGCTTGATGATGCCGCCTTCAGCGTCATCTATGGCGATGCAAACAGCGGCAAAACATTCATCGCTCTCGACATGGCTTTCCGGGTTGCATCCGGCCTCCCCTTCGAGGAGAGAAAAGTCAAGCATGGCCTCGTTATCTATGTCTCAGCGGAAGGAGGGAAACGGATCAAGCGGCGTCTCGCAGCCCTGATAAAGAAATACGCAGATGAAAATGCGCCACGCGCACTATTCTCACTGCTCAATTATTCGATCGACCTTCGCTCGAACGGCGCAGACCTATGCGAGCTGATCAAACTCATCAAGGCAGAAGAGGCTGAATTAAACGCAAAATGCGTCTGGGTCATAGTTGACACCCTCGCCCGGGCGATGAACGGCGGCGATGAAAACAGCCCCGTCGATATGGGAAAAATTGTCAGCGCGGCCGATCGCATCCGGGACGAAACCGGCGCTCACTTCACTTATATTCATCATACAGGAAAAGACGCAGCGCGCGGCGCGCGCGGGCATTCACTTCTGCGGGCGGCAACCGATACAGAAATTGAAGTCGCGTCAAATCAGGTAAGAACGACAAAACAACGCGACATGGAGTGCAACTTCGCACTTGGATTCGACCTTGCCGATATTCCTATCGGAACCGATCCAAACGGGGAGCCTGTCAAATCCGCAATCGTCAATTGGCGCCCGCTCGCAGGTGAAAACAGGTTGAAGAACAAGAAACGGCCGGTCCCGATGACCCTGCGCCTTCTCATGGATACCGTTGAAGCAGCCCTCGATGAGGCTGGAAAAAAAATCCGCCCGTTCCAGGATGGCCCATTAATCAAGGCCGCGCCCGACAAAACCATCCGGGCAAGATATTATGTCAGAATTGCCGAAAAGGCTGAAGACGGAGAAGACCCGGACCGGCTCGCGGAGCGCCAGCGCAAAAACTTCAATAATGCAATCAAGCTGGCTCTTGACCGTAAAGACTTGATGGCGGGCGAATACAATAATGAACGCTGGATTTGGTTTCCATACCCCTAACAGCCTTAAGCGCTGGCGGGAAAAGCGGGAAAAATTCCCGGTATTCCCGCAGCGGGACAACCAGAGCCTCTCTGACATGTTCCCTGGCGGGAAAAGCGGGAAAGTTTCCCGGTCAAAAAGGCCTCTGCGCAGCTTAAGCCCCCGAGGGGAGCTTAAGCTCTGGCGGGAAAATTTGAACTTTCCCGGTATACCTGCATTTTCCTACCAACCTTAAGCGCTGGCGGGAACGTTCACGCAATGGCGCAGCTTTCGCCCCCGAGGGAAAACAGCGGGAAAAGCGGGAAAAGCGGGAAAAATTCCCGGTATTCCCGCTTTCCCGGAAATCACGTTGGGACCGTGAAGGGAGGATGATCATTCTCTCGCGGGAAAGACCTTCACCTTCACGGGATGAAACAAGGCCTTCCGTCAGCCTTCCCTTCTCGTTCACCCACCCCGCCCCGGCCGCGCGGCTTGCTGGCGGCCGTTCCGCCCGGCATGGCTCTCATCCCCCTGCCCCGCCGCCCGGCCCGCCAGCGGCCTTCCCAGCCCCGCACGTTTTAGATGCCGGGAGGCTCGACCGGCCGAGGCGAAATGCTCGAATTCGGCTCGTTTTGAGTGGCTGCCCGCACATTGGCTGCAGCGGCCTTCTCGAATTCGCGGCAGGCGCGGATGGAGCGCCATCCCTTGCAACCAGGCTTGTTCAAGCCTGGTTTTCCGCTCACTGAAATTCTTCCTCCTCACGGTAATTTTGCCGGAGCAACAGAGGGCCTTCAGCTGGGCAGATTGCCGCAAGGTCCGGCCGGGCTGAACCGGCCATGGAATGGTTCATGACGTGCTCAGAGCCGCCTGGTGACAGATAAGCCGTTGATGTTGCAGGAGTTGTTGATAACAAGTTTGGGGGTACTTATTTCTGGGGCAACAGGCGGGCAACGATGATATGATTTCATCATGAAATTTGATGTTGAGACTGAACCGATGAACTCAGCTGAAATTGCCGCCCCGGCCAAGGCGGCAGAGCGCTGGCCGGTTTGGCCACCGGTCCCGGCGCAGGGCATGGCAGCCCGCCAGAAAGGGGGCGCTGATGCTGCTTGATGAAAAAAAGACCGCGGACGGGGCGGCAACCGCCGCCGGGGACGGGCCTGGCGAGAACGCTTCGCCCGCGCAAAGCCTGCGAGCTTGGTTCGCGAGGCTTCAAACCGAGTACGATCAATTATGCCAGCAACGGCAACGGATTGAGAAACTCAACCGCGCGGAAGCTGAAATTCTCTCTGAGCTCAGCGAGCTCGAAGCCCGCGAGCGCGAGGCAATGTCTCAATGGGCGCAAACATGCACCGGCAGCCCGCCCGCGCCGTTAATGAGCGAGCGCGAGGCCTTGGCCCGGCGGCTCGCAGAGGCTCGCTCCATGGCCGCCGCAGCGGCGGGAAGTGTGCAAGAGATCGAGGAGAAGCAACGCGAGCTTGCCGCGCGAATGAATGAAGCTCGCACTCAACTGGAAACGGAAGTGCTCGCGAATTTTGAGGCCGAGGGTGAGGCCTTGCACGAACAGATTGACGCGAAAGCAACGTCACTGCGTGCCGTTCTCGCCGAAATGGGAGCATTGAGAATGTGGTTGTCGGAAACCGGCCACGCCCGCAACCGCGAGAAGCCCGATAGCGGCCAGCTATTCTTCCGCTTGTGCGAAAGCCTCGCGCGCGGGCAGCCCGACTGGTTTCCTTCAAATGAAGAAATTGACGCCGCGAAATCTCATTGGGAGAGAAGATTTCGAGACGCGAAGGGAGCACCGGGATGAAGATGTCTGACTTCGATAAGTTGCGGAAAGCCGCCGCGGCGGGCGACGAAATAGCGAAACGAGCGCTGCCGCTTTGGCGCGACATCGAGGCGCTGGAGCGGCGGCTGGAATCTCTCGAAAAGGAACGAAACGAACTTTTTCACGGTGCGTCCGGCCTGCCCCGCCGGGGCCGGACGCTGCATTGAGAAGGCTGGCGGCACTCTTGGGAGTTGATCATGACGAAAGCTAGAAGCCCCTTCGGCCCAGGGCAGCGCGCTCATCCGGGAGTCGCAACGATTGCAGATCCCGGCGGCCAAGTGACAACGCCGAAACCCGCTTCGCAACCGAAAGCCTATCCTCCACCGCCAGCGCCTCGCGCTCCCGGATGGCCCAACCCGTCGCGCTCCGGCGGCTCTCAGCCTCCCGTCATCAATGCGGGCGCGACGAAGGCGCCGAGGCTGCCGGCAACGGAATATCCCGGCACGTATCCCGCGCCGCCAACGCCAGGCCGCAAACGGTGATGACCGAAGGCCTGCCCCCGCATCTGCAACGGCGGTACGAGCAGGCGATGAGAATGCTCGGCGCTGCAATCACGCCGCTCGATCGCGCCCGCGCAAGGCATGACCTGCGCATCATCTGCGACGCAGATGACTCTGCTCTTTCGAGCCGGCCGCGCATCGGCCGTCCGTGCCGCAGCACGAATACTGGTGATGATATGACAAAATCCTGCGCTGTCAACTGGGCGATATCCGTCATGCTGAAGTTGAGATCGCCTGCGGCCGGGATTACGCTTGAGGCCATGAACGCCGATGGCGCACGGGTTGACGATGGCTGACGTCCGCCCGGAACGGAAACGCGTGAAGAGGGGACGTGCCTGCAAATTCTGCATGCATCCGGAACGCGGACGGATCGAGGTCGAGCTCGCCTGCGGGCGCTCGCTTGCCTCGCTCACGGCCCAGTTCGGGCTGAGTCAAATGAGTCTGCGCTGGCATTGGAAGCATCACGTCACCGAGGCGCGCAAAACCGAGATCCTCTGCGGCCCGGCTTATATTCGTGGTGTGGCCAAACGTGCGGCCGAGGAAGAACAGAGCATCCTCGAATATTTGTCGATCGTACGGAGCACGCTGGTACATCGGCTGCTCGAATGCAGTGAGCAGAAAAACTATATGTATGTGTCGATGCTATCGAGGCAGTTGGTGGCCTGCATCGATTCGATAGCCAGGGTCACGGGGCAGTTGCGTGCGGCCGGGATCACGATAAACAACCTGAACACGATCAACACGGTCAATGCGCCGCAGAGCGCCATTGATGACGCGTGGATAGCGAGGATGTTCGCAGCGATCATCCGCTCGCTGGCACCGTTTCCTGAGGCCCGTGAGGCCGCTGCAAAAGCGATGCGGGAGTTTTCGGCGCAGGAGAAGGCGAAATCGAACGGGCACCTGCCGCTGTTGATCGAGGCGCAACCCGTGAAGGCTGATGTTTGATCCTTCCACCATCGCCATGCAGCTGGCGGAGAGCCTGGAGACCGGCCGGCATGCGATCGCCCGGCCGAGCCAGCTTCCTCCTCATGGAGAATGGTCAATATGGCTCCTGCTTGCCGGCCGTGGCTTCGGCAAGACGCGTGCGGCGGCCGAGTGGGTGAAGGACAACATCGAGGCCGGCCGGGCGAGGAATGTCGCGATTGTTGGCGCCACGGCGGCCGATGTCAGGGATACGTGCGTTGAGGGGCCGTCCGGGATTCTGGCAATCAGCCCCAGCTGGAACCGGCCGGTTTATGAGCCGAGCAAGCGGCGGGTGACATGGCCCAATGGCGCGACGGCAACGTTGTTTTCCGCCGAGGAGCCTGACCGTCTTCGCGGTCCGAACCATGATCTGGCCTGGTGTGATGAGCTTGCGAGCTGGCAGAACCAGCAGGCGGCGTGGGACAATCTGATGCTGACGTTGCGTCTTGGCGAGCGGCCGAGGTGCTGCATTTCGACCACGCCGAAGCCGACGAAATTGCTCAAGGACCTGGTGTCGAGAGTGGGCCATGACGTGGTCATCACGAGGGGCTCGACACTTGAGAACCGGGCCAACCTGGCACCGGCTTTTCTCAGCCAGATCATGAGGAAGTATGAAGGCACGAGGCTCGGCCGGCAGGAGCTCGGCGCCGAGCTTCTCGAAGACATCGAGGGCGCACTCTGGAGCCTTGAGGTGATCGAGTCCGGCCGCCGCCAGCGAGGGGACGTGCCGGAGCTGAAACGGATCGTCGTTGCGATCGATCCGGCCGTGTCGAGCAACGCGAATTCGGATGAGACGGGCATTATCGTTGCTGGCCTTGGCGTTGATGGCCATGGCTATGTGCTTGCGGATGCCAGCGGGAAGTATCAGCCGAATGGCTGGGCCATGAAGGCGGTAGCGCTTTATCAGCGGTATTCTGCGGATCGCGTTGTTGCCGAGACGAACCAGGGCGGCTCGATGGTCGAGAGCACGCTGCGGAGCGTCGACGGCAACGTGTGCTTCAAGGCGGTGCATGCACGGCGGGGGAAGATGCTGCGGGCCGAGCCTGTGAGTGCACTGTACGAGCAGGGGCGGGTGCATCATGTGGGCGTGTTTGCCGAGCTGGAAGACCAGATGACCACATTCTCGGGCGGCGGGGACAGCCCGGACCGGCTCGATGCGCTCGTTTATGGGATGACGGAGTTGATGATTGAGAACCCTGAGCCTTCGATTATCACGTACATGCGAAATTTGGCTGAGAATCCGGACGAGGGGCCAACTGAGATGCCTGCCGCGCAGCTGGTGAGAGTGCGGGTTCCGGATGGGCTGACCGACGTGTTTGGGATGTCAGGGCGGCACTACCGGGTTGATGAGAGCCGCATCATCGCGGTCCTTCCCGATGACGTGCTGCCGATGAGAGCTGCCGGGTTCATGGAACTATGACCGCAGACGAAGCGATCCTGCGCATCATCTGCAGATGCAGATGACTTCGCCCTCACGGGCCGGCCGCGCATCGGCCGTCCACGCCGCGAGGCGTGAATGGTCAATATTATGACAATCCCGCGCGGCCGTCAACGTTGAGGTTAACGATGGCACACTCTCTTCTTGAGCTCGCTGCCCGCCTCGCGGCGCTGGCTGAGAAAGAAGCCGAAGCCATTGATGCGAGCAAACTGGCCGCCAAGATCGCGGAGATGCTCGGCCACGAGAATGAATCCGGGGCATCCAAACCGCGAATTCCCCCGAATTCCCCCGAATGTCTGCGAATGTCCACGAATAGGAAGGTGAGATGAACCTGCGCCCAGACTGGAGAGACGCCCTCATGGAGAAGAAACTGCAAATGCTGCGCTCACAAAACCGCGCCGCCTCGCTCATTCAGGACGCGAAACGCATGGGATTGAGCCTCAAGATCATGGACGGGCAGCTGCGCATCAAAGGAGGGAGCCGTCACAAGCTCGATCTCATCAAGGAGCTCCGGGCCCATGAGTACGATGTGCTCCTGCACCTGCGGGCAGTTCGATGAAACCGCGCCCCGGCTGGAGGGAGGCGCTCGCCACAAAGCGGCGGCTTATGTCGCTGCAGGAGCAGCCTATAAATGACGCCGCAGCCGGTCTCATCGAGGATGCCCGGCGGCATGGGCTGAGCCTGAAGGTTCGTGACGGGCGGCTGAGAGTTGTTGGCGGGCGGCGGAATGACCGGGAGTTGATTGCCCGGCTGCTCAAGCATGAAGGCGCTGTGATCAAGTGCTTGGGCGAAGGGCGCGGTCACGAGCTGGTTTGAGCGAGTCTGGCCCGGCCGGCCGCGGCACGGACAACTGGGGCCATCATATCGGGTTGATGGCAGGTGTGCCAGGCGGTAGCTATGCGTGTTCGCGCTGCAGTTCCTCAGCCGCCGCATTGTCTTTCGCGGCGACGGCCATTTGCATATTCAAAGCCTGCAATACTGCGGCGATCGTTTCATATCTCGGATGAGAGCCGGGAGAGAACGCTTTATATAAGCTCTCACGCCCTAGCCCAGCATCTCTAGCGATCTTTGCTACGCCGCGCGCCTTAACCACATTGAGAAGCGCAGCAAGCAAGACCTCGGGGTTAGGATCTTCAAGCGCCGCAGAAAGGTACTCGGCAATGACCTCATCATTGTCGAGATAGGCAGAAATGTCGAGAGGTGCATATCCAGCTGTCATTCCCCGCGCTCCTTCAACCCTCTAGCCATTTCTTTCGCGCGTTCTATATCGCGAGCCTGCGACGCCTTATCCCCGCCATTTAACAACAGGTAAACGCTTCGGCCGTTCCTCACAAAATAGATGCGGTAACCTGGCCCGCAGTGGACTCGCATTTCAGACACGCCATCACCTACAGGTCCACAATTGCCGAAATTGCCCGCCTCGGCTGACGTGAGCCTTGCCAGAATTCTAGCCTTGCCCCGGTTGTCCCGAAGCCTAGAGAGCCACTCATCGAAAACCGGGGTGGTGAGCAAAGTGTACAAGGAATATGTATCCAAATGGCTACAGCAATCAAGTAACACAATATTACCCGGCTCGGACTTCGTCTTATGGCTGATGGCACGTTTTATCCGCAAGCCTCTCTTGCCGGACGAGGATTAAAGGGCGGCAATCCGGGGGCGCGGCCTTAGCGTTTCCTCAGCCTCACTCCTGGACCTTCGCCGTTCTCATCGACAAAGATGACCCCGGCCTTTTCGAGCGCCCGCTGCAATGCTTCGAGGGTGACCCGGCGGGGATTGCGTGCGCCGCGCTCGAAGTCGATCACCGTCCGGAGCGCCACCATTGAGGCCGCGGCAAGCTTTTCCCGCGGCCAGTCGAGAAGCGCCCGCGCGGCCCGGCATTGCTCGGCAGTGATCATGATATAATCCCAATTGCCTCTTTTGTGTTGACAACATCTATGCAGAGTAGCATTATTCATGCGTACTGGCAATTTGCCACTATGGAGGAAATCCCATGATGAAAGGGAAGACAATCAAAGGACTTGCGGCGCTGACCGTGGCGCCTGGCGTCAACGAGAGCGATGAAACAGAGTCAGCGCTGCAGGCCGAGTTTCATCGCTACGAGCGCGCGATCCTGGCGTTCGAGCAGGAGGTGTGGAACCACAGAGAGCGGTTGAGGCAGGAGCACCGTGAGAGGATGAAAGAAATCCTGGACGGAGGCGGCCAATGACCGGGGGTCAAATTCTCTTCCTCGCCTCGGCGGCCTGCGTCATAGTCTGGGGCCTCGCCGTTTACGGCTTCGTGCGCCTCATCGGGGGATGATCATCGGTTTGCCGCCGCTGGCAAGGTGATAAGGAGGAAACGTCATGAGCACGCGCGACGATCTGGCCGCGAGGGATGAGATCATGCTGAGAGTGAAAGAAGCGCTGTCTGGGCTTCCGCCGGATCAGGAGAAGTTCGCTGGACTTCTCCTGCAGGCAATGGAAGAATTCCTGAAAATGCCGCCCGTCCCGGCGGGCATGGACCCTATCGAGGCGATCCGGCGCGATCTCCGGCGGCTGCGGGAAAAGCCGTCAGAATAGAGGCCGCCATGCCCCGCATCTGGTTCTCATTCCCCCGTATCTTGGGCATACGTCCGGGAATCAGCTTCAACCTGAACGAGCTTCGAGCAAGGCGCGGGCGTGAACCCTCGCCGGAGCGGCTTGCGCTCGAGGAATGGTGCAGGGCCATGCCCCGCCTGCCGCTTCGAACGCGCATGACGATTTGGGTCATTTACGCCCTCGCCCTTTATGGGCTGTTTTGCATCCTCGCGGCTGCCGCCAACGCAGGAACCTGCCGGACGTTCTCCGATGGCCCGGATGTTGTGACCAGCTGCGAGGATGGCTCCTTCACGGTGCGGCGCCCCAGCGGGCGGGCCGAGCGCTACGGCGAGCCGAACGCGGGCTTCGAACGCTACCCGGAGCAGCCTGAGCGGCCGGTTTACAGGCGGGGGCGGGGAGACTGACCCCGCCCGGATTTTCACTACCCGCGCAAAAGCTGGAAATTCGGGGAGATTGTCCAATGGCGGTCAACAAGGAAGAGATTTGGATGGCCGTTGAGCTGTTCCGTCATTGTTATAATTGCGGCACCGTGCAGGCAGCTTGCGAGGGCCTGGCGGCCTTTCTCAAGGAACGGAGCACCAAGTTTGAGGGGTGGCCAACAGATGCGGGCACACTTCGCACGGTTCACGCTGAGGTTCAGAGACAAGCAGAGGCGTCACCGTCTTTTCCGCCCCAGGCGATTTTATCGTTGCACATTGGCACTCAGGTCCAAATTGTTGGACGCGAGATCAATTTTGAGGATGTTCTTTCCTTTGCGCTCGCCGACCTGAGAGTTTGACCGGCTCGCCACGCCCGGATTTCGCGGAATTTTTTTCAAACGAAAAACCCGGAAAATCCGGGACCGGCGCGCATCGCCCGATTTTCGCTACCCAGGCAAATCAGGGAAAAATCTGGAACCGAGGGGCAACAAAGATTGGATTTCGAGCCGTCCAGCAGTGTCAGCTTGTTGCCCGGAATGTTGCCCCGGATAGATTCCGGCGCCGTTTTCAGCTTTCAATTCCGGTCCTAACCCTTTGATTTTGTTGGTGCCGCAAGAGGGATTCGAACCCCCGGCCCCATCATTACGAATGATGTGCTCTACCAGCTGAGCTATTGCGGCTTCCGGGAAGACAGTTGCTGGAACCTCTTAGTCAACGCCGCCCCGCTTAGCAATGCCGCTGCGCGCTGCGCGGG
>Ga0070740_10004517_pt1 | contig 13620 bp, 13 predicted proteins | sample Coa_R2_FD_67286 | JGI IMG/M metagenome (GOLD analysis project Ga0070740, IMG submission 67286) | Surface soil microbial communities from Centralia Pennsylvania, which are recovering from an underground coalmine fire - Coalmine... | ecosystem: Environmental > Terrestrial > Soil > Unclassified ... | reverse complement strand
AGCGTTGCAACTCGGCTGAGAATTGCGCGCTCGCCTGATTCAGCGCCTTGACGCCGCCTTGTGCGTTCGATGTGGAGGCGTGAATCTCCACATGAAAATGTCTCTGCGCGATCACATGTTCGTCGCGATTCGAAATCAGTGTCGCGGTTGCATCCAGCACGCCGCTGCTTTGCTGCGGTTGTGAAAAGACCTGGGCGAAGTCATCCAGCCAGATTTGCAGACTGACATCGGCCGACGCAAGGCTGCCCGGGCCGATCACCGCGACCCAATCTCCACCTGCAACGATTTCCCTTTCGAGCAACGGTTCCAGCAGCGCGGCGGGCGGCGCGATCCAGTCCGAATCCGCATAAGCCGCCAGCTTGCCATCGGCGCGGTAATCCAGGCGGTAGTACATCGCCGTACCGTCGAGCCACTCGGGCACTTCGATGCGCGCGAGTTGCAGGATCCGATTGCCGGCAAGCGCAGGCTGCTGCGGCTCGCGCGGCGCAGGTGCATTCAGCGTGTAGTGCTGGACGAACCGCGCTTTCGTCGACTGCATGCAACCGCTCAGGGCCAGCACGCAGATTGCAGGCGCAAGCCACGATTTATTCATGGCCGGAATCCTTCTGGTCATTGTCGTGGTAGCCGGGCTCGCCGGGTCCCGGCGGCGGTTGCGGCGGCCCGAAAATCAGGCTCTGCGGCTTGGCGCGCAGCTCCCGGATCAGTTGTTCCAGCAGACGCGATGTGCGCGTGAGGCTGGTACTCAGCGCGTCGATGTCGGGTGCGGTCTGCTTGTCGAGCTTGCGGCCCAAGTGCCCGATCGTGTCTTCGACCTGTCCCGCCTTGTGCACCGGCTCGCGCGCTTCCTGCGCGAGTCGGTTGGCATTGGCCAGCAACGCGTGACTTTGATCCAGGCTCTGTTGCGCGCTCTTCAACAACGCCGGCATCTGCTTCGTGACGGGCAATAGTTGCGCCTCGATCGTATCCAGTTTCGCGGTCGCCGCATCCAGTTGCCGGATGGATGCACTGATGTGTTCGCGATTCTCCGTATCGAGAAGCTGTCTGGTGCTGTCGAGGATCGCGTGCAGATCTTGCATATCCTGTTGGGCCGTAGCCTCCAGTTGCGCGAGCATGTCCTCGTGCAACGGAATCAGCGCCGGATGTTTTTCGCTCGTTTGCAGCGGTTCGTTGCTGCCTTCGCCAAGTTTCAGTTCAAGCGTCTTTCCGCCGGTCAATCCCTGCATGCTCACCACCGCGTAGGTCGCATGGGTGATGTAGGTGTCGCGCCGCACGTGAAAATCCACGATCACGCGCGAGCGGTCGCGCGGGTCGAACTGGATATTCGTGATATGCCCAACTTCCAGGCCCTTGAACTTCACGGTGGTCTGCGGTTCCAGCCCGTCCACCGATTCGGACGTGACGATGCGGTACGCGAGCGGTTCGCTCGGGCCCGACGACAACCACAGGAAAATCAACACGCCGGCCACTGTGAAGACGACCAGGAAACAAACGGCGATGATGGCGTGCGCGCGGTTTTCCATGTCACCGGGTCAGGGCCTGTTAACGCTATCCCAAGCGAGCCGCGTTGCTTCCGCAGCGACTGCCAGGCGAGGTGCGCGCCGCAGCGCCATAGTAAATCTATGGTCAAGGCGCGCGCCGATGTATGGCGGCCGCTGCGGAGCAACCCGAAGGGCCGTGGCCCTTTGCCCGCATGGCTGCGTCATCGCTCGTCGATGTATCGACATACATCCTCCTCGCTCTTCCTTGCCCTGCAGACAAAGGGCCGACGGCGCGGCCGTTTGGAATAGCGCTAACAGGCCCTATAGCGGGAGAGTCTGCGCAATTCCTTCTCGCCTCGGCGTGAACGGAAGAAATCCTGCACGAAGGGATGATCGAAACCGGCCACCTCTTCCAGCGTGCCCACCGCGATCAGCCGGCCTTCGTCGAGCACCGCGATGCGGTCGCTCAGCGCGGCCATGCTGTAGAGGTCGTGCGTCACCATCATCACCGTGAGATTCAGTTCCTTGTGCAGCGAACCGAGCAGCGCGTCGAATTCGGATGAAGACGCCGGATCCAGCCCCGTGGTGGGCTCGTCCAGAAACAGCAGTTCGGCTTCCAGCATCAGCGCGCGCGCCAGCGCCGCGCGCTTCAACATGCCTCCGGATAATTGCGCGGGACGCTTCCATGCGTCATCCGGATCCAAACCGACCATGTGCAGCTTCAACGCCACGCTGTCGCGCACCATTTCTTCCGCGATCGTCCAGCCTTCCTTGCGCAACTCGCGCATCGGAAACGCGATGTTGTCGAACACGTTGAAGGCGCTGAACAGCGCGCCGCGCTGGAACAACACGCCCCAGCGCCGGCGTAGCAGGCGTGCGGCATCAAAGTCCAGTTCGTGCAGCGTGCTACCCAGCACGCGGATCGAACCCGCATCCGGTTTCACCAGGCCGATCACTTCGTGCAGCAGCGTGGATTTGCCCGAGCCCGAAGTGCCGATCACCGAGAGGAATTCGCCACGCCGCACCTGCAGGTCGATGCCGTTGTGCACGCGCTGACGGCCAAAGCGCTTGTGCAGATTCTCGACGCTGATCACGGGTTGTTCTGATGTCGTTGCCATTTTCAGAACAAACCGACGTGGGTCAACGCCGCGCCCAACGAAGCGTCGATCAGCAGGATCAAGGTCAAGCTGGTGACCACCGAAAGCGTGGTGTTGCGGCTCATGCCGTCCGTATCCGGCGGCGAAGTCATGCCGAAATAGCAGCCGACCAGCGCGATCACGATGCCGAACAACAGGCCTTTGCCCAAACCGATCCAGAAATTGACGATCTGCACCTGATGCATCGCCTGCTGCAGGAACAGGCGGTAATCGACGTGCAGCACCGGCGGCGCGCTCACGGCGCTGCCGATCATCGTGGTGATGTCGGTCCAGATCACCAGCAGTGCCATGCTGATGCCCGCGCCGATCACGCGCGGCAGCGCCAATCGCAGGCTCGGCGAGGAACCGAACGCGCGCAACGCCTCGTATTCCTCGGTGATATGCATTGCACCGATGCTCGCCGTGATCGCGGAACCCGTGCGGCCGGCCATCAGCAGGCCGACCACCACGGGACCCAACTCGCGCGGCACGGCCGTGCTCATCATGCCGATCACCATCTGCGAGGCATGGAACGTTTGCAGCACCAGCCCGACCTGGATGGTCATCACCGCGCCGATCAGGAATCCGATGCAGCCCAGCAGCAGCATCGAGGTGACGCCGATGCGATAAATATTCGCGGAAATTTCCTTCCACGGCGTCACGCGCGGATGGGCAACACAGTACGCCGCGTCCACGATCACTTGCCCGAGCAGCAGGAAAATGCCTGAGAAGTTTTGCAGCACCGACATCACGCCGGCGCCGAGCCGCACCAGCCGGTTCGCCGATTCGCCGCGTTCGTGCAGCGACGGAGCTTCCGCGATGCGCTCGAACAGATGCCGCTGATCCTCGCGGCAATCCAGATGCTCGGGCAAACGGCCCTGCCACGCCTTCCACAGCACCAGGGCACCGGTGCTGTCCAGCGCGTCGACTTCCCGCAAATCCCAACGGTAACTGTTCGGCGATTTCAGCCGCCGGAAGTCGCGCAGCAGCCGGCGGCGGCGCTGCTTGTCCACCAGAAGGCTCCAGGACCCCGACAGCGCGATACGCCGGTCGCCTTCGCGTTTCCAACTTGGATCCGTTGCCATGGAGAAGTTCTGCGAACGATCTTCATGACAGCCAATCCCAAACTCTCGGTGAAGAGCCGGTGAAAGCGGAAAAGCGCCGTGGATGCGCCGACGGAGAACCGCTCAGGGGATGTGGCCGTGATGGGTCGAACGCTGCGCGCCAGCCGATGCCACAAGGCATCGGCTGCACAGCGTGAGGACGGGGCATGGATGCCGAGCGGGCATGCGCGCCAAGAACGGCACGAGGCGAAAGAGGCGAGGAAATTGTGGGCCGTGATGGGATCGAACCATCGACCAACGGATTAAAAGTCCGCTGCTCTACCGCTGAGCTAACGGCCCGCGCAAACCGCACATTCTAACCGCGACAAGCCGATCAGCGATAGCGCGTGGGATCCTGCACGCCGGCCTCCGCGAAACCCTGCGCGCGCAAGGCGCACGCATCGCACGTGCCGCAGGCGCGGCCTTGCGTGTCCGCGCGATAGCACGAAACGGTCGCGGAAAAATCCACGTCCAGGCGCACGCCTTCGCGCACGATGTCGGCCTTCGACATCCGCATCAACGGCGCGCGCACATGCAGGCGGCGACCTTGTACGCCGGCTTTGGTCGCGACGTTCGCCAGTTGTTCGAAGGACGCGATGAAGGCAGGCCGGCAATCCGGATAGCCGGAATAGTCGACCGCATTGACGCCGCACCAGATGTCGTCCGCTCCCAGCACCTCGGCCCAGCCGAGCGCGACCGAAAGCATGATGGTGTTGCGTGCGGGCACATACGTGGCCGGAATTTCGTCGGCCGCATGCACACGATCGTGCCGCGGCACTTCGATGTCCGCGGTCAGCGCGGAGCCCCCGATGCCGCGCAGATCGACATCCACGATCTTGTGCTCGATCGCGCCCAGCTCTCGCGCGACTCGCGCGGCCGCTTGCAATTCGGAAGCGTGCCGCTGGCCATAAGCGACGCTGAGCGCATGGCAGGCGAAGCCCTGCTCGCGTGCCAGGGCAAGCGTCACGGCGGAATCCATGCCGCCGGAGAGCAGCACCACGGCGCGCTTCATCGGCCCGGCACCTCGCCCCAGAGAACCTTGTGCAGTTGAATCTGCAAACGCACCGGCAAACGATCCTGCAGAATCCACTCGGCCAGCACACGCGGCTCGAGCGCGCCGTATACCGGCGAGAACAGCACCATGCAGAGCGAAGGCAAATCGCGTTCGCGCAGAATCGCGATCGCCCAATCGTAATCGGCGCGATCGGCGAGCACGAACTTCAATTGATCGCGTGAAGTCAGATGTTGGAGATTGTCCCAGCGGTTGCGCGCCGATTCGCCCGAGCCCGGCGCCTTGATATCGACGACGCGCCGCACGCGCGGATCGACTTGCGCGATATCCAGCGCGCCGGAAGTTTCCAGCGAGACTTCGAAACCCGCATCGCACAACCGCGCCAGCAGATCGAGGCAGCGCTTCTGCGCCAGCGGTTCGCCGCCGGTGATGCAGACGTGCCGGGCGCCGTGGCTCCGCACTTGATCGATGATCGAATCGATATCGCGCCATTCGCCGCCTTCGAACGCATAGGCCGTGTCGCACCAGGTGCAGCGCAGCGGGCAACCGGTCAAACGCACGAAGACCGTCGGCCAGCCGACCGCGTCGGCTTCGCCCTGGATGGAATGGAAGATTTCCGTGACGCGCAGGCGCTGTATTGCCTCAGTTTGCGCGGACAGAGCCGACATATCGAGACGGATGTTGGAAGCGGAAAGGAGTCGCGAGTGTAGGGCGGACTGCGTCCCCCGCAAATCGGCGGGCAATGCCAGCCCTACTTTGCGGTTTGCAGCTTGATCGACTTCAACCGGCTCTGTGCCAGGCGCGCGACCGTCGTGCCGGGGTACCTCTTGATCACCGCCTTGAGCGTGGATTGCGCGGCGTCGTAGTTCTTCATCTCGGCTTGGCAATAGCCGACTTTCAACAACGCGTCGGGCGCCTTCTCGCTGCCGGGATACGTCTTCAGGAGATTCTGAAAGGTATCCAGCGCGACCTGGTAATTCTGCGTGACGTAATACGACTCGCCCAGCCAGTAGAAGGCGTTGGGTGCGAGAGAGCTCTGCGGATATTTCTGCGTGAATGCACGGAACCCGCGCGATGCTTCCACATAGTTGCCGCCCTGCAACGACTTGAACGCGCTGTTGTAGGCGGACTGTTCGTCCGCGCTCGGCGGACCGGGCGGTGCGGAGCCTGCAACGGAAGACGGCGGCGCAGGCGCCGCATTGGCAGACGCCGCTGCGGCCGGAGCCGCTGCACTGGCGGAAGGCGACGGCGCCCCGCCATTCCGGCCTTCCAGCTTGCCGATGCGCGAATCCAGGTCGAGGTATTGATCCTTGTTCTGCTGCTGCAACTGCTGGACCTGATGCTGCAGATCCTCGATCTGACCTTGCATCTGCTGCAATTGCGCTTGCAGGTCCTGCATCTGGTTGACCAGACCGACACCGCCGTTCTGCGATTGCTGCTGCGCCTGCTGCTGCTCCAGGCGGGCCACGCGCTCGGCAAGACTCAATGTTTGCGCATTCGCGGAAACGGCGGCGACCGCCGATGCGATCGCCGCCGTGATTCCGAGCGCTTTTGCGAAGCGCAGACTGCCGGACATCATCTACGGACTACTTGGCGCCGGATCATTTCGCGCTGATTCACTTGGCCGTGTAGACGATCTCGACGCGGCGGTTCTTGGACCAGCAGTCCTCGTTGTGCTCGCGGCAGGTCGGGCGCTCTTCGCCGTAAGAAACCACGTTCATCTGCGAGGCCTGGCCACCGTCGGCTTCCAGCGCGCTCATCACCGCATTGCCGCGGCGCTCGCCCAATCCGAGGTTGTACTCGCGCGTGCCGCGCTCGTCGGTGTTGCCTTCCAGCGTCATGCGTGCCATCGGACGGTCACGCAGATACTTGGCGTGGCAGGCGATGATCTGCTGGAACTCCGGCTTGATTTCGCTCTTGTCGAAATCGAAGTACACCACGCGCTGACGCAGGCAGGCGTCGGTGTCCAGATCGGCGGGCGTGTAGACGCCGGCGGTCGTGGTGGTTTCGGTCGTCGGCGGGCCGGCTTCCGGCGGCGGTGCCTTCACTTCCTGCTTCTTGGCGCAGGCGGCGAGGCCCATGCACAACAGGGCTGCAAGGGTGATGCGGGCGGTAGCGTTCATGGCGATTCCTTCTTCTTGAACGAGTGGATCAATCGATGTTGTTGTGTGAATGATTCGATCAAAACCTGCGTACTGCAAACTGCATCAATGCTGCCGGTCAATGCCGCTGTCAACGTTGTCTGTACGGCCCCCACGCCGGTTCGCGCACGTCGCCGTCGCTCAGGACCAGACGCTGGCGTACCCGCCCGTCGTCCGATACCGCGTAAAGGACGCCGTGCGGACCTTCAGTGGAGGCATACAGCAGCATGCTGGCGTTGGGCGCAAAACTCGGCGATTCGTCCAGGCTGCCCGGGGAGATGAATCGCACCTGGCCGCCCAGGCTCTTGTCCATGATTGCAATACGATACACGTTTCCGTTGCCCTGCACCATTGCGATCTGGTTGCCGTCGTAAGAGATCGAGGCATCGGCGTTGTACTGACCCTGGAAGGTCAGCCGCTGCGGCGCGCCGCCGCCGGCCGACACCTCATACAACTGCGGTTTGCCGGAGCGGTCCGAAGTGAAAACGATATTGGCGCCGTCGGGGGTCCATTCCGGCTCGGTGTCGATGGAAAGATTGTTGGTGATGCGCGTCATCGCGCCGCTGCCCAGATCCATCACGTAGATCTCGGGATTGCCTTCGAAAGAGAGCGAAATCGCCAGCCGGCGGCCGTCCGGCGAGAACTTCGGCGCGCCGTTGATGCCGCGTTTATTGGAGAGCAGCCGGCGCGAGCCGGTGGTGACGTCCTGCAGGTAGATCGCCGAATCGCCGTGCTCGAAGGAGACATAGGCCAGCTTGCTGCCGTCGGGCGACCATGCCGGCGACAGCAGCGGTTCGCGCGAACGCACGACGGTCTGCGGGTTGTAGCCGTCGGAATCCGCGATGATCAGCGAATACTGCGAGTTGTTGCCGGTGCCGACCGCGGTGACGTAGGCGATGCGCGTGTCGAATGCGCCGCGCACGCCGATGATTTTCTGATAAATCTGGTCGGCGATCTGGTGCGCCACGCGGCGCAGGTCGCTGCCCTGGCCGGTAATCGAGAACCCGAGCAGCCGTTGTTGCTTGTTGACGTCCCACAATTCGAAATCCGCGCGCAACGCGCCGCCGCCGGCGTCCGACGTGCGGCCGACCACGATGTAATCCTGCTTCAACTGCTGCCAGGTCGGAAACTTGATTTCCGCGCCGGTCGTGGGCGTTTCCACGACCTCGCTGCGGGGCAGCGCGCGGAATTTGCCGCAGCGGTTCAAATCCATGCTGACGATATCGGCGATGTCGGTGGTCGGCGGCGGACCCGCGCTCTGTCCGAACGGCACCACCGTGATCGGAATCGCCGAAGGCACGCCGTTGACGATCTGCACGGTCAGTCCTTGCGCCTGTGTTTGCGCGGCGAACAGGCCGAAGCAAACGAACATCAGCAGGGTCAACAGGAATTTCGGATTTCGCATGGCTTTCCTCACTGCGAAGACGTGACGGTGAAGTTGAAAATGATCTCGCGCTGGAACTGGTCTTCGAACCCCTTGTAGGGCAGCGGCGAAGAACGCAACACGGCCGCCTCCACGGAATGTTTCCCGGCCTCGTTCAACGGACAAGTCGGCAAGACTGTGGCACTCATAACCTGACCGCCGACTATCTGGACAATTTTCACGGGGCAAACCGTGCCTTCTGGAATATTGTCCGGCCTCAGCCAGTTGGGCGTGATCGCATTCTGCAGCGCCGCGATATAGGCATCGGTATCCTTGCCGTTTTGTCCCGTCATCGCCTGCTTGGCCGGCGGCACGGTGTCGTTGGCGTTCGGATTGTCCGGCGTGTTCTTGAGATCGGCCAGTTGTTGCGCGCGCTGCTGCGCCAGTTTGATCTGCTTCTGCGCCGCGGCGCTCTGCGCCTTGATTTTCTCGAGCTGCTTCAAGATGCGATCGGCTTCCTGTTCGCGCGACAGTTCCGCCATGCGCTGCTTTTCCTTTTCTTCCTGCGCCTTCTGTTCTTCCGCCTGCTGCTGGGCGAGGTCGGCGATCTTTTCCTGATCCTTGACGTCCGGATGTTGCGGCGGCGGCGGCAACACTTTCACCGGCGCGGGTTTCGGCAATTCGGGTTTGGGCAATTCGCGTTGCTGCGGCGGCGGGTTGGCCGGCTGCGCGCGCTTGCTGTGTTTGGGCGGCGGCGCGCCGACCGGACCGACCAGCGTGGCCTCGATCACCGGTCCGGCCAGTTGGATTGGTTTTGCGCAGGTCACGGGGTTGGGCAGATGCAGGAAATCCGTGAACGCCTGCCATGTCGCGCAGTTGAGCATCGCCAGCGCCAGGAATCCGACGATGCAGATGTGCAGCAGCGCGGACAGGATTACCGCGCGCGGCGTTGCGCTACTTTCTTCCATTGCCTTGCGAGCCCTGCACCGGCTGGCTCATCAATCCGACCTTCGGCACGCCGGCCTGCTGCAGCAGCACCATCGCCTGATAGACCTTGCCGTAATCGGCATCCACGTCGCCGCCGATCAGCACCGGCACCTGCGGATTCTCCTTCACGAACGCGGAGACCTTCGTCTTCAGCGCGTCCGCGTCGATCGGTTCGCGCTTGCCGCCGGACAACGTGAGATACAGCGAACCGTCCTTCTTGACGCTGACCAGAACCGGCTGTTTCTCGTCGTGCAACGCTTTCGCCGCCGACTGTGGCAGGTGGATGTCCACGCCGAGATTCAGCAGCGGCGCGGTCACCATGAAGATGATCAGCAATACCAGCATCACGTCGATGTAGGGAACGACGTTGATCTCGGCCTTCAGCTTGCGGCGTTTTCGCGTTCGCAGCGGTTGCATGGATGGGGACCGGTTCTAGGCGTGCTCGTCGGCAAGGATCTGCCGGTGCAGGATCGACGAGAATTCTTCCTGGAAGGTGTCGTAACGCACCGTGATGCGCTCCAGCCGCATCGAATAACGGTTGTACGCCCATACCGCCGGGATCGCGGCGAACAGGCCCATCGCGGTGGCGACCAGTGCTTCGGAGATGCCGGGCGCGACCATCGCGATCGTCGCTTCCTTGATCGAACCCAAGCCCTGGAAGGCGACCATGATGCCCCACACCGTGCCGAACAATCCGACGTACGGACTGATCGAACCGACGTTGGCGAGAAATTCGAGATTGTGTTCCAGCTTGTCCACTTCGCGCGTGCCCGAGACGCGCATCGCGCGTTCGCTCGCTTCCAGCACTGCGCGCTGATCTGTGCTGCGCCGCTGCCGCTGACGCACGAATTCACGGAAGCCCGCTTCGAATACGGACGCCAGACCGCCGGCGTCCTCGCCGCGTGAGCTCACTTCGCGGAACAGCGCGGCAAGATCGGCGCCCGACCAGAAGCGCTGCTCGAACGCGTCCGCGTCGCGCGTGGCCGCATCGAGCATCGCCCACTTGCGGAAGATGATCACCCAGGAGGCGAACGAGAAGATCACCAGGATCAGCAGCACCAGCTTCACCGGCAGGCTGGCGTGCAGCACGAGGTCGAGGATGTTGAGTTCACCGTTCATCGGTCAGGAGGTTCCTTCAGAAGTTCCTTCGATCATGTTCGCCACTTGTTCCGGAATGCGCCGCGGCTGCCACGTCTGCGCATCGATGCACGCGACGCGCACCTTCGCGCGCGTCAATGTTTCGCCAGCCGGCACACGGCGCAGCGTCTGTTGCAGCTCGAGGCTCGCGCTGCGCCGCTGCGCAAGCTGCACGGTCGCATCCAGCTCGTCGTCCAGCCGCGCCGGCTTGTCGAACACCACATCGATCTCGCGCACCACGAACAGCACACCCAAACCGCTGCGCAGTTCCGTCTGCCCCAAACCCCGCGCACGCAGCCATTCGGTGCGCGCGCGTTCCAGAAACCGCAAGTAGCCTGCGTGATACACCACGCCGCCGGCATCGGTATCTTCCCAATACACCCTTAGCCGCCAACTGAATGTTGGCATAACCGCGACGGTCACTTCGACCCCGTTTGCGCGAACAGGTTCAGTGCCGGATCGCTCGCCGCCGGCGGATTCCAGCCGAAATGCCGCCAGGCGCGGGCGGTGGCGATGCGGCCGCGCGCGGTGCGCGCGAGATAACCTTGCTGGATCAGGTAAGGCTCCAGCACGTCTTCGATGGTGTCGCGCGCTTCGGCCAGCGCCGCCGCCAGCGATTCCACGCCGACAGGGCCGCCATCGAACTGTTCGATGATCACGCGCAGCAGTTTGCGATCCAGTTCGTCGAAACCGCACTGGTCGATCTGCAACATCGCCAGCGCATCGCTCGCCGCCGCACGCGTGATCTTGCCGCCTGCGCGTACCTCGGCGAAATCGCGCACACGTCGCAATAGCCGATTGGCGATACGCGGCGTGCCGCGCGAACGATTGGCGATTTCATCCGCGCCGTCGTCGGCGCATGCGATGCCGAGGATATGCGCCGAGCGGTGCACGATCTGCGCGAGTTCGCCTGGCGTGTAGAACTCCAGCCGCTGCACGATGCCGAAACGGTCGCGCAGCGGACCGGTGAGCATCCCGGCTCGCGTGGTCGCGCCGATCAGGGTGAAAGGCGGCAAGTCCAGCTTGATCGAACGCGCGGCCGGGCCTTCGCCCAGCATGATGTCGATCTGGAAGTCCTCCATCGCCGGATACAGCACCTCTTCCACCAGCGGCGAGAGCCTATGGATCTCGTCGATGAAGAGCACGTCGCGCGGTTGCAGGTTGGTGAGCAGCGCGGCGAGATCGCCCGCGCGCTCCAGCACCGGCCCGGAGGTGGCGCGCAAACCGACACCCAGTTCATTGGCGATCACGTGCGAGAGCGTGGTCTTGCCCAAACCCGGCGGGCCGAACACCAGCACGTGGTCCAGTGCATCGTTGCGGCGCCGCGCGGCTTCGATCGCCACGCCCAGTTGTTCGCGCATGGCGCGCTGGCCGATGTATTCGTCGAAACGACGCGGACGGATCGACGCCTCGATCGCGAGTTCCGCGCGATCCGCGCTGGCGTCGGCAAGGCGGGGTTCCGTCATGCGGGGATTATGCCGGAAAGCGGCGGGTCAGCGGTCAGCGGTCAGCGGTCAGCGGTCAGCGGTCAGCGGTCAGCGGTCAGCGGCAAGAGCTTAAGCTTTTACCGCTCACCGCTCACCGCTCACTGTTCACCACTCACATCAAATCTCGACCTGGGTGCCAAGCTCCACCAACCGATTCCCCGGAATGCGGAAGAACGCGGTGGCGGCGAGCGCGTTGCGCGCCATCAGTGCGAACAGTTTGTCGCGCCACACCGCCATGCCGGCGCGATGGCTGGCGACGATGGTTTCGCGCGAAAGGAAGAATGTCGTGTCCATCATGTCGAAACGCAGTCCTTGCGTGGCGCAAGCGGCAAGCGTGGCGGGCACGTCCTGATCCTCGGCGAAGCCGAAGCGCAGTGTCAGCGCGTAAAACGCATGGCCGAGATCGTGCAGTTCGATGCGTTCCCCGTTTTCCGCCAGCGGCGTGTCCAGCGTCTCCACGCTGAGAATCACATTGCGTTCGTGCAGCACCTTGTAGTGCTTGAGACTGTGCAGCAGCGCGTGCGGCACGGCGCTGATGTTGGCGGTGAGGAAAACCGCCGTGCCCGGCACGCGTTGCGGCGGATGCTCGGCGATGCTGGCGATGAAGGATTCCAGCGGCAATCCCGATTGCCGCAATTCGCGCAGCAGCAGTTCGCGGCCGCGCCGCCAGGTCGTCATCACCACGAATACCAGCAGGCCCAGCACCAGCGGGAACCAGCCGCCGTGCTCGACCTTGATCAGATTGGCGCCGAACAGCGACAGATCGATCACCAGGAACAGCGTGCCCACCGCGCCCACCGCGATCAGCGGCCAGTGCCACAGCCGCCGCATCACGATCAGCGCCAGCAGCGTGGTCACCACCATCGTGCCGGTCACCGCGATGCCGTAGGCCGCGCCCAGGTTTTCCGAGGAACGGAACCCGATCACCGCGAGCACCACCAGCACCAGCAGCATGCCGTTGATCCAGGGCACGAACACCTGCCCGGACAACATCCTCGAAGTGTGCACGATGCGCATGCGCGGCACGTAGCCGAGTTGGATCGATTCGCGCGTCATCGAGAAAGCGCCGCTGATCACCGCCTGCGCCGCGATCACCGCGGCGACCGTCGCCAGCACCGTCATGGGAATCAGCAGCGCGCGCGGCGCCAGCAGGTAGAACGGATTGCTCACGGCGGAAGGATCGGCCAGCAGCAGTGCGCCCTGCCCGAAATAGTTGAGCAGCAATGCCGGCAGCACGAACAGCAGCCACGCCATGCGGATCGCCTTCGCGCCGAAATGCCCCATGTCCGCATACAGCGCTTCGCAGCCGGTCACCGCCAGCACCACACCGCCCAGCGCGATGAAGGCACCGACGCCGTGCGATACGAAAAAGCGCGCGGCATGAACCGGATTGAGCGCCGCCAGCACCTGCGGCTCGTGCGCGACGTGCTGCAATCCCAGCAGCGCGATCGCCACGAACCACACGCACATCACCGGCCCGAACACCGCGCCGATGCCGGCGGTGCCGCGCCGCTGCACGAAAAACAGCAGCAGCAGGATCGCCACGCTGATCGGCACCACCCATTGCGCGAGAGAAGGTTCGATCACCTTCACGCCTTCCACCGCGCCCAGCACGGAAATGGCCGGCGTGATCACGCCGTCGCCGTAGAACAGCGCCGCGCCGAAGATCGCCAGCACCGCGATCGTCCAGCGCAGCCGCGGTTCGCCGCGCGCGCTGCGCTGCGCCAGCGCCATCAGCGCCATGATGCCGCCTTCGCCCTTGTTGTCGGCGCGCAT
>Ga0070740_10004515_pt1 | contig 13624 bp, 1 predicted proteins | sample Coa_R2_FD_67286 | JGI IMG/M metagenome (GOLD analysis project Ga0070740, IMG submission 67286) | Surface soil microbial communities from Centralia Pennsylvania, which are recovering from an underground coalmine fire - Coalmine... | ecosystem: Environmental > Terrestrial > Soil > Unclassified ... | reverse complement strand
GCCAGAATAGTATCCGCGCCTGAGCCGCCAATATACGTCGAGAAGGCTAGCGAGGTATATCCGGCATTGAACTTCGTCAAAAATCCGTCCGCGGTTCCCCCGCCATTCGCGGCCTGCGTAGGGGCTTGCAGCGGCAGGTTCGTCGAACTTGTCCCACCAGCGATCACCACATTGCCTTTCGAATCGATGCCGACACTGGACGCCATGTCAACGCCGCTACCTCCGAAGTAAGTGGTGTATGCCCAGGCTCCGGTCGGCGTGAAGATGGACAGAAAGGCATCATACGTACCGCCACCGTAGGTCTTTTGAAAGGCGTTCGGAGATACCGGGAACGTGGCGGAATTGGTGTAGCCCGTCACAGCCGCGTGGCCCGCGCCATCGACAGCGATCGCCTTGGCGACCGTCGTTCCGTTTCCGCCGAAAAGCTTGGTATAGATGGATGTGCTGGTCACGGTATTCATTGCCGCCACGAATCCCTGCGAGGGCCATAGATTCCCGGATTGCGACGGATTCCCGAAGTTGCTGGAATTGGTCCCGCCCGCAAGGTAAACGATCCCGTTGGCATCCACCCCCATTCCATACGCGGCATCATCGTAAGCGCCCCCCAGGTACGTTGCGAAGTAGAGCGGTGCGCCGACGTTGCTCACCTTCGCCACGAACGCGTCGAAACCTCCCGCGTTGGAAGCCTGGATTGGAGCCAGCGTCGGAAGATCGGTCGAGTTGGTCTTGCCGCAGATGATGACGTTGCCGAGTTCGTCAATTCCCATGCCGGTGACGATGTCGTCACCCGATCCTCCGTAATAGGTCGAGAAGAAAATGTCGGAAGGGAATACCAGGCGCGCGATGAAAGCGTCCTTGCCGCCCGCATTGTGCGTCTGGATGGCGCCATGGAGAGGAAAGTCAGTGGAAGTCGTGGTGCCGGCGATGTATACGTCAGGGGGAAAGGCTGGAGAAAGCTGAATCGTGTCCACCTCGTCGTCGCCGGTTCCGCCCAGGTAAGTCGAAATGAATATGCCTTTGCCCACGCCCAGCAGATAAACCGTAATAAACCCATCCATGCCACCCAGCGCCGCGGGATACGGCGCGTTGGTAGTGACGGGGAAATCTACCGACGATGTAGTCCCTCCTACGTACGCATCCCCGATTGAGTCCACCGCGACCGCGAGCGCCCTGTCCGTGCCTGTACCGCCCAGGTAAGTTGAGTAGGACAGAGCCGGGTCGACGACCAGCGGCGCCGTCTTGTCGTAGTCGCCGATGGCGAACCGCACCCGATTGCCGCTCTCCAGGATGAAGCGGCCGGCGATCTCCTGGCGTGCACCCCCAATCTCCTGGTAAACGTTGGGCTTGTGATGCGAAATCGAACCCGCCGCCGTATCGATCACCAGATCACCGCTTTTGTTGAGGTGCAGCCGCCGGGCGCCTTCAATCGAGAACTCGATCGAGCGCGGGTCGGCTCCTGGCGCCACTCGGTAATCGTATTCGAGCTGATCCTGGTGTCCGTAATACACTAGGTCGATCCCTGGATAAACGTTCGAGTACTGGATTCTGCCGAATGGGATGATATCCTTCCGCCACCTTTTCGGGTCGTTTCCGATTTTGTAGTTAATTTTCCCCGGCAGCGGATCGAGTGGCCGAATCGCCGGGTGGGGATTTGCGTGCAGAGGAGTCCACCGCACTACGGCTCGACGGCCGCGGTCGCGGGTAAGGCTAACCACTGCTTGGTTAGCGGTCAGGAACAACGCGTAACCCGACCCCCGGGCGAACGCCTTAACCGCCGGATCCACCTGCCCACTGTTCCATTCGAAACCCAGCGGCAGCCGCTTGAATTCCGCGATGGCTTCGTCGTGATTCGCTTCTTTCGACGTCTTTGCCTCACCGTGTAATCCGAACGCCAAGGCGCACAGGATGACGAAGCCTCCGAACTGAGTCCGTTGTTGCATGATTTGATCCATAATACGGCAGCTTCTGTTCCTCACGCAACCGAAAACACTACCCGGTTACTTGAACTTTTATAAGTCCTAGTACCTAAAGCCATCGCGCTGAACTCGTTGTAAATGATGGAAAAATCTCGATCCGCCCGCATACAGGGGCCAGTACTGCTCAACTCAGGTTCCCGGCGCCCATTGGAGCAACCAGCAGGCCGCGTAAAATCGCGTAAAATTCAGAGGATAAATTAGGGTCTTGACAAAGGTCAGGTGCTGGATAAACTCGTCGAGACCGAAAACAGTGCGGAGGACCCGCTACGCGCGATAACGAAATTGCCGATTTCGTCATGGAAGCCCAGGTGACGGCCAAAGCCGCCCCGGAACCGCGTGAGCAAAGCCCGGAACCGACGAGCACCGCAACGGGTTTCGGGACCGGCGGTGGGACACGCCACGGGCACATTGCACGTGAATTTCATCGAGCACCGGCGCGGCAGCGAGCAGGCCCTGATCAGCGTGATCCAGGAAGCCATGCCTGCGTTGCGCTATCCTCCCTAAACCCAACCGCTGGAGTCGGCAGCCAATTTACACTCAGCGATTGACACAGGCAACTAGCATATAGTAACGTTATAGATTAACCGGAGCGATACCCGCGAAAGTCGGATCCGGATTCTTACTAACCGTCTTCCACGGAGACAGGCGGACGTTTTCGGAGGGACGTGACTGTCGAACTCGACCCCGGCAATTCCTTTTCTTTATCCTCATCACCGCTCCCGGACGTGCCATAGCTCACGGAATCCGCTTGTAAAGAAGTGAGTTGTCCATGAGACCTTTTACCTTTGCGGTGCAGAACGTGTCCGGATGGCTGGATGTCGGTCCGGTCCTGGGTGCGATAAAAGCGGGTTCCACGGGATTGCTGAACCTCGAAGGAATCCACGATTTCTCGCTCGCGCGGGACGCCCTCCGGCGGATTTCTGCGAACGGCTCGTCCCGGTTCGCCATTAAACTCCTGCCGGACCAAGCCTACGCCGCTAGCCTATTCGCCGATTTGCCAGACAGTTGTAATCAGATTGTACTAGTATTCGGGGATGATCGCGATGAGGCGATGCATGTCATGCAGGTTGTTGCGGCGACGGGGAGGGAGCTCTGGGTTGAGGTCACCTCCGCCGAGCAAGCGCGCTGGGCGAAATCCTCCGGGGCGCAAGGGTTGATCGCGAAGGGCAACGAAGCCGGGGGAAGAATCGGAGAAGAAACGGCGTTTGTTCTGCTCCAGCATCTGCGGGCGGAGACGGATCTGCCGGTCTGGGTGCTGGGCGGCATCGGGCCGCATTCGGCCGCAGCGTGTTACGCGGCAGGCGCGGCGGGAGTGGTGCTCGACAGTCAGGTTTTGTTGAGTCCGGAATCGACCATACCGGCATCGGTTCGCGTGGTTCTGGAAAAACTCGAGGGCGAAGAGACTATCGTTCTCGGGGCGGACTGCGGCCAGCAATACCGGGTCCTGCGGCGGGTGGGAATGAAGGCATGTGACGCTTTGCGGGCGCGGTCGGAGGCGCTGGCGAGGCAGGGCGCCGCGGAAAAAGAATGGCGCGCGGCCCTGCGGGATTGCATCTCCTGGAGCGAGCCGGAAACCGCGGTGTGGCCGCTGGGGCAGGACGCGGTTTTCGCGGCCAGCCTGGCGCGCAAGGGCTACAACGTCTCGGGGATACTGCACGAAATCCGGCGCGCCGTCGAGCGCGATATTGAAATTGCCTCCGCCCATCCGCCGCTGCGGCCTTCCTCGCCCCTCGCCCAAGAGCACCGGATCGAATTTCCGATTCTCCAGGGCCCGATGACGCGCGTAAGTGATGTGGCCGACTTTGCCGAAGCTGTCGCAACGAATGGAGCGCTACCCTTCCTGGCGCTCGCGCTGCTGCGCGGGCCGCAAGTCCGCGAGCTGCTGTCCAAGACCAAGCGGCTGTTGGGCGAGCGGAGCTGGGGCGTCGGGATCTTAGGGTTTGTTCCGCCGGAGTTGCGGGCGGAGCAGCTCGAAGTGGTCCACGAAATCCGCCCGCCGTTTGCGATTATCGCGGGCGGCCGTCCGGACCAGGCGCGGAGCCTGGACTCGATCGGAATTTCGACCTATCTGCACGTACCCGCGCCAGCGCTGCTCAAGATGTTCCTGGAGGACGGAGCGCGGCGGTTCATCTTCGAGGGCCGCGAGTGCGGAGGGCATGTCGGCCCGCGCACCAGCTTCGTGCTGTGGGAAGTCATGATCGCTACGCTGCTGGAGGCGATCGGAAAAGGCGTGCCCGCCTCCGAGTTGCGGATCATTTTCGCCGGGGGCATCCAGGACGCGCGGTCGGCCGCGATGGTGTCGGCGATGGCGGCGCCGCTGGTCGAAAAAGGGGTCCGGATCGGGGTGCTGATGGGGACGGCCTACATGTTCACTCGGGAGGCCGTGGAATCAGGCGCCGTGGTGAAGGGGTTCCAGCAGGCCGTCCTTGACTGCCAGGAGACGGTGTTGCTCGAGTCGGGTCCGGGGCACGTGACGCGCTGCGCCGAATCGCCGTTTCACGAAACATTTCGAACGCTGCGCCAGAACCTGATCGCCGAGGGCAAGCCCGTTGAAGAGATCAAGGACGCGCTCGAGAACCTGAACCTGGGGCGGCTGCGGATCGCGAGCAAGGGCATCGTGCGGGGTTCGGGTCCGGCGGCCGCCTATGAGAAAATCGCGGCGGCCCGGCAGTGGGCCGAGGGCATGTACATGATCGGGCAGGTGGCGGCGCTTCGCAACTCGGTCTGCACAATGCGCCAACTGCACGAGGACGTGGCGGCCGGCAGCGCCGCGGTTTTGGAAAAACTGCGCAAATCGGCGGCGCCGGGACCGCGGGCGGAGTCCAAGCCCGAGCCGTGCGACGTGGCGATTGTCGGCATGAGCGCGATTCTACCGCAGGCGCCCGACCTGGCGACGTTCTGGAAAAACCTGATCGCGAAGAAGGACGCCATCACCGAGATTCCGGCGGCGAGGTTCGACGCGAACCTCTATTACGACCAAGACCGCAAGGCGCCCGATAAAATCTATTCGCGCTGGGGCGGGTTCCTGGACCGCGTTCCCTTCGATCCGATGCGCTACGGCATTCCGCCGAACGCGCTGGGGTCGATCGATCCGGTGCAGTTGTTCAGCCTAGTGGCGGTGGAGCGCGCGCTCGAAGACGCGGCCTACGACCGGCGGGAATTCAATCGTGACAAAGCCTCCGTCATTCTGGGCCTGAGCGGCGGCCTGGGAGAGCTGGGGATCGATTACGCGGTGCGGTCGAATCTGCCGCAGTTTCTGTCCGGGGCACCCGCCGAGGTCTACGAGCGGCTTCCGCGCTGGACGGAGGATTCCTTCGCCGGGATTCTGTTGAATGTGGCCGCTGGGCGCGTGGCGAACCGCTTCAACCTGGGCGGGGTAAACTTTGCGGTGGACGCGGCCTGCGCCTCCTCGTTGGCGGCGGTGTATCTGGCGGTGCGCGAACTGACGTCGCGCTCGAGCGAGATGGTGATCGTCGGGGGTGTCGACACCGTGCAGAGCCCCTTCGGATTTTTGTGTTTCAGCCAGTCGCAGGCGCTTTCGCCGACTGGGCGCTGCCGCCCCTTTGATGAATCGTCCGATGGTATCGCGATTAGCGAGGGCGTGGGCATGCTGGTGCTCAAGCGGCTCGCGGACGCCGAGCGCGACGGCGACAGGATTTACGCGGTCATCAAAGGCATCGCGGGATCGAGCGACGGACGCGGGCGGTCGATGACAGCGCCGCGGCGCGAAGGCCAGGTCTCAGCCATCCGCCGGGCCTATGCGCAGGCCTCGTTCGAGGCTTCGAGCGTCGGTTTGATCGAAGCGCACGGCACGGGGACCATCGCCGGGGACGAGACCGAGCTGGGATCGCTTTCCGAAGTCTTCAGCTCCGCAGGCGCGGCCCCGCAGAGCTGCGCGGTCGGATCGGTCAAATCGCTGGTGGGCCACACCAAGGCGGCCGCGGGCGTGACGGGATTGATGAAGGTCGCGCTGGCGCTGTACCATCGCGTGATTCCGCCGACGCTGCACGTCGAACGGCCGAATCCCAAGCTGCGCGAACCGGGCACGCCTTTTTACGTCAACGTCGAGCCCCAGGCGTGGCTCACGGCCCCGGGGCAGCCGCGGCGTGCGGGGGTCAGTTCGTTCGGTTTCGGCGGCACGAATTTTCACGCGGCGCTCGAGGAGTACCGCGGCGATGGCCGCATCGGCCTCGACGCGCCGATAAGCGCCGACTGGCCGGCGGAACTGTTTTTGTGGCAGGCGGGCGACGCGGCGGGGCTCGGGACGCAGCTCGAGCAGACCGCCACGAAACTGGAGCGGGCCGGAGGAGTGCGGTTGAGCCAGCTTTCGGCGGCCCTGTGCAAGAACACGCTACAAGGCGGCCAATCCGGTGCGGCGCGGGTGGCCATTGCCGCGCGTTCGGTGGAGGAACTGCGGCAGAGGATCGCGGCGGCGCGCGAACATTTGAGCCGGGGAAGCCGGCGCGTGTCGGAGCCGAAATCGGGGATCTGGCTGGCGCTGGATGCGGCGCCAGGCAAGGTGGCGTTTCTGTTCCCGGGCCAGGGATCGCAATATCCGGGCATGCTGCGCGAGGCGGGACTGTACCTACCGGAGCTGCGGATGCTGTGGGAACGGGCGGACAAGACGCTGGCGGGAGCGTACGAAACACGCCTGAGCCGGTTCATGTATCCGCCACCCGCGTTTTCAAGCGAGGAACGCGTGGCGCAGATGCAGGCGGTGACGCGCACGGTGGTGGCGCAGCCCGCGCTGGGAGTCGCGGCGCTGGCCGTGGCCCGGGCCATGGCGCGCATGGGAGTCCGTCCGGCGATGGCCGCCGGGCACAGCTTCGGAGAGTACACGGCGCTGGCGATGGCAGGCGTGTTCGACGATGAGACGCTGTTTCGGCTGGCCGAGGCCCGCGGGCGGGTGATGGAAGAGGCCACCCAGGGCGGCGATGCGGGAACCATGGCGGCGGTGGCAGCGGGCGCAGATGAGATCCGCCAGATTCTGGGCTCGCGGAAGGACGTGGTCATCGCGAATCTGAATGGGCCACGGCAGACGATTATTTCGGGCGCCACCGAAGGCATGAAGAGCGCGAGCGAGCAGTTGAGCGCCGCGGGCCTGGCGGTACGCGCCATTCCGGTGGCGTGCGCCTTCCACTCGCCTTTGATGGAGCCGGCGCAGAAAAAATTCATGGCGCGGCTGGCTGCGGCGAGCTATGGCGCGCCGCAGATCGAGGTCTATTCGAACGCGCTGGGCGCGGCGTATCCGGCCGAGCCCGCGAAGATCGCGGAGCTGCTGGGCCAGCATCTGGTCAGTCCGGTGCGGTTCGTCGAGGAAGTGCTGGCGATGCACGCGGCCGGTGCGAGGGTGTTCGTCGAGACCGGGCCCAAAACGGTGCTAAGCGGGCTGGCGAACCAGATTCTGGAGGGCCGCGAGGCCACCGTGATCGCTACGGATTCCCCCGAAACAGGATTCACGAGTTTTGTGCAGGCCCTGGGCCACCTGTTTGTGCTTGGCGAGAGCCTGAAGTGGGACGAGTTGTTCCGCGGGCGGGCGCCGGCCGGCGTGGATTTCGACGAGTTGTGCAAGCCGGCGGCCGAACCGGGCTGGTGGCTGACCGGGGCTCGGGCGTTTGCGGCGTTGCAGCCGTATGAGAAGAAGCCTCCGGTCGAAAATTTCGCGCCGGCTTCAGCGGCTGCGGCAATTGCCGCAGGCTCGGCGGCCGCGCCTCCAGTGGTTCCGATGCCGGCATGGCCCGTGGCGGCTCCGATGGCGGCTTCGGGAGCCGATGCGGTGATGCTCCAGTATCAGCAGGTGATGGCGCAGTTCCTGCAAACGCAGACGGCGGTCATCACGGCGTTTCTGCAAGGCGGCTCGGGTGCGGACGCTCCGATGCCGGCGCTCCCTGCCGTGGTTCCGCCGATCACGCCGCCTCCGGCGATTCCGGTCAGGCAGATGGCGCAGCCTGCTCCCGTGCTGGCGCCCGCGGCGCCGGTGGGGGCCAGCGAGCCGCAAAGCGCGCCGGAGAAGGCTCAGCCTTCGGTCCAGTCGGAACTGATCCGCATCGCGAGCGAGCGCACGGGCTATCCGGCGGACATGCTGCAACTCGACGCGAATATCGAGGCGGATCTGGGGATCGATTCGATCAAGCGGGTGGAGATTCTGAGCGCCTTGCAACGGCAGTTGCCGTCCGCCCGACAGAGCGCCATGCAGGCGTCCATGGAGAAGCTGACGCGGGCGCGAACACTCGGCGAGATCATCTCGGCGTTGCAAGCCGCGGCGGCTCCGGCGCCCGCGCCCGAACCACAGGCGCTGCCGTGGTTCCGGCTGGCGCTTCAGGAAGTCTCGAGCCGGTTGGGCGCGCCGAGGTCGTACCCGGGACGGGTGTGTGTTCTGACCGACGATGAGGGCGGGGTGGCGGAGGCCCTGGCGGCATCGCTGGTGCGCGGCGGGGAGAAGGCCGCCATCCTGCGGCACAGCCGCGAAAAGGTTCCCTCGCCGCCGTCGGAAGGATGTTTCCTGGCGGATCTGACGGATCCGGAATCGGTGCAGACGGCGGTGCAGGCGATCCGGCAGAAACTGGGAACGCCGGGGGCGCTGATCCATCTGCTGGCGCTGCGGGCCGACCTGCAACAGGCCGCTGAAACGCTGCCGGAATGGCGCAACGCGGTGCGGGAATCGGTGGAGAGCCTGTACCTGCTAGCGCGCGAGCTGCAGAACGATCTCGAAAAGACCGGGACGGGCGGCGGGGCGCTGCTGGCCGCCGTAACGTGCCGCGGCGGGAGTTTCGGGATCGAAGAACAGTCTTTCGCCTCGGCTCCGGTGCAGTTTGCCGTCGCGGATTTTCTCAAGACGCTGTCGTTTGAACTTTCCGGCGTGACGTGCCGCGTGATCGACGTGGATCCGACGGAGCCGGTGCCCATCCTGCGGCAGAAGCTGATGGACGAACTCACGTCGCTCGAGCCGATTTTGCAGGCGGGACGGCCGGGGGACCGGCGGCTCACGGTGGTTCCCGAGAGCCGGGAGCCGCCGGAGCCGGTGCGGTCTCTGGATCCGAACTGGGTGATCGTGCTGACGGGCGGGGCGCGGGGGATCACCTCGCAGGTGGCGCGAGCGATCGCCGCGCGGGGCAAGGCGACGCTGATTCTGGTGGGAGCATCGAGCCTGCCGCAACAAGCGGAGTCGGGCGACACGGCGGGCATTACGGATGCAGCCCGGCTAAAAGCGGCGCTGCTGGCGCGGATGCGCGCGGGCAATCGCCCGGTGCGCGCCGTCGAGGTGGAAGCGGCCTACCAGCGCCTGCTGCGCGACCGCGAAATCCGGCGCACCATCGCGGATCTCGAATCGGCGGGCTGCCAGGTGGAATATCACGCCGTCGACGTGCGGGATGAAACAGCGTTCCCGGCGTTCGTCGAGGGAGTCTACGGGCGTCACGGCCGGCTGGATGTCTTCATCCACGGCGCGGGCATCATCGAGGACCGGCTGATTCGCGATAAGACGCCGGAGTCGTTCGAGCGGGTGGTCCATACTAAGGCCGACAGCGCGTTCCTGCTGCTGCGGCTGCTGCGGCCGGAAAAGCTGGAGCGGCTGATCTTCATGTCCTCGATCACGGCGGCGTTCGGCAATCGAGGTCAGGCCGATTACGCGGCCGCCAACGGCATCCTGAACGGGATCGCGATGGGCGCCACGGATGCGTGGCGGGGCAAGGTTGTGGCGATGAATTGGGGTCCCTGGGATCAGGGCGGCATGGTCAGCGAAGAAATCCGGCAACAGTTCATTTCGAAGGGAGTGCAGTTGATTCCGCCGGCGCAAGGAGCGGAAGCCATCGTTCGGGAAATGCTTTCCGAACGCAGCCAGGAGCCGATGCCCATCCTGGGTGGCGGGCCCTGGGGGAAAGCAGCATTGCGGGCTGGCGCTCCGGCCGTGGCCCGCAGACTTTCGGCAAAGAGTTCGGTATGACCCGCCCGCCCACCGGCATCGCGATCATCGGAGTGGCGTGTATTTTCCCGGGAGCGCGTGATGTGCGCCAGTACTGGCACAACATTCTCCACAAAGTGGATGCGGTCGGCGATGCGCCCCCGGATTGGGAATCGGACCTGTTTTTCGACGCAGAGCCGGGCCCCAACGACCGCACCTATTGCAAGCGCGGCGGATTCCTGGGGCCTCTGAGCGAGTTCGACGCGGCAGAGTACGGCGTGATGCCGGGCGCGGTGGACGGAACCGAGCCGGACCATTTCCTGGCGCTCAAAACCGCCTCGGAGGCGCTGGCTGACGCGGGTTACCGGCAGAGGAACCCGTATTCGGAACGAACCGCGGTGGTGATCGGCCGCGGGACTTACGTGAATCGCGGCAACACCACCGCGATCCAGCACAGCCTGGCCGTGGACAGCGTGCTGCGGGTGCTCAAACAGCTTCACCCCGAGCACTCCGGCGAAGAACTCGCGGAGATCAAGCGGCGGCTCAAAGAGAGTCTTCCGCCGTTCCACGCGGATACCGCGGCGGGCCTGGTTCCCAACATCATCAGCGGGCGCATTGCGAACCGCCTGGACCTGATGGGGCCGAATTACATCGTGGATGCGGCCTGCGCGTCTTCGCTGGTGGCCGTCGACCTGGCGATTCAGGACCTGGTCTCGGGCCGGTGCGACATGGCCGTCGCCGGAGGCGTCCACGCCTCCACCACGCCCGTTATTCTGATCATCTTTTCGCACCTGAAGGCTTTATCGAAAAAGGGCGAGATCCGTCCATTTAGTGCTGACGCCGACGGGACGCTTCTGGGGGAAGGCGTCGGAATGGTAGTGCTCAAGCGGCTGGCCGATGCCGAACGTGACGGGGACCGGATTTACGCGGTAATCAGAGGGGTCGGCGTGGCAAGCGACGGCCGGGCGCTGGGTCTACTCGCGCCCCGGCGCGAGGGCGAGGAACTGGCCCTGCGGCGCGCCTACGAAGCCGCGGGGGTCGATCCCTCGACGGTGGAACTGGTGGAGGCGCACGGCACCGGCACGTTGGTGGGCGATGCGGTGGAGCTGGAAGCGTTGAACTCGGTCTTCGGTTTGGCCCAGGGCGAGCCGCCACGCTGCGCGCTGGGCTCGGTGAAATCGATGATCAGCCACACGATGCCCGCCGCGGGAGCCGCGGGTCTGATCAAGGCCGCGCTGGCGCTGCATCACAAGGTCCTGCCGCCCACGCTTCATTGCGAAAATCCGAATCCGAAGCTGGAACTCGACAAGAGCCGCTTCTATCTGAACCGCGAGACCCGGCCGTGGATTCACGGCTCGGGCCATTATCCGCGCCGCGCCGGAGTTAACGCCTTCGGCTTCGGCGGGATCAACGCGCACACGGTGCTCGAAGAATACACGGGGCCGAATGCGGCGCCCGCGCTACAGGACGAGTGGGACGCCGAGCTGTTCGTGCTCTCGGCGGCGGACGCGGCGGGCCTGAAGAACCGCGCCGAAGAACTGCGCGGCGCGCTACGCACGGCGGGCGAATTTCCCCTGCGAAACCTGGCCTGGACGCTGAACTGCGGCGGGACTTTCGGCCCCGCGCGGCTGGCGATCGTGGCGTCTTCGGCGGCGGATCTTTCGGCGAAGCTTGAAAACGCGGCCGGGAAGCTGGCGAAGAGCCCGGCTCGCATCCGCGACAAAGAAGGAATTTTCTACTTCCAGCGGCCGCTCGCGCCGGAACATAAACTCGCCGTCGTGTTTCCCGGCGAGGGCGCGCAGTACACCAACATGCTGCTCGACCTGTGCGTGCACTTCCCTGAAGTGCGCGAATGGTTCGACCTCATGGACAGCGCCTTCGAGAAGCATGCGCGCGGCTTCCGCCCCAGCGAGACGGTGTTCCCCATTCCGTCCGCGCCCGGCGGCGCGAACCGGCTTTTTCACATGGATGCGGGCGCCGAGGCGGTGTTCACGGGCAACCAGGCGCTTTGGGCGCTGCTCGAAAAATTCGACCTGCGGCCGGACGCCTTCGTAGGGCACAGCACGGGCGAGCATTCGGCGCTGCTGGCTTCGGGAACCGTTCGCACCGACACTCGCGAAGAGCTCATCCGTCACATCCTCGGCGTGAACCGCGCGTTCGAGGAACTGAGCGCGTCGGGAAAAATCTCCGGGGGGATTTTGCTGGCGGTGGCCGGGGCGGATCACGGCAAGCTGGAAGCGATGGTCCGCAGCCGCGGCGATCTGTATTTCGCGCTCGACAACTGCCCGCACCAGGTTGTTCTGTGCGGCTCCGAGGAATCGGCCGGGTGGGTGGAGACGCAGTTGTCGGGCTCGGCCGCAATCTGCCAGAAACTCCCGATAGGGCGCGCGTATCACACGCCCCTGTTCCAGGGATTCGCCGAGGAGTTGAAGAAGCATTTCGATACGCTCACAGTGCAATCGCCGAAGACAGACTTGTTCTCGTGCGTGACGGCGTCGCGGTATCCGCGCGATCCGGAGCAGATCCGGGAGCTCGCCTCCCGTCAGTGGGCCAGCACGGTGCGCTTCCGCGAAACCGTATCGGCGATGTACGAGGAAGGTTTCCGGATTTTCGTTGAGTGCGGCCCGCGCGGCAATCTGACTAGCTTCATCGAAGACACGCTCGGGAAGAAGCCCTACGCGGCCATCGCGGCCAATGTGCAGCATCGCAGCGGCATCGTCCAGTTGCAGCATTTGCTTGGCATGCTGGTGGCGCACGGCGTGGATCTGAACCTCGCACACCTTTACGCGCGGCGGTCGGTGCGGCCATTCCCCGAGCAGACCTCCGCCCGCAAGGGCCGGCCGATGCACATCCATACCGGATTGCAGCCGCTGCGGCTCATGAGTACGGACGGCTTACGCCAGCCCGCAGCGGTGGCGGCGGCTGCCGCCGGAACAATTCCCGCAGCGCAGCCGGCGCCCGTGTCCCAGTCCGCGATTCCGGCGCCGCACGCCGCCGTCCTACAGAAGCACCTGGCCACGATGCAGCAGTTCCTTGCGAGCCAGCAGCAGGTCATGCAGGCGTATCTCCAGACGCGAGGCGGGGTGCGAACTCCCGCTGCGCCTGCGGCGCTTCCATTCATCACCGAAGTCGTCCAGCGCACGGCCGACCGCGTGGTAGTCCGGCATCACATTTCGCTCGGCCGGGACAAACTGTTTCTGCACCACACGCTCGGCCGGCAGGTCTCGGATGCGGATCCCACCCTGACTGGTCTTCCCATCGTGCCGCTGACCGTGACCATGGAGATGCTGGCCGAAGCCGCCTCCCTGCTGATGCCAAGTAAGGTACTGAGCGGCATGCGCGAGGTCCGCTCTTCCCGCTGGATTACGCTCGATCGCGACTTGACCGTGGAAATGACCGCGGCGCTGGAGCCGGAACCCGGCGCCGTGAGCGTCCGGCTGCGGGCCGCCGAGGCCGGGGACCGGAGTCCGGTTTGGGCCGAGGGCGTCATGCTGTTTGCCGACGCCTATCCCTCTGCCGGCCAGCCCTCGCCTGTACGCTGGCAGAACGGCCATGCTTCGGCCTGGCGGGATGAGCGCCTGTATCTGGACGGGATGTTCCACGGGCCGTCCTTTATGGCAGTGCGGCATATGAAGACGGCGGCGGAGAACGGCACGGTTGCCCTACTCGAGGTCCTCCCGCGAACCGGTCTTTTCGCGGACCAAGCGCAGCCGCGGTTCCTGACCGATCCGATCATCCTGGATGCAGC
>Ga0070740_10004510_pt1 | contig 13631 bp, 12 predicted proteins | sample Coa_R2_FD_67286 | JGI IMG/M metagenome (GOLD analysis project Ga0070740, IMG submission 67286) | Surface soil microbial communities from Centralia Pennsylvania, which are recovering from an underground coalmine fire - Coalmine... | ecosystem: Environmental > Terrestrial > Soil > Unclassified ... | reverse complement strand
CTTCCACACCAGCTCTGACCCCCACACCTACAGCGACTCCTACACCCCCGCAGACTCTCACACCAACTCCCACCACTAGTTCTACTGCTACACCGACAGCTACAGTCGCGTCAACAGTTACACCCACTGCAACTGTTACTCCAACAGTGACGCCAACTCCTACAGTGATTGTTACTCCGACTCCCGCACCGACCAATACAGTAACTCCAACGCCTACTGTAGAACCGACTGCTACTGCAACTCCAACGTCGACTCCAACTCTATCTCCAACACCAACTCTTTCACTGACACCTACGCCGACTGTAACGCCGAGCCCGACAATAACTCCGACGGCGACGCCAAGTGCCACGCCTACACCCACAACAGATCCGCCAACGCCGACAAAAATTGGTAATGATATTTCTTTCCCGCAATGCAATCACACATTGCCGAGCGGACAAGGATTTGGCATTGTTGGTGTCAATGGCGGTATCGCTTCAACGACCAATCCCTGTCTCAGTACAGAACTTCTTTGGGCACAGCAATCAGTTGGTACACCTAATCAGCCAAAAGTACAACTCTATGTCAATACCGGCAATCCGGGTGGTTTGGGTACCCCCACATGGCCCACAAATAATACTGATCCGAAAGGGAATACTCCTGCCAATCCATACGGAAATTGTGACGGGTCTGATTCGACTGCATGTTCCTGGCAGTATGGTTGGAATCGGGCAGTTGATGATGTGCAGACACGATTTATCCCCAATGCACAAGCAGCCGGTGTTGATGCAGTGCCAGGGGATTATAAATGGTGGCTTGATGTTGAAACTACCAATTCATGGGAATCCGGCTCAGACGATGCTCTGCAAAAGAATAGAGCCGATCTTGAAGCAATGGTTTCGTATTTCCAATCGATTGGGATAACAGTTGGTATTTATGCGACCAATTATCAATGGGGACAGATTGTTGGTACTGTGCCACCAAATAGCAATCTCAACGGATTGCAAAACTGGCGGCCGGGTGCTTCTGATTTGACGGACGCACAGTCCAATTGCACACTTTCTCCCTTGACCACAGGCGGCTCAGTGTTGCTAACACAATATACGACTGATAATTTTAATTATGATTATTCCTGCCTGTAAGGATTAGGTATTGTCATGTATGTCGAGGGATTCTTTGCGGATATCGTTTTTCTCCACATTGAGCAAGGCCAGCGTTTGTTCCATCTTTTGCAGGAAAATGGGGGGACCGACGATAAAAAAGATTGGCTTCATATCTACATGTACTTCCCGTTCTATAATATCTTTGGTAATAAAACCGCGATATCCTTTCCAGGGATGCTCCTTAGGTACATGAGAGAAGATATGAATAATTTTAAAATTCGGAAGGTCTTTTTGCAATTGTTGTAATTCATCATTATATGCAATAGTTTGCGGTGTCCTATTGCCGTATAACATTGTCAGTGAATCAGGTTTATGATTATTTTTTACCAGTGATCGTAGCATAGACATAATTGGTGAAATACCGATGCCGCCCAGAAGAAACACAGCATGGTTGACATTGTTGTTCCAGGTAAATTTCCCCTCAGGTTGGGAGATTTTGATGATTTCTCCGATTTGTTTCTTTGCAAATGTCTGTGTCCATTGACCGTACGCCTTAATACAAAATTCCAGATACCTCTTTTCCAACGGTGAAGAGGCGATAGAAAATGGGTGCACTTCGTCAGGATTTTTATATTCCGGATTTTTGAGATAACAATATTGTCCGGGAAGAAACGTTGGGTATGTTTCGTTCGGAACAAGCTGAAAAATATAAGTATCTTCGACTTCCTGTTTTTTTTCTTGAATGGTAGCAGTAAAAAATGTCATAGGTTTGTTTTAATATATTCAGGTGCGTTGATTAGTCTATCGGGAATTGTGGTTGGCAATTCCTGATGATAGACGCCTGAGGGAATTATCCCACATCCGCCGTATTTTTGCATGAGCCGGATTTGCGCGACAACATCTTCACCACTATGTCGCGAGGGCAGCTTTTCCCAGAAAGAAAATCCGCCAGTCGATTTTAATTTTTCCGTATTATAGAGAACACACGCGCCTACCCAGGCAATTTTATATGGTCGGGGATGAAGCGGATCAAGCTGTAATTTTCGGGCAACATGATAGAGATTGGCAGCATTATGTAGTTTATATCGTTGCCATTTTGCCCCGTTTGGCAGGATTTTTTCCGGTTGTACCTTTCCCCCCCAGAATTCTATTTGCTCCTCTTGTGGACGGACGTCATGACTAAATGTTAATCCTATCGGCGCAGAACCGACAAAACCACATTGTTCCTGTTCTATTACTTTATAAAGGTTTGCAACGACCCAGGGTTCCAAGAGCAAATCATCATCCAGGAAAAGGCTGTAAGGACTGTGTGATTGCTCGAGTAAAAATTGGCGTTGTTCTGCCATGCCGCAGCGGGGGAGATGTTTTATTATCTCAACGGTATGCTGGTGATGGCGCAACACCCGAAGTACTGCGTTTAGCACCTCATTTTGTTGAAGGTCATTATTATCTGATTGGTCGGAAATAATAATAGCAAAGTCCTGATATGTTTGGCTGCACAAACTGGTAAGCAATACCGAAAGTGCAGCGGCGCGATTGTATGTTGGGATGAGTATTGTTATCTGGTTTTTCATAGTTACCAGTGTATCATTTCTTGAGGAAGACTTGTTTCTTCAGAGTTTGTCAGCAATTCTTTGACTGCCTGGACAATATGATGCGGCTGCGGCATGGGTTTGCTTTCTTTGGGTGTTGTCCAGAGGAGCGTTGTATTTTGTGTTCTCATTTTTTTGGGAATATCAAAATAAAGTACGCGGTTTTTTACTTTCCAGGGGGTGTGTTCAGGATTGCTTCGCGCATACAAATCCACAATCGGCGTGCCAGTCGCAGCGGCAATATGAACAACTGCAGTATTATTGCTGATTACCACATCAGCAAGACCAATAAGGCTGATAAATTCCTCCAGCGAAAGTTCGCCAGCGAGAGAAAATGCAGAGTTGCCAAGTTGTTTTTGCACATATTCTGTTAATGTTGTTTCATTGTCTGTGCCGGTAAGAAGGATTTGATAAGGTAACTCTGTTGTCAGTTTTTTCCCTGCTTCTATAAAAAGTTCGTTCGGGTATTGCCGACGTTTGAGACTAACACCGGGATGCATAACCAAAAAAGGTTTTTCCAGATTGATTTCTCTGGCAAGGAGTTTTTTTTCTACTTTTCGAGGAGTTTTTTCATTGATTTGTAGGGAGAGGTGATCACTGGTTGTTTGTACACCGATTTTCGCAAGCAGGCGAAGTTGTCGTCTCACACCATGGACAGGGAAAGTGAATGGTTCTGTATCGGGTACCCAATAATTCATCAGATGATTGGGGAGTTCCCGGCAATAACCAAGAATCTTGGGAATTCCAGAAAGATATGCAAGAAAAGCAAGGGGTAGGGGGTTTTGGCTGTAATTGGTCAGAAGAATCGCAGCGTCAAATTGTTTTTCCTGCAATGTGTTGACAAGAGGAAATACATCTTTGGAAAATCTTTGTAATGAGCTGGATTCTCGCCTTCGCGAGAATGACAAATGTTCAGGTTTTGTTTCGCGTTCTATCCAGGGAGCATCATAGATGATAGAGTCATCAATATCACGGATAAACGGCGTAACTTTACCGCCGACAGAAGAGGTAAGCAATGTCACTTTTATCCCCGGAAGTGATTCTTTGAGAGATCGGAAAACCGGCGTCATCATAATGACATCGCCGAGGTTATCGGGACGAATACATAAAATATTTTTACATGCTTGCCAGTCAGATTGCCAGGACATACAAAGGAAGTTGGCGGTTAGTATGCTGAAATAAAATCATCTGCATTTTGCGTATCTTGAATGCGTTTAATGATGTTGGTCGTTGATTTGCCTTTGATAGTTGGGATGAGTTCGACTTTACCGCCATATCCTAAGACAATTTTTGCTTCAGGAAGTGTATGCAGCGTGTAGTCGCCACCTTTAACATAGATATCAGGTCTGATAAGTTGTACCAATGCACTAGCTGTCCGTTCCGGCATTGGTACAACATAGTTTACGCTACTCAACGCTGTCAATACCTGCATTCTATCGCGCAAAGGATTAATCGGCCGATCAGAGCCTTTGATTGCTTTAATACTCTCATCAGTATTGACGCCAAGGATGAGGAGATCGCCAAATGATTTTGCTTGATTTAAATAACTGACATGGCCACTGTGGAGAATATCAAAACAGCCATTTGAAAAAACAATTTTTTTCCCTTGATTTCTATATGTTTGTATCAATACCTCAAGTGTTTTTCTATCCGTAATAATTTTATCGTTCGCACTCAATGTAGCTCGCAGCTCATCTAAAGTACAAAATGCAGTTGCCTGTTTTTTAACAATTACCTTTGTTGCGCCGGTAGCAATTTCTGCGGCTGTCCGGCTATCAGCGCCGGCTGCCAAACAAAGCGTAAGAGCGGCAACATAAGTGTCACCAGCCCCAGCGGCTTTCGGATTTTCAATGCGTTGGGCATAGGTGCGATATTCCGAACCGTTCCGGTCAAAGATGAGTGCGCCTTCTGCATCGAGTGTGACTGCTACAATAGCAGCATTTGTTTTTTTTAGAAGTTCATATTTGTGCTGGCTGATCTGTGGAATACGTGCTTCTGCGCGTTCGGTTTTGGTAAGTCCAAGCAGTGCTACTGCCTCTTTATAATTTGGTTTTACCGCTGTCGCCGGTATGGCATGAAAACGATCAAGATACTTTGAGTCGATGACAAGCACACGCGGCATTGCCTGTTGTAACTTTTTGATGACATGGAGGCAGTTATCGGTAATAATGCCATAGCCGTAATCAGAGATAATAATAGCATCCATATGCTCCCAGAGAGTAATTAAATGATTTAGTAATGCTTCTTCAATTTCTCCTTTGATTGGTGCTGCCTCTCCAGAATCGAAACGAAGTAATAGTTGTTGATCAGCAAGAATCCGTTTTTTTGTCATGGTCCGCCGTTGTGCATCGGGAAGAAGGCTACTGGTATCAACCCCATGCTTTGTTAATTGGTCTTTTACGATTTCTCCATCTGTATCCGAACCGATAACAGAGAGAAATGTTGTCTGAGCGGAAAGTTTGGCAACATTGAGCGCGACATTTGCAGCACCTCCAGGAGCATACTGCTTTTGGGTTATTTCAACAATTGGTACTGGTGCTTCCCTGCAAATGCGTTCTACATAGCCACAATAATATGCATCCAAAAATGTTTCACCGACCACCAGAACACGCTGTTGTTTAAATTGGTCGATAAGTGATTGAAATTGGTTGTTCATGCTGTCTCCTCCTTAAGAATAATATCGGCAGCATCATTCAGATTTTTAACAATGAAGTCAGGCTGATTTGTGTCCATAAATTCCCATGTATTTTCATAGCCTTTATCAAACAGTATTGTTTTGCAACCAGCGCTCTGTCCTGCCTGAATATCTGCCGCTATATCACCAATCATCCAGGAATGACGCAGATTTAATTTGTGTTCATTTGCAGCTTCGATGAGCAAACCGGGTTGCGGTTTACGACAAAGACAGTGTTCATCTTTACTATGCGGACAATAATAAAATCCGTTTAAGGTAATGCCTTGTTTTGTAAGCATGGTATTCAGTGTTTGTTTTACCGCCGCCAAATCTTTTTCTGCAAAATATCCTAATCCAATGCCTTGCTGATTACTGACGATATACAAATTAAAGTCAGCTTGGGTAAGTTTCTTAAGACCCGCAATTGCGCCATCTGTAAAACGGATGAGATGAGGATTGACGTTGTAGGGGACATCGTAAATGAGCGTCCCGTCTTTATCGATAAAAATTGCTTTTTTCATATCAGAATGACGAGTTATCCCTCCGGCAGTTTGCCGCCCTGATAAAGATGTTTTTCGATTTTGTCACTTTTGGGGAATAACGACCAGTCGGCAATTGGTGTCACCATCATTTCAGGAACAGTTGTCACACCCGGCAGTTTGAGAATAAATGCAATTGCCTCAGCAACATTTTCCGGTGGTTGTAACCATGACCAGTCAGCATCTTGATTGCGCTGGGTATTGTGCGCTGTATTCATGCCTCCAGGTATCATAAATGTTACTTTGACATTGTGCCATTTTGCTTCTGTATATAAACCGTATGATAAGCCCCGCAACCCCCATTTCGTCGTATGATATGCAGTGGTATATTCCCATGCAGTGACAGCAGCGGTTGAACCAATATTAATAATATGTCCGCTTTTTTGTTTGTACATAAACGGAACGACTTTGCGACAAAGAAGATACGGACCGCGAAGATTGACACCTAATTCACGATCAAATTCTTCAATCGTAAATTTCTCAATCGGTTTGGTGTAATCAAGTCCGGCGTTGTTTACCAAAATATCAATCGTTTTGTAACGGCTAACGATATCATCAACAACACTATCAATACTCTCTGCTTTGGTAACGTCAAGTGTCATGCCTTCTGCATTGCCGCCGTTTTCGTTAATTTCCTGCGCAACACTTTTTACCTTCTCAGTTTGTACATCACCAAGGATACTAGTAGCCCCTTCTTGTGCCAACCTTCGTCCGATGGTGGCACCCAATCCCTGGCCCCCTCCGGTGATGAGTGCGATTTTGCCTGTGAGTTTTTCCATTTCCATACTTTGTTCCTCCCTTTTTGCCTAGTCTTTTGTGAGATTCTTCGCTCGGCTCAGCATGACGGAAATTTCAGCATGACGAGGATTTTGACGTTTAGCTTTTCCTTGTTTGAGACCAATAAATGCTTGAGGAAGAGTGTTTTGCTCCTGTTGAAATAATTGTTTCTCAACTAATTCACAAAGTGTGTGGATAAGATGGGTATGTACTTCCTGGATGTGTTGCGTGTTTTGCGAGGGGACGATGAGTGGGATATCGCACAATGGCAGCATTTTCCCCCCGTTTTTGCCAAGCAATCCAATACAAATCATTTGTTTTTGCCGCGCAACTTTTAAAGCACGTATGACATTGCCCGATACACCACTCGTACTAATAGCAACAAGAACATCTCCTGACTTCCCGTACGCTTCGACTTGTCTTGAAAAGACTTCCTGATAAGAAAAATCATTTCCCATTGCAGTTAGCACAGATGTATCTGCGGTTAATGAGAGAATAGGAAGGGCTGGTCTTTGATCAATAAGAAAGTGTCCAATCAATTCGCTTGCGAAATGCTGGGCATCTGATGCAGATCCGCCATTACCACAGACAAGCACTTTATTCCCTTCTGATAAGGTACGGCTCAAAACATTTGCTGCTGTTAGCAGAGGTGTATGAAGTTGCTCTTGAGCAAGCTGCAACGTTTGTATTAAATCAGTGAAATTTGTATTAATGATGTTGCTGCGATATTGATAGTCACTAGTAGCAGCTCGTGTAGAGAGAAGTACTTTTTCATAGAGTGTTGATATGCTGCGGGCAATTGTCGCCCAGGTAAAAAACGTTTTTACCCGGCGCAATGCGTTTTTGCTTATGATTTCTGCCTGTTTCGTATCTTCTAGCAGCAGTTCTATGTTGTTTGCCAATACTTGCGGGTCTTTTGCCGGCACAAGTAGACCCGTTTGTCCGTCCAGAATAGTAAATTTAATACCCCCGACATTTGAGCCGATGACTGGTGTCCCGCATGCCATTGCTTCAAGTGGTGTAATGCCAAACGGTTCATACCACGGTGTACTGATAAAGATATCCGACGCATTATAATAGTATTTCAATTGTTCGCGATTTTTTCTTCCAGTAAACATGATATGATCAAGTATGTCTTCTTCTGCTGCAATTTTACGTAATCGCTTCATCTCCGGAAGATTAAAATCAGGTATATCAGTCTCGCCGCCAACAATCAGCAGCCGGAGTGAAAATTTCTGTTTTTTGACAAGTTTTGCACTAGCGACTATCACATCATCCACGCCTTTTCTCGGGACCATTCGTCCAAGCTGGAGAATAATCTTCTCTTCACTGGGTAATCCTAATTTTTTCCGTGCCAGTTGTTTGCCCATCGGATAAAATTCATGAGGATCAAATCCGCAGGGAATAACACTTATCTTATCCTGATTAGCGTGATAATAATATATGAGATCTTCTCTATCCTGGGGACATTCAGCGATAATATGATCTGCTTGCTGGATCAGTTGTTCTTCAATCGTAAATCGCTCATCGGGAAATTCGTCCGCTTTGCCCTGATGGATGCGCCGCACTTTCCCAAGTGCGTGGAAAGTAATAACAAAGGGGATACCAAATGTTTTTTTGATTTCAGATGCGACGATACCAGCGATAAAGAAATTCGCATGGACGAGTTCATAGCTTCTATCTTCTCTCTTCATAAACTGAAGTAATTTTTTTGTAAACTCATTTTGATAATAGGGGAGGAGCTCTTCTTTCTTAATATGTTTTTTGGGTCCGGCTGTGATATGAATTACTCGAATACCTTTATGCATTGTAACAACTTGAGGTGTTTCTGTATCTTCACGTCGTGTAAAAATATCTATCTCATATCCCAAACGGGGAAGTTGGCGCGTCACTTTGTCAACATAGACTACTTGTCCTCCGGCATCAACCCCACCAAGTAAGGTAAGTGGGGATTCGTGAGTAATAAACGCAATCCGTTTTCTCATTGCTCTATTTTTAAATTACTGCATGAGGAGAAGAAGAAAAGAAGGTAAGTATTTTGTAAAGAACAGCCATACATTCGCTCGCACGAGAAAAATTTTTTGTGCCTCGCTGCAGGTTGTATAGTTTTACTTCTATTCTTTTTGCGTCATAGTAGAGAAAATATCCTCCCAGTCTTTTGCAAAGCGCTCAATGCTAAATCGTTTTTTTGCAACTTCTTTAGCTCCATCACCTAATCGTTTTGCTTCTTTTGGATGTTCTAATAACAGTTTCATTTTGGCGATCAATGTGTCGATGTTGGTATCGACAAACCCTGAAACGTTATTTTCAATTACGTTTGGCATTTCTGTTGTTGCTATACCAACAATTGGCAGTCCCAGGCTCATTGCTTCGCAAACTGATAATCCCAAACTAGTGTAGCGTATCGGATTAAAAAAGAAGCGGTATCCACACAAAATGTTTGCAACTTTCCCATACGGAATTTCCCCAAGTCCGCCGATTCCTTTTGATTCCATACCAATGATATCCAGCGGAATATATTTTTTGATATACGAAAAAATATCATACCCCATTCTGCGTTGTCCCCGTTTTTTACTTTGGATGTTATTTACCATAACAATGCCCTTTTCGAGTTTGCCATTGTAGGTAATCTTATCCGGCATAAGGACGCCATGTTCTACGACTGTTGTTGCTGTCCGGTTATTATCCCACATCAATTGATTAAAATAGGTGACGTGTACGAGAAGTATATCAGGATCATCAACAATATGTTTTGTATTGACAGGATGATCAAGGGGTGGATCATGTTCGAGATATACCTTGGGGAGTTTTTGTTGCGCTTTGGAGAAGATCGTGTATTGATCTTCAAGAAATTGCTCATCATCCTGAAAAAGGATGAGATCGACATCAAGTCCTTTTACATCATTTTTATGTACTTCGTGAACATTGCTACCAAACGGAAAATTTTTTGTTTTACCAGTGTACCCGGGAGAACGGGTATCATCAAAGGGCAGGTAAAATTCAGCCTTTGCCTGTGTCAGATAGAAAAGATAATTTCCATGAATATGCCAGGTAAAGACGCGCGGTCTGCGGGTTGTTGTGGGGACGCGATTTTTTCTCTTCATAAGCTTTTATTCTCCTGAAAGGAGAGGACAGATGGTACATCTCTGTGGAGTATCTTTTCCGCTTCGGAGAGGACATGTGCCACGGTTGCTTTGTCTGCTGTCACTACACGATGTGTGACTGTATCCACAGGTGCCCAAATGACTGGATCAGATGTCTGAAAGATAATAACACTTGGGGTTCGTAAGGCATCGGCCAGATGTGAAACGCCGGTATCATTGGCAATAAGAAGCGTTGCATGGTTAATAAGAGTTGCTAAAGTATCCAAATCGGTTTTTCCAGCGAGGTTATATGCAGGAGCGCGCATCAACTTTGTTATTCCTGTTGTCAATGAAAGTTCTTCCCCGGTTCCCGTTAATATAATAGTATATCCCAAAGCTGCCAGGGCATCCGCAATATATGCAAAATAGTGAGACTGCCAACGGCGTTTTTCATCGCGTGAACCGGGATGAATACAAATATAATTCTTAAATTGTACAATTGGTTTTTGCAGCAGGGGAAATTCGAGCTGTTCGCCATGAGAAGGAATACCGAGCACGTTGACTAAATGTAACCATTTGCGCACTTCCTTCTCGTGTGCAGGATAGGGGAAAAACGTTTTTTCATCAGGGCAATATGCGCCCGGTATAAAGTAACCGGCAGTTTTCTTTGCACAGAATAAATGTACAAGCGGATTGGTAATGACGCCGCTCCCATGCATCTGCAGTACTAAATCAAAGTTTTGTTGTTGCATGTTGGTAATAAAGGAAGGAATTTTTTCAATTGCTGGTTTTGTCTCCGGAAGTCCGGGAAAACCTGGAAATGGAATACATGTATTAAAATACTGCGGAAATCGTTTAGCAAACTCCCTGGTCCATGGTAAACCAATTAAAGTAATTTCTGCATCAGGTAACGCTTGCCGTAGCGCACGACATGCAGGTATGGCACAAAGCATATCACCCAGGTGCAATGCTCGAAATACTGCGATTTTCATAGTATCACAATGGATTGCGGACAAGCCAGAAACATAGTTTTCAAGACTTCTTTACTAGTTTATTGCTAGTGTTTAAAAACCTATCGGGAAGACAGTAAGAAAGACGCAAAGAGTTCTTACCAATTTCTTATAAGGTCTTTACAATCTTCATACATTTTGCTAATCTTCCAAACGTTACAGTATTCATGATTAAAAAACTGCCCGAGAGAATTTACCAACAATTTCCCGCTCTACAATATAAAAATTACCGTCTGTACTTCTTTGGACAACTCATTTCTTTTACCGGTTCATGGCTTCACGGTGTCGCTCATGGTTGGTTAGTGTATCAATTAACCCAGTCGCCTTTCTGGCTCGGAGCTGTTTCCGCAATTTCAGCACTGCCGGTTTTAGTATTATCTCTTTACGGAGGATTTCTTGTTGATCGATTTGATCGAAAAAAATTACTCATCGCCACTCAAACTGCTTCTTTAATCCTTGCATTTATTTTAGGAATTCTTACTATCACACACCTTATCACCTTGCCGCTGCTACTTTTGTTAACATTTTTAGCAGGCATTGCCAACGCAATTGACAATCCGGTAACGCAAGCGTTTGTCGTTGATGTTGTCGGCAAAGAGGACTTGCCTTCAGCTGTTGGATTAAACTCAACACTTTTTAATACGGGAAGAGTTTTGGGCCCTGCAGCTGCAGGTTTTCTGATCGCACTGGTTGGTGTTGGTAATATTTTTCTCATTAACGCTGCTTCGTTTTTGGCAATTCTCATCAGTTTATATTTCATTAAGGTTCACACGCAGATGAATAATCAAAAAGATGAAAAACTAACACATGCGATAAAAGAAGGAATTACGTATTCGTATTCGCATCCGGTGATCCGTGTGCTCCTCATGACAGCGGGAATCGGCGCAATTTTTTGTTTCTCTCAGGCAACAATACTGCCGGTACTTGCTGAAAAAGTCTTCCACGAAGGGACAGAAGGTTTGGGGATTCTTTTATCTGCAACCGGTACCGGTGCTCTTGTTGGTTCTCTCATCATTTCTGCGTGGTTTAAAAAAATACAGGCAGCAACCTTTATCATTGTTGGTAATTTGCTTTTTCTTCTGTCTTCATTGGCATTTACTTTTACCAATAATTTACAGCTTGCATCTTTTTGTTTATTTTTCTCAGGACTTGGTCTAACAATCCAATTCTCATCAGTGTATTCAGCTATCCAGCGACTGGTGAAGGAAGAATTTCGAGGTCGTGTCTCAAGCATTTATGTGTTGCTTTTTATTGGGTTTTCCCCGCTTGGCAATCTTTTCGTTGGGAGTACGGCAACATGGTTTGGTCCGCAACTGGCAATACGGTTGTGTATTATTATTGCGTCTTTCTATGGTATAGTGACATTAGTGCGTCTACCAAAGGTAAAAAAGAAGTATCAGTCCTATCATAAACGAGTGAAACCGGAGTATGCGTTTACGAAATAAATACCAGAAGCTATTCCAAAACCCATTGTCATCAAGGCAGGTAAGGCCTTACATGTGAAGTAGTTCTTCTGCACTTGTAATCACTTCTTTTACCCCTACCCCATCTACAAAAGAAGTTTCATGTTGACAATCGTTTTCGCTCCGATCAAACGGATAAAAAGATGCGCAATCTTTATGGCAAAGTGGACAAATTGTCATCCAGGATGCAAGACAGCGACTCTTTTTTCTATAAGGAGGCGCGCCATTGATCATATTACCACACCAATAAATACCAACAGTTTTACATCCGAGGGCATCGGCAAGGTGCAAGGGGCCGGTATCGTTTGAGATAACCAGATCAGCAAGGGAAAGTAGTCCAGTCAAACCCTTAAGCGACAGTTTGTTATAAAAATTCTCCGCAGTGCCTCGCATTCTACCAATAACGTTTTCGACAACACTCTTTTCATCGTTTGTGCCCGTAACAACAATGCGAAATCCTTTTTGTGCAAAATAATCAGCAACTTCGGCAAATCGTTCTGGCCGCCAGCGCCGTCTTTTATCAGTTGCGCCGGGATGGAGGACAATAATATTTTTTATGTTATCTTGCAATGCCTGGTACGCTTCCTCAATGTCCTGTGAAGTCGGGTCAATTCGCGGCATAATTTGAGTAGTTTTTGCTCCGATAAGTGAAACGACTTCCAGCCAACGTATATACTCGCTTTGATAATAATCATAGGGGATTGTCTTGTCCAGCGCCTGTGCGTCTGGTGTTTTTGTCCCAATAGTATAGTTTGCGCCGAGATTTCGTACAAAAGGATTTGAATATCTTCCACCGCCATGCAGCTGGATTGCTACATCAAATTTTTCCTTCTGCATCCTTCTAAAAAATTTTTTCAGCACCAGGTGATCATTTGGAAATGTTTCTTTCTCACCAACTCCAGCTACCGGCGGAACTACAATAACTTGATCAATAAGGCTCTCTCTTTCACCTAAAAGATCTTTATGCCATTGTTTGCCCAGATATGACACTTTGGCTTCAGGAAACATTTCCCGTAAAGCAGTTAGTGCGGGAAGCGCAAAAATAAAATCACCTAACGCACTTGCTCTTATTACTGCAATGTTTCGGAATTCTGTCATGTTCTATTCGTTATGCAATTTTGCCGATCGCCTGCGCAACATCATTCGGACTGTTATACTGATCAGCGGACATCTCTTGCAGTGTCTGGATAACATTATCATCAGCGCCCTCCTCTTGTGCAGTTTTAATTAACTGCTGTTTAGAGGTGGGATAATCAATCCCTTTTAGAAATTTCTGTACCTGGATTGGATTTACTTTTTTTGCATGACGGTCATTTTGATCCATAGTTATCACCTCCTTAGCAACATGTATACTACGTACGAAGAAACATTACATAATGAAAAAGCGGTAAATATTTTGTAATAGTATATG
>Ga0070740_10004508_pt1 | contig 13635 bp, 11 predicted proteins | sample Coa_R2_FD_67286 | JGI IMG/M metagenome (GOLD analysis project Ga0070740, IMG submission 67286) | Surface soil microbial communities from Centralia Pennsylvania, which are recovering from an underground coalmine fire - Coalmine... | ecosystem: Environmental > Terrestrial > Soil > Unclassified ... | reverse complement strand
ACTCAACGGTCAGCTCACGACCACCAACGCGTTCGTGTGGGACGTCGACAACGAAGTCGGCGATCTGCAGTCGACGAACGTGTACCGCTACTCGCGCAACGTTCTGCTCGGAGTCAATGCGGTGTGGTACCTTGGGCGCAGCGGCCGCTACACCGACCCGTTCCTGGCGAGCGTGTCGCAGCGGACCAACGAGCTTGAATTCACTCTCACCTACGAGATCTGAAGCTCGAACAACCGATCCGAAACCGGCGGCCCCCGGACTCAAATCCGGGGGCCGCTTTGCTTTTTGAGACCTTCGCGCGTCCCTCAACGTTCCATCGAACTGAACGCCTACTCTTTTGGAACCTCCGCGGCAGAGAATCGGATGGGGTCGTTTTCAAGGACGACGGCCGATTCACTCCCGGTATCCATGGTCCCCCTCTGCCCAAAGGCGGCAGAAGGCCGAGCAGTGCGTTCCCGTTCAGACACTCTCGGCGCCTGACGCCACGAAGCCCGGAGCCCTCAGAAAACTACGAACAACAAATCCGGGCTAAGAGAAATGCGGCGGCTGCGGCCCGACACACCGCAGCCGCCATCTCCCCATCTCCGAGGGCTTTGTGCTTTCCCGCCTTTGCGCCTAGTCTGCTGCCGAAATCCGCTCTCGAAACGACACCCCATGATTTCAAGTCGCGTACGCATCATCCTCTGCGCAATTTCCCTGCTCTTCCTTTCAATTCCCGCTCGCGAGGCATCTCCGTTAACCGCCAGGTTGCAGCGAACGGCCACGCCGCTTCACTACCGAATCGATCTCAAGCCGGACCTCAAGGCCCTGAGATCCGAAGGTTCGGAAATCATCGACCTTAAAGTTACGACGCCGACGTCGAAGCTCACCCTAAACGCGCTCAAGATCGCGATTCGCTCGGCGGAGTTGGATGAAGGCGCGGCCGGTGAGCCGGTCATTTCGATGGATGAGACTGCGCAGACGGCGACTTTGTCTTTTCGAAATTCCATCAGTCCGGGAATGCACCGGCTGCGTATCGCTTTTTCCTCGGAGATCAATCCGTTCGGACGCGGGATGTATTTTGTGGACTATCCCGCCGGCGGCGGACGAAAAAGGATGATCGCGACGCAACTCGAGCCGACCGACGCCCGCCGGATTTTTCCATGCTGGGACGAGCCCGCCTTCAAGGTGTCTTTCGAACTTTCAGTGACGGTGCCGCAGGAATTCATGGCGGTCTCCAACACGACGATCGCCCGAGAGGAACCAGGCGGACCGGGCCTTAAGCGGGTTTCATTCCGGGCAACGCCTCCGATGTCCAGCTACCTGTTCGTGCTGGTGGCGGGCGAGATGGAGCGGGTGACTCGAAATTCCGAGGGCACGGAAATCGGTGTGGTTGCTCCGGCCGGTAGGAGGCGGGAGTGCGGCTATGCGCTCGAAGTCGCCGCAACGGTCCTCCCGTACTACAACGAATACTTTGGTGTGAAATATCCCCTGCCCAAGCTCGATCTCATCGCGGTTCCGGGCGGATTCGGCGGAGCGATGGAGAACTGGGGAGCGATTACGTTCTACGAAGGCGCGCTCCTCTATGATCCGTTATCGAGCCCGGCAAGCCTCAAGCGACGTATATTCGCGATCGTCGCTCACGAAATGGCCCATCAATGGTTCGGCGATCTGGTCACGATGGCGTGGTGGAGCGATTTGTGGCTGAACGAGGGATTCGCCGACTGGATGCAGATGAAGGCGGAGGAGAGATTCCATCCCGACTGGCAGGTTTTCCTAAACGAGGACCATCGCGAAGCGGCGATGTACGCGGACGCGCGCGTGATGTCCCATCCAATCGAGCATCAGGTCGCCAACGAGAGCGAGGCCGCCATCGCTTTTGACGAAATCACCTATGCAAAGGGTGCGGCCATCGTTCGACTTGTCGAAAACTACGTAGGAGCGGATGATTTCCGCGCCGGCATCCGCGGATACATCAAGGAACATTCTTACGCCAACGCCACGACCGACGACCTGTGGATCGCGCTCGAGCGCGCTTCTGCCAAGCGAGTATCGGCAATCGCAAGCGCCTACACGGGGCAGGCCGGAATGCCGTTGATTGCGGTTGACGAGCGATGCGATCGCGATGAGCGCGTCGTCGCCCTTCGGCAGGAGCGATTCACCATCCACTATCCCGACGCTCCCGAGGCGCGATGGCAGGTGCCGATCGACTGGGCAGCGCCCGAAGCGGCGACACCGGCCGGCACCTACCTTCTGGAAAGGCAATCGGCGGAAGTCCGCGCGGGAGCCTGCGCCAACCCGCTGAAGCTCAACGTCAGCGGCGTCGGCTACTATCGCATCAAGTACGACCGCGCCACGCTCGCCTATCTGAGCAATTCGATCGAGAGGATGCCGCCCGCGGACCGCGTGCTGCTGCTCGACAATCAATGGGCGCTGTTGCAGGCCGGCCGCTCCGAGCCCGCCGATTATTTCGAACTCGTTCGCAACCTAAAGAACGACGGACAGCGCGCCGTATGGCAAGGGATCATCCGAGTGCTCGAACGAATTGATCGTCTGGAGCGGGGATTGGAAGGCAGGGATGCCTTCCAAGCCTATGCTCGCGCGATTCTGATGCGACCGTTCGGCAGGCTTGGATGGGAGGCGAGACCGGGTGAATCCGAGGATGACAGGATCATGCGATCATCGCTGATCACCGCCTTGGGCAACCTGGGAGACGCCGAGGTTGCCGCTGAAGCGAGACGCAGGTTCGAGGGCTTCCTCGCGCATCCCTCCACATTGGATCCAAATCTTCGCGAGGCGGTCGTTCACGTGGTCGGACGAACGGCGGATCGGCGAATTTGGAACGCCCTCCATTCGCTCGCCCACGCGGCCGCGTCGGCCCGCGATCGGACGCTGTATTACATGGGGATGGCGCGGGCGAGCGATCCTCAGCTCATCGAACAAACCCTGCAACTCACGCTGGGCAACGAGCTTTCGCCGGAGCGCGCAAGCGAGATGATCTTGATAGTGGCCGCAGGGGAGCATCCGGAACTCGCGCTTTCATTCGTGCGGACGAACTTCGCCGCGCTTGCCGCGCGTCGCAGCCCGGAGTTCCGGCATTTCTTCATGTCGAATTTGATGGCGAATTTCGCCGAAGCTTCCTATGCCAGGGAGCTAGCGCAATTCGGACCCCCGCACGAGACGTCCGGAGGAAGGATTGAAGCACTCCGCGCCGAGGCGGCAATCATGGAAGCCGCCGATTTCCGCGCCAGGCTTCTCCCGCTCATCGACTCGTGGGTGAGAAGCCAGTCCCCGCGCGTAGCGTCACTTCAGGCGCTCGATGAGCTGGCATCGTCGATTACGCTGTATCCGACCGCCAGGAGTGCCGGTCCAATGAACACACCTAGCAAGCCGAATGCCGCCGCGCCTCCGAAGATGCCAATGAAAACAAGCAGCAGGGGGACATCGCCGCTCTCCGCAATCAGGATTGGTCGAAGCACTCCGTCGATAAGGAAGTTGAAGATCAACTCCCAGACCGTGAGGAAGACCGCCCATCCGAGATGGTCCTGCCATGCGAGCCAGATCGCCGCAGGAACCCAGATAACCGCCTGTCCTCCGGGAAACGCCGACAGGAGAAAGGTCACCAAGCTGAGAAAAAGGGCGCCCGGAACTCCCGCGATCATGAGCCCGAGTCCCATCATTATCGCCTGAACCAGGCCCGTGCCCACGATTCCGTACACAACGCCCACGCATGTATCCTGCGCGAGCCTGAGCAGGCGCGCGCCGCGCTCCGGGCCCGCCACGCGCGAGGCAAGGTTGGAAATGCGCGCGCCCAGGGCCGCTCCATCGCGATAGAAGAAGAATCCCATGAAAAGGCTGAGGCATAGCTGCCACAGGCCGCTGCCGAAAGCCTTGCTCCAATCGAGGATAGTTCTGCCGACGGGGCCGTTGAGCTTCTTCGCCTGCGCGACCAGTGAAATCTCGCTCCCGATAAATTCGCCGTAGGATTGGCTCAGTTGAGCGCCAACCAAAGGAATTCTCTCAAGCCAGGCGGGAATCGAAAGCGATTCATTCTCCATTGCCTGCTTGATCACGCCTGCCGTGATCCGGACCTGCTCGACCAGGCTGAAACCGACGATCGCGAACGGCGCGACGATCGCAATCGTCAGCATCAGCGTCATCACCAGCGCCGCAAGCGTCCTCCGGTTCCCCATCCACGCATCGAGACGCTGAAACAATCCCCAGGTTGATGCGCACAGCACGACCGACCACAGGGCGGCGGAGAGGAACGGCCGGACAACTAGAAAGCATCCGACCAGAAGCAGCATGGCGACGCTGACGCTGGTGAGACGTTCCACCCAGGTCACTTCGCCGGAAGCCGCTTCGGGGTGAACGAAATTTGCCATGAGCAGGTAGGGGCGCCGTCGGCGAACGCCCCTTGCGCGACGACCGCTATTCGCCCTTGAACCTGGCCGGACGCTTTTCGAGGAAGGCGCGAACGCCTTCGCGGAAATCCGCGGAATTTCCCGCGATTTTCTGCATCTGGCGCTCGAGGTTCAACTGCTCCTCGTAGCTGTTCTCCATGCTTTCCCAGTACAGGCGGCGAATGAGGCGCAGCGACACGGTGGGCCCGCTCGCCAGCTCGCGGGCGAGCTCGCCCGCCTTTGCCATCAACTCCGAGTCCTCCACGACCCTGTTGACGAGGCCCCATTCGAGCGCCTTTTCGGCGGGCAGCTTCTCACCGAGCAGGGAGAGCTCGACGGCGCGGGCCTTGCCGATGAGGCGCGGCAGAATCCAGGTCGATCCTCCATCAGGGATCAGGCCGATTCTCCGGAAGGCCTGCAGGAAGTAGGCGTTGCGCGCGCAGACGACAAGATCTCCCATCAGGGCGAAGCTCATCCCCACACCCGCCGCCGCCCCGTTGACGGCGGTCACGAACGGCATCGGCAGTTCGCGAAGTCTGCGCAGGAAGGGATGATAGGCCGTTTCGAGCACCGAGCCCGCGTCGTTAGAGGCCTCGGACTGATCGGTGCGCGGCTGGAGGTTGGCACCGGCGCAGAAGCCGCGGCCCGCCCCGGTCATTAAAAGGCACCGCACCCCGTTGCGCGGATCCTCCGCGTGGTCGAGCGCCTTCATCAACCCCCGAAGCATCTCCGCCGACACGGCGTTCATGACCTCGGGATGATTCAGGGTGAGGATGCCTACATTGTTTTCGATTTCGAGCTTGACGCGTTCGAATTCCATAGCGATGTCCTTTTACCAGTCCGGACCGGCGCCCGCCACGCTTGGAATTCCGGTGTGCGCGGTCAGGCCGCCGTCGGCGACAACACAGGTGCCGTTCACGTATGACGATTCGTCGGAGGCCAGGAACAGGACGACATTCGCGATCTCGGCCGGCTCTCCGTAGCGGCCCATTGGTATTGCCGCCTCGGTCCGTTTGGCGACTTCGGGCATGGCCTCGCGGGTTTTCAGGATCGGGGGCGTGAGGATGGCCCCTGGACAAACCGCGTTGCATCGAATCCCCTTGCGCGCGTACTCGATCGCGGTGGTGCGCGTGAGATTGATCACCCCGGCTTTGATCGCGTTGTATGCCCCGAGCCCATAGTCTCCCGCCAGCCCCGATACCGATCCGGTGTTGACGATCGATCCCTTGCCCTGACGAACCATCACGTCCAGGGCGCATCGGGTCGCATACCAGTACGAGGTAAGGCCGACTTCGACGGCCTTGCGGAAATTTTCAAGCGACATCTCTCCGACCCGGCCTGTGTAGAGGCGGATCGCATTGTTGTGGAGGATGTCGAGGCGGCCGAAGGTCTCGACCGCGAATCGAACCATGCCTTCCACTTCGGCCGGATTGGCGACATTGGCATGAAACGCCTGAGCGGTTCCTCCCCTCTCGCGGATTTCCGCCGCGACGCGGTCGGCCGCCGAAGCGTTCAGGTCAACGACGGCCACTTTCGCGCCCTCGGCGGCAAGCCGCTTCGCGGTCGCCTCGCCGATTCCCGATCCCGAGCCGCTGATCAATGCAACTCTGTCCTTCAGTCTCATGGCATCCGGCACCTCTTGTGACAGGTTCTAGCAGGCTCGTTATCCTTTGGAAAAACAACCCCCGAGGAACTGCGATGCGATCTCATACCCGGTATCTCACGATGAATGTTCCCGCGCGCATGGATTTCGTGAATATCACGCGCGAGGTCGAGGATGCCGTTCGCGAGAGCGGCGTGCGCGAAGGCCTGTGCCTCGTCAACGCCATGCACATCACCGCCTCCGTCTTCATCAACGACGACGAGCCCTGCCTGCACGACGACTACAAGCGATGGCTCGAATCGCTGGCGCCGTATGATCCAAGCCCGACCCGCTACCATCACAACCGCACCGGCGAGGACAACGGCGATGCACACCACAAGCGTCAGGTCATGGGCCGCGAGGTCGTGATTGCGGTCACCAACGGCAAGCTTGATTTCGGTCCGTGGGAGCGGATTTTTTACGGCGAATTCGACGGCCGGCGCCGCAAGCGCGTGCTCATAAAAGTAATAGGCGAGTGAAGACGCGGCGGAAATGGCGATTGCTTCGGAGCCCGCCAAGGAACTAGTCTGCGTGCCACGGGAGGAACCTCGCACGCCGAGGGGAAAGTGTCGGATGCTTCGACGCACGGTCTTGAGCGCGATGGTCACGGGTGCCTTGATTGTCACGCTGGCGGGTTTTGCCAATGCGCAGACTGACGATGGCGATGCCATGACGGCGGCATGCGGGTGCACTCATCGGCCGCCTCCCGCTCAGGTCGAGGGATCCTACATGGGACCGGTGGTCGATCCGGTCGACGGAGTCGGAACCCTGGTCGTCACAATCACCCAGAAGCGCCGCCACGTGTCCGGCACCTGGAGCCTAGCTTTCTCCAGCGGCAAGCAGGCCGACGGGACCCTCGCGGGAACGGTTTCCGCCAAGGCGATTCGCGCGAAGCTCCGAACCTCCGATCCGCACTGCCGCTATCGGCTCGTGGCGAGCGTGCTCGCCGATGCGCTCGACGGGACGATCGATCCTTCCAAGCGGTGCGCCGACGACAATCCGGATACCTTTACCGTCGAGCGGCAGTAGTCGGGCCGCGCGTCAGTCTGGAAGTGTCCGATCGCGCACCAGGATTCCCTGTTTGTAAAGATCCCGGATCTCGTCGGCCGACAGGCCGGCAATCTCGGTCAACACCTTTTCGTTGTCTTCACCAAGCCGGGACGCGCGCACATCGGTGCGGTCGGGCCAGGCCGAGAATTTCACGGGGACGGCGGTGATCGCGACGCGCCCAAGCATCGGATCGTTGATCCATCGTACCGTCCCGCGCTCGTTCAGATGCGGATGGTTGACGGCTTCGTTCAGGTTGAGCACGGGAGCGCACGGGACGCGTTCGGCATCGAGGGCCGCGATCGCATCCTCGCGAGTCGGAAAGGTCGCAAGCCACTTCTCGATGACATCGCGAAGGGCGAGCCGATTGTCGCGCCGGCCGCGCGCGCTGTTGAAGCGCGGGTCCTCGCCCAGCTCCGGCATCTTCATCGCGCGAAGCAGTTGCGGCCATTGATGAGGCGTGACCGCGAGCAGCACGTACTGGTCGCCTCGATAGTGGAAGATTCCGGTGGTGCCTCCGTCGGGGTGGATGGAGCCGCTGCGGGTTGGGCGGAACTTTTCTCCACGCAGGGAAACCAATGGCACCCGCTTCTCATGCATATGGAAGTAAGTGTCGAGCAGCGACGCGTCCAGGTACTGCCCCTCTCCGGTGCGCTCGCGATGAAGCAGCGCGAATCCAATCGCCATCGCCGATGCGACCCCGGTGGAGATGTCGCCGATCGCCATCGTCGTCATCGCGGGCGGTCCTTCTTCCTCGCCGATTCCATCGGTCACGCCCGCGTATGCCTGCCCGATGAAGTCGTAGCCCGGTTTCGATGACAACGGGCCCGTCTGACCAGCCATTGAGATCGAACACATGATGACTTTGGGATTGACCTTGCGCACATCCTCGTAGGCGAACCCGAGGCGCTTGATGACTCCGGGGGCGAAGTTCTCGACGATCACGTCGACTTTGGGAATCATCGCCATCACGATCTCCCTGGCGCGCGGATTCTTGAGATCGATCGCGAGGCTCAGCTTGCCGTGGTTGTGCTGGAGATAATAGGTGCTGTGGCTGGTGCCCTTGAGTTCCGGCGCTAGCGGTTTGAGGCCGTCCGCCCTGACCCGATCGCCGTGCGGCGCCATCTCGACCTTGATGACTTCGGCGCCCATCTCGGCCAGGAGCCGCGTGCAGGTAGGACCCGCCACGAATTGGGAAAAGTCCAGAACGCGATATCCTTCAAGCATTCGCGGTGTGCCGGCCATCTTTTGCCTCCGGGTTTGATTCGTTTTGCAAGCGTGTCGTACGCATCATAGAAAGGTCGGGCGCGATGCGCCAGAATCCGGGCACCGCCCGGAATCATGTCAGAATGCAGGAGGCAGACAATGCCGGTCACCGAACACGTGGTGAAAACCCCTCGCCATACCACTTTCTACCTTTCCGACGGGCCCGAGGACGGACCGCTCGTCGTTTTCCTCCACGGATGGCCCGAGCTGTCGATTAGCTGGCGTCATCAACTGCCCGCGCTCGCGTCGCTCGGCTTTCGCGCCGTCGCGCCCGACATGCGCGGCTACGGCCGGTCCTCGGTTTATGCCAGGACCGAGGACTATGCGCAGGAACACATCGTCCGCGACATGATCGAACTGATCGACGGGCTCGGCGCCGAGAAGGCGGTCTGGGTCGGACACGATTGGGGAAGCCCCGTGGTCTGGAACATCGCAAGCCACCATCCCGAGCGATGCGCCGCGGTGGCGAGCCTCTGCGTGCCCTACTACACGATCGATCGCGGCCTGGATCATACGATCACTCTCGTTGACAAGACGGTGTATCCCGAAAGCGAGTACCCCGCTGGACAATGGGACTACATGCGCCATTACGAAGAGAACTTTGCCGAAGCGATCGCGCCGATGGACGCCAACGTCTATCGGTTCATCAAGCTCGCCTTTCGCAAGGGGAATCCGGCGGGCGAGGGAAAACCCGCCATCACGGCCTCGGCTCGGAAAAATCGCGGCCTTTTCGGCGGCTCATCACTTCCCGACCTGCCGCGCGATGGCGACGTGATCAGCGAGGAAGAGTTGAGCATCTACGTTGCGGCGCTCGAGCGCAACGGATTCTTCGGGCCGTCTTCATGGTACATTAATCACGCAGCCAACGCGGAATATGCGAAGAGCGCCTGCAACGACGGCTACCTCGACATGCCGGTCCTGTTTCTCAATGCGCGCTACGACTACGTCTGCGAATGCACCCACTCGCGACTGGCCGAGCCGATGCGCCAATACTGCCGAAACCTCACGGAACTTACCCTGAAGACCGGGCACTGGATGGCGCAGGAGAAGCCGCGCGAGGTGAACGCCGCCCTGGTGCAATGGCTGGCGACCCGCGTTCCGGAGTTCTGGCCGCAACCCGCCTGAGCCCTATTTGGAAAATTTCGCGTCCGATCCTGACGACAGCATTTGACTGCGCTCCGAGCCGCTATTATACAGGCGAAATGCCATCATAGTGGCATTCCATTTGGCGAGGTCGAAGAGTGCGCAAAACTCTTGTTGCAGCGGTTCCTCTTGCCGGGCTCCTCTTGTGTGTCGCCGCGCGCCCGTGCGCGGCGCAAGGCATCGATTCGGTCCGTTCGGCCGTCGAGAACTATTTCCTCGACTGGTTTCCACGGGTCACGAGAATCCAGAGCGAGCAGCCTCATTGGGTGACGCCGCTTACCACGGTCACGCCGCGTCTTGAGGAAGAGGTTCGCTACGACCAGCTATTTCAGGCGAATCGCTATGGCCATGCGACCAACAATTTCGGCGCCGGCAAGGGACTGGAACTCATTCCTTGTGACAACGTCGAGGTCATCCTCGGAATACCGGCGTGGATCAATCATGGCGGAAGAATCGATCTTTCGAGGCCTGGACACGAGGTTCCGACCGACGGATGGGCCGATGAGACGTTCCTGGTGAAGTATCGTCTGCTCTCGGCCAACGAGGACAACGGCAACTATATCGTGACCGCCTTCATGGGATTCAGCGCGCCGACCGGCGATGACGGCAACAGCGCGGGGCATGCGCTGTTCACTCCGACAATCGCCGCAGGCAAGGGATTCGGCAAATTCGATGTGCAATCGACGCTGGGCATCACGTTTCCCAACGGCGGCGAGGACAGATTGGGATGGCCGGTGGCGTGGAATACCGCCTTTCAGTATCACATCTTCAAGTACCTATGGCCCGAGTTGGAAACCAACTACACATGGTTTGCCAAGGGAACCAGGACCGGACAGAGCCAGCTTTTCCTGACGCCGGGAATACTGTTCGGTAGGTTTCCGATCCACGATCGGGTAGGACTCACGTTCGGTGCGGGTTATCAGGTGGCTGTTACCCGCAATCCTTCCTACAACCATGCCGTGGTTCTGAGCGTGCGCATCCCGTTTTAGAGGCATTGCACACCTTCGTGTAGCGATCGGACCCATCGGCGAACGAGCCCGGTGTGGAATCCTTCAGCGGGGCTGCTGTCCGCCGGCCTGCTTCTGGCATGAATCTCGCGTCTCGTACGGGGCGAGGTGTCTCGCGATGAAAGTCGAACAGATCATGAACCGCCATCCGAAGGTGTGCCATCCGGGCGACTCGCTGAGCAGGGCAGCCCAGCTCATGTGGGAGAACTCGTGCGGCGGTCTTCCGGTGGTCGACCATGATTCGAGGCCGGTCGGGTTTCTGACCGATCGCGATGTATGCATGGCCGCCTACACGCAGGGCAATCCGCTGGCCGCAATCCGCGTCGAGAGCGCGATGGCTCGGAAGGTGATTTCGTGCCGTACCGACGACGATATCGAGGCTGCCGCAACGCGGATGCGGACCAAAGGCGTGCGGCGAATGCCTGTGGTCAACGAGCAGGGTACGCTGGCGGGGGTGCTTTCGCTCGATGACATCGCGCACGAGGCGGCGCGCCCGCTGCGGGGCGGCGTCAACCAGCATTTGAAAAATCTGGTGGCCGAAGTTTTCATAGCGATCAACCGCGGGCGGATAAAGGCGACAGCGGCCTGACTCGTTCTCGCGCGTCGCAGTTCGCTCCACGATCGCTACGGTATGACGATGCCTATCGATCTGCGCCTTGATCCCGAGGAAATCCCGCTGCTTACCGACCTGTATGAGTTGACGATGGCGGCGAGCTATTTCGATCTTGGGATGAATGACGCGGCCTGCTTCAGTATGAGTTCGCGTCGCCCGCCGCCGAATCGCGGGTTCCTGGTGGCCGCTGGAATCGAACGCCTGCTCGAGGCCGTGGAAGCCTTTCGCTTCGACCGGTCCGTTCTGGACTTTCTGCAATCTCTGAATCTTTTCAAACCGAACTTTCTCGAATATCTCGGCAAGCTGCGGTTCACGGGCGAGATCCACGCTCTGCCCGAAGGCACGATCTTCTTCGCGCAGGAGCCTATCGTAGAGGTCCGCGCGCCGCTTATCGAGGCCCAACTGCTCGAGACCATCGTAATTAATCAGGTCGGGATGGCATCGCTCATAGCAAGCAAGGCGGCGCGTTCCGTAATAGCGGCAAAGGGAAGGGGGCTCGTGGACTTCGGACTAAGGCGAAGCCAGGGCGCTGATGCGGGCCTGATCGCCGCGAGGTCGAGCTTCCTCGTCGGATTCATCGGCACCTCCAACGTGCTTGCGGGCCGCCGCTATGGAATTCCGGTGCACGGAACGATGGCCCACAGTTACATCATGGCCCACGATCGCGAAACGGACGCGTTCGAGCATTTTGTACGCAGTTTTCCGGACCTTACCACCCTGCTGGTGGATACATACGACACCGAAAAGGGAGTGGAGAATGCCGCCGCAGTGGCGCTCGGCCTTAGGCAACGCGGCCACCGCATCCGGGCCATCCGCCTCGACAGCGGCGACCTCCTTGACCTCAGTATCAAGGCCCGAGCGATCCTGGATCGCAACGGGCTCAGCGACGTGAAGATATTCGCGAGCGGGAATCTGGACGAATATCGAATACGGGAACTGGTCCAGGCAGGCGCGCCCATCGATGAATTCGGCGTGGGGACGGCGATGGTGGTCAGCGCCGATGCTCCCGCCCTTGACGTGGCATACAAGCTGACCGAGTACCGGGGCATCCCCAGGATGAAAACCTCGCAGCACAAGCTGAGCCTGCCGGGTCGCAAGCAGGTCTTTCGGGCATTCGACGAGGCGGGCCGGTTCTATGCCGATCTGATCGGACTCGAAGACGAACCGCACAGCGAAGTCGCAAGGCAGTTTTCCCCTTCCGCCGCACGGGTGACGCCGATGCTGCATCGCTGCCTTGCCGGCGGAAAGCGCACCGGCGCGGCGCGCGCTCTCGCCGATATCAGGAAGGATTTTGTGCGCTCATTTGAGGGGCTCGATGAGCGCTACAAGGATCTCCAGAATCCTCCGCCTTTTCCCGTCGCGCTGACAATTGCACTGCAATCGATGGTGGAGCGGGGCAAGCGGGAGGCGCACGAACGCCAGGGATGAGGAATTCCAGGAGGTGCCGCACGAACCCCGGCGGTTTGGGTTCGAATTACCCCGGCCCGGAGCCGGAGTAACCGGGCCGCAGGCGGAAAAAGAGCTTATCGAAGCCTGTTCCGGAGACGACCGGACGCAACAGGCCCGAGGCAGCCAACCTGTTAAGAATTTCGCGCAAAAAACTCCACGCCAAGATCAAGCAGCACTTGTAGCTCAAAGAATCGCGCACGCGGACGCGGGGTTGGACCTCGCAAATCGACGGGTGAGTTGCTCCCTGCTGTGGGCCGCCGCGGACACCGAGGGAACGGCGTCCTACTTCAGTGTCCGTGCGATTTCAACGAAGCGATCCCAAGGCGTCGCCACCCAGGTGTCGGTGCTGGCGTGGCCGAATGACCTGACCAGCAAAGCCACCTTGGTTGCGCTGTCGGTATCCGGAGCCTCGAAGATGTCCAGGTAGTCGCAGGGGCCCAGAACCGCATAGTTGGCTATCCATCGCACGCCGGGGCATTCGCGTCGCACGCGGTCCTCCACCTGCTTGTTGAGGTCGGTAACAATTTCCGGACGCTTGAGCGCCTCTGGAGACAGTTTCGTAAGCATCACATAGGTGGCCATTTTGAAGCCCTCCATGGAGTGAATTCGAATCGCCCGATTGGGACGCACGCTCCATGCCATCGGTCTCGTACAGGGCTCCATCGAGGTCCATCGACGATGTTTCGCGGATGGCTCTTGTGGGAACATGGATGGCTCTTCCGGAAGCAGCAAGGCCCCCTGTAACCGAGACCGCAAGTGGAGCGGAAGCGGTCCACCTCTTGCTTCTTGGCGGGGCGCCCTCGCCATACCGGGAACCGGTGGTCGAAATGATCCGCATTATTGCGGGTAGTGAAAACCGCGAATGCACAAGCGCCAATGTCAGCTTGAAGTGCAAATGCACACGCAAGCGCACTCCGCAGGTCCTCTCTCCCCCGCGCTGTGCGAGGCAGCATTGCGCAGCCTTGTCCATGAGCGCGAATCTAGCAGGATGCGGAAAAAGGATCGTTTTTCATTCGAATAACCAGTAAAGTAGGTGGTGGTCGGAAGCTGAGGAGGAAGTGGGGATGCGGGGGGCGGACCATCAG
>Ga0070740_10004507_pt1 | contig 13636 bp, 9 predicted proteins | sample Coa_R2_FD_67286 | JGI IMG/M metagenome (GOLD analysis project Ga0070740, IMG submission 67286) | Surface soil microbial communities from Centralia Pennsylvania, which are recovering from an underground coalmine fire - Coalmine... | ecosystem: Environmental > Terrestrial > Soil > Unclassified ... | reverse complement strand
CAATTAGCGTAGTTGGGGGGCCGGATTGTCGGCTGAACTGGCCGCTGGCGGCGCGGTGCGGAGCCGTTGCAGTGCGGCGTTCAGTTTCCTCCATGCGGAGACATCCGCTTTGGTCGCAACCGGCGCCTCCGGATCGGAATAGAAGCGTAGGATGGCGGCGCGCAACTCCGCCGGTACGCCCGCAAAATCTTTATCGGCCAGACGTTCAAGCAGTTTCGCATAGGCCTGGTCCGCCATCCGGTACGCGCCGGGACGGACAGGCTGTCCTGTGTCGAGATTGTCGTCGCCAAGCCGGAAGTCTGGTTTGGAGGATTCGTCCAACAGCTTGCGGTATGCTGACATGGTGGCGTTGAAGCTCGCTTCCACCTGAGTTTCCGCCTGTGCCGTCAGGGGCTTGAAGGAGAGCGCCGTAAACGGTCCGAAGCGCGGAATCAGGCGCAGGAAAAAAGCCAGAATGCGCGATCCGATTCCGGGCTGCTGGTACTGATTTCCCCATTCCTTGCGATACTGCGCCCGCGACAACGCATATACGAACTTTCGCCGCGTCAGGCCCGGTTTGTCTTTCGTCAGCCGGTCCTTGTTGAGTTGCCAGGCGACCATTGTGAGATCGGGAATGGTTTTGCTCACGCTGTGCCGAAACGTGCCGAGCGCCAGATCCTCGCTGAGAAACAGATCCTTCATCTCAAATCCGTACGTTTTCAGGAAGGCGCGCTCAAGGACGTCCTTGGCCACCTCGAACCCAATGAAGTCGTGATACGCCTTGGGAGCGTAGTTCCCGCGCGCAATCTGCGAAACGTCAAATCCGAACTCAACCTTGATGTGTGCGCCGGGATCGTTCTCGTACGGCACGCTCGGTCCATACCGCGCGCGCAGTTTCGGATAGAGCATCGGAACGGCGCGATTCACGCCGATCGAGTGGCCGTCGATATCCGCGATATAGTGGGCCAGACATCCCAGCGCGAAGGCGTATTCATTCACGTCAGCCGCTTCGTGGATCAGGTTGATGACGAACGCGTTCGGCCTGACATAGTGCAGAAGGTCGCTGAACTGGCGACTGCCGAAAGGATAATACCCCATGTCGGCCACGATTGCGCCCCCATAGGCGTAGGCATGCGCCTTCATGAGGGCGTCGGAGATCGTGTGCGGAAACCGGCGCAACAAAAGCAGCCTGATGGCCGGATCCCACGCTGCGTCGATGATCGCCTCATGAGTGAGCACGGAATAGGAGAACGCAGGCGTAGCGCACAGCAATGCCGCAAGGGCCAGGGCGCACGGCCGCAACACGTTTTCAGTGTAACGGACAGCGCCCCGCGATCCAGGATCGGCGCCCGGCAATCCGTACTATGCCGGTACGATGACATGGTCGCATGCAATGTGGTTCGCTAGGATAGGTGCGCCCTGAAATGAGACGAATTCTTCTCTTCATCCTTTGCCTGTTTTCCGCCATAGGGGCGCTGAACGCCCAACCCGGGCCGAGGCGCGAATTCGAAAGGCCGAAGCTGGTGCTCGGCATTGTCATCGATCAGTTCCGGTTCGATTACTTGAACCGATTCCGCAATGAGTATACCGGCGCCTTCGCCAAATTCTTCGAGCGCGGCGCAGTGTTCACGAATGCTCACGAGGAGCACTTTCCCACAGTCACGGCGATCGGCCACTCGACTTTCCTGACCGGCGCAACGCCGTCCATCAGCGGCATCGTGAACAACCAGTGGTACGACCGCACAACCGGCAAAACCGTCACCAGCGTCTCCGATGAGGGAGTGAAATTACTGGGCGCCCCCGGCCCCGGCAGTTCCCCACGCCGTTTGCTGGCCAGCACCGTGGGAGATGAAATGAAAATGGCGGGTAAGAACTGCAAGGTTATCGGCATTTCCATCAAAGACCGCAGCGCCATTCTGCCCGCCGGACACATGGCCGATGGCGCCTACTGGTTCGATCCCGCGGCGGGAGTCTGGGTGAGCAGCAGCTTTTATTTCCCGGACTTGCCGGGCTGGGTCAAGGACTACAACGCCAGGCGCCCCGCCGATCAGTACGCAAACGCGGAATGGAAGGCGCTCGATTCTCAGACCATATTCGCCAGAATGCCCGCCGCCGGACCCGAATTGTACTCCAAGCTCGAAGCCACGCCATTTGGAAACGAACTCATCGAGCAATTCGCCGAGCGCGCCGTTGACGCGGAACAGATCGGAAAGCATCCCGATACGGACCTGTTGACCGTCAGTTTCTCCTCGAACGATTACGTGGGCCACGCGCTGGGACCCGACGCCCCCGAAGTGCGCGATATAACACTTCGCACGGACCGGCTGCTCGACAAGTTTCTGCAATTTCTGGACAGCCGGGTGGGCTTGCAGAATGTCCTGATCGTGCTCACGGCGGATCACGGCGTGGCCCCAATCCCCGAAGTCAACCAGAAACGCAGAATGCCCGGAGGCCGCCTGAAGCAATCGGCAATGGTCGAAGCCATCAACTCGGCGCTCACCGCCAAGTACGGCGAAGGCAAATGGATTGTCGCCGTCGCCGAGCGGGTTCCGTATCTCAATTTCGATCTGATCAAGCAAAAGAACCTTCAGCCGGCTGACGTGGAACGCACCGCCGCGGATGCTGTCCGGGCCATGCCGGATATCTTCCGCGTCTATACCCGGGAGCAACTGATGTACGGGCTCGTTCCGCAAGATCGCGTCAGCGAGCGCGTCCTGCGCGGATATTATCCGCCCCGGGCAGGCGATATCATCATCATCCCGGACGCCTACTGGATTTACGAGGCTCGCGGCGCATCGCACGGCACCCCGTTCAATTACGACACGCACGTACCAGTCATTTTCATGGGGGCGAATATCCGACCCGGACGCTATGACGCCCAGGTCGCCGTTAACGACATCGCTCCCACTCTGGCCGCGATGCTTGAGATCGAGATCCCGAGCGGCTCGGTCGGACGGGTGCTCAGCGAAATGTTCGCGAAGTGATTGCGGACCGGTCAGAGCATTCGAGAGTCCCACTTGCAGGCGATTTCCCGCGGGTCTATGATCGACGAAGCCCTCCGAGGAATGATCTATGTGGATTCGCAAGTGGCAGCGTGACCGTAACAAAGGCGTCGATTCGCCGGTGCCTACCCAACTGGTTTCGAATGAAGAACTGATCCCGCGCCGCCAGACGCCGGAACAAAAACAGGTCGAATACCTGATCGGCGAGCTCGCGGCAGACCGTTCGAAAAAGCTCGGCATGGACCGCCGCGCGTTCATGGCCAGCTCCATGGGCCTTGCGACCTGCTTTCTCGCTTCCAACATGGTCTACGGGAAGAACTGGGACGTCGATGAAGTGGAAACCTACGAGCCGGAGGCGACCGCCGAGAAGTTCCCCAAAGGCGAGTATTTCATCATCGACGTGCAGTCGCATTTCACCAACGGCTTCGCGATTCCGGGCTTCCGTGACGCCGAATTCGTCAAGAATATGGGCTTTAATCTCAAGACGGACGCCGAAGCTTACGGCTTTCGCAACTTCGTCAAGGAAATGTTCTTCGACAGCGAGACCTCGATGGTGGTGATCTCCGGAGTACCCGGACGGGAGATCAACAAAGACAAAGACGGCAAAATCCTGGAAGGCAAGGCGCGCGGCGGCGGAATCCTGCCCAGCTGGCTGATGTCGCAAGCAGGGCGCGAAATTAATGACCTGGCGGGATGCCAGCGCGCTCTCTGGCAAGGCAACCTGGCCCCCAATCATTACTGGGATCGCGTGAACAACCGCCCCGATAAGGCAGCCATCCTTGACCAAATGGACCGCGAGGTTAATAAATATGGCATCAAGTCCTGGAAGTGGTATTGCCACACCGATCCGGGGCAGTCCGGCGGCGGTTTCCAGTGTGATGACGACAACGCGATGTGGTTTTATCGCGAGTCGGTCAAGCGCGGCATTAAGATCTTCAGCGTCCACAAAGGCTTCTCCTACCAGTCGCGGACGCTGGGCCATCTGGCAAACCCCAAGGACATGGAGAAGGCCGCGCTGAACAATCCTGATATCACATTCATCGTCTACCATTCGGCGCTTCAGCACGGACCCAATGAGCCCAACTGGAAAGAAGCCAACAAGTGGGATCCCACTACGGGGGATTTCGCTTGGCACAACATCCTGATGGATATCAAGCGTCGCAACCCGCAGATCACGAATCTGAACTGCGAGTTGGGAAGCTTTTTCAACGTTCTTGCAGTGGCCGACCCGATCATGTGCCAGCACGGCGTCGGGAAGAACGTGAAATACTACGGCGCCGATCACGTAATCTGGGGCACCGACTGCCTGTGGTGGGGGTCCCCGCAATGGTGCATCGACGCTTTCAAGCGTTTTCAGATCAGCGACGAGCTGTGCGAGAGATTCGGCTACAAGAAGCTGACCAAGGAAGACAAGGCCAAGATCTTCGGTCTGAATGCGGCGCGCATTTATGGAATTGATGTGACCGCGCAGCGGAAAGCCCTGCCGGCGGATACGCTCGAACGGCTCAAGACCGCTTATCTCGAAGGCGGCGGGCAACGTGACAACGCGGCCTACGGCTGGGTTCGCGCTGACGATTGAGCCCGTTCAGGCCGCGCCGGTCTGCATCATCACCGCTCCAAGCGTCGGCGCGGATTCCGCATGGCGCTCGGGCTGGGATGGCGCCGGCATCGGCATCGCCGTAATCGACAGCGGAATCGCAGCGCACCCGGACCTGCAAGACGCATTCGGTCTGTCGCGCGTTGTGTATCGTCAAAACTTCGTCGACAACCAGGCCGGGGATCCGTATGGACACGGAACGCACGTGGCTGGCATCCTCGCGGGCAACGAAAGTCATCCCTTGGGCGGTCGTTTACGCGGACGTTTATGGGCATCGCTCCGAAAGCGAACCTCATCGATTTGCGCGTGCTGGATGCAAACGGGGCGAGCACTGACAGCATGGTGATCGCCGCCATCGAGCGCGCGATTGCGCTCAAGAGCAGATACAACATTCGCGTCATCAATCTTTCGCTCGGTCGCCCGATCTATGAGAGTTATACGCTCGACCCGCTCTGCAATGCGGTCGAAGCAGCCTGGAAGAAGGGCATCGTGGTGGTTGTCGCGGCGGGAAATCTCGGCAGAAACGGCTATGCGTCCGTGCTCGCGCCGGGCAATGATCCCTTGGTCATCACCGTCGGCGCCATGAAGAATATGGGAACGCTGACGCGTTCGGACGACAACATCGCCAGCTACAGCTCGAAAGGACCCTCCTACATTGACCTCGTCGCCAAACCCGACCTGGTGGCCCCCGCAAATCGTTCCGCTTCACTGCTTGCGCCCAACTCGACGCTGGCCGCCTCGTACCCGGACAACATTGTGCCGGTTGCGTATTACTCGACGGATCCGCGGACGAGCCCGGCCTACTTCCGGCTGAGCGGCACGAGCATGGCCGCGCCGGTCGTCAGCGGCGCCGTTGCGCTGATGCTGGATAAAGATCCAAGCCTTTCTCCGGACACCGTGAAGGCCCGGCTGATGAAGACCGCCAGCAAGAGCTTTCCGTTATATAGCACGGCAACGGATCCCACCACGGGGCAGACATATGTCAGCGCTTATGACTTGTACACCGTCGGCGCGGGTTACATTGACATAGCGGCCGCTCTGGCAAGCGCCGATGTTGCAAATGGCTGCGCGGCGTCGCCGAGCATCCACTATGATTCGGCCAGCGGCAACGGCTATCTATCCTACAGCCGCGTGAGCGGAGTCAGCGCGCCCATCTGGGGCGCCACCGCTGTCTGGGGAACCACAGCCGTGTGGGGTTCGTCAGTGTTCAATTCCGGAGCAACCACAGCAGTGTGGGGTACCGCAGCGGTCTGGGGCACAACCGCCGTCTGGGGAACAGGGGGAGTTTCGGGAAGCGCCGCCGTTTGGGGAACCAACTCGCCTGGAAAAGGCGAGCAGTAGCGGGAACCGGTCCGACGCCTCCCGCGCGACGGGCCTGCGAAGGTACGAATCCCGCGCTGTCCGTATACTGGAAGTACATGCGATTTCATCTGGCTAGCGAATATCGTCCGCGCGGCGATCAGCAGCAAGCCATCGAGCAGTTGTATCGCGGTGTTCTCGACGGAGAGCGCGACCAGGTTCTGCTGGGCGTTACCGGCTCCGGCAAAACGTTTACGATGGCTAAAGTCATCGAGAAGGTGGGACGCCCCGCCCTGATCCTGGCGCATAACAAGACCCTGGCGGCGCAACTGTATCACGAGTTTAAGACATTCTTTCCGTCCAACGCGGTCGAGTATTTCGTCAGTTATTACGACTACTACCAACCTGAGGCCTACATACCGTCGGGCGACGTTTATATCGAAAAAGAAGCGACCATCAACGATGAGCTCGACAAACTCCGGCTCTCGGCGACTAAGTCGTTGTTTGAGCGGCGCGATTGCGTTATTGTCGCGAGCGTAAGTTGCATTTACGGCCTCGGCTCGCCGGAGGCATACTACGGAATGCTGCTGATGCTCGAAAAGGGCCAGCGCATCCCCAGAGATCAGATCCTGGAGCGGCTGGTCGAAATTCTGTACGAGCGCAATGACGGCGATTTCCGCCGGGGAACATTCCGCGTACGCGGCGACGTGATCGAAGTGTATCCCACCTACGACGATTACGCCTACCGCATTGAACTGTGGGGCGATGACATCGATTCGCTGGCGCAGATCGATCCGCTGACCGGGCAGGTGCGGCAAACCTATGTCCGGCTGCCGATTTATCCCAAAACGCACTATGTGATGTCGAACGAAACGCGCGAAAATGCCCTCCAGAGCATCGAGCGCGAACTCCACTGGTGGAAGGGCGAGCTGGAGAAGGAGGGCCGGTTCATTGAGGCGCAACGGCTCTACCAGCGCACCATGTTCGATCTGGAGATGATTCGGCAGATCGGGTACTGTCACGGCATCGAGAACTATTCACGCCATTTCTCGGGGCGGCTGCCGGGCGAGCCGCCGCCCACGCTTCTCGACTATTTGCCGCACGACGCCATCATTTTCGTCGACGAAAGTCATCAGACGATCCCCCAGCTCCAGGGCATGTATCACGGCGACCGCTCCCGCAAGGAGGTGCTGGTGAAGTACGGCTTCCGGCTGCCGAGCGCGCTGGACAACCGGCCGTTGACCTTCGAGGAATTCGAGAACCGCGTGAATCAGCTCATCTACGTCTCGGCCACGCCCGGACCGTACGAGCTGACGAAATCGGCCGGGGTGGTCGTGGAGCAGATCATTCGCCCGACGGGCCTCGTCGATCCGGAAGTCGAGGTGCGTCCCATTAAGGGCCAGGTGGACGACCTCTTGCGCGAGATTCGCGACCGCGCGGCCCGGAACGAGCGCGTTCTGGTTACGACCCTGACCAAGCGCATGGCCGAAGATCTGGCGGAATACTACTCCGAAGTGGGTGTCAAGTGCGCTTACTTACATTCTGAGGTGAGTACGCTCGACCGCATCAAGATTCTTCGCGACCTGCGGCGCGGCCATTACGATGTGCTCATTGGCGTAAATCTCCTGCGGGAGGGACTGGACCTGCCGGAGGTCAGCCTGGTTGCGATCCTGGATGCCGATAAGGAGGGATTTTTGCGATCGGCGGGATCCCTGATTCAGACCATCGGCCGCGCCGCCCGCAACGTGAACGGACGTGCGATCCTTTATGCCGATGTCATCACCGACAGCATGCGGCGCGCGATCGATGAGACAAACCGCCGCCGCGCGATACAGGTTGCATATAACGAAGCGAACAACATTACGCCTCAGTCCATTCTGAAGCCGATTGACATGAGCTTGATCGCCGTGGCGGAAGCCGATTACGTGACGCCGCCGCTCGAGCCGGAGGAGGAGACAGAGGCGATGACGCCCGAGCAGCGCGATCGCTATATCGCGGAGCTGGAGGAGCGGATGCGCGAGGCTGCCAAAAGGTTTGAGTTTGAAAAAGCGGCGCAGTTCAGGGATCGCATCAAAGAGCTCCGTAACCGCAGCATTTATGCAGAAGCGGCAACCAGTAGCGTTAGTGGGCGCGGGTAAGGTCGCGCAATCCTTCATTGGGCGCCTGCCCGGCCTGTTAGAGCAACTCGGTCCTGTCAAGTCGTTCTCGTATCGCGTGGCGAGCCGGATTGTCAACGCGCTCCGGGCTGGCCGGGCTGTCTGCGACTATGGCGAAATCGAGCGGTGCCGGGTGGTCTTGGTGTGCGTGCCGGATGAGCTCATCGGCAAGGCCGTCGCCGACATGATCAACGCTCCTGTCGATTGGACTGGCAAAGTAGTGGTGCTTTGCGACAGCTGGCGCGACAGCTCGGTCCTGCGACCGCTGTCGGAGCGCCGCGCCATCACGGCATCGTTGAACACCACCCCTGGCTTCGGAGAGCGGCTGTTCATCGTGGAAGGCAATGAGCTTGCGGCCAGCGATATAAAACGCCTGATCGCGGCACGCGGAGCCCGAATTGTTCGCCTGCGTCCGTCCGCCAAGCCCGTGTACATGACGGGGCTGGCGGTGGCGGCATACTCGGCTCACCTCGCTGCGGGCTCACGTTGTCTGCGCGCCGCCGGACTTCCGCCGCCTCTCAGCCGCTCCATCGTCCACGCTCTCGCTGCCGAGGCAGTGCGCAGCTTCGTGAAAGCTGGCGCACGCGGAGCTGGATACCGGCGAGAAGGCAGCCGCTTTCACGAGCACTGCTCAGCAATGTTGCGCGCCCACCCCGACCTCGCGGATGTGTATTCAACGCTCTCGTTTTCCTCTCCGCCCAACTCGCCCTCGTCGCCTGCCGCAGCGCCGGTCTAAGCGCTTGGAGATAGAGCGCGGCGGAAAGGCGCGCTACGTGGCCATGCTTCAAAAAAAGAAGCTGCGACCATGCGCCACGCGATCGCCTCAGCGCCGTCCGCGGATGTAAACGGCCGTTCTCCGGAACTTCTTCCTGCTGTCTTTCGTAGGTGGTGGTAACGGCTTGGTACGCTTTCTGGCGGCTAACGGTTTTGGAAGGGAACACGTCATACATGCAGGCTTCTGCGGCCGTACCCTCGATTGATCACTCTGTGAACGCGGGATTACCATGCCGGGACACGGCGGGCCGCCCCGTGAAGCGGCGCGATTTGCGGGGATTTAGCATAATTGAAAACGCTTATCCCAGCGGTCTGGTGCTCACGCGCCACCGCCATGCGCACAGCTATTTCAGTTTCGTACTGGAGGGCTCCTACACCGAAACTTTCAATGGCAGTACGGAAATGTGCGCGGCTGGCACAGTCCGGTTTTTGCCAGCCGAGGAAATTCACGAGAACTGCTATCAGGCAGGAGCGCGCTGTCTGTTGGTGGAAATTCATGCGCAGACGCTGGCGCAGGCGTCAGAACAGGGCGCCATCATCACGCAGGCCGGAGAAATCAGGTCGCCGAAGGGCGCATGGCTGGCGCGACGGCTCTATGCGGAGTTCAACGCGCAGGACAGCGTTGCGCCGCTCGCGATTGAAGGCGTGATTCTGGAGCTGCTGGCGGAACAGACGCGCTCCGTAGCAATTTCGGCTCCAAAGGCCGCGCCGAGATGGCTCGAACGCGCGCGCGATTTGATACGGTCGCGGTTTCTTGAAGTGCCCAGCCTTTCCGAGATCGCCGGCGCAGCGGGCGTACACCCGGTGCATCTGTCCCGCGAATTCCGCCGTTTTTACGCTTGCACGGTCAGTGATTTCATGAGGAAGCTGCGCATCGAGCACGCATCCCATCTGCTGGCCGATACCGAGACGCCGCTGGCCGAGATCGCGATGATCTGCGGCTTTGCCGATCAGAGCCATTTCTCAGCCGTGTTCAAGCGCGAAGTGGGACTTACGCCGTCGCGGTTCCGCAATGTGAGCGCGCGCCGCAAGACAGGCGGCACGCCCTCCTGATATCAAGCGGCCATTCGAACACAGCCGACAGCTTGACGGCCTCAATCGCGCAAATTCGCGTCCAAAAACGCTCTCAAACGGTGGCTGCGGCTGGGATGCCGTAATTTGCGCAGCGCCTTGGCTTCGATCTGACGGATGCGCTCCCTGGTGACGGCGAAATGCTGGCCAACTTCCTCGAGGGTATGCTCGCTGCCGTCCTGAAGCCCGAAGCGCATCTTCACAATCTTCTCCTCGCGCGGGCTCAGCGTTTTCAGGACCTCCGCCGTCTGCTCGCGCAGGTTCAAATTGATCACCGCCTCGGACGGCGACACCACACGCCGGTCCACGATGAAATCGCCGAGATGCGATTCTTCCTCTTCGCCGACCGGCGTTTCGAGCGATATCGGCTCCTGCGCGATGCGCAGCACTTTTCGCACCTTGCCCACGGGCATTTCCATTCGAACCGCCAGCTCCTCCGTGGTCGCTTCACGCCCCAGCTCCTGCTGAAGCTGGCGCTGCGTCCGCACCAGTTTGTTAATCGTTTCGATCATGTGGACCGGGATGCGGATGGTCCGCGCCTGGTCCGCGATGGCCCGCGTGATGGCCTGGCGCACCCACCAGGTGGCGTAGGTCGAAAACTTATACCCGCGCTGATAATCGAACTTGTCCACGGCCTTCATCAGGCCGATGTTGCCCTCCTGAATGAGATCAAGAAATTGCAACCCGCGGTTTGTATATCGCTTGGCGATGGACACCACTAGCCGGAGGTTGGCTTCGATCAACTGCTTCTTTGCGGCTTCCGATTCCAGCTCTCCGCGCTCAACAACTTGCAAGGTCCGTCGCAACTCCGTCGCGGTTGCGCCGCAATGCTCTTCGAGCTGCTGGATCTGTTGTGTGAAGTGTCGCAGCTCTTTCTTCAAATCGCGGCTGATGGCCCCGTTATCGGGCTGCTCCAGCCTGCGTTGGATCAGAGCGATCTCCCGCTCGAGCGGTTTCAGTTGCTCAACGGCGCTGCGCAGCTTCCCTGCCAGGCTCCTGCGAATGGCCGGGGCGAATTGAATCCGGCGGATCACGTGCGAAATCCGCACGACAGTACGGGCCAGCATCCACCGCATCGAACGGTGCTGCTTGGGCTTCATTCCGCGCGGGATGGCCTGAAGCTTTTGCCGGAATTGCAGCGCCTTCCGGTACTGCCGCTCGATCTCGTCCACCGAGGCCAGGAAGCGGTCCACCTCTTCCTGCACGGAGTCTTCGATCAGCATCGTTTCCGGAAGCGACAGAATCTCACGAATCGCGTTGGGGTCGCGGCGGACGTCCTCCGCCAGGGCCAGAATCTCGCGAATCACCAGCGGAGAGCGGGATAACGCCTTGCGCACGCTTCGCTCTCCGCGCTCGATGCGCTTGGCCAGCTCGATTTCGCCTTCGCGAGTCAGCAGGGGGACGGTCCCCATCTCGCGCAGATACATCCGAACCGGGTCGTTCGTCTTATCGCCCAGGTCCTGGGCGATATCCAGATCGCCGAACTCGTCGCCTTCGTCGATCTTCTTCTCGAAGTCGAGCTTCGGCTCTTCGAGAATTTCAACCCCGGCCGTATCGAAGTCGGCCAGCAGATCGTCTAACTCGCGCCCGCCGCCGAAATCATCGGTCAACAGCTCGTTCACCTCGTCGTAGAGAACGTAGCCCTTCTCTTTACCGAGATCCATGAGCTGTTTGAGCCGGCCGTACTTTTCGTCAGTTGCCACCGAAACCGCTACCTATTATGCCCGTTCTGCAAAAACAAAGTGCTGCTGACGAGTACGCATTCTCGTTATTGGCTGATTCCCATTCATTCTACAACACGGAAACCTGATCCATTCACGGCCGCGCGGCGCGCTCCAGCTCGCTCAATTGCTGCATCCACCGCCGCGCCGCTTCAAAATTGCCGGCCCGCTCGGCGGCCTTCACTTGCGCGCGCAGTTCGGAACGCCGGCTCTCGAAATCCTGTTCCTGGATGGCGCGCACGCACGCCGCCGCCTGATCAAGCCGTGAACCCTCGCTGCTCATCTCATCGGCAAAAGCGATTTCATGCAATAGCGCCTTGGAGTTTTCGTCTAGTCGCGCCTCCACGCGCGCGAACTCCACGCCGCCATCGGCTTCGGCGGCGGCGAACACCGCCTCGAAAATACGGCGCGTGACCAGCCGCTGCACCGCGGGGGAGCGCCGCAGATCGGGCAGGATCGCCGCGCATGTCTCGGCATCAAACAACAGAGATTGCAGCAGAATCCGCTCGGAGGCGGGAACTGAGGTCTTCGGCGCGCGCATCTCCACCGGTTTGCGCTCGCCCGCGATCTTGCGAAACTCTTCCAGAACAGGTCCGGCTTCCACGCCGAGGTGCGCCGCCACATCGTTGGCCACAGCCAGCCGCTCCAGCTTATCCGAGATGCGTTGGATCGCGGGCAACAGAAATTTAAAAACCTGCATGCGACCTTCGGCCGATCGCATGTCGAACCGTTTGCGCGCCCGGTCCGCCAGCCAGTAAAAGTAGTTCGTTGCGCCCTCAGCCTTGCGCCGATACGCCTCGGCGCCGAACTTCTTGACATATTCGTCCGGATCGAGATCGTCTTCAAGCCCCAGTACGCGGATATGCATGCCCTCGTCCAGCAGCATTTGAATCGACCGCTCTGCGGCGTGCGCGCCGGCCGCGTCCGGATCGAAGTTCACCACGATGCGATCCGAATGCCGCCGCAGCGCGCGCACCTGGCCATTGGTCAACGCGGTGCCGCAGCTCGCCACCACATTGCGAACGCCGGCTGAATGAACGCCGATCACATCCATGTAGCCTTCCACCAGAATGGAACAATCCGCTGAGCGGATGGCGTTGCGCGCGCGGTTCAGGTTGTACAACACCTGGCTCTTCTGGTAAATTCTGGTCGCCGGCGAGTTCAAGTACTTCGGTTCCTCATCCTTCAACGTCCGGCCGGCGAACCCGACGATCTTGCCGGACTCGTTGTGAATGGGAAACATCAGCCGACCGCGAAACACATCGTAGAAGCCGCCGTCCTCGCGCTTGCGCGCCAGACCCGATGCTTCGATCTGTTCCGGCGTGAAGCCCTCCTGCTCGAAGCGGCGCGCCAGCGCGCCGCCGGACGGATCCGCCACGCCGATTCCGAATTCTTCAACCTGGCCCGGCGTAACCCCTCGACCGCTCAGGTATTCGCGCGCCGCCGTTCCCACAGCGCTGCGAAGATTTTTCTGAAACACGTCCAGCGCGATCTCGTGCATCTGATACAGCGCCGCGCGGAGCTTTGATTCCGGGTCGGAGTACTCCGCCCGCTTCGGCATCGGAATCCCGTTGCGGTCTGCCAACAAGCGCAGCGCTTCATAGAAGGAAATGCCCTCGATCTCCTGAACGAACGTCAGCACGTCGCCGCTCTTGCCGCAACCGAAGCACTTAAAATACTGGCTGTTCAGGAAAACAGAGAACGAAGGCGTTTTCTCCTGGTGAAACGGACACAGCCCCTGATACCGCTGGGGTGAGGCCCGGCGCAGTCGTACGTATTCCCCGATGACCCGGGCGATATCAATCTGCGATTTCAGTTCCTTGGCGAAATCCATGCCAGATGGCGCGCGATGTCCAGTTTAGCGGGGCCGCGCAGGTTCGCACACAGCGGCGGCCACAGCGGTACTGGCAGTACGAACTCAAAAAATTTTGTCAAAAGATCGCCCCCAGGGCATCTTTTCCTGATGTTAATGCTTTACACTTGACACTTACATCTTTTGGGGGGCCGTATTCGGGATGCGGCTTTGGGTCGTGATTT
>Ga0070740_10004506_pt1 | contig 13637 bp, 10 predicted proteins | sample Coa_R2_FD_67286 | JGI IMG/M metagenome (GOLD analysis project Ga0070740, IMG submission 67286) | Surface soil microbial communities from Centralia Pennsylvania, which are recovering from an underground coalmine fire - Coalmine... | ecosystem: Environmental > Terrestrial > Soil > Unclassified ... | reverse complement strand
GCCGCCTGCACACACATGGGCTGTCTGCTCACATGGCTCGACGGCGCGGACACTTTTCTCTGCCCGTGCCACGGCGCGCAGTACAACGCCGACGGCACGGTCCTGAGCGGCATTGCGCGGCATCCCTTGCCGCGCCTGACGGTCAAGCCCGACCGGCAGGGGTATTATCGCGTCTGGTCGGTGGACGAGCACCCCGCGGTCACCACGGTGTCCGAATACAAGGGTTTCTGAACGCCAGACTTCCCACAATTGATCGCGCCGCGCGACTGCCCCAATCACGGCGCGTGCGGGTGGCGGCCATAGGAGTGGGCACGTTTCGGGTTGGGTGACGCCTGACACTGAGTGTCATGGCAGAGGACGGGCACTGAAGTGCCGCTGAAGCAACGTTGTCCGACTTCAGTCGGCTCGTCCCTGCCAGGCGACTTCAGTCGCCGGTCCTGCCCACTCCTATAGACTGAGAGCGCATGTAGCGCAGCACCGTGGCGTCGATCATCGCGCCCTGGGCCGTGCGCTCTTCGAGGTTCTCGCGCCCCATGTACTGGGCCAGCGCCAGGCGCGTCCGCTCGTCGAAGGCTCCGCTCGGCTCGCCGCTGTAGTCGCCGCTGGCCACGAGCATCTTTTGCAACTCCGCGGCCAGGGCGGCATCTATGGGTACGAGATCGCGCGGCCCGGCCGGCGGGAAATACAGCGTGTAGAGGTCATAGATGCGCTGTAGCTCCGCGATGGGCGAGGGGTGATCGTCGACGCGCAGATCGATGGCCCGATCGTTGCGCCCACCGTAGCCACCCCCTTCGCGGACGATCAGCAAGGCGGCGGACTGCATGCCCCGGCTATCGCCACCCGCGGCCTGTCCCGCCGCGAGGGCAGCGAGTAGCCGCTCTCCCAGCGGGCCGGCGGCCGATTCATAGGTTGTGGCCATGGCATCGACGGTGGCCCCGCTGACGAGGATATTTCCCTGCGCGGCATAGCCGGGGCCGCTCCGCCCTCCCGCCCAGTACTTACAGCGCGCGCCGGTGAACGTCACGGCGCGGCCCTGCGCATCGACGATGCCGACCTGCCGGTCATCGGTGCCCGGATCGGAGGCCATGAGGCGGTTGAGCGCATCCTGCGGGCTCAGACCGGCGGCCAGGTGGAGCAGGCCGTCGGGTCCAAAGGCGGTGTTGGCCCAGGCCTGCGTGGCGACGGCGCCAATGCCGGCGCGCGCCCAGGGCACCACGGCTCCCACGGCGATGAACTTGCTCTGCACGGCTACACCAAGCTCGCCGGTCGCCGTGTCGCATGCCACAATCGAAAACGTCGCCACGATCGGCCGCATCGTACGCCCCTCTCTTCACACCCGTCGTGGCCGTATTTTGACACTCCACACGGCTAAAGCCGTGGGATTCTTGCTTCGACGGGGCGTGCCACCATCGGTGGTCTTACCGTCCCTCCACAAGCGTTTCGACTCTCCGCGTGCCCCGCGGCGAGCAGGCGCAGCCGCACACGCCCGATCTTGGGTACCTGCACGCCATGACCAACCACCGTGACCCGTTGCGGGATACGAAAGCGCGCCTGGTCGCACTTCTTGCTCTTGAAGCGCGGATACCGTGCTCGGCGCTCAAAGAAGTTGACGAACGCTCGCCTGAGGTCGGCGAGCGTCTGCTGCAACGCCTGAGAGTCCACCTCGCGCAGCCAGGCCGTTTCGGGCTCGTCCTTGAGCGCCGTCAATCGGGCCGACAGCACGCTGGCGGGCAGTGTCTGGACCGTCTCTTTGTAGTAGCGCCGCATCTCAGCAAGCGCCCAGTTCCAGACCCAGCGCCGCGCCCCGGCGACCCGCCGCAGCGTGCGCTCCTGGTCCGCAGTGGGCTCCAGACGAAAGCGAAAGGCGCAGTGCACGCTGGTTGACGTCATGCCTGTATGCTACGACACTGACGTTGTCGAGTCAACGATATCGACGCAAGATAACGTCAGTCACGCTGATTAATTTACCACCTTGTGTGGATAACTGTACGATGTGGGAGTGCCGGCTACGTGTCCAGAGCCACGATTCAGCGGTACATCGAGGAGCAGAGCGGGGCGTAGGCCACGGGGCTCCGCTCTGCTACCGCTGTCCGTCGCTGGCGCGATCCGATTTATCCTACCGCTAAAGCAGTGGGCCGTCTCGGGGGTTTTTCTGTAACAGACGCCCCCCTTACGGAGTCCGCAGAGATTCCTCTTGTCGCGCAATGCTGCGCGCCACCGCCATCCGCCCGCGGGAAGGCCGGGCCGCGCTGTAGTACCAGCGGGGGATATAACCGGCACCTTAACCCATGGTATAGTCCTCTCAGGCTCTCATTACTCTCGCAACTCACGGCGCGGTCGTAAAGGGGACATCCGGCGCTGAATACGTCTGACGCGACACCGCACAACTTCGTCGACTGGTTGTTGCGCACCACCAATGAGATGGTGCGCTGCCGCGACATACCGGCGCTGCTCGACCTTGCCTACAGCGCCATCCGCGACGGCCTGTGCTACGATCGCGTCGGCCTGGTGCTACTGGACCGCGAGCGCGGACAACTGGTCGAGCACATCGGCACCGATGCGCACGGGCAGAAGTTCTATCCCAAACGGGTTAACCCGCTGAGTTGCAGATACTACGAAACGATCCTGTCCGATCCGCGTATGGGGCTTGGCGGAGCCGGTTTCATGCGGCTCGAAGACGCATCTCGCGAGGTACCGCCTGAATATCGGCAGTTTCTCGACGGGCAGCCGCAGGAGTTGTTACGCGTCGCGCTGCGCACCACATCGGGTGTGATCGGCATGATCTCGGTCGACAACCTCGTCAGTGCTCGACCGATCAGTCCGCACGACGCACCGCCAATCGTTGCTTTCGCCAATGCCCTGGCGACGGCCGTCGAGAACGTGGCGCTGCTGCGCGAGCGCGAACAGCGCATCGAACACCTGGACAGCGATCTGCGCCGGCGGATCGAGCAACTGACCTGGCTGCAGGAGGCCGGCAAGCGCCTCTCCGGGGCCTACAGCCTCGAGGATGTGCTGGACACCGTGTACTGGTCCGTGCGCGACGGCCTGGGCTACGACCGGGTCGGCATCTTTCTGGTAGAGGAGGATGACCAGAATCGGCGATACCTGCGCGAGTTTCTCGGCACCGACAAGTATGGGCAGCCCTGCGCATCCTGGTCGGCCCGGGATTATCTGGACGATCCACAGCTCCCGCTGCACAGTCCAGATATCCATCACCTGCTACAGGGTCATTCGTGGTACTACTGCCCCGACCGCTGGGCTTCCACGCCCGAAGACTACCGCGGCACCATTGAAGGGCGCATGCGCGAGCAGATAGCCGTGGCCCTGCGCCACGACGACCCGATGATCGGCATGATCTCGGTTGACAATCTGATCAGTGGCCGTCCGATCACGAGCGAAGATGCGCCGCCACTGGTTGCGTTCGCCTCACAGGCGGCCGTGGCCATTAGTCGGGCGCGCCTCTATGCCGACGCCGCCCGATGGGCCGAGCACGATGCCTTGACCGGCCTGCTGAACCACCGCGCGCTCTTGCGCGAGATCGACGCCCATCTTGAGCGGGATGCCGCGTTCGCGCTGCTGCTCATCGATGTCGATAACTTCAAGTTGTTCAACGATACGCATGGCCATCCCACCGGCGATGATGTGCTGCGCCGCGTTGCCACGACCCTGCAGGAGACCTGCCGCGGCCAGGACATCGCCGGCCGCTACGGCGGCGATGAGTTTGCGCTGCTCGTCGACGGGGCGGGGAACGAGGAGGCCGGCGCCATCGCACAACGGCTGCATGCCGGCATAGAGTCGCATCCCTACCTGGCCGCCGATGGGACGGTCATCCCGCTGTCCATATCCGTGGGATGGGCCTGCTATCCGCCGGATGGGCAGACGCGACCATCGCTGATCGCCGTCGCCGATGCCGCCATGTACGCCGCCAAGCACGGCAGACAACGCGCCCCGGATCGCGCTGCCGCCGACCTGCTGGGGGACAGCCCGTTCGGCGTGCTCGAAGGCCTGGTCAACGCCGTCGACGCCAAAGATCACTACACCTGCCAACACTCCGAAGACGTCACGCGCCAGGCGCTGACGCTTGCCGAGGCCCTGGATCTGAGCGCGGAGGAGCGTCGTATCCTGAGCGTGGCGGCACGGCTGCACGACGTGGGCAAGATCGCCGTACCCGACCGCATCCTGCGCAAACCCGGGCGCCTGACCGCTGAGGAGGACGAGATCCTCAAGCGCCACGTGACCTTTGGCGTTGCCATCATCAAAGGGGTACTCGACGATCAGGCGGTCGTCGACGCCGTCGCCTACCATCACGAGCGCTGGGACGGGCATGGATATCCGTATGGGCGGAGCGGGCTGGAGACACCGCTATTGGGACGCATCATGCAGGTCGCGGATGCCGTCTCGGCCATGACCATGGACCGCCCGTACCGCCGCGCGCTATCGCCCGATCAGGTGGTGGCCGAATTGAAGGCAGGAGCCGGCAGGCAATTCGATCCCACGCTGGTCGACGTCTTCGTCGCCGTCATCGGATACAGGTATCACCGGACGGCATAGAGGCGCGCTCGCTCTCCATTGCCACGCTCATGCGGTGTTCGTACAATGAAAAGGCGACGGGCCCATAGCTCAACGGTCAGAGCGAGGGACTCATAATCCCGCGGTTCAGGGTTCGAATCCCTGTGGGCCCACCCGTGAATTCGCTCCGAAAGGCGCCTGCTCGCTGCTTCTAGACCCCAAAGGCGTCCCAAAAGCGTCCCGGCCCTGAGCACATCGGCGTATCCCTCGCCTGGCGGCGACGGTTCACGAGCGAAAGGCAGAATCTGCGGCCATCTCTTGTAGCTCATGGCTTACATTGGCCAAGCGCGGTGGGCCGCCGCAGCTACACTAATTGCGCATGGGCGGAGGGTCCGACTTGGATGAGGACACCGTGGATCGACGGATCGTCGAAGACTTTCCGGTCCTGAGCAGTAGTCTATTCCCCTCCAAATCGTCGCAGCAGAGCCGCCCGGTCTTCGTTCGTGTCATCATAGGCGACCAACTTCGTCCCGACGATCAGCGACAGGTAGGAGCAATGGGCGTTGCTGGCCATACCCCCACAACCGCTCACACCGAAGCGCAATTCTTGCACGGCCTCCACCTCCGACGTGACAATGCGGTTCCCCGAGGCTTCGACCGGCTCGCACCACGTCACGGCGTGCCCGCAAGGCCGTCGCTCAACCACATCTTGAAGAAGCTGAGCAATCTGGACTCGAACAGCGGGGTGATATCATGCACCTCATTGTCCAGGTGAGCCTCGAATCGCTCCGGACGTCCATAGAGCCCATAGACCTGCCGGCTCAGATTGACGACCCGATCGAAGCCAGATAGCGGCCACCAGTTGTCGTTGACATTGCTCTGGATGAGCACCGGCCGCGGCGCCCACGAGGCGTAGATGTGCTGCGTGTCACAGACGCTCAGTATGTTCGGCCGGTACGGCGAGACGTCACTCAGGTTGCCGAAGTTGACGTATGCGCGCGCCCAGGCTTCGTACGTCGTGGTCCCGCAGGTCGGTCCGATGACCTTAAAGCGCGGCTCGAACGTTGCCGCCCACCACAGGTCGATCGATCCCTGGCACAACCCGGCTATACCGATGCGTTCCGGATCGACATCCTCACGCGTAACCAGGTAATCGAGCGCCCGCATGAGAGCAAAGGCCCGCAACGCCTCATAGGGCAGGCCGATGGCCATGCCCGTCCCCGAGATGTTGACCATGGCCTCGGGTAGAGGACCGTCCGCCGCTTCGCCGAAAGGCGCGTGATCGGGGATCAAGGTGATGAAACCCCATCCACATCAGGCTAAGCCTGCCAAGGAGGGCTCAAGGAGTAATTGGTAGGTGTTGGGGGCCGTGTGGCGGGGATTGAGGCGGCAGCCGGAGGCGATACAGCGCTGGACGATGGCGAGGGCGCGGCACAGGAGCGTCGGACAAGCGAAGGAACTGGCCAGGTGCAGGGCGTGCTGGCGCACGGTCTGGGCGGCTTTGGTCAGGCTGCGCGCGGGGACCTGCCAGCAACTGGTGAGGAGCAGCCAGTGTTGGACGACCATGGCGAGCAGTTTGGCGAAGACCTCACACAGCAGACGCCAGGGCTTGCCACTGCGCGACTCGTCGATGTGGCCATGGCTTTTCCAGAGTTTGAAGAGGAGTTCGACCTGCCAGCGGGCGCGGGCCAGCACCAGGGCCTCACGCAGGGAGAGGAGCGTGGCCGGGACACTGGTGACGAGCAGGGTCCAGTCGCAGCAGGCCAGTTGGTGGGCGCTGGGGGTGCGTCCGCGCCGTTTGGCCTCGGCGCGGAGCCGGCGGCGGCGCTGCTGTGCGACCTGAGGTGGCACGCGCGCGGCGAGCAGGCGGGCGGGCAGGCGCTGGTCTACGCCCAGGCGCACGTCCAGGTCGAGGGTGGGGGTGCCCTGGTGGTCCAGCAACGCCAGCACGTCCCAGCGCCGGCCATCGGCGGTGTACAGCGCGGTGCCGGCGGCCAGGCGGGAGAGCCAGTAGACGCCCTGCTCGCTCATCTGGGCAAAGACCTCCAGGGCGAAGAAGCCCAGATCAGCCAGGCGCAGCGCGCCCCGCGGCAGCGGCGCCCTCTGCAGGGCGGTCTTGTGATCGGACAGGCGCCCCTCACGCACCACCAGCCCGCCGAGCTGGCCCCGACACCGGTCGTAGCGCACGTGCAGCTTGAGCGCGGCGGTGCCCGGCGTGCAGCCCGGCCACCACGGCGCGAGCGCCGCCGGCAGGCTGATCGTCGAGGAGTCCAGCAACACCACCGCGCTGAAGCGCTGGAGCAGGGGGATCGCCACCGGGTCGGCCGCGATCACCGTCTGCCCGGCCCGGGTCAGCAACTCTTCGAGGAAGACGGCCGCCGCCTCGGTGAAGCGCTCGTCGAGCGACTGTGCGCGGATGGCCACGCCCCGCGCCGCCGCCACCTGGCACAGGCCGCACAGCGAGATCTGCGGATCGGCCAGCCAGCCGAAGACCAGCGTCTGGGCGAAGAGCGCCCCGCTGAGCTTGGAGCGCCGCTGCACGAAGCCGCTGCGCCGCGCCAGCCGCTCGGCCGTGGTGGTGAACAGCCCCTGCAGGGCGCTGGTGAGCTGTGGTACGGTGGTCATCGGGAAGCTCCTTTTGGCGTTCATGAGTCGTAGACACCCTCATGATGCCAAGCGGGCTTCCCGACGCATTTCTATTCCTGATGCGAATGGGGGGTGCCGATCGTGCGCCCGTGTCCCCAGCCGGCCCCGCTACGCTTGGGCAAGGGCCAGAAGCATGGCGGCAAGAAGGAAGCCGTCCTGACCGCGGTCTACACGATCGCCCCTGCCGTACGCACGCCCACCGCTGTCGTGCAGAGCCTGTTCGCCCCATCGGCGGCGCCAGCGGCAGCGGAGCCAAGGGCGCGCTCCGGCCCGCGGCACAAACGGCAGTGGGCCACCTTGGCCGGCAAGGACAGCGCCTTGGCGGAGGCCGCGGCGCGGGTTACCCAGCGCGACGGGCTCCATGTCCAGCACCGGGTGGCGTTGACCGATGGCAGTCAAGCCCTCCAGGAGCGCGTGCGACGGCAGTTCCCGGCGTTCACCCTGGTCCTGGACCTCATCCACGCCACGGAGTATCTCTGGAAAGCGGCCAACGCGCTGCTCGGGGAGACCCATCCCGATCGGACGGCCGGGGTCCAGGCGCGCACGCTGCTTCTGCTGCAAAGCCAGGCGTCTGAGGTCGTGGACGATCTCACGCGCTTGGCGCAGGTGGCGGGGCGCACCAAGTGCAAGCGGCAGGCCACGATCCTGCAAGGCGTGGCCCCCTACCTGGCGCGCAATGCGCCCTACATGCAGTACGCCACCTACCTGGCCCACGGCTGGCCCATTGCCACCGGCGTCATTGAAGGAGCCTGCCGCCACGTGGTCAAGGACCGCTGTGAGCAATCCGGCATGCGCTGGACGATCAAGGGCGCCGAAGCCCTCCTCCATCTGCGCTGCGTGCATGAGAACGGCGACTGGGACACCTACCATGCCTTCCGACGCCGCCAGCGCCACCAGCGCCTCTACGCCCTGCCCTATCCCGCTGCTGGGGCCACTCCGCTCGACCTCCACGCCTTGGAAGCGCCCACGCCTGACCCGACGGGGGTGGCCGCATAAGCGGTTCTCAACACAGATGAAACACGCCCATATCAAACTATGCTGGCCTCCGCCAGCATTAGGTGCTCTGTTCAGAATGGGCGGCGAGTGGATGCTGCTTATCTACGTCTGCTCACACCGCGGGCTCATATGGTGAACCACAAAGAAGTGTGCAGCGGCGCCGAGAGCGGCGCTGGCGGTGGCTTGGGCCGGGTGTGCTGATCCAACATGTAGCGCGACCAGTCGGCAGTGGGCATGAATAGCGCGGGAAGGGCAGTTGCCGTGCCGGCTGCGCCAATCCCGTACATCGACATCCTCGAGAACGGTGTCACGGCCGTGATCACGACCATGTCGAACGATGATCGCTTGCGAAGGAGCCAATCGAACTGCTAGGCTCTAGCGGGTTATGGCGCAACGCTCGAAGCCGTTTGCTCGGTGACGCGCGACTTGGAGGAGGAGTCGGGGGCGGTGTCGCATCCCAACTGTGACGAGCAGGATGGGTGCGCGTGGCCATGGGTTGTATCCGGTCGGGCAGGGGTGATTTGCCCTCGATCCTTCCATCGCGTACTCTGCTAATTAGCGCATAGGCGCGCCTGAGGAGTACGATGACGGTTGGACACGTAATCGCGGCAGCCCGTAAGAAAGCCGGCATGAGTCAGAAGGACCTGGCAGCCCGGGTGCTCAAGGAGGATGGTAGCCCCATCTCGCCCCCCTACCTCAACGACATCGAACGCGACCGGCGCAACCCACCGTCGCCCCACCTGCTGAAGCAATTCGCCGCGGTGCTGAACATCTCGTACGAACACCTGTTGTTCCTGGCCGGGGAGTTCCCCGACGATTTACGCGGCGCGAGCTATGAGGCCAGGGCGGTAGAGGCGGCCTTCGAAGCCTTCCGGCGCACGCTGCGGGAGGAGGCATCGAAGGGTTAGGCGTGGCCCCTCCGCGGTGATAGTGGCGGTTGGACCACGGCCACATCACGACGTCGCGGTGCGTGCCCGATGGGAGAGGATAAGAGGTAGCTGCTATTCGTATCACCGAACGCGCCGAAAGCGGTAGCCCATCTGTCACCGGACTGCTGATCGATCCCGGTGCATCACTCGATGGTCCGTTCCAAGATGCAGTCGCGATCGAGCACCTGGATGCCATCGTCATCACCCACGCGCATGCGGACCACAGCGCGGGGCTTCCGGCAGTGATGGCGGCCTTCCCTACCACTCCAGTACTGGGCACGCCCAGTACCATAGCGCTGCTTCACGCCCTGGGTCGCTTACCCGATCCGGCCCTCGCGCGCGTGCGTTCCCTGCCGTTCTATGAGCGCGGCGTGGTTACTTCTCCCGGTAATGGGCTACCCTGCTGTCGAAAGCCCGCCTGGTGGCAATCTTGTCCTCTATTTTGACCGCTATCTGCAGCGCCTCTCGATAACGGGCAAGCGCGGCCCGATAGTCGCCCCGTGCATCCGCTATGGCGCCCAACTCGAGCAGGGCGGGCGCCCTGTAGAAAGCGGAATCGACATCCTGGAGGCAGTCCATGCATTCATCTATCAGGAGTTGTGCTCGATCGAGATCACCGCGCCGCCGCGTGACGGTGGCCAGTTCCGTAAGGGCAATTGACATCCCAAGCTTATAGCCCAATGAGCGGAACAGATCCAGGCTTTCCTCGAGAGGAGGCAGAGCTTCCTCAAAGTCCTCCAGACGAACCAGCGTCGTTCCGATGTTGACCAGGGTGCTGGCGGTGTTGGGCATGTCTGGGCGGTCACGAAATGTGGGAAGGCACGCCTGATGCATGATAAGCGACTGCGCGAGCTTGCCCAGGAGCCCATAGACAACGCCCAGGTTCATCGAGGCACAGGCCTCGGGCCACGGATCGCCCGTGAGGCGCGCATACCGCAGGCTCTCCTCAAGCAGCTTTGCGGCTTCCTCATGGTCATTTTGCATGGAGGCGAGGCTACCCGCTCCGTTGAACGCCTCTGCCCGGACTCGTGCTGTTCCCTTGTCAGTGGTCGTGAGCACCTGTCGCAGCCAGGTACGGCCCTCGGTAATGTAGTTGCGCATGTACCAGAACTGCCAGGTGGCGCTCAGCACCCGCACACCGTATTCCGCAAGGTGAGTGTGCTTGATACTCAACTCCAATACGGTACGTATATTGTCTACCTCAACTTCTATTCTATCCAACCAATATATCTGTTCTGTTCCCCGGAAGTTCGGTTTCGCCTGTTCGGCCAGGCGGGCATACCAGTCGCACAGGCGCTCTCGAAGTGCCTCCTCCTCGCCTTCCAATGCCAGGAGTTCCCCTCCGTACTCTCGCACCGTTTCCAACAGTCGATACCATGCCCGTTCGTTCTGCGTTCGGACAAGCACCATGGACTTTCTCACGAGTGAATCCAGGGTCGCAACGATCGTGTCTTGCTCGAAATCGTCTACGGCACAGACTGCTGCGACGTCGTCCAGATCACATCCACCGGCAAAGACAGAGAGCCTACGCAACAACGTCCGTTCCGGGTCATTGAGCAGGTTATAGCTCCAGTGCAACGTTGCTTGGAGCGATTGGTGGCGGGGTAGCGCGGTGCGGCTGCCGCCGGCCAGCACGCGCAGACGGCTATCGAGTCGAGCGGCTATTTGCTCAACGGAAAGGATGGTCAGGCGTGCCGATGCCAGTTCCTGGGAGAGGGGAATGCCCTCTAGCTTGTTGCAGACTTGCGTGACGGCTCGTGCATTCGCCATCGTTAACGCGAAGTCTGTTCGCTTCGCCTGTGCGCGTGCTACAAAGAGCTGTACTGCCTCGGACTTCATCAATTCCTCTAGCTGGGTCTGGCCGGCGTCCGGCACGGTGAGTGGTGGGACGACATACACGCTCTCGCCGGCGATGCCGAATGCTTCACGACTTGTCGCAAGCACCGTCAGATGCGGGCTGGTCGCAAGCAACACCTCGACGAGCTCGGCGCAGTACTGTACGACGTGCTCACAATTGTCCAGCACGAGCAGAAGTTCCTGCGGTTGCAGGAACTCCGTCAGGGTTTGCCGCAGTGGCTCACCGGCCTGTTCGATGATGCCCAGCGACCGCGCTACTGTCTGGCAAAGCAAAGTCTCGGCTGACGTCGCCCGGATTGGCAGGGCAGCGAGCTCGACGAGCCACACACCGTCCTGGTAGGCACTGACCAGGGTTTCGCCCACGGCGAGAGCCAGGCGTGTCTTGCCTACGCCACCGATGCCCGTCAAGGTGATGAGCCGGTTCGTCTGCAGGAGTTCCCGCACCATGTCCAGTTCCTGTGTCCGCCCCACGAAACTGGAGATCGGCGACGGCAGGTTGGTGAGCCGGCTTCCAGCCGAGCGATCCGGCAGCACAGCGGTCGCCACGCGAGCGCGCAAGGCGTCCTCTAACGCGGCGCGCATCCGCCTGGTCTCAGGCTCTGGCTGCAGGTCGAGATCCGCCAGAGCCGCCGCTAACGCCCTGTAGATGCGCAGCCCATCCGAATGACGACCCTGGGCATGCAACAGCGCCATCAAGGCGCAGGCCGCGCGCTCACGCGTAGGTTCAAGGACCAGGATGCGCTCCAGGTAGCGCTCGGCCTCTTCGGGTGCTCCCTCTTCCTGCAACAGGGTGGAGGCGTGCAACAGGAGGGCAATCAGGCGCTCACGCAACTGCTCACCGCGCCTGGTGGCCCAGTCCTCATAACGAAACTCGGGCAGATAGTCGCCTTGCTCACCGTAACAGGCAATCGCCTGCCGGCAAGTGTCTATGTCCCGGCCGGGGAGGGCCCGGATGGCAAGTTGTTCGAACTCACTGGCATCCAGCCATGACATAGTGGACTCTGGCGCGTCACTTTGCGCCAGCAGCAACTGACCGTTTCTCCAACTCAGATGGCTCCCCGGTGCGTCCGGATCATCCAGAATCGTCCGCAACTGGTGGACGGTGCTCCGCAACCGTCCCGCGGCGACCTCGGTTTCCACGCCCGGCCACAGTAGCTCGCATAATTGATCGCGATGCAACCTGAAGTCCGGCTGGCTCAGCAAGATGCCGAACAGTGCAGCAGCCTTCTTGCGCTTCCAGCGTTGGTCCGGTATGGGGTCGCCACCACGCCAGACCTTGAATCGCCCGAGGGTCTGCACATGTAGTGGCGGTTGCTGTGGGGGGAGCGAGGGTGTGATTAGTGGGACTGCCTGGGATTCAGGAGGCAGCGTATAGCCCGGTGGCGCCTGTTTGCCCAGATAGCGGGACCGGACACGTCCGCCCTCACGCCAGGAGACATACCAATAGGGACCGTGACTGGGTATGCCGGAGCGGCAGCCTTTGCAGGTCGTCCGATAGCAGTACTTCATGCGTTGCTGGTAGGTGAGGTGCCGATTATCCGTCCAGTCACGGTCAGTCACTCAAGTGTGCTCCTCGATCCCGCATCTCTCATGTGATGCTCATACTGTACTGACACGCCATTCTGTTCGGCAAACCGGGCCAGGTGTTGGGCAAACTGCAAAGGCGCGTTGGGGGAACGCAAGGGCGGGCGACGCTCCAGCCCGACTAACAGAGAATTCACGCGGCTTGTCTATAGTGTTTCCCGGGTGACGACGTATCTGACAGGTCTGCTTCCGACCGATCACCTTCGTAAGGCCTCCAGGGCCACTCAACGGGAGGACGATAGTGCGCTGGATTCCCGATAATGCCGTTCCGCTGCGTCGGTGGGCTGACTACTCTCCCACCGAAGTCGATGCCCTGTGCGAACAGCGCATCGTCGCCTTTCTGCAGGCCAAATACGGTGCCGTCAACTACCCGGTCTCGACCAATGACCTCACTATTCTCATCGAGCAAGACGCGGACGACCTTGATCTCTACGCCGATCTATCGATCTTCGACGGTGCCATTGATGGTCTGACGCTGTTCTACGCCGGCGCTCGCCCGCGCGTGCGCATCTCCGCCGCGTTGTCGCTCGATCCCGGTCAGGAACTGCGGCTGCGCGCGGTGCTAGCCCACCAGCTTGGGCACGTACTGTTGCACGGAGACGCGGGAATGGCGGCCATCACCTCGACGGGGTGTCCTGCCAACGCTAGCGAGCCATCAATTGGTCCGGCTGTACCGAGTGCGACGGGCACTGACTCGATGGAATGGCAGGCGCATCTTGCATCCGGTGCGCCGCTGATGCCGGCCACGGCGGTGGACGAAACGGTACGGCAGATCTGGCCGGAGGGCGCGCTTCACAGGCCTGTCTCGTCTGCTTCGCCCTCGGCCACACACCTCATCGACGAGGTGCAACGTCGCTTCCACGTCTCGCAGGCCGCGGCGCGCGACCGTCTGATGCAACGCCTGTACCTGGCCCGCGATTGGGATCTCGCGCCGGCCCAGCATTGGACGCACCCCCTGACGCGGACGCTTGTGGGCGGCATGGTCGCCGACGTAGCCAAGACCAAGCGGGCGTTGCTGGCCGAGAATGCCCTGCTGCGCCAGTAACTCATCGTGCTAAAGCGTCAGGTCAAGCGTCCCGCACGCCGGGCAATCGGCTGCGTTTGGTGCTGCTTGTT
>Ga0070740_10004502_pt1 | contig 13643 bp, 10 predicted proteins | sample Coa_R2_FD_67286 | JGI IMG/M metagenome (GOLD analysis project Ga0070740, IMG submission 67286) | Surface soil microbial communities from Centralia Pennsylvania, which are recovering from an underground coalmine fire - Coalmine... | ecosystem: Environmental > Terrestrial > Soil > Unclassified ... | reverse complement strand
AAGAATCCGAACCAGCTTCCCACGATGTTGCTCAACATAATGACGATTCGCGTGGGCAACGGAAGAGCAACGCCCAGGCCGGCAAACAGAGTCGCGAAAATGGGGACGACTTTCCACAGGAGCAGGATGATTACGCCGGCAGCAATGGTCAGCACACCGATCGGGTACACGAGCGCAGACTTCACGGCGCGCTGCAACTTGACGTTCTTCTCGATGTACGATGAAAGCCGCTGGAGAATGGTGTCAAGAATACCGCCCGTCTCGCCGGCTTCCACCATGTTCACATAGAGGGCGTCGAACACCTTGGGCGACTGGCGCATCGCCGCCGAAAGCGTTGCGCCTCCCTCGACGGAACTGCGTGTGTTCGTCAATACCTTCTGGAACATCTTGTTTTCCTGTTGCCCGGCGAGAATCTCCAGGCACTGCACGAGCGGCAAGCCCGCGTCGATCATCACGGAGAACTGCCGCGTGAAGATCGCAAGTTCCTTCGCCTTCACGCCACCGCCGAAGGTCGGGACGTTGAATTCCCTTCCCTTCTCGCTCATCTTGGACGGCGTGATTTGCTGCCGCCGCAGCATGTTCTGCAGCTCCGCCTTGCTCGGGGCGGACATCTCTCCGCTCACCGTCGTGCCTGCCCGGTTTGTTCCGCGATATGTATAGACCGGCATATTTCCTCCTCAGTCGGTCAATCCCTCGATTGCATTCCTGTACCCAAGCTCGTCATTTCTTGCTCGCCACTGGCACTCTTCCGCCCGGAGCCGCCGTTGATACTCCGCGATTAATCATGTCCTGCAGTTCGTCCGGATTGGAGGAGCGCGACAGCGCCACGTCCAGGGTGATCAGCTTCCCGAAATACGCGTTGGCCAATCCCTGGTTGAATGTCTGCATTCCGGTCTGTCCCGTTCCCGTTTGCATCGCCGAATAAATCTGGTGAATCTTGTCCTCGCGGATCAGGTTGCGGATCGCCGGAGTCGGAATCAGAATTTCCATCACCATCACGCGACCCCGACCGTCGGCTCGAGGCAACAGCGCCTGACACAAAATGCCCTCCAGCACCATCGAAAGCTGCGCGCGGATCTGCGGCTGCTGGTGCGCCGGGAACACGTCGATGATTCGGTTGATCGTGGAGGAGGCGGAGTTGGTATGCAGCGTTGCGAATGTCAAATGGCCCGTTTCCGCGATTCGCAGCGCCGATTCGATTGTCTCCAGGTCGCGCATTTCGCCGATGAGCACGACGTCCGGGTCCTCGCGCAACGCGGCACGCAGCGAATTCGCGAACGAATGCGTGTCCGCGTGCACCTCGCGCTGGTTCACGAGGCACTTCTTGTGGTTGTGCAGGAACTCGATCGGGTCCTCGATCGTGATCATGTGCTCTTCACGTTCGCTGTTAATCTTGTCCAGCATCGCCGCGAGAGTTGTGGACTTTCCCGAACCCGTCGGTCCCGTGACCAGCACCAGACCGCGCGGCTTGTCGCACAATCCCTTCACCACGGCCGGCAGCCCCAATGCATCGAAACCCTTAATCTCCCAGGGAATCGTGCGGAATACGGCGCCCACCGCTCCGCGCTGGTTGAACACGTTTCCGCGGAACCGCGCCAGGTTTTTCAGACCGAACGAGAAGTCCAACTCCAGGTTCTCCTCGAAGCGGTGCTTTTGCGCATCGGTCAGCACGCTGTAGGCCAGCGATTTCGTATCCGCGGCGGTGAGCGGAGGCATATCTAATGGGCGGAGCTTTCCGTGCACGCGCACGCGCGGCGCGCTGTTGGTCGTAATGTGGAGGTCGCTGCCTCCCATTTCGATCATTTTCTTCAGCAACTCGCTCAGCGATATTCCCGACATCTCTCCATCCTCTCTAGAGAACCGTTTCGCGCAGCACTTCGTCCATCGTGGTGAGTCCCGCCGCAACCTTCACCAGGCCGCTGCGCCTCAACGTGAGCATACCCTGCTCGATCGCCTTCTTCTTCAACTCCAGCGCCGAAGCGCCCACCAGAATCAGCTCGCGCAATTCGTCGTTGATTTCCATCACTTCGTATAATCCCGTCCGTCCCTTGTATCCCCCCTTGTTGCAGGTCGTGCATCCTTTGCCGTGATAAATCTTCACCGTTTTTGCCTCTTCGGGCGTGAACCCGGCGTCAATCAAGGCCTGCTGTGGAACCTCCAGCTCTTCCTTGCAGTTCGGGCATATGCGCCGGACGAGCCGCTGCGCGCAGATCAAGTTCACGGAAGTCGCCACCAGGAAGGGTTCAATTCCCATGTTCATCAATCGGCTGATGGTCGAAGGCGCATCGTTGGTGTGGAGGGTCGAGAGCACCAGGTGCCCGGTCAGCGCCGCTTTCACTGCGATTTCCGCGGTCTCGAAGTCGCGAATCTCTCCGACCAGGATGATGTTCGGGTCTTGCCGCAGGAAGGCGCGCAGAGCCGCCGCGAAGTTCAGCCCGATCTGTTCCTTCATCTGTACCTGGTTGATTCCGCCGAGCTGAAACTCAACCGGGTCTTCTGCGGTCATGATGTTCGTGTCCACCGTGTTCAGCCGCGCCACCGACGAATACAACGTATTCGTCTTTCCCGACCCTGTCGGCCCCGTCACCAACACCATTCCATACGGCTTCAAAATATTCCGTTCGAACTTCTTCAGCGATTCGGGCTCGAAGCCGAGCTTCGTCATGTCCAGCCGCAGGTTTTCCTTGTCCAGCAACCGGAGGACGATCTTTTCCCCGTACAGGGTCGGAACCGTGGAAACGCGGAAATCCAGCTCTTTCTTCTTGCCTTCCGCCTTGTACTTGATCATGATGCGGCCGTCCTGCGGCAGCCGCTTCTCTGCGATGTCCAGCTTCGCCATGATCTTCAAGCGGCTCGTAATCGCATCCTTCACTTTCAGGGGCGGATTCATCACCGTCTGCAGCATGCCGTCGATACGGAACCTGACGCGCAGCTCTGTTTCATACGGCTCCACGTGGATGTCGCTCGCTCCTCGCTTCACGGAATCGGTCAAAATCAGGTTCACCAGCTTGATGATCGGCGCTTCTTCCGCGGCCTTTTCCAGGGTCGCTGCGTCGAGTTCGGCCTCGTCCGCGGCCAGTTCCAGTTCCTGGTCCTCTTCCGCCAGGTCCTTCATCAGGTTGGAGAGTTCCTCCCCGTTGGTCGAAGAGCTTCCATAAAATCTCGCTATCGCGTCCGCAATCGCCGATTCCGACGCCACCACCGGCTCCACGTTGAAGCCGGTCATGAACTTCACGTCGTCCATCGCGAACACGTTCGTCGGATCGGTCATGGCAATCGTCAGCACCGACCCGACACGCGACAACGGAATCACCTGATACCGCTGAGCCGTATCCTGAGGAATCAAACGAATGACGTTGGGATCGATCTCGTAATACTTCAGGTTGATGGAGGGCACCCCATACTGCCGCGACAAGACACCTGTAATGTCATCGTCGGTGATGAAGCCCATCTTGGTCAGGCAGCTCCCCAGCTTTCCGCCATTCGAGCGCTGAAACTCCAGCGCCTTCTGCAGCTGGTCCTGCGTGATCAGATTTTCCTTCAGCAGTATTTCGCCTAGCCGGACAGACATCCGCGCTACTCCAAACGGTTCAGCACCCAGCGCCCAAGGTAACAAATGCCGCAGTTTCCGGCGTCAGTATTTCGCGCTGAGTTTTGAAACGCTAACCCCTGTCCCTTCGGGCAGGTCTGGGAAGGAAGTACTACGCCCTTTCTTGACTTGCTTCTGTGCGCTGGCTATCTTGCAAAGTTGAGGTTCGCAAGGCGTCCCTTGCCAAAAGTCGTGTCAAAATTCGTCCGGGGTAAGCATCGCCCGACAGAAAATGTCTCCGTCTTCCGGGCGGTGAAACCGCCGGATTCCCTGCCCTTGCCCGAAACTCTTCCAGTTCTAAAAGAATATTACGAAACGCTCCTCGCCGTACATGGCCCGCAGGGCTGGTGGCCAGGCCGCTCCCGCTTTGAAGTCATTGTCGGCGCCATCCTTACCCAGAATACCTCCTGGACCAACGTGGAGCGTGCTATTTCGAATCTTCGCCGCGAAAGACTTCTCTCTCTTCGCGCCATGGAAAACGTTACCGTTGCTCGCCTTGCCCGCCTCATTCGTTCCTCCGGCTACTTTCGGCAAAAAGCCCGCAAACTGAAAGCCTTCGCCGGCTTCGTTCGGGAAAACTACTCGGGCTCTCTCACCTGCATGTTCCGCATACCCACGGAGAAACTGCGCGAGCAGCTGCTTTCCGTCCACGGCATCGGGCCGGAAACCGCCGACTCCATCCTTCTTTATGCCGGTCACCATCCGGTCTTCGTCATTGACTCCTATACACGCCGCATCCTCGAGCGCCACCAGCTCGCTTCGCCCAATCAACCGTACGACCATCTGCGCATTCTCTTCGAGCGCAGCCTTCCGTCCGATCAGCAGCTCTTCAACGAATTCCACGCCCTCATCGTCCATACCGGCAAACATTTTTGCCGCAAGTCCGCCCCTCTCTGCGAAGCCTGTGCCCTCCGTCCTTTTCTTCCGTCTGGTCCCCCTGCGGTTCGACCTCACTCCTACGTGGTCCAGCTTGAAATTAAAGATAATCCGAGAAACACGGGACACGAATCCCGGTCCGCTGAACACGATTACCTTCCGCCCGCCAACAGCAGCCCAAGCGCTACTTCCCTATGACTCCCAAATCCAAACAGCGGCTCCGTCTGATGCTCGCCGGCATTGTTCTGACGCTCTTTCTCGCCGCCGTTTTCACTTTGGGTTCTTTGGATGTACCCTTTGAACCGCAGAGCTGGCGCGTCCTTCTTCCTCTCTTCGCGGTTTCCTCCTTTATCACTGCGGCTCTGCTCATCTTCCTCCTCATTCTTGGCCGCACCATCTTCCGTCTCTGGATGGAGCGCAGCCGCAAGCAGTTGGGCGCCCGCTTCAAGACCAAGATGGTCGTCGGCGCCATGGGCCTCTCTCTTCTGCCGATCCTCTTCATGTTCTTCGTCAGCTACTCCCTCCTCAATCGCACCCTCGCCCGCTGGTTTCCCCGCCCCCTCGAAATCGCCGCCGAACAAAGTCGCGGCCTGCTGCAGGCAATGGCCGGGAGCGAATACCAGCGCCTCTCCCGCCTCGCGACCCTTTGGAGCAACGACCCTGCCGAAGGCCCTTCGCCCGCGGTTCAGGCAAGCCGTTGCCGCGCGGCGGACGCGTATTGGCAAACCACCGCCGCCGGCGCAGTCAGTAGCTTCTTCTATTGTCGGCACGAATCCTATTTCGATGCGCCCGCGGGCTTCGTTCCTCCCAAAGAGGATCCCCCAGTGGTTGTTGAGAGGCTCTCCAACGGTGCGGAAGTCTGGAGAGGGGAGAAAAATCTCTACCTTGCAGGCCGCGCTTCACAGAAAGCCGGGATTCTCTCCTACGCCGCAAGAATTGTCCCGGACGATTTTCTGTCCCGCCTTAGCGAAATCCAGTCCCAAACTCTCGCCTACGACCAGGAAAAACAGCACCTCCGCGCCCTCAAGCGGCAGCTCCTTCTCATCCTGCTCTTCTTTACCGTCCTCCTTTTGACAGCGGTCACCTGGCTTGCGCTCCATCACGCAAAGCAAGTCACTGTGCCCATTCAGGCTCTTGCCGAAGGCACGCGCGAAATCTCCACTGGCAATTTCGACTACCAAGTCCCCGCTCAGGCACAGGACGAGCTCGGCGTCCTCGTGCGCTCCTTTAACGCCATGACCACACAACTCCGCGACTCGCGGGCGCAAATTGACCAGTTCACGCGCAGCCTTCAGCAAGCCGTCCAGGAACTCGAGCGCCGCCGTCAGCTCATGGAAACCGTTCTCGAAAACATTCCCACGGGCGTTCTTTCCCTCACTCCTGAAGGAAAAATCCTTCGCTCCAACTCCGCCATCCCGCGCATCTTCGGTCCCCAAGCGCGTGAAGCGCAAACCCTCGAAGACCTCGTCGGCCCGGAGGACGCCCGGATCATTCACCATCTCTTGCGCCGCTCTCTTCGCATGGGCGTCGTTTCCCGCGAAATTGAAATGGTCGCCGGCGGACGCGTCATGCACGCCGCCGTCACCGTCAGTTCGCTCGGCCCGCGCCGCGCCAACACTGGCTATGTGGTGGTCCTGGACGATCTCACCGAATTGCTCCACACCCAAAAATCTGCCGCCTGGCAGGAAGTCGCGCGCCGCATCGCCCACGAAATCAAGAATCCCCTTACGCCGATTCAGCTCTCCGCGCAGCGCCTCGCGCGCCATCTCGAAAAGCGCGATCCGGCCGAAGCCGCAGCTCCGCGCGATCCCGAACTCACTCGTCTGGTCCTTGAGTGTTCCCGCCTCATCGAGCGCGAAGTCTCGACCCTGGCTCAACTTGTCAACGAATTCTCCCAGTTTGTCCGCTTCCCTGCGGCGAAACTCGCGCCAGCGGACGCCAACGCCATCGCCCGCCAGGCCGTCGAAGTCTTCTCCGGCCGCCTCGACGGCATTAACCTCAATACTTCCTTCGCCACGAATCTTCCGCCGATCCGCGCCGATGAAGCGCTTCTTCGCAGCGTCCTCGTCAATCTCATTGATAACGCCGCCGAAGCCCTCGAATCCTCCACGGTGCGCAACATCACCGTCTCCACCCGCGCCGGCGCCGATTCTGAAAACGTCGAAATTCTCGTTGAGGACACCGGACACGGCATCTCCCCCGAGGACAAGGACAAGCTTTTTCTTCCCCACTTCTCCACCAAAAACCGCGGCACCGGACTCGGCCTGGCCATCGCCGCGCGCATCGTCGCGGAACACGGAGGCGCCATCCATGTCCAGGACAACTTCCCCGTCGGCTCTCGCTTCCTCATCACGCTTCCCGCCGCCGAAGTCTCTTCTCCCACGTCCTCCTCCGCTTCCTAGCAAGCCGGCCCCCTTGAGGTCCGCTCCTCATGCGCAAGCAAAAGACCTCGGCCAGAGCTGCATTGCAACCTCCCCACTATCCTTGAACACTGTGTCAATGCTTCTTTCCATCATCCAACTGGGCCAGTCGCGCTCTTACCATTTTCCTCACCAGCGGCGCGGGAAGTGGCTTGCCCATCGGAAACTGGATGGTCCCTTTCGAAGTCTGGTATCTCTTTAGCTCGTTCCTGAATGCTTTGATCACTCCCGGCGTTGGAAAAAAGCTGCAGTGGCTTGCAAATGCCGCGTACCACACCAGAACCTGCCTGTACCGGAATGCCGGCATCCCGTAGCTGATTACCTCGGTGCAGCCCGCGGGCACCGCCGACCGGATTGCCGCGCGAATCTTCATCAGCGTGCTGCGCGCAGGCTCCGGCGCCCGCGCCAAGTACTCCTCAACGCTTTTCGGTGCACTCTTGCTTCTTGTGCCCTCGCTTCCTAATCTCTTGCTCTTCATCGTTGAACGCCTCTTTCGTCGAAGTCTGCTTTCTTCTTACTGTCGCTGGAACTTGAAGCCAGACTCCGAAGCCACCCGAGCGCCCCTCGCTCCGTTCGAGAAACCCTTGTACACACACACTTACCCTGGGAGCTTGTTCCCCATTCTCCGAAGCCGCGTGGTGTCGCCGATTTCTTGTTCAGCCTTCCCGCGCGCTGGTTATTGCTTGTCGTACACCGCGGTGTTGCTGACCTTCTTGCCCATCTCATCCGTCGCGGCCGTGGTAACGGTGCGCGTCTTGCCGTCTTTCGATACAGTGATCCGGCCTGTGAGTGTCACTTTGCCGTCCTTCTTTGCCGTGAACGTCAGCGTATGCGCATTGACCTTCACATACGCCCTCGCGTCGGACGTCGCGTCGCCCGTCACGGGATAATCCTTGCCGTCAAACTTTCCCGTCCACTCGTTGTGCGTCGGTTTTCCCTCCGCATCCACGCCTTCCACCGTGATCTTCACCTCGTCGCCCATCGCCTCGTAGATCACGGTTGTATTCTTCGCAGCCCCGCCGGCAAGCTTGGATTTGGCCTCATTCAGTTTCCATGTGCCCGTGAACGCATCCGCCGCGAGACAAATTGCCACCGCAAAAAAGCACACGACTGCCGTCAATACGATCCCTCTTGCTTTCATTTCTTCCTCCTGATTGCACTGCTAACGGTGGGCCTGGTTGGGCGCGATTCTAGCCCCGTGGGCTCGCAATGGCAAGTCAATCCATCCCTTTGCAAAAGGCGCACTCGCGCTGGAACGTCTCGAGTCCCAATAGCTCGATCTGCGGAGCCAGGTAGCCCTCTTTGCACGGCTCTTCCTTCAAAAGGTCGGTGCTTAAATACTTTTTGTTGTCATCCGGAAAAACCGTCACCACCACGGCGTCCGCACCGATCTGCTCCTGCACTTTCATCGCCGCCAAAAAGTTGCATCCCGACGAAACACCCACGGCAAGCCCCAATCCTGCAGCCAGTTTCTGCGCCATCAGAATCGAATCGCCGTCCGAAACCGCAAGGACTGCATCCAGCGCCGAAAGGTCCACAATCGCCGGTATGAACTCGTCGGAAATTCCCTGGATGCGGTGCTTCCCCACCTTACGGCCCGTGGAAAGCGTGGGCGATTCGGCCGGTTCCACAGGATGAACCTTCACACGCGGATTTTTCGTGCGAAGAAATCGCCCTACCCCCATCACCGTTCCGCCCGTGCCGACTCCCGCCACGAAAGCATCCGGCCGCAGCCCCGCGCTTTCGAGCTGCGCGGAAATCTCCGGCCCGGTTGTCGTTTCATGCGCCTCTGCATTGGCCTCGTTGGAAAACTGCCGCGGCAGAAAGGCGCCCGGGTGGCTCGCCGCGAATTCCTCCGCCATTTGGATCGCTCCGAGAAAACCGCCTTGCTCCTCGCCGACGGAAACTACCTTTGCCCCATAGCTGCGAATCAGATCGCGCCGCTCGTGGCTCATCCAGTCGGGCATGAAGATCGTTACCGGATGGCCCAGCGCCGAGCCGATCGCCGCAAACGAAATGCCCGTGTTTCCGCTGGTGGCCTCCACAATGGTGTCGCCCGAATGAATCTTTCCCTCTTGGTAGGCCTTCCGCAAAATGTGCAGGGCCATGCGGTCCTTGATGCTCCCTGTCATGTTGAGCTGTTCGGATTTTGCGTAGATTTTTCGCGTCGTTCCGCGGTACCGGAAGTGGATTCCCAGGAGAGGCGTATTTCCCGTCAGCCGCTGCAACGCCCGAAACTTTTGCGCCAGGTATTCCGTTGTAGGATTTTTCTGCATTAATTCTCCGCCGCCCACCCCGCCATTTTCCCGTGCTCCGTCTCTGACCCGGCGCTTCTTACTCCGATTATAGAACGCCACCCGAGCGGCCATCTGCACTTTTGGCGCCGGCACCAGGGCACATACTCGATGCGCTACCTCTGCCTGCGTCCGCGAGCTACTCCTTCTTCTCTTTGCGTGTCGCCCACTGGCCTCCAGCCTCCCTTTTGCGCTACTTTGTATCTGCCGTGTTTGTCCGGGGAATTGTAAGACAGCCTGTGGAGGCAGGCACAAAACCCGGGCTCCAAACTCCATGACTCCTAAGCCCCGCATCCTCGTCGTTGACGACGAAGAAGGCATTCGCGAATCTCTATCCTCGATCCTTGCCGAGGAGGGCTACCGCGTCGAAACCGCCGCTTCTGCCGAGCAGGGGCTCGAACGCGCCGCGCTCGGCGATCTCGAAGTCGTCCTCTTGGACGTCTGGCTCCCGGGCATGGACGGCCTCGAAGCCCTGAGCCGCATTCAGGCCATGCCGCACCCACCGGCGGTCATCATGGTTTCCGGCCACGGCACCATCGAAACCGCCGTGCGCGCCACCAAGCTCGGGGCCTTCGATTTCGTCGAAAAACCACTGACGATCGAGAAGATTATCGTCCTCGTGCGCAACGCCGTGCAGCAGCGCCGCCTCGAAGAGGAAAACCAGCTTCTCCGCACCGAACTTGGTCACCGCTACCAGGTGGTGGGCGAAAGCGTGCCGATGAAGGCGCTTCGCCAGCAGATTGCCGTCACTGCGCCGACCAACGGCCGCGTCCTCATCTACGGCGAAAGCGGCACTGGCAAGGAGCTCGTCGCCCGCGCCCTGCACGCCGCCAGCCTGCGCAGCAAGGGCACGTTTGTTGAAGTAAACTGCGCCGCCATTCCCGAAGAGCTCATCGAATCCGAGTTATTTGGCCACATCAAAGGCAGCTTTACCGGCGCGAGCGAAGACAAGGTCGGAAAGTTTCAAAAGGCCGATGGCGGCACGTTGTTTCTCGACGAAGTTGGAGACATGAGCCTTCGCACCCAATCCAAGGTTCTACGCGTCCTCGAAGAGCAGCGCTTCGAGCCCGTTGGCTCCAACCAAACGGTTCGTGTCGATGTCCGCGTCATCGCCGCCACCAACAAGGATCTCGAGAAGGAGATTGCGCAGGGCCGCTTCCGGCAGGATCTCTTTTACCGACTAAACGTGATTCCCTTCTTCGTTCCGCCGCTGCGTGACCGCAAGGAAGACATTCCCATTCTCGCGCGGCATTTTCTGAACGAATTCAGCTCCGCTTACGGCAAAAAGACACGCGAGCTCAGCGACACGGCGATGGACATCCTCATGCGCTATCCCTGGCCCGGCAACGTTCGCGAACTGCGCAACCTCGTCGAGCGGCTGGTCATTGTTTGCCCGCAGGCGCGCATCGAGCCGCACCATCTTCCACCGGAGCTTTTTCGAGGCGTTTCGGAAAGCCCGCTGCAGCCGTATGGAACTCTCCACGAGGCGCGCAGCGCGTACGAACGCGAATTCATCCTGCGAAAATTGCAGGAAAACCGCTGGAACATGACGCAAACCGCCGCCGCGCTCGGCCTCGAGCGATCTCATCTGTACCGCAAGATGAAATCGCTCGGCATTGCCGCCCCCGACTAACGTGTTCACACGAGTGCAGACCAAACAGCCTGTCATCTTGAGCTTCGTCGCTCCCGCGGCGGAGCGAAGGACCTCAACCGCCACGCCCGCCGCCAAATTGCACCCGTTTAGGCTGCCCCGAGCAGCACTCGTTTTGCACATGCATGCACATCTTTCCACAGCTTTTTTGCCCGAGACCTCTAGACAAGCTTTCGCTGCAGTCCTACCATGCGCGCCAGATTGAATCGGGAAGAAACGCTTCGCGACTCAATTCAAAGATGGCGGCGAGGGTAAAACCGAGCCGGTCAATTTCGAGTTGAATGAGAAGGAAACTTCTCGATTTAATTCAAAGAGACGGCGAGGGTAAAACCGAGCCCGTCTCACAAGAATTGGATCGGGAAGGAAGCTTCGCGAATCCGTTCGAAGCGGCGGAGGGTAAAACCTCCTACGCGTTGGACGGATGAGGGAAGTGTGAGCTTCGTGGATACGCTTTGGCGAACGCGGCGTGGGTAAAACCGCAACGCGATTGTCGGCGAATTCCACGGGCGCGCTTCACGAAGGTGGCGTCGGCCGGCAACAAGGGTAACACCGAGTAGCTGCGCCATCGCGCCGAATTCGGGAGCGGGCTTTGCGTACGGTTCCGCGGAGAACGGCGAGGGTAAAACCGGGTCGTGACCGCGGCCAAGACGCGAGAGCAAAGAAGCTTCGCGACTCAATTGAAAGAGGGCGGCGAGGGCAAAACCCAGCCGCCCTCAATTTTTTCATTGCGACTTTCCCATTCTCCTGGTCTTCAACTTTTGCGTTCGCAATTCTCTTTCCGGATTCCTGTGCAGAAGACACACATCATTCCGGGTCTGGTTCCCTTCCCGCGTCTTCCTTGACGCCCTGTGACTGCGCCTGAGATTCGGAGAGGGCTTCGAGTTGGGCGTGCCAGTCGAGTGCGCGCACGGCTTTCGGATTTTCCCGCCAGTGCGGAACCACTTTCACGAAAAGACCGAGAAAGATTTTAGCGACAAACAGTTCTTCGAGTTCCTTGCGGGCTTCCGTGCCGATCTTCTTCAGCATTTCGCCTTTGCGGCCGATCAGGATTTTCTTCTGGGAATCACGCTCCACGTTGAGGGTCATTTCGATGCGCAATAGCTTCGGTGATTCTTCCCACTTGTCCACGACAACCGCGAGCGCATGCGGGACTTCGTGATAGGTCTGCCGAATGGCCTTTTCGCGGACAATCTCGGCGGCGAGGAAACGTTCCGGCTGATCCGTGACCTGGTCTTCCGGAAAATACGGTTGGCCTTCGGGCAGGTTCTTCAGCACTTCGCGAAGCAACTCCTCACATCCGTGGCCTTTCAACGCGGAAATCGGCACGATGGCCGCGAACTCGTGCTCTTTCGCGAAAGCGTTGATGAGAGGCAGCAGCTTGGCCTTGGGCAGCTTGTCCACTTTGTTTAGCGCGAGAATAGCTTTTCCGCCGAAACGCTTTGCCTTCTCGAGCAGGAGACTGTCAGAGTGCGGCAGCATGGTGCTGGCATCCGCCATCAGCAGCAGCACGTCGATGCCTTCCATGGCCGCGGCCACTTCGCGCATCATCTGCTTGTTCAGAACTGAGTCGGCTTCATGCAGGCCCGGCGTATCAATGATCACAATCTGACCTTCCGGCCGGTTCACGATTCCCTGAATGCGGTTGCGGGTGGTTTGCGGCTTCGAGGTGACGATGGCGACTTTTTGACCGACGAAGCGGTTCAGGAGGGTGGATTTCCCGGCATTCGGCCGACCGACGATGGCGACAAATCCCGCGCGCTTCCTTTCCTGTTGGCTTTGGGCCTTCTGCACGTTGCGCATCTCCGGCACGGAATTCTACCCTGTGTCGGAGACGAAACCCTAACGCATGCCAACGATTTGCGGCAATCCGACTCGGCGTGGACCGGTGATAGTGCCACATCGCATGCCCCACAAGCGTCAGCATGCCGTCCGAAAAGACTAATAGTCCCGGGCCGACATGCTGACGGTCCGAACGATGCGATGCCTATTGGCCGTCGCCATCGTCCTTGCGAGAAAAGCGGACGGCGCCGTGGATGGGCTGAGGCCCGAAGTGTTTGTCCGCAGCAGGTCCCGACATGACCAAGGTCATGTTCGAGTAAGTGACTTCGGAAGTTCCGTCCGTCCCGCCACTGATACAGACTTGCAGCGTTGTTGCGCCAAGCTTCTCAAAGGGCGCGGCATTTCCGTTGCCTGAAATAAAGCTGGCCGGTCCGCTGACCACGATTTTAGGAGTATTCGACGGGCTAAACGTGGGGCAATTGGCCAAGTCGGCCGGGTCAGTCGAGACGGAAGCATCCGTCATGAGGATGTGATGAGTGTGGGGACTCCGGTTTGCCGGGTCGGTCAAGTTCTTGCCCGCTGCCGAGACGCCGGAATCGGACAGTTCCATGGTCATGAACGCCGAGAATTCGGCTTTGCCAGAATCTCCCTTTATGTGCAAAGACCAGTGCCCGCGCATTTCCCACGGACCGGTCGGAGTGAGGGTGGGGATCAATGGCGTATAGTCACTGATTATGCCGCTTAGGCGCCGGGGTGTTGGGGCCTGGGCCAGACCGACACTACTTGCCGCCAACGCCAGGAGCACCATCGCACAGAAGAGAGCTGAGAGACGCTTGCCTTTCATTAAAGACCTCCGGGTTTGAATGTGGCAACCTATCGCCGAGCTTCCCTGACCAGCATGGAACCTTCAGGCGTCGCGAGGACTTGCCGCCCAAACGATTCCCTTCGGCGATTTCACGCTTGGGATGCCCGGCTACAATCGGACACTGAGGAGGGTGTCGTCAAACGGCATTAGACCGCACGGACGTGAGAGC
>Ga0070740_10004498_pt1 | contig 13657 bp, 9 predicted proteins | sample Coa_R2_FD_67286 | JGI IMG/M metagenome (GOLD analysis project Ga0070740, IMG submission 67286) | Surface soil microbial communities from Centralia Pennsylvania, which are recovering from an underground coalmine fire - Coalmine... | ecosystem: Environmental > Terrestrial > Soil > Unclassified ... | reverse complement strand
GGCGACGCCACGGCGCGGCCCGCCATCGAAGAGCCGATCGTCACGCAGCAGTATTATTACCTCGCCGGCATTGACGTGATGGCGCCGTCCAGTTCTTTCCTGATCGTCGCCTACGGCGATTCCATCACCGATGGCGCGCGCTCCTCGAACGAATCCAACCACGCCTGGCCCGCGCTGCTCGCCGCCCGCCTGGCCGCGAAAAAGGAGACGGCCGCAATCGCGGTCGGCAATATGGGGATCGGCGGCAATCGCGTCCTGCGCGACGGCGCCGGTTCGAGCGCTCTCGCCCGCTTCGACCGCGACGTCCTCAGCCAGTCCGGCGTGAAATGGGTGATGCTGCTCGAAGGCATCAACGATATCGGGCACTCCGATACGAACACCGGCGAGAACGTCGAGGCCGCCGACATCATCGCCGGCTACCGCCAACTGATCGAGCGCGCCCACACGCACGGCCTCCGGATCATCGGCTGCACGTTGACGCCCTACGGCGGCGCGGGCTACCAGCGCGAGCACGGCGAAGCCGTTCGCGAGGCCGTCAATGAATGGATCCGCACGCCCGGCCACTTCGACGCGGTAGTCGATTTCGAAAAGGCAACCCGCGACGCCGCCGATCCGAAGAAGATCCGCGCCGAATTCGACCCCGGCGACCATCTCCACCCCAACGACGCCGGGTATCAGGCGATGGCGGACGCGATCGATCTGAGCATTTTCACCAGGAAGAAGTAGGGGCCTGGCCGGCCCCTACCTCCAGGGCGCCGGCGCCAGCCAATCGAGCGGCATATCGCCGATCGGCGCTCCGGGCGGCGCATCCGCCGCGGGCATCATGCGCCACGTGTCGGCCGGCCGGTCCAGGAAGCGCCTGATGTCCGCCGCGAGCAGCGTGTGCTGCGCCTCGTCCGCTTCGGTGCGCCCCGCCGCCGGCTGGCCCAACCGGCGCGCCAGCCGCTGCAGCTTCAGCGAAGCGATGGCCCGCACTTCCGAATTCGGCGCCGCCTGCGCCAGCCACATCACGCGATCCACCAGCACCCGTTCCTCCGCGCGCCGGATCTCCGCTTCATACGTCGTGGCCGCCGGGGCGTCGAAGATCGCTTTCGTGAGCCGGTCGATCACTTCTTCAAGCCCCGGCAGCGACGGTTCGACCGCATGCTGCGCCACCATGCGCGCCGCCCGGTCGAGCTGCAGCACGAACCCGATCGTCACATCGGAAGCGACCGTAGCCGGCGCCAGCGGATCGAAACCGTCTCCCGTCGTCCGCGGGAACAGCTCGCGGTGCCGCGCGAACCCCGGCGGGCGCGGCGGAATCGCGTTCAGCACCTGTTTGGGTACGGCCAGTTCCGCGGGTTTGAGCGTGTTGGCCAGGGCATCGAGGGCCATCCGCTGGTTGGCCGCGGTCTCCCACTTCACCGGCGTGCGTCCGTCACCGCGCATCGCGTAGATGTAGTCGATTCCCGCCACCATCGAGGCCGCCGATTCCACCGAATACCGGTGATACATGAAGATCGGCACCAGCGGCTCCTCGATGGTCGCCATTGGTGCGCCGTTGCGGATGGCGCGCTCGCCCAGCCGGTCGAGCGCCGCCCGCCGGATCTTCATGATGCGGTTGAGCTCCTCCGCCTGGTTCACGCCGTTCGACCACTGGTCCGCGCGGGGATGCGCCTCCGTGTCCTGGTTCGTCAGATACCGCAGATCCCTGGCCCACGCATCGTCCAGAATCTTCGTCAATGCGGCCTTCTCATCCCCCGCCGGCAGCACGCGGTAGCCGTAATCGATCGCGACCTTATCCCACTCGCCGATCCGCTGCGGATACGCCTGCGAGATGTCGATCGTTCCGTCCTCGCGCAGCTTCTCCTGCGGGTGCGGGTAATCCATTACGGAAATCCAGCCCTGCGTCGAATCGTAGTAATTGTGGCCGAGCCCCAGCGTGTGCCCCACCTCGTGCGCGGAAAGCTGGCGGATGCGCGCCAGCGCGGTCTGGTACAGAATGTCCGGTTTCTCGTTGCCCGTCGTGTACGGGGAGAGCAGCCCCTCGAAGATCAGGTAGTCCTGGCGGTCGCGCAGCGAGCCGAGCGTGACGGTGGCCTTAATGATCTCGCCCGTGCGCGGGTCCGTCACCGTCGCGCCGCTCGACCACCCGCGCGTCGAGCGGTGCACCCAGTTGATCATGTTGTACCGGATGTCCATCGGGTCGGCGCCCGGCGGCAGCACCGCGACCTGGAACGCGTTGCGGAACCCCGCCGCTTCGAACGCCTGGTTCCACCACATCGCGCCTTCGATGAGCGCCTTCTGCACGTCCGGCGGAGCGCCCGGATCCACCCAGTATTCGATCGGCTTCACCGGCTCGCTGATCTCCGCATTCGGGTCCTTCTTTTCGAGGCGGTGCCGGCGGATGTAGCGCTGCACCATCGGCTCGCCGATCGGCACGCTGTAATCCACGAACTGCAGACCGCCGTAGCCCGCGCGCGGGTCGTCGAGGCGCGGCTTGAAATTGCCGTCCGGCAGCTCGACAAACGAATAGTGCTCGCGCAGCGTGACCGCTTCGGCCGTCGGCGTCACGCTGGCGACGGTGCCGCTGAACAGCCCGCCGCCGAATCCGCCGCCGCGGCCCCCACGTCCGCCCCCTGCTGCGGCGCCCGGCGCGGTCACCACGATCGGCGGCGGCCCCTGCGCTGGCCCCCCGCCGAACCCGCCGCGCCCGCCTGCCGCTTCATTCACGAAGGTCAGTGTCACTTCGATCTCGGTGTTCTTGGGGAACGCTTTGGTCCGCTCCAGGTACACCGCGCTGCGCGTGCGGTCGACGCGGTACACTCCGCCGGCCCCGAGCGCATTGCCCGCGCCGTGGCCGTCCCGCACGAGGAAATCGGTGGCGTCCACCAGCGCCCGCCCGCCGGATTCCGCCGCCACCGTGAACCCCCACAGCACCGATTTCGCAAACGAATCCTCGACCGACCGCCGCTCCGCCGGATTCTCGCTCGACGACCGGAAATTCTCGTTGCCCTGCACCAGCAGCACCTTCGGCCCGACGCGGTGGAAGCTGACGATTTTCCCTCCGCCCTCCTGGCCGCGATCGAGGCCGATGTCGTTCGATCCCAGCCCGGCTGCCAGCCCGGTGGCATAGAGGAAATCCGTATCGAACCGCGGGATCTCCAGAAACAGGCTGCCGGTGCGTTCCTCCCAGTACATGGGAAAATATCCGTCGATTTTCCGCATGCCGCTGGTGCGCTCTTCGATCGAAGGAATCCGCGCCGGCGCCTGCTGCCCGCCGCCGCTTCCGCGCCCGCCCTGCGCATACAGCGCCAAAGCGGCGAGTGCCGCCGTAAGGAGTGTACGAAACATGGGGTTTATTGTAGCCCGAACGCTGCACGGGCTCATGGACCGGCGGCTCAGACTAATTCCGGGTGATGCGCGCTATAAAAGCCCGACTCGGTGCTGAAGCCATTGATGAACGCGTAACCGTCCGCGGTGATGGTAATGCTGAGCTCCCATCCGCCATTCCGGAACTCACGCATGCTGACGGAGCCGCGGCGCGGAATTGCCATTCCGCGCTCTGCGATTACGATGTCCGGAGCCAGCCGCATCCGCTGCCGCAGCGCAACGCTGCCATGCAAATCGTTCAGAAGGGAAAGAAGGCCGGCAGTCCGGGCGACCTCGACAGTAATCTCGTGGCTTAGAATTACCCGTGCAAAATCCTTATCGGCTATGTCAAATGTGGTAAATGGCCAACTCATCGCACACTCCTTTCGCGAATAGCCGGGTGGTGGTTCACTGTAACATTGAAGGGCTGCGGAATCAACCCGAAATAGTCATCGTGTCGATCGTCTCGCGCCGGTCCAGCCGCACGGCAAGCGGCCGGCAGTTCCGCAGCAGGGGAATGAGTTCCGCCCGCATCTCGTTCACCGACCGGTAGCGGCCCGCGGGATCGCGCGCCAGGCACCGGCGCAGCACGCGTTTGATCTGATGGCCATCGCGTCCGTCCGCCTGGATCTCGATGGGATCGTTCAGCAACGACCGGAGGATTTCGCCCGCCGTCCGCCCGCGGAAGGGCCGTCTGCCAGTAAGTGCTTCCACCGCGATGATACCCAGCGAGAATATGTCGCTCCGCTCATCGATTTGTTCTCCCGTGAACTGTTCCGGAGAAATGTAACCGAGCGTTCCAACAACCGTTCCGGCTACCGTAAGACTCTCGGCATCGTTCCCGTCGACCAGCCGTACCTTTGCCAGTCCGAAGTCCAGGATCTTGATGGAACCCGGCCCGTCGGTCTCGGGGACGATGAGGATATTCTCCGGCTTCAGATCGCGATGGATTACTCCTTCCCGATGGGCCGCGGCGACGCCGTCCAGAAGCCGGTCGAACCGGGCCGCGGTCAGCGGCGGCGAAAACACGCCGAGGCGCCTCAGTTCGCTTCTCCACGTTACGCCCCGAATCAGCTCCATCGCCAGATACGCGCCGTCCGGACGCGCCGGCCCGTAATCGTATACCGCGATGATATTCGGATGACGCAGGCGGGCGACGGCCTGAGCTTCGCGCTCGAAGCGGCGCATCGCGGAGGGGTGCGTCAGCAGCCCGCCGGTAACGACCTTGACTGCGACGCTCCGCCGGAGTCCCAAATCCCAGGCCTCGTACACAGCGCCGTAGCCTCCCTTCCCGATCCGCTGATCGAGCCGGTATTTGCCGTGGATCACGCGCTCGACCATCAGCATCGAAGTCAAGGGTGTGCCGTCCGCGGCGCACCGCTGCGCCGTCTCGTCGTAGCACGCTCCGCACCGCTCGCATTCACGGACCAGGTTCAATCCCGTGCGGTCCAGCAGAGCCAGCGCGCCGTTCCGCATCCTCCGCTCGCTGTCCACCCGCTCTCTGAGCCACACCAGCTCCAGCGCAAATCCCATATCCGCGGCGATGGCCCTGAGCAGGTTCAGGTTCGACGCTGTGTACGGCTCTTCCGATCGCTTCTCACCCAAAACGATCACGCCCACGGTCCGCCGCTCGGAGTCCCTGACCGGAATCAGCAGCCGGAGCCCGAGCTTCTCGAACGCCCCCGAGAGGCAGGGCGGGAGTTGCCGGGACTCCGCCGCGATTTCCAGGATGCTTCGCGATTCATCCGCGAGCTTCCGCAACTCTTCCTTATACCGTCCCGGAATTTCGCCGATCTCCCCGTGCGAGTATTCCGCCGGCTCCGGCGTACCCAGGCCCCGGTTGCAGCACGATACATATATGGACCGGGGATGCAGGGCGGCTCCCACCTGTGTCCCGACCATCGACAGAATTTCCGGCGCCGAATCGGCCGTCTTCAAATGTTCGCTGAGCTGGAGGAGGATCACTTCCTCCGCCAGCACGTCCCGAAAAAACCGGCGATCCAGCCACAGGGTCAGCCGCCTGCGGTATTGCAGACTCAACCCCGCCGTCAGCAGCACGAAGCCGTAGGAGGAGAGAGAGCCGCCGGTCACCAACTCCGCCACCGTGCGATTCGTGTGCGTGGCGATGTTCCACGCGATGGCCAGCAGCGGAACGAGCAGAAGCAGCCGCAGGGAATTCCTGGCGAAGACGTACTGCACTCCGCGGCGCATCGCCACGTCGATGCCCAACACCCGGTCCTTGATCACAGCGTAGGCCAACGTAACCGGCATGAGCGTGGAGAAGAGGTTCGTCACGATAATGTCGGCCGAATACGAGCCGCTCTTGGGTAACAGCCAGTTGCCGGTTGCGGCCGTCGCCAGTGTGAAGGCACCCGGCAGGAAGATCGTCGCCGCCGCCGCGAGGGTGACCCATTTCACCCGCCGGCGAAGGTCCGGCGATTCCGCGAGCATCCGATAATTACGGCGTAGCACCAGGCAGGCCGCCGCCGCGACCACGAGCTTGAAGGCGCTGCTCAGCGCGATGCCATGCGCCTGATACGGCGCAATCCATGCATGATGACTCAGGTGATAGTGAATCGCCGATTCCTCGTCCTGTAGCGCCACGAACTTCAGAATGGTTCGCGGCAAGAACAGGAGCGTGCCATAAACAAAGATCAGGAGCTTGGTGGCCCGCCAGGCCGGTCCTTCGCTTACCGCTCTGGGAAAGCCGGAAAAGAACAGATAGCCCAGCACCATGTGCCACGGAGGAACGCAGCCGGCCGCCGTACACAGCGCCCGCTGTCCCGGCGGCACGATGGCGGCAAATGGCCACAGAATCAAGCCGCCGACGTGGAGTGCAAACGCGAGCGAGGCGACCGATCCCAGGCGCGTCAACGCCGAACCCGGCAGAACCAGGCCGAGTGCCATCCCGGCCACGAAAAATACCAGGCCGGAAATCAATAGCGAAAGGTAGAATGCGGCATTCGTGCGATTGCGTGTCACCCGCGACTGCAGCCGCACGAGCCGCGGCGCGCCGGCTCCGGCGACCTGCATGGAATACCACTGTTGCGGAGCGAGGAAATTCAGCTTCAGGGCTGGGTCTACCTCCGCGTAGCGCGCGTCGCCATCGATTGCCAGGACGCGGTCGCCGGGCGCCAGAACTCCAGCCGCCGGCCCATCCGCATCCACCGTTCGGATGTACCATCCCGCGCCGGATCGTGCAGCGGTCCAGCCGGGCTGCGGCGCCTGCGGTCCGTAACGCCAGATCACAACGGAAGCATAAACATACAGGCAGAACACCGACGCGCCGGCCGCGAGAGCAAGCCACCGGAATGCGCGGGCAAATCGGGTGACACTCTTGGCCGGCTGCATAAAACTGCCCAAGTGAAGGACTTCCGACGATCATACTGGCCGGCGATAAGCAAAGCAAGGGCTGAGCAGAAGCCCCCGGCGCCGATGGTCTCCGGCCCGCGGTCGATTCCGGCGCCGCTCGACCGGGCCCGGCCCCGCGGGCCCCGCCTTCCTGCGCATCTACAGACGAACCAGCGCCCCTCGGCTGTGCTCACGCGCACATCGCGAGGCATTGCGTCTGTCCACCACGCCGGCGCTACGGCTTCGGGTTTTTGATCGCACCGCAAAGCATTTCACAGTGCAGTTCCAAACACTCGATGGGACGCGAATCGGGGTACAAGGTCTCAGGGAGGTTCGCGATGCGTTCCGTACTTGCCTTCGGCGTTTCGGCCTTGGCAATCTGCCTGTTCCTGACCATCGGCGCTCAGGCCGAAGTGATTCACCTAACGACGGCTGCGCAGGCCGATCCGCCGCCGTCAGGGACCCAGGGCTTCGACGCCCTCGGCACCACGACGGCGAATGGCTCGCCAAACGGGAACATCAACACCGCCACCACGTTCACGCTGGGGGACTGGGTCTCGACGCTTGTCAATACCGGCATCTTCGCCGGTATGCCGATGCAGGCGTTCGGCAATGTTCCGTTCAACATCACCATCCCCACCAGTCTTACTTTTGGCAATAGCGTGTTCGGCACCTTCGCGAGCACTTCGATCATCAATGAGGGGGGCGCACCGGGCTTCGCGGACTTCCTTGTGGTGGGCCAGTGGACGCCGGGCTCTTACGGCGGCTTGATGGGGCAGGGACCCTTCACGGCGGACTTAAGCATCGCCCTCACCCAAAGCCCCCCAGGTACGGGGTCCATCTCGGCCAGCGGCAGCTTCGTCGAGACCCCCTCGAGCACCATTCCCGAGCCGTCGAGCATCGTAATGGCCCTCATGGGTCTCGCCGCCGGAGTAGGGAGCTACCGATTGCGCCGGCGTCGCGGCGGCTCCCCGAGGGTTGCCGCTAAGAACTCGTAGATCGTTGTCCGGTGGGGCAGGCGGTTGCCTGCTGTGACGCGGCTTGGTGAAGGGCACGCGGCCGCGTCCGGCCTGTTGTTGCCCGATGTCAGTGCTGCGCGGTTTATGATCACACCGCAAAATATTACACCGTGCCGTTCCAAACACTCGGAAGGAATGGATCGGGCTACAAAGTCTATTCAAGGGAGGTTCGCGATGCGTCCAGTAACAGTCTTTGGAGTTTCGGCAGTGGCAATCTGCCTGTTCCTGACCACCGGCGCCCAAGCCGAGGTCATGCACTTGACGAGCGCTGCGCAGCCCGATCCGCCGCCGACCGCGACCCAGGGCTTCATCGCCTTGAGCCCCTCGACGGCCAATGGTTCACCCAACGGGAACATTAACACGGCCACGACCTTCACGATCGGTGACTGGACTTCGAGCTTTGTCAATTCGGGTGTCTTAGCCGGCATGCCCATGCAGACCTTCGGCACGATTCCGCTCAACCTCAACGTTGGCAACAGTTTTACTTTCGGGAATAGCGTGTTCGGGACCTTCCAGAGCAGCACGATCCTCAATCAGCACGGCGCGCCGGGCTTCGAGAACGTCCTCATATCCGGGGCCTGGACGCCGGGTTCGTTCGGCGGCCTGATGGGGCAAGGCCCCTTCCCCGCGCAGGTATCCATAGCCTTCACCCAGATTCCCCCGAATAACGGGTCCATCTCGGTTAGCGGCACCTTCGCGACCCCCCCGTTCGTCGAAATTCCCGAGCCGTCGACCATCGTGATGGCGCTCATGGGCCTCGTCGCTGGAGTCGGGAGCTCCCGGCTCCGCCGGCGTTCCAGCCGTTAGAATGGCCGGATCGATCACCCGGTAGGGCAGGCGCCGTCGCCTGCCCGTCTCCCTCAAGCTTCAGCTTCATATCGCGATGGCCGCGCAGCCCGCCGGGCCGGTCAGGCGCTTGCCCCGGCCTCGGCCGGCCGCACATCCCGCAGCACCGCCGACCACCCGGTATACGCGTCCTCTTCGATCTGAAACGCGATATCGACCGTGGCCCCGGCCGGCATCTCCGCCGCACGCGCGGCGAAGTTCCACGCCTTCAGAATCAGCGTCCGCCGGTTCTGCCGCACCAGCACCCTCAGGTGCTTCTCCTTCCAAAGCGCGGGCGGACCGGAAATCGCGACATTGCGCGCCGCCAGCATCGGCGCACGGTTGCCATGCCCGAACGGCGCCAGCCGGAACAGCTCGCCGATGGCCGCGTCCGTGAGCTCCGTCAACTCCAGAACCGCGTCGATTTCGAGCCGCGGCTCGAAATCCTCCGGCTTCAGCCGCGCCGCCGCGCACGCCTGGAAGCGCTCGCGGAATTCCTCGACGCGCACGACGTCGAGCGTCACCCCCGCCGCGTGGCTGTGCCCGCCGTAGCGCAGGAAAAGGTCCCGCATCGAATCGAGCGCATCCAGCAGGTGAAACGCCGGGATGCTCCGCCCCGAGCCCTGCGCCGTGCCATCCTCCGGATTCCGCGCCAGCACGAACACCGGCCGGTGGAAGCGCTCCACCAGCCGGCTGGCCACGATGCCGAGCACGCCGCGGTGCCAGTCCTCCGCGTAGTAAACCAGCGCCGCGGCCGCGGGGTCCACCCCGTCGCGCTCGCAGAGCTCGCGCACGTGCGCTTCGGCCTGCTGGCGGTCCGTGTTGTGCTCGTGCAATTGCGCGGCGAGTTCGCGGGCGCGGGCGGGATCGCCCGTCAGAAACATCTCGACCGCGGCCTGCGCGTGATCCATGCGCCCGGCGGCGTTGATGCGCGGCGCCACGCGGAAGGCCACCTGGCCCGCCGTCGGCGCCGCCCCGCGGGGGAAGCCGCACACGTCGAGCAGAGCGCGCAGCCCGGGATTGCGCACGTCCCGCAGTCCCGCAAGGCCCTGCGCCACGATCGCGCGGTTCTCGCCCGTGAGCGGCACCACGTCCGCCACGGTCGCAATCGCCGCCAGCTTCAGAAACGATTCCGCGAAGTTGCGGACGCGCCCCGTCTGCCAGCCGCGCCGCGCGAGCAGCGCCTGCACCAGCTTGAACGCCACCCCGGCGCCGCACAGGTTCTTTTCGGGATACCGGCAGCCCGGCTGGTTCGGGTTCAGCACCGCCAGCGCGGGCGGCAGCTCCTCTTCCGGCAGGTGATGGTCCGTGACGATCACGTCGATGCCCAGCGCATTCGCCAGCGCCACCACTTCGGCCGCGCGAATCCCGGTATCGACGCTGACGATCAGCCGCACGCCCGCGCCCGCCGCCGCTTCGACCACTTCCGATCGCATCCCGTAGCCGTCCTTGAGCCGGTGCGGGATGTGGTACTCCGCGGCGCCGCCCGCGATCTCGATGGCCTTCGTCAGGATCACGACCGAGGACGTGCCGTCCACATCGTAATCGCCGTAGATCAGGATCTTCTCGCCCGCCGCGATGGCGCGCTCGATCCGTTCCACCGCCGCCGCCATGCCGCGCATCTGCAGCGGGTCGTGGAGATGCTCGAAAGAAGGTTCGAGGAAACGCGCCGCGGCCGCGGGATCGCCGAGCCCCCGCGCCGCCAGTATGCGCGCCGTCAGCGGAGAAATGGAGAGCGCCGCCGCCAGCGCGGAGCTGGTGTCTTCGGCCGCCGGCAACACCCAGCGATGCCGCATCAGAGCGTGCTCCAAGCCGTCACGTGTCCGTGGAGGCCCGGTGTGCCCGGCCCGCGCCAAGACCACCGCGAGGGCCGCAAGGGCGCCGGCGGTCCACTAGTTTTTCGAAAAGAAGCCGCCCAGGCTGTCGTCTTCGTCCATCTCCCCATCGTCGGAGAAACGGGCGCTGATCTCGTCTTCCAGATCGATGTACTCGCCGAACCAGTCCGGCTGCACTTCATAGACGTAGAAGCGCTGGTTGTGATCGAAAGCCAGCTCGATCGAGCAGGTCTGGCCCAGGTAGGAGCGGAAATCGCGCAGCCGCGACTCGTATTCGCGCTGCTCCTCGCGCGAGAGGTCCGCGTCTTCGAGCTGCGATTCGATCTCCTCAATGTCCGTCGAGTCGAACTCCCGGCTGGCGAAGAGAATCACCTTCGCGCCGCATTTGGAGGCGACGTCCAGAAACATCTGGTAATCGGGATAATGTTCGGTATCCCAGATCACCATCGGGAAACCGTCCAGCGCGCCCGGGCTGCTCCGGAAAAGCGCGAAACCGCTGGCCGCCAGATAGTCCAGGATTTCCTGTTTCAGCGTGTCGAGATTCAAATCCACAAAAATGCCTTATAGTTGCGAAAGAACCAGGATATCAGAGGGGCCCGCCAGGTCGCGTGCCGCCGGCGTAACGATGGTTTTCGCGCCGATATAGATCTTGCGCCCTTCCCGTATCGCCGCCCGGACGTCCGCCTCGCATACAAAATCGACGATCTGCGGCGCAGCCCCAACAGGCCGGTCCGCCCCGGCCGGCGTGCCCGTCAGTCAAGAATACCCACCCGTATTCCCGCCATTTGCACCGCGCCCGGCCAAAAACCGGTCCACAACTTCCGCCGCCACACTCGCCACCACCGAGCCGGCCGGTTGGGGCTGCGAACAGCCGCAGGAAGGCCCGGACCCGGCGGAAGCCGCGCTGGAAGCGGAACCGGAACCCGCGCCGGCGCCCGCCGCCACCGCCACCGCGATCCCGCGCGCCGCCAGGTACCGCTCCACCGCCGCGATCACCGTATTCCGGTCGATCGCGCTCCCCGCCGCCGCGGCCTGCCCTGCGCCCGCCGCGTGGTAATCGAGCGGCATCTCGAACGCCTCTTCCGGCTTTCGCACCACGTAAGCGAGCCGCTTGATGTTGATGAGGTGCTGCGGTCCCACGTTGTCCGACGTGATGTTGCCCGCCACCGCGCCGCAGCCGAGCGTCATCGAGGGAAAGATATTCGTCGTGATGCCCGTCGAGCCCTGCGGCGCCGGCGTGTTCACCAGCACGCGGTTGGCCGGCATGCGCAACGCATACTCGCGCGTGCGGGCGTCGTTCTTGGAATAGATCGCCGCCGTGTGTCCTGCGCCGCCGAACTTCAGCAGCGCGAAACAGGCATCGAGCGCGGCCGCGAAGTCGGGCACGAAATACAGCGAAAGAACCGGCGAGAGCTTCTCCGCCGAAAGCGGGTGCTGCTTGCCCACTCCCGAAATCTCGCAGCACAGAATCGAGGTATCCGGCGGCACCTCGAAGCCAGCCATCTGCGCGATCTTCGTGGGCGCCTGGCCGACGCAGTTCGGGTTCACCGTCCAGTTCGGCGTAATCAGCAGCTCGCCGAGCGCCTGCGCCTGGGCCTCGTTGCAGATATAAGCCTTCTGCGCCTTGAGCAGAGAAACGATGCGGTCGCGCAGCCCGTGCTCCGCGACGATCGCCTGCTCACTCGAGCAGACCGTGCCGTAATCGAACGACTTGCCCGTGACGATCTTGGGGATCGCGTCTTCGAGATCGGCCGACGTATCGACCAGCACCGGCACATTCCCCGGGCCCACGCCGAACGCCGGCTTGCCGCTCGAATACGCGGCCTTCACCATGCCGTGCCCGCCCGTTGCCAGGATCACGCCCGTGCGCTCGTGCCGCATCAGGGCATTGGTGCCCTCCATGGTCGCGTTCTCGACGCATTGGATGAGGTCTTCGGGAGCGCCGGCCTCGCGCGCCGCGCGGTAGAGCACCGCCGCGGTCTCGCACGTGCAGCGCCGCGCGCGCGGGTGCGGGCTGATCACGACGGCATTGCCCGCCTTGAGCGAGACCAGCGTTTTGTAGATCGCCGTCGAAGTTGGATTGGTCGTCGGAAGGATGGCCGCCACCACGCCCACCGGAACCCCGATCTCGACCAGGTTTTCCTCCGGCAGCTCGCGCAGAATGCCGACCGTCTTCATGCCCCGCATCCGCCGCGGCAGCCAGTCGCAGCAGAGCAGGTTCTTAATGTACTTGTCTTCGCGCTTGCCGTAGCCGGTCTCTTCGACCGCCAGGTCCGCCAGCCGTTTCGCATTCGCCCGCGCCGCCGCGGCCATGCGCTCGACGATGGCGTCCACCTGGTCCTGCGTGAACGCGCGGTAACGCTGCCAGGCGGCGTACGCCTTTTCGACCTTGGTGCGGACCTCCTGGATCGACAGGAGATCTTTATCCTGGAGCATTGGCCCCTACTTCTTGAGGCCGGCGATGCCGCCGTTGGGCAGGGCTTTCTCGACTTCCTCGTGCGGCCGCGGAATCACATGCACGCTGACCAGTTCCCCGACCCGGCGCGCCGCCGCGGCGCCCGCATCGGTCGCGGCCTTCACCGCACCGACGTCGCCCCGCACCATCACGCAAACCAGCCCGGCGCCCACGAACTCCTTGCCCGTCAACACGACATTCGCCGTCTTGACCATCGCATCCGCCGCTTCGACAGCGCCTACTAAACCTTTTGTTTCGACAAGGCCGAGGGCCTCCATGGTTCCTCCCAATTCCGGTGAAAGAAATAACGTAGCACAAATGCGGAAGGGATTTGAGGATACAACAGTCGGGCCACTGCGTTGAGGCCGACAGCTAGAGCCACTTCCTCGTCACGCCGGAGAAGCACCGCAAGTTTTCCGACGACCCGGCGCTGACGATCCCGCTTGGCCGACATTGTCGATGACGAGATCATTTCTGCGCGCCAGGTACAGTTCAGCGGATTGTTCCGCGCCGCCCTGTACGCAATTTGCGCGCGCAGGCGGACGAGGAGGGAAGGTTCCGGATACCTCCGTCAAGCAGGAGGCGCTGGCGGCGGCGGCAGTGCACCACTGGGAGGAGCACCGCCGCCATGGATTCCGAAGGTGGGCAGCAACGCCTGGATTTACCCGGAGCCCAAGCCCATCCCTACCCAGCAGGGCGGGGCAGAGGGCTTAGCAACTGAAACTATAGGGTCCTGAATAGCTGAAACTGCCGTCGCAATTGTCGCTGTCCCATCCGAAGTAAACACCGCCCGCTGGCCCCACGGTCGCCTGCCCCGCGGC
>Ga0070740_10004496_pt1 | contig 13667 bp, 8 predicted proteins | sample Coa_R2_FD_67286 | JGI IMG/M metagenome (GOLD analysis project Ga0070740, IMG submission 67286) | Surface soil microbial communities from Centralia Pennsylvania, which are recovering from an underground coalmine fire - Coalmine... | ecosystem: Environmental > Terrestrial > Soil > Unclassified ... | reverse complement strand
TACAACACCTGTTTGAGGCTGAGGCAGCGGTCTGAAGACTCGCCGGCCTGGCGGGATACCTGGCGCACGCGCCGGGTATTCCCTCGCTCCGTCTGCACAGGTGAACAGAGATATTCCCGACAAAGGCGCAACGATCGCGCCTTCTCCCTGATGAAAGGCAGGCTGTATCTCATGGCACAATTGATTATGGGGCATATGCACACCGATGAACATGTTTTTGCTGAATTAAACCCCTCTTACCGTCTCCTGCTCGGTCCCGGCCCCTGCAACGTCGATCCCCGCGTTCTGCGTATGGCCGCCGCACCCCAGTTGGGACATATCGATCCTGAATTTTTTACTCTTCTTGAGGAGACCGCGCAGATGCTGCGCGCAGTTTTCCAGACAAAAAATGAAATGACGCTCTGTGTCTCCGGCTCCGGCTTCTCAGGAGCCGAGGCTGTGTTGTGCAATCTGCTGGAAGAGGGCGATACCCTGATTGCGGGCAGTCTGGGGTTCTTTAGCGGTAAGATTGTGGAAATCTCCGAGCGCGCGGGCGCGCGGGTGGTGAATCTGGAGACGGAGCTGGGTCAGCCTTTGCAGGCCGAGCAACTGGAACGGGCCTTTCAGGAACATCCCGAAGCGAAGCTATTTGCCACCGCCATCGCCGAAACGTCCACCGGCCTGCTGCAACCGCTCGAAGAACTGGAGCGCGTGACTCATGCTCACGGCGCGCTCTTCGTCGTCGATGCTGTCTGTGGCCTGGGCGGCGTGCCCATGAATGTCGATGCGATGAAGATCGACGCGTGCTACGCCGGCAGCCAGAAAAGCCTGGGTGCTCTGCCCGGCCTGGCCCCCGTGACGCTCAATCAGCGCGCAATCAAGACTATCGAGCAGCGCAAACGGCCCGTGCAAAGCTATTATCTGGATCTGCTGAAGCTGAACCGCTACTGGAATGGCGATCATGCGTATCACCACACCGCCTCCAGCAACGTGGTCTATACTCTCTACGAGGCCCTGCGCATTCTGCTGGAAGAGGGTCTGGAGGCCCGCTGGGCACGCCACGCCCTGCACAGCGAGGCCCTGCGTGCCGGAATCAAAGCGATGGGCCTGCGCATCCTGACCGCGCCCGGCTATGAGTTGCCCGTGCTGACCGCTATCCATCTGCAGGATGGGATCGATGAGCTGGCCATTCGCAATGCCCTGCTCAAGGACTATAGCATTGAGATCGGCGGCGGCTTCGGTAAACTCCAGGGCCGCCTGATCCGCATTGGCCTGATGGGATACAATTCCTGCCGCAAAAACGTCGCGACGATTCTCTCGGCGCTCGAACATGTCCTCCCCCAGAGCGGCTTCACGCCCGAACCCGGCGCAGCCATCGCAGCGGCTGATATGATCTACAAGAGTCACGGCGAACACTAACCGGGCAATTTCCTCAGAAATCTGATACACTGTAGGGAGACTCAGGAGGGCGAGTCTCCCTACAGTTCTTTCCGCGCACGCTGCTTCACATGGGATGAAATAGCCTTACATGGTTTTGGGATGAAAAGGAGAAAAGATGCAAATTGAGCAACCACAAGCGATCCGTACCCTTTTTTTCGATGTCGGCTTCACCCTGCTTTACCCATATCCCTCTGACCTGGAGATCTGCCTGGAGGTCGGCGAGCGGCTGGGTCTGCATATCCACCCGGAGCTTATCCAGAATCGCCTGACTGAGATGGAGGATTTTTTTCTGCGCCACATGCGCGCCAATCGCTATGTCTGGGCCAGCGAGGAAGCTATTCACGATTTCTGGCTGATGTACTACATGAATATGCTGCGACCATTGATTGAAGAACACGATGAAACGCGTTTGCGCCAGCTCGCCCAGGCTATCCACCATGAATATGACTCGCCTACACGCTGGCAGATCTATCCCGACGTTCTGCCAACGCTGGAGGCTCTCCAGGCCAGCAAACGCTATACACTCGGCGCGATCTCTGACTGGGGGATCTCGCTAGGACCGATCCTGCAGCGCCTCCAGCTCAATACGTATTTCGATTGCCTGCTCATCTCCGCGCTGACCGGCCACTCGAAGCCATCCCCCACACTCTACGAGACTGCGCTGGAGCGCGCCAATGCGGTCGCGGACTATACTATGCACATCGGCGATTCGTATACCCTCGATGTGCTGGGCGCGCGCGCGGTCGGGATGATTCCTGTGCTGCTGGACCGCAAAGGTCTTCTGGAGAGAAGCCAGGTCGATTGCCTGCTGATTCACACGCTGACCGAACTGCTGCCCTTACTGGAGATCGATCCGTAGCTAGAGCTTGGCTTCGGCTGCGGGATTGAAACGATAGAGCCGCGCGGGACGATGGGTGCCCTCCATCTTCTTCGCGCCCGTGTCCTCCAGAATGCCGGTTGCGAGGATTTTCTTGCGGAAGTTGCGTTTATCCAGGCGGCGATGCAGAATGATCTCGTAGACGCGTTGAAGCTCGCGCAGGGTGAACTGTTCGGGGAGCAGGCTGAAGGCGATGGTCGTGTATTCGAGCTTGCCGCGCAAACGCTCCAGCGCGTACTGAAGGATTTTTGCGTGGTCGAAGGCCAGCGCGGGCAGTTGATAGACGGGAAACCACCCGACATCCATCGCGTCGTCTGTGGCGCGTACCTGCAAACGCTCGGAGTCCAGGAGAGCAAAATAGACGACGGTAATCACCCGCGTGCGCGGATCGCGACCAGGATCGCCGAAGGTGTAGAGCTGCTCTAGATAGACATCCTCAACCCCGGTCTCCTCCCGCAGTTCGCGTTTGGCCGCCGTCTCCAACGACTCATCCATATTGACGAAGCCGCCGGGGATCGCCCACATGCCCTCAAAAGGCCAGGAACGGCGCTTAATGAGCAGAACTTGCAGGTCGCCCTGGCGCACACTCATCATGACCACATCCACTGTCACCGATGGATGCTCATAGCGGCTGGGATCATATCCATGAGCCTTCGCTTCGTTCGTTAGGGCCGCCTGTTCCACAGGCTTTGCCCCCCTTTGCTCTTCTGTTCGCTCCATGCCTTCCAAAAACGTCTCTTTCCAGGACGATGCGTCCTCTGTCGGCTGCGCTTCAATCTCGGCAGTCATGACTTATTATAGATCGAAAAGGGCCACGTTGGTAGTGGTTCAGACCTTTCTGCCATCTTTCCGAATAGTGTACTGATGACACTTAATATAAGGGATTGCAAGGGGCCTGTCAAGCGGGATAGTTCGCCCAGATGGTACACATCTTGCCTCTCATGTGCTATACTTCCCATGCAGACCAAACATTCGTTCACATTAGAGGGGAGTGCGCGTTGTCATGTTACAGGTAGAGCTACCACGCATCGGGTCCTATGCACCTGTACGTTCGCTCGGCGAGAGTTCTACGACTTTTACCCACCTTTACCGGCATGAACAACGCAAGAAGTACGCGGTCATCAAGATGAGTCGCGCGCCCTTGACCTCTCTTGACGAAAAAGAGGAGTTTCTCGCCTACGCCAAACGGCTCAAGAAGCTGACGCATCGCTATATCGTCGCGCTTGAGGACTACGGTCTGTATCCGCCAGAACCGTCCGAGCAGCATTATGGCTTCCTGGTCATGCAATATATCGAGAGCAGCCCCCTCCGCGAGCGTTTTGCGGAGGGACAGATCCTGGCGCCCGACGAGATCAGGCGTATCCTCTTTCCGCTCGCCGACGCTCTGCAGTACGCCAACGCGGCCCATATCGTGCATGGCAATCTCCATCCCGGCAATATCTTACAAACGGGGAAAGATGTTTTTCTAACGGATTTTTCGTTCCCTCCTTTCAGCCAGGCCACGCCGCATACGTCAGGAGCCTTTCTCTACCGCGCCCCCGAACATTTGAAGGGCTCGCCCACTGCGGCCAGCGATCAATACTCGCTGGCGGTGCTGGTCTACGAGTGGCTGTGCGGGCGACGCCCCTACCAGGCAACCTCGCCGGACGAGCTCCTGCACCAGCAGGAACATGAGCCGCTTCCTGCCCCCGCTACGCTCAACCCACAGATCAAACCGGCGCTTGAGGCGGTGTTGCTGCAGGCGCTGGCGGTCGATCCCGCCGCGCGCTTCCCGCATACCCTGACGTTCTCTGATGCCTATCTGCGCGCCTTGATGGGACTGCCTCCGGCGATCCAGAGCAGCAGTCCGCCCACGTCGAGGCAACCTGGCACGCTAGCCGCACAAACACCGCTCGATCAGTCCCCACAGGCCGCGCCGCGCGAACGTAAGAGCGGCGCGAGCCGCAAGAGCGCCGCACCGACCCGCAAGCAGTCCGGCGAGCCAGCTTCTGCGACAAAGAAGCTCCCTGAAGTGCATCCTACCGTGCCCGATCAGTCCGCTCCGGCATCTCAAACCGCCACAACCACGCTCGCTGAGCAGATCGATCAGGAGATCGCAACCGCACCGGAAAGGCCGCGCGCAGTCCAAACAAGGCTATCGTCTGGCTCGACGCGCAAGCTGCCGGAAAACGCTGCAAGCATCGCCGAAGCAACGTCCGAGCAGCCGACAAAGGCCGCACCCCAACCGATCTACAGCTCTTACTCCGATCTCCAGCGACGCGTCGAGGCCGATCTGCACCAGGGCGGCGTGCTCTCGCAATGCCTCGCAGGCTATGAGGAGCGCCTGGCACAGATTGAGATGGCTACTATAATTTCTCGATCTATTGTAGAAAATATTCCATCTATTGTAGAAGCTTCAACTGGAACAGGAAAAAGTCTGGCCTACCTCATCCCTATCGTGCGTTCCGGCAAAATAGCGATTGTCAGCACGGCCAACAAGGCCCTGCAGGAGCAGCTTTTCTTTAAGGATATTCCCTTTGTGCAGAAGTATATCCGCCACTTCGATGCCGCGCTCGTCAAGGGCATGGGCAACTATATCTGCCTGGATCGCGTGGAGCAGGAGCGGGTGGGCATTCAGCATTATGTGAAGAATCCCGATTTCCAGCGCCTGCTGGAACGCATTGAGAACAGCGATGAGCGCTTCACCGGTGATTTTGAGATGCTTGGCTTTACCCTGCCGGCAGACATTCGCGCCAAAGTCAACGCGGACCGCGATCAGTGTACCTGGAGCAAATGTAGCTATTTCTCCGAGTGCTTTGTGCGCAGGATGAAGGCCAGGGCCAGCCAGGCCAGCGTGATCGTGGTGAATCATACCCTGCTGCTGCTGGACGCCTTTATGGAGGGCAATCTGCTGCCGGAGCGCGATGTGATTGTGATCGATGAGGCGCACCACCTGGAGGACGAGGCGACGCGGGCCTTCACAACTACGGTAAGTCAGGGCCGCGTCTCTACCCTGCTGGCCCAACATCTGTTGAAGGATCACACGCCGCCGGCCTTGCAGGAGGAGACGAAGGACGCGATGATTCGCGCCTGGGATCGGCTGGCCAGGGTGGCCGATCCCGGCTACAAGGGCCGGGCTAATCTGAAGGAACCGCTGCAAGAGGGCCTGAACCTGGCCAGTATGATCGCGAAGCTGGCTGAGGCGCTGCGCACGGGACGCCCTAAACAGATGACCGAGAAGGATGAGCAACTTTACGATAAGCTGATCAGCCGGGCGCAGAATCTGTCCGAGGATGTGCGCATTGCCTTCGCGGTCGATCGCCCTGAGAAGTATGTTTATTATGTCGAGAAGGTGACGATCGGCGGGCGGCGCGGGCTGCAGCAGTTGGAGGTTTCGGCTGCCCCGCTGGAGGTGACGGGCTGGCTGAAAGAACATCTCTTTGATAAATCGAACGTCATTTGCACCTCCGCCACGCTGGCAACCATCGGTCCCGATCCCGCCAGGCCGGAGGTGAAGGGTCCAAACTTCGCCTACTTCCGCCGCCGCGTGGGCCTGGACGCCAGCAGCTATCCCGATCTTCAGGAGCGCATTCTGCCGCTAACTTTCGACTACGCCGGCCACGCGCTGCTCTATCTGCCGCGCCACCTCCCCGAGCCGGTCTACGGGAATGGTCCAGCCGCGCAGGAATACACGCGGGCTATCGCGGGCGAGATGATGAAGCTGGTCGAGGCTTCGCGCGGGCGCGCCTTCCTGCTCTTCTCCAGCAAACGCATGCTGGACGAGGTGTTCGAGATCTTCGCGCGCGAATTGCCCGCTCACCTCAAATTTCCGTTGCTGCGCCAGGGCGACATGACGCGTATAGAGCTGGTGCGCAATTTCCGCGAGCGCGAGGGCGCGATTCTCTTCGGACTGAAAAGCTTCTGGGAGGGCGTCGATATCGCCGGCGAGGCGCTCTCGCTGGTCGTCATCGATAAGCTGCCGTTCGATCCCCCCGACGACCCGGTGCATGAGGCGCGCGTGGCCCAGATGAAGGCGGCGGGCGAGAACTGGTTCGGCACCTACGTTCTGCCCCAGGCCGTTCTGCGCTTGAAGCAGGGCCTGGGCCGCCTGCTGCGCACCCACGACGATCGTGGCGTGATGGCTATCCTCGATACGCGCCTGCATACCAAAGGCTACGGCAAGCAGATTGTGCAGGCGCTGCCACCCGCACGCCGCACGATGAGCCTGGAGGCGGTGGCGCGCTTCTTCGCGGAACCGGAGGAGGACGAGGCGCCGTTTTAATATTCGATATTCCCTCCCTCCGGGCCAAAGCATGCCTTTTTCTTGCATCTATGGTAAACTGTCTAACAGGTGTACCATTATTCCTGGCCGTTACATGAGAAACGAGGTGTTGTGTATGTATTTAAGTACCGGGGAAATCTCTGAGCGCCTGACAGACGCGCTGCGAGCCATAGAAGATATTGCGGGAGCCTACTACTATTTGGGACGGCTGGACGACGCCCTGTCCTTACTGCAAAGCGGAGAGCAGCTCCTGCGCGTGCAGGAGGTGCAGGAGATCGATCGCGTGGATTTTCTGCTGCACTATGCCGATTTTTTGATAGATAATTATTTCCTGACCAATCAGAATGAAAAACTCATGCGCACAATTGTTCAGCAGGCGCACAAAGAGGCTATCGCCAACGGCGACGAGAAGAGCATCGCCACGGCTATTTACTCGACCGGCAGGATGCTCTACTACCGCAATCTGAATACGGGCAGTGGCGATTACGCGGAGGCTCGCAACCTTATACGGCAGGCGCTGGCTACCTACGAGAAGATTGGCGATACTCACGGCATCGCTCAGTCGCTCTTCTATATCGGGCTGACCTACGAGCGCCAGGAGGAGGAGGAGCAGGCCAGGGGCTGTTATCGCCAGGCGCTGGATATCGCGCGCGAGTACGATGATAAATGGGTGATCTCTGAAGTGACGCGCCATATGTCGGGGCTGAACCTGGGCAAGGACAACGATACCAGCCTGCGCTATGCCCTGGAATCGCTCAGATTGCGCGAGGAGACCGGCTTTAAACGCGCACTGCCCGCAGCACATCTGTTGCTCGGCTCTGTCTATATGGCGCGCGGCGAACTGGATCGGGCCTGGGAGCATACCCAACTGGCCCAGGACCTGGCTGAGGAGATGAAGCTGCGCAGTTCGCTGATGTCGGTGCTGCTCATCCAGGGCGAAATTCAGCAGAAACAGGGCCGCCTGGATAAGGCACGCGCCAGTTTCGAGAAGGCCGCTGCGCTGGCCGATGAACTGGGCCTGGCCTATGGCATCGCAGCAGCAAAGGCAAATTTAGAGCAAATTAACGTGTAAAAATTTATCTGGCAGGAAAAACAGGCGTTTCCGGCTTTTCCTGCCAGATGCCTTATTGAACTTCCGGCAGCCCTGCTTTCTCCCACGCCTCCATGCCTCCGACCACATTGAAGATGTGCTGAAAACCGTGACGCTGGAGAATAGACGCGGCGACGGTGCTGCGCTGGCCGCTGCCACAGATGATCGCGAGTGGTTGAGTAGCGTCTAGCTTGCTGAAGTGCTGCTCGATGGCGTAGAAAGGCATGTGGACCGCGCCCTCAACATGGCCGGCCTCCCATTCGCCAGGATCGCGCACGTCGAGTACGCTCAGGTGGGCTCGCTGCCGGTTGAGTTGTTCGACGCTTAACTGCTCCAACGTCTGAACCGGCAGGCCCGCCGCACGCCAGGATTTCATTCCCTCCGCGAGAAAGCCGTTCACCCGGTCATAGCCAACTACGGAGAGCTGAGCCAGGGCCTCGCGCAGATCGACCTCATTCTCAACAATTAGCAGCAGGGAGATCTCCGGGGGGGCAACAAAGCCAACGCGCGTGGCGAAGGCGGAGCCGTGCAGATAGACATGGAGCGCGCCGGGGATGTGGCCCTGCGCGAATTGCTCAGGCGAACGGGTATCGATGGCTAACGCGCCGGCCTCTATCTCTTGCTGAAAGGCGGCGGGATTGAGCGCGCAGGGAGTGAGCACGGGCGCGTGACGCGTGTAATCGCTGCGATTGCGCTCGACGATTGCTTGCATATTGGGCGGACGCTGCGGCAGATTTTCGTTCAGCGCCCGCACAAACTCCGCGCGCGAACTCGACGCCAGAGCGGGATTATGCCCGCGCTCGAAGCCAATGGTCGAGCTGGTCTTGGCGTTCATCCCCCGCCCGCACAGCGATCCCGCCACATGCGCCGGATAGATCTCCACGCCATCGTCAAGGCGCAGCAGGCGATTGAAGAGGCTCTCGTAGAGCGCCTCGGCACCCTCCACGCCGGGAACAGCGAGGTCGGGACGTGCCACATCGCCGATGAAGAGCGAGTCGCCGGTCAGTACCAGCCAGGGGTCCTCGCCACGGCTGGTGTCAGAGACGGCCAGGGCGATATGCTCGGGACGATGGCCGGGCGTATGCAGGACGCGCAGCTTGACCACGCCAAAGGTCAACTCATCGCCATCTTTGAGGTTTTGATGGGGAAAAGCTACGTTCGCCCGCTCATGTACGTAAATGCGCGCACCGGTTCGTTCGGCCAGTTCGCCGTGACCCGAAATGTGGTCGGCGTGATTATGCGTCTCAATCACGGCTGTCACGCGCAGTCCCTTCGCCGAGGTCAGCGCGAGAATCTCGTCAACCATGTCCAGGCGCGGATCAACGACGGCGCATACTCCGGCGTTGGGACAGCCCACAATGTAGCTGGCACAGCCTAAGTCTTCTCTGACAATTTGCTTGAAGTACATCATTGAACTCCTTTTGCAGTCTTCACGAACGTGTGAACGCATCGGCAGCGGGACGATAGGGACGGATCATCCACAGTGGGCGACGCAGGCCATCCGGTCGCTTGAGCTGGGGACGTGTCATGGCCAGCCACTCCTGATACACGCGGTACGCTTTCTCAGGATCGACAAGGACATCGCCGTAGCGGTCGCCGGGCTGGGCGGCAGAGACGGTCACTTTCTGGTGCCAGCAGTGCATTCCGCTGACAGGATCGGGGTGGACCGGGAAGGTGAGGTTCTGATGCACACCGCCCTCGCGCCAGAAGATGCGTGCGGAGTCGGGATCGTCGCTCTCAAAGGGCCTGATACCCTCGTTGGCTCGCATACGCCAGCAGCCCTGGCGATCGCGGCCAAGTGAAACCAGCGCGGAGGACCAGCGGTCCACGCCCTGCCCGGTTTCCAGGCGCCAGCGGCCCAGGTGATGCGAGCAGGCCACCACGCCGGGACGAATGCCCTCCGTCACCCAGGCCCGATTGACGTAGTAACCGATCTCGGTCGTCACGCGCACCAGGTCTCCGGTCTGCACCCCCAGGCGCGTCGCGTCGTCGGGATGGAGCCAGAGTGGATTGGCGTTGGAGATCTCGTAGAGCCACTTGGCATTGCCCGAACGCGTATGAATCAGCGTTGGCAGGCGGAAGGTGGGAATGAGCAGGTACTCGCCTTTCGTCACGTCGATCTGCGAGGGATGGACGTGGCTGCGTATATAGCCCGGAATCGCGTACTCCGGCCAGCCCCACTCTTTCAGCGTGGCCGAGTAGAATTCGAGCCTGCGCGAAGGCGTGGGAAAGCCCTCGTATGCCTTGCCATCAATGATCACGCCGCCTGGCGCATCGTTCTTCGTAATCTTCCCGCTCTGCTCGTCAATCTGCGCGCCCTCAAGTTCGGCGGGACTTAGTTCGCGCTCGTTGAGCCGGTAGACGGGCGCGCGCTCCTGGGGAATCTCAAAGGCACCGTACTTGCGCATATACTCCAGCGGCGTGAGATGTTCGCGCGCGGCTGCTTCGGGCAGACCCGGCACGCTGTTCTCGAAGATCCAGCGATAGTATTCCTCGATGGTCAATTTCTGGCCGGGACGATAGGGGGACTCGAAGTACCTGCGCACGCCCAGGCTGCCGTCAGGATCGATGCGCCAGGAGAGCTCGATCCAGAACTCATCCTCCTCCCAGACCTCACCGGGGTTGGCCTGATAGGTAAATTCGATCTGCTCGCCGTTGCGCTCTCTGTACACGCGCAGCACTGGCTGACGGAAGCCGATCCAGCGGGCCGCGTGCGTCTCCTGGCTCATCAGATCGTGACGCTCGCTGCCATGCCCCATCGGCAGCACGTAATCGGCGTACCAGGCGGTTTCGCTCCACACAGGCGTCAAAGCAGCATGCAGCTCGATCTGCTGCTCGTTCGTCAGGGCCTCGATCCAGGCCGTGCCATCAGGATTGGTCCAGACGGGATTATACACGCGGGTGAAGTAGGCGGCGAGCTTGCCCCGGCCCTCGCGCAGGAAGTAGGGCAGCAGAATGCTCATCTCGTAATTTGCCAGTGGATATTCCGGCGGGAAAAGCAGCTCGTTCCAGACCTGCGAGGGGGCCGGCTTGAGATAGGGCGCGGGCACGAACTTGTTCCAGCTATTGAGCGCCGTGCCGCCCGGCGTACCCACGCTGCCGGTCAGCACCGAGAGGAACCAGAGCGCGCGGGAAACCTGCCAGCCCCCCAGGTTGCCCGCCGTAGCCGCGCGCCAGGTATGCGCCGCGAAGGCGGTCCCGGCCTGACCGATCTGGCGTGCGAGATCCACGATGAGCGCAGGATCAAGGCCGCTCTCGCCGGCTGCGAACTCAGGCGTGTAATCGGCGTAAAGCTCGCTGAGCAGTTCGATAAAGCGCTCAAATGTGCGGGACTCAGAAGGGTACTCGGCGGCCAGAAACTCTCGCCAGTTTACCCAGCGGCGCAGAAAGTCTGCATTGTAGAGCTTCTCCACTAGAAGCACGCGCGCCATCGCCAGCAGCACCGCTGCCTCTGAGCCGGGCCAGGTAGGAAGCCAGTAATCGGCCATGCTGGCGGTATTGGAGAGGCGCGGGTCCATCACAGCCAGCTTCGCGCCCTTCATCTTGCCCTCGATGATGCGCTGGGCCTGCGGATTGAAGTAGTGGCCGGTTTCGAGATGCGAGCTGATGAGCAGGATAAAGCGCGCGTTCGCATGATCGGGCGAGGGTCGATCGTTGCCGCACCAGATTTGATAGCCAAAGCGAGCAGAGGAGGAGCAGACGTTGGTGTGGCTGTTGTGCCCATCGACACCCCACGCGCCCAGCACGCGCTCCATATAGCCATCGTGGCCGGGCCGTCCAACGTGATACATGACCTCGTCGCGCCGATTCTCGACGATGGCCGCGCGAATTTTGGCCGCGAACGTATCCAGCACCTCGTCCCAGCTCACGCGCTCCCATTTGCCCTCGCCACGCTTGCCAGCACGCTTGAGGGGATAGAGAATACGTTCGGGATCGTCAATCTGATTCAGCGTGGCCGGCCCTTTGGCGCAGTTGCGCCCCCGGCTGCCGGGATGGTAGGGATTGCCCTCGAAACGGCGCACGCGTCCGCTCTCCTTGTCGATATAGGCCAGCAGCCCGCAGGCGGCCTCGCAGTTGAAGCAGATCGTAGGAACGATTGCATAGTGCTTCTCTAGCTTGCGCGGCCAGGTCTTCGCGTCGTACTCCACCCAATCATCCCAGCGTTCGGGCGGCGGGCAGGATGCCAGGTCGCGCACCCTCATCGACTCCCCGGCCGCCCCCCCGATCTGCCCTAAAGATGTCTCTCCCATAAAGCTCCCCCTCATAAGTCTGTATCTTAGCTCAACGGGACGACCTGCCCCGCCCTGACAAAACAATCCTCGTATACAAAAAGACCAACCAGAGCCAGGATGCCCGCAAGTGCGAGCAGGATTGGCTGCGCCCCCGGCACAAACAGGGCAACAACCAGCATGGCTATAGGAAGAAGCGAGCCGAGGCAGAAAAAGGTGCTCCAGAAGAGGCTTCTGATCCCTCCCCGGCTCATATAGCGGGTCGCGAGCGCGACATGCTGATTCGTGTGCGGGCCAAAAATCTCGAACAGCACCAGCGCTGCATGTAACGCAAGCGCGAGCAGCAGCACCAGCGTCAAATAACGCGTCGGCTCGCCGGGCAAAGCCAGGGCGAGAATGCCGAGCGCGGCTGAGCCGGCAAGCATCGCCTGAACGCAGAGAATCGGCAGCAGCAAGGGCCCCTGCCAGAAGTCGCGTCCCTCGGCCTGTCCAAAGAGCAGAGCCGTGTAGCAGGCCGCGCCGACTCCAAAGAGCGCACTCGGGACGAGCAGCCAGCGCAGCGCCGTGAACTGGCCGAAGAGCGCGCTGAAGAACCACGCCGCCTCCAGCACACCAAAGATCGCCAGGATATAGCCGCCCCAGACGAGCCAGGAGGTGGGATTGGCCTTTGTCAGCAGGTAGAGCGCGCGCTCAGGTCGCTTGAGGTCGGCCACAAGTAGAAGCAACGTGAGCGCGATAAAGAGGCCGCCGAGAACGGACGCGCCGATGCCGAATAGTCCATTCAGGGCACCATCCGCGCCATACAATGCCAGGCCGAGCGCGGCAACCAGCATGACTCCCGCTCCGATCGACTTCGTCGCGAGATATGTCGAGACGCGCCAGCCCCAGGGCGCCGTGTTTTTGGGCGTATCGTAGACCACGCGCGCCTGCAAGGTCGGCGTGGGGGATGGCGCGTAGGGCTTGAGCGGGTTGAGCGTAGCGGGAGTTCGCAGCGATCTCGCGGGATCAATTGCGCGTTCGTCTGCACGATCCGGCTTGAGCAGCGTACTCCACATCGTCATATGCGGAAGTTCCTCAATGGCAAGCTCAGGATTGATAGCCGCCTCCTCGGCGCCGAGATAGTAGACATTGGGCTTCGTGCCCTGCTCCGGCTTGCGCGTCCGCACCGGTTCGCGGGCCAGAATTTTCGCAATCTCGCTGGCCGGATTCTCCATATCGCCGGCGATAATCGCGTGCTCGGGACAGACTACCGCGCAGGCCGGCTCCAGGCCAAGCTCCGTGCGATGAGCGCAGTAGTTGCACTTGGCAGCGGTATGACTGTAGGGATCGATATAGAGCGCATCGTAGGGACATGCCTGCATGCACGATTTGCAGCCAATGCAGCGACTGGAATCGAAATCGACAATGCCATCCGGGCGTTTATAGAGAGCACGCGTCGGACAGATCTTCACGCAAGGCGCGTCGTCGCAGTGATTACAGCGGTTCACCAGGAAATAGCGGCGCGAGTTGGGAAACTCCCCCTTCTCGATATACTTCACCCACGTCCGGTAAACCCCGATGGGTACGTCGTGCTCGGCCTTACACGCGACCGTGCAGGCATGGCAACCAATGCACTTGCGCTGATCAATCACAAACGCGTACTTCGTCATACGCCGTACTCCCCTCTGAGTGCCTTTCCGCCGATATAAATAACTTCCAGTTATGAATTCGGCAGAATCTATGCCTGCTAGTAGTGTAAAAGGAAAGGGGAGCGTTTGTAAAGTCCTTACCAGGTCGGCAGGGATATTCCGG
>Ga0070740_10004495_pt1 | contig 13671 bp, 14 predicted proteins | sample Coa_R2_FD_67286 | JGI IMG/M metagenome (GOLD analysis project Ga0070740, IMG submission 67286) | Surface soil microbial communities from Centralia Pennsylvania, which are recovering from an underground coalmine fire - Coalmine... | ecosystem: Environmental > Terrestrial > Soil > Unclassified ... | reverse complement strand
ATCTCGGCGTGTACGAAAAGCCTCTGGACAGAAGACCACTACCGCCTCTCAGCAATGAGGGGACGGCAAGCCCACTGGATGAAAGAGGAACCCCCGCGCATTTATGCCGGGGAGTGTCAGACATGAGCGTTTTCCTTTCTTGATACGTCATGACGCATCGGTCCAATGCGTCATTTTTGCGTCACATCACCCGATCCGATGCGTCATTTCCAGATGCGTCATACGGCAATTTCGCTGCGTCATGACGCACGTCAATATACTCATTTTTGATGCGTCTCGCCGTCGGTTCTGAGCAGCCAACCAGCGCTGCTAGTCGATAGCTCGACAGGCTCTGATCCTCATCCAGCAGCCGGTGGATTGCCGCTTTCTTCTCAGTGGATGACGCAGCCGGCTGACGCATCGTAATGATCTTTGTCGATGCGTCATTTTTGCGTCGTGACGCAGATTTCTGACGCAATTCTGACGCAGGTGTGGATGCGTCAAGTTGCAATTGTGACGCATGCTCCAATGCGTCAAGCTGCGTCTGTTTCCATGCGTCAAAATCAGCTTTCAATTGCGTCAACACCCGATGCGTCACCATATCATAATCAATTGGCAACGCCTGCAAATCCTGGACTTCAGAACGCAATCGGCTGACCTGAAGATCGAGCAGATTGTATTTCTTCGCCTCTCGATCGAGTCTTTCATCCAGACGTTGATCGAAACTGGCTGAGAGATTTGCAAGCGTCATTTGTAATTCCTGCTGGAACCAGGCCGCGAGGCCAACCAGAGGCCAGGAATCGAAAGCCAGAGCAGGGGGAGCGGCATGATCTGGCTGACGTTTAATCCACTCCTGACACTGACGCACGGTGATGTAGACAAAACCAACGGAAATTCTGAGAATAACCAGCACCAGCAGTATCCAGCCGGTCGCATCTTTCGGCGCGCCGCTGATCCCGTCGGTCGTATCGCCGCCCGTGAAGACGCTATAGATAATATTGCCAATGAAGAGCACGCTGATTGCGCCAGCTACGAATTTGCTCCAGCCAAGCTGGCCGCGCTCTTTCTGCACATGCTGAATCACCACGTGCAGCCAGGCTTCTGGCATCGCGGCATCAACCGCCCAACCCATGACTGTAAGGAACACCAGATTCACATTGCCGCTCAGCCAGGTCTTGCTCTCTGGATCGTTCACGGTAAACGTGATCCACAGGCCGCCAAGAAACAGGATAAATTCACAAGAGACCGCGAAGAAACGCAGCGTCTTTGACTTGGCGAGAATCACCCACCACATTTCCTGTCTGGTCTGTTTCACTTTTTGTTGCTTCACTATGCGACCTCCATACGATAGCATGCTGCGCCGAATCGCTCCCAACGCCAGCTTTGCACTGGCCGAATTGACCGGCTGATCATCAGGCGATGATAGGCTCGCAGAATCAGCCAGAACGCCGCACAGCACGCCAGAAATGCGCCGAATCCAAACGCAAAGCCAATAATGAGCAGGTCTACTAGATAGAGGCCACAGCAGGCTGCCAGAACGCGAAAAATCAGAGTATCCATGCTAGACCTCCCGCTCTTCTGGTGTATCTAACAATGCCTTCAGATGCTGATTGAGCCGACCTCCCGGTGGCAAATGAAACGCTTTCAAAATGGCATCAATCGATTGGCCTGCTGCGCGCATCTTCCCGGCGTCATACACAAATTTTTTGAGCACGTCAGTCATCTCCCTCTCCTCGATCTTTCCCGATCTTCCCGGCGCTTCCCCGTTGCCTTCCCGATATCTTCCCGGCGCTTCCTCTTGCTGAGGTTGGGAAGAAGATTGGGAAGATACAATACGCGGCTGAAAGAGCGGCTGCTGGCGAATAAGCGTGCCCTGAATCGCCACGCCATAGACGACCGTTCGGCCAACTGGCCATTCGTCCATCTGCCGCGCAATATCCATTCGCCGATTACAGATCAGTTCGCGCTCGCTCATCATCACCGTTTTATGCCCGAGGACGAGCAGCGCCCGCTTGCGCAGGAAAGCCAGTCCTGCCGCATCCTGACTGATAGCGATCACATTCATGTTAAAGCCGCGCAGTTCTTGCCCGGCCAGCCGAATCACCTTTTTCGTCTTCTCAATAATCTCTCTTTCCAGCTCGTCCTCAGGCTTATCGCTGACCTGAGAGCCGATCTCATCATAGAGCAGCGTGAGCGGCCAGCAGGCACCGCCATTTTTGCGTCGCTCGGCTTGCGCGAGAAAGAAATTCAGGATGCGCAGAATATCTTCCTGCTTGTACGCGAGCGGCTCAATAAACTGATCTTTATACGGTTGCACAAGATTGGAAAGACTATCCGCTTTGAAGAAATGCGGATCAATCCCCAGAAATTTGTGCCCGCGCACATAATCTTCCTCGACACGCAACGCTGTCGTATTCGATTTGCCCGCGCCACTGGAGCCCGGAATCCAGATCAATCCTTTGATTTCTTTCTCCCTGGTATCCACGATTCCGCCTTCACCCACGCCCACCAGGACATGATCTTTCGGAATATACGCCTGGATATCCTCATAGCGCACACTTGCTGGAATCTCTTGCGGCTGCTGTGGATGATCTTCCTGTAGCTCATCGGCTTCAACGACGCGCGCAGGTCTGCGCGATACAATCACTTCAATTGTGCCATTCGCCTCGCGCTTGATATCGCCATGCAAGCGTTCGCCATGCGCGATCACACGCTTTTGTAATCCGATCGATTCCAGCGCAATCCGCTGCTCATGACGCGCCTGGCTAATCGGCAAATAGAAACGATAGAGGCCAATCATCGTCGCCGCAATGCCTGAGAACAGACAAAATAAGCCGATCCACCACAGAACAGCAGCGAAGAGCCAGACAATGACGCCAATCCCGGCCAGCATCGCAGCCAGACCATAAAGATGCTTTGGATGCATAAGAAAAAGCTCCTCCGTTTCTACAGATGTAGGAGGCTTGTTGCTTTTGTGGGCTTTGAACTCCAGGAAGCAATCAGGCTCCCTATATCACGCAAGTGTCGAAACTTACTTCCATCTATCAGCAATGCTTTACGACACCTCTGAGATGGCTTCTCATCTCGCCTTACGATCATGTGTCGTATCTGTCGTCAGTGTCGTAAGGCAACATCACAGATTATCCAATACCGACTTTGCCATTTTACGCGCCTGCAACGCTTCTACTGCGCGCAGATAGACCTCGGTAATGCTCACGGAAGCATGCCCAAGCAAGCGAGACAATACATAGAGATCCCCGCCCTGCAACAGAAAATTTAGCGCGAAGGTATGTCGGCAATCATGCGGACTACAACGCACGCCTGTAATGCCTGCGCGCCGAGACCAACGTTTAAATATCTGACGGAGCGCATTTGTCGTCAGTGGTTCCCCCCGATGACTGAGGAAGACTATCTGGCTCTCTGCTGGCGGACGATACCGTTTGATGTACTCTCCCAGAAGCTGTCGGGACTTCTTTCCAAGCGGCACCTCTCGCTCACGCCGACCCTTGCCCCTGATCTTGAGATATGCATCCGGCCCGCCGGCCAGATGCACATTCGAGAGCGTCAGACTACAGAGTTCTAATGCGCGAATGCCAGTATCCAGCAATACTGCCAGAATCGCTTTATCGCGTGCGGCCATAATTGGAAAATGCGTATTCTGCCCGGCGGCGACCTGGAGCCGCTGGATCTGCTCTTTGGAAAAAGGCACAATGATTTTGCTGTCTACTTTTGGCATGAGCAGATTCTGCGGAAGCTCGATCGACACATACCGTTGTGGCGACCTGGCACACCAGTACAAGAATGCCCGGATATCACGCATATATCCGCTCAGCGTATAACTAGAAAGCGGATCACCGGTCTTTTCAAGCGCCTGCTGGCGTATCTCCTGAATAAATTGCGCAATGATCGCCGGCGTCAGCGATCGTACATAGAGCCGTTTTTCCTGGCACCAACGCGCAAAACGATTCAAATGCTGCTTGTATCCGCGCTGCGTCGCTTCCGATAGCTCCATGATGACATATTCATATTCGGCAAGCGCCGCCAGCACCGTCTTCGATTTCGCCGGATTGGCCATGCAAAGAACTCCTGCTCATCATCGATATCCTTCTCCGTTGAAAGCAGGAATCTGCTCGTTTTGCAGCATACGCAAAGAGAGCAGCGGACTCATAAGCCGCGAGTCGTTGGTTCAAGTCCAACCGCCGCTACTTCAAATGAACATAGCTGGCAAGCCGCACGCATGCTCATCAGCTATGCTCATTTTGAATGCATCTTCTTGTCACATTGCTCGATCTTGCGTTTCACTGAACCATCCTGCCCTTCAACACCGTAAGTATAGCATAATTCTAAAAAATCCGCTGCTCTGCCAACTGAGCTACGCCGCCGGGTACGTGCTCAGGAAAAATACGTGTCGAAACCGTCACATCTCTGTCGAGATAGCCTGCGACATATCCGATTCCGCTTCTCCGTTCGCTTTCCAGTCATCTGTCGAAAGTGTCGTGGAAAATCAAGAAAAAGAAAAATGACGACACTTCTTTTTTTTGAAAATTTTTCCCAGAGCAGGGGGGTAGTACTAATAGGCTATTTCAAATTTGTCGTGTCTTTCTTATTATATATATTGGGAGAATAGGCATATTATTTTAATTCCTTCAAAAAAATGGTCTTTATAGCGACACTTCGACCGACACGACACTTCCCCCTGCTCTGGAAAAACTCAAGAATATCTCTCGATTTTTCTGTCGTCATTTTTCTTTTTTCAACGACAGCATCGACAGTTCGACACTTGTCTTTTCTCCCTGCTCTGGAAGCTGTTTTATCTCTGTCGAAAGCTCTTTCGACATGTTTGCGACACTTTCGACACTTGCTTTCTATAAGCTATATGTTATACTGGTACGCAGGGATTGACGTTTTTCCTTACCACTGGACCCAAGCCCTTCGCCTTCCCGTCATTCTTGCGAAGCCTGGAACAGCATTCCAGGCTTTGCTTTTTCATAAGAAATCGGTTATATTACTGGTAAGCTCCTCGGGTGTGCGGTTGATGGGTGGGGTAGTGTCCGAGGAGCCAGCGCCCCAGAGAGGAATGGAAGGGTGACACATTGACATATTCACGGGCTCCTGATACTCATCCTTTTACTCCAGAAGAACGAGAGCAGAAACAACAACGTTTTCTCAAGTTGTATCGTGAGTGCGCAAATATCAAAGCATCCTGTAAAGCTGCTGGGATTAGTCGTAAGACATTTTATGTTTGGAAAGAGCAAGACTCTGCGTTTGCAGCTCAACTTTCTGAGGCAGAGAAAGATGCAGATGATACTGCTGAATTTGCTCTCTATGATCGAGCAATTAAAGGCGTAGAGACGTATGTGGTTTCCAATGGGCGGGTGGTTTATCTAGATGGTAAGCCGCTCAAAGAGCGCAAGTATAGTGATGGCTTACTAACATTGCTACTCAAGGCGCGAATGCCTGAGAAATATAAAGATAAGCAGCAGGTAGAACATGCAGGAAGTATTGATGTGACTGGAGCTCGCGAATCGTTGATGAATAAGCTTGCAACTTTTGCACAACCAAAGGATGATGGGCAAACTCAGTCAACGTGAATTTGCCTGGGCGCGATGGTTTGCGCATTTGCCATCAGATGCGCAGCGTGCGTTTATTGCGCAGCTTTCCGATCAGGAAGCGATCTGGCTACGTTTTTGCTGGCCAGCCTGGGCGCGTGATAAACAGCTTGAAGAGTTGGAATGTTCCTGGGACTGGACAATCTGGCTTATTCTGGCCGGTCGTGGTTTTGGGAAGACCCGTACAGGTGCTCAGAAAGTAATTGAATGGGCAGAAGAAGACTCGCATGCTCGTATAGCGTTGGTTGGCAGAACTGCGGCGGATGTCCGTGATGTAATGGTTCAGGGAGAATCAGGGATACTGGCCTGTTCGCCTCCCTGGTTTTTGCCGAAGTACGAACCATCAAAGCGCCGCCTGACATGGCCAAATGGCGCGATCGCGACGACCTATAGCGCCGATGAACCGGATGCGCTTCGTGGCCCGCAGCACACCAAAGCCTGGGGAGACGAGCCGGCGGCCTGGCGATACACGGATACTCATGACCAACTGATGTTTGGCTTGCGTCTCGGTAAAAAGCCGCAGGCAGTCTACACCACAACGCCGCGTGCGACCAAGTTCATCAAGATGCTGGTCAAGCAGAAGTCGACACATACGACATGTGGCACGACTTATGAGAACCTTTCGAATCTGGCTCCAGCGTTCCAGCGGCAAGTTATTGATAAGTATGAGGGAACTCGTCTAGGCCGCCAGGAATTGGAAGGGCTTATTCTGGATGATAATGAACGGGCACTCTGGAAGCGGGATTCAATGATTGAAGCGTTGCGCGTTACCGAATATCCTGATCTTAAGCGTATTGTAGTCGGGGTTGATCCAAGCGTGAACGACGGGACCGAGATCGATAATCAGGAGCTGGCTGAGTGTGGAATCATTGTTGGGGGTCTTGGGGTGAATGATCATGGGTATCTTCTAGATGATCGTTCTATGATGGCCAGCGTTATGACCTGGGCTAAAGAGGCAGTAACAGCATATCATTCGCGTAAAGCTGATCGTATTGTGGCTGAGATTAATAATGGCGGGAAGCTAGTTGAAGCGGTTATTCGGGTGATAGATAAGAATGTTGCTTTCAAGGGGGTACATGCTGCACGTGGAAAACTTACCAGGGCAGAGCCGATTGCAGCACTCGCTGAGCAAGGCCGATTGCATCATGTAGGAGTATTTCCTGAACTTGAGGATCAGATGACGAACTGGGAACCTGGTGAGAAATCGCCGGATCGATTGGATGCATATGTGTGGACGTTTACTGAACTTATGGTTGAAAAAAAAGAAGACGGCGGCATTCTTATCGCCGTGCCCGATGACGGCGACACAACGACAGATGATACGGATATCTTGCGCGCCTGGAGCAGTGCAGATGCAATGGAGTGGTGAATGATGCTGTATCATTTCAAATTTCCGCTGAATTTATGCGCTGGATGCGGTGTATAATCGAGTCAAACTACATATCAGGAAAGGAATGTATATGCCAGAATACCCGGAATTTACGAAAATCCAAGAACTCTCTTTCAGCGCGATTGGCAATGAGGAGATCGGCTTCTCGATTTTCATCGAGTACAAAGATGCCTTTACGCAAGTTGCGATGCCGCTCTCGTTGGATCGCTTTCTCGAAGCGATGGAACACGTCCTGCGACATTTGCCACAGGCCCAACGGTCTTTCGTCCTGCGCAGGCTGGTCGCCACGGAGAAGGATCGAGTGGAGTGGTAAAAGACGTGGAATGATGATTCTTGATCCGCGATTTCATACGCCGGGTTATGCCGAAAGGAGATTAAAAGAAATGACTGAGAGACAAGAGCCATATCATCTCAAACTTCCGTCGAATACGCTGCGCAATGCCGATGGCACGCCGTATAGTGCAGGCCACGATGAGCGGTCGTTGGGTCAGATTGCGTATGAGGCATTTGTGCATGCGCCAGGCTATCAGGCAATGCTGCGTCAGAAAGTAGGTGTATTTGCGCCGGTTGAGCAGCCACATTGGGAGCAGTTATCTTCTGTTGAGCAGCAGGTCTGGCAGGAAGTAGGAGAGGCGGTGAAAGCGCGCTTGTAAGCGGCCTGGTGATGCGTTACAATAGAGAGCGTTCAATAGTTTCTACGTGGAACGTGTGAGGTGGTGTGGTGGCCGGTTTATGGAGCCAGGTAAAGGAGCAGATGATCTATCTGCTCAAAGGTCCCGGGGCAGCCTCGCCTTTTTCTCTTCCAGTGGTTGTGCCGCCGCCGATTCCGCCACTCAAAACCAATCTCGCGTTTGAGAGCCACATACTCACTGAAGCAGCGGGCAAACTCCCACAGCATATTTCGTCCGCCTGGGATGAACGGCGTCGGTGGGGCGAGCAGAATCCGCTCATCTGGCAGGGCCTGACCGCGCAGGATCGCAAACGGATTCTGCTGGATATTTATCTCAATAATCCCTGGGTTTCCGCGTGTATTGATGTGATTGCCAAGCGTATTTTCAGCGGCGGTTATGTCGTGGAGAAGATCGATGAAGAAGCGAAAGACAATCAGCAGCATTTTGATGTGTTGAACGAATTCCTTCTGCGCATCAATCCAGATTGGGATTTCAACCAGCTTGGCCGCAGTCTTGTGCAGGACAAACTGATCTTCGGGGAATGCTACAGTGAACTCACCTGGAAGAATGGCCAGCCCTGGCAGCTTTTCAAGATCGATGCAATCCCGATGGGCTATATCGCTGATCGCTATGGCCAGATCGAGCAATTTTACCAGGAATTGGAATGGAGCCGGCAGCGCAATTATCTCGATCCTCAGAATATTATTCGGTGGTGGTTCCCTCATCCGCGCTCATCCATCGATCCATTTGCACCTGCTGAAAAGGTATCAGATGCCGTCGTTATCGACAAAAAGATGATGACCTGGATGACCAGTTTCTTCCAAAAAGGCGCGAAGTTCAGTTACTATTTCAAAGGCGTGGCCGATCGCGATGAGGCTGATCGATTCCTGGTCTGGTTCCGCCAGAATTTCACCGGCGAGAAAAACGCGCATGTGCCGCCAGTTACCTGGGGCAATGCAGAGATTGCTCCTCTGGGCAATGCTGGCGCATTGGAGATGGATTTTCAAAAGGGCCTCGATCGCATGCGCACGATCGTCTTTGCGGCCTTTGGCGTCCCGCCTGCCGCCGTTTCGATCATCGAGAGCGGGAATATCGGCGGCGGCACTGGTGAAGATCAGGATAAGAGCCTGATCTTTAATGCCTGCGATCCGGTCAAGCAGGCGTTTCTGGAAAAATTGAATGATCGGATCGTCAAGCGCGGCTTTGGCATTACCGACTATCGCATTGGCCTCAAATACGCCGATTATCGCTCAGATGAGAGTGTCGCAAAGGTTGAAGACCTGCGCATTAAAAATGGCAGTCGCACCGTTGATGAAATTCGTCTGGAGAGCGGCAAAAAGCCATACAAGCACGGCGGCGGCGTGCCGTTCATCTGGTCCTCGAAAGAAGTGGTGCCGCTGTCTCGCCTGGAGGACCTGGAGGATGAGCAGCGGCAAACGGCGCAGATTGCGCTCGCGACCGCGCAGGCCAACGCCGATCTGGCGCAGACGAAAGCCAAACAGGCCAAAGAGCCAGCTGCGCCCGTTCCCCCTGCTTTGCAACAATCCGGTCAGCTCAATAATGCGTTGTTGCAAAAAAGACAACAGTCTGTTCCACAAAAAGAAACGGATGAGCCTGAGAAGAAACAGCGGGAGCAAGAGAGCCAGGAAGCGGTGAAGCCCATTTATTTTACGGGCAAGACCGAGCTTCCACAATGGACTGATCCTGATATGGCAGAGCGACTTGCTCAATTCAAAGAGCAGGGAGTGTATGCGCTCACCTGGAAAGTGGATGGCAATCCCTGCGCAACGTGCCTCATGAATGATGGCGTTACGGTGAAGCTCGGTATGCCATTCCCAAGTGGGCATGCTTTACCACAGGTCCATCCCAATTGTGCGTGTGAAGTGCTGGCCATTCATGGGATTGACCAGACGCAAGAAGACAAAGACGCGACACAGAAGTTGCCAGTTGTTCGTAAGAAGCAGCAAAAGGTAGAACTGACTGAGAATGATTTGTGGGATGGGAGGATGTGATGACAGAGGCATTGCACTTGCTAGAAAGCCTGACGGTGAAAGAGCGCAAAGAAATTCCTCTGGAAGACTTTGCGTGGCCTGAGGAGCGCAAATATCCGATCGATAGCCAGGCGCATCTGGATGCAGCCGCCAAACTCATTGGCCGCGCGCCGGAAAACAAGCAGGCGGAAATCAAAGCGCGGGCAATCCGAATCGCGAAACGCAAGGGGTTTACGTTGCCTCAGATCTGGCAGGATGAAGAAAAAGACAAAAAAGGAACTGTCGAATCCGAACGGCCACAAAAAAAGATTGGCACGCTTAGCATCTGCTGGCTCGAATACAATGCGCGCAGTCTGAATGGTCGCATTTATCCGAAAGCGACGTGTGACCGCATTTATCAATCCGGCCTGCGTAAGCTTGCCGATCCCAATGGCCTGCCAGTTACTTGTTTTGTCTCGCATGAGACGGCCAATAATAACGTAAATACCGAACTGGTCGGACGCGTGGTAAAGCTCTGGCAGGAAGGCGCGCGATTCTATGCGCTCATCGATCTGGCGGACACGCGTGCAGGCCGCGATATGCTCGCGCTCGCGGAAGGCGGCTATCTCAAATCAGGTTCCATGCGGGTGCTGGGCGTAGAACTCATGCACGATCGCCATTATGATTTGCCGCTGGTCGTTTGCCAGGAAGGCATCGAGCCGGATCTGCTGGGGATTGATCTGACGACCAGGCCGGGACTGGCGGATAGCGCGCGTATTACACAGGTGCTCTATGAGAGCACTGGTCAGCAATGCTATTGTGAAGCATTGCCATTCGACAAGGTAACGATTGAATCAAAGGAGGACCATCCCCCTGCTATGCCTATCCCGATTTTTCTTCAGGTTGCGCTTGGCTTGCTCACCGAAGCGCGCTCTTCGCGTGAAGGCCATATGCATGTGCATGATCATCTGGCAGGTGTGCTGGATGAAGTTTTTGGTTCCAAACATGGAAGCGAATCAGCGCGCTATACGGCGTTGATTGAAGGCCAGTTGGATGAGGCGGGCCGCGCAATTGCCATGAAACATGCACAGCGTCTGGCAGCCGCGCATGACGAATCGGCTCGCCAGCTCGGCATGAAATGCGAGGGCTGCTACGCGGACATGCTGCCGGGCAGCGGAATAACCGGCGATACAGATCATGATGGGGATGATCCGGCGCATGGAGATGATCCCGATCGTGATGGCGAAAGCCAGAAGGAGAAGAAAGCAGTGACTGAAACAGAAATGATTGCGGCGCTCAAGGCGAAAGGCTTTGTCGTGGAAGCGCCGAAAACGCCTGAGCAGCAGCGCATTGAAGAGCAAGAAGCGAAGCTTGCTTCGCTGGAAGCCAGGCTGACGCAACTTCTTGAGACTGTGCCTACGCCGCGTCAGGCGTTCGCGGTTCCCAGTCAGCTTGAAGAGCAGAGCACGTTCAAGCCTGAGCCGCTCTATGAAGATGGCGATTATCTGAAAGCCGAGCTTGCGCCGAAAAACTGGCGCGCGCTTGCGGATCGGCGTGTTCCCTGGCCCGCTGACATGGACCCGAAGACGGCGCTGCATGAACTGACGCCATTTCTGACGGCGCGGCTGCTCGCGCAGGAAGCCAGCAGCGCCGGGCGAGATATCAGCTTTTTTGTGAAGCCCGACGAAATCATCTGAATGATCTTTGGAGTGATGGAATGAAATAAGCCATTGGCTACGGGCCTGTGGTAGATGTGTGGAGGATAAAGCCGAATGGCTACACTTCGTCAAATTCAAGAGACGCTTTCGCAGACAAGCGGCGCGCAGTTTCTCTACCAGCCGGTGATCGATCGCTCGCTGTTCGAAGCGACGCGCAAATTCACGGCAACGCGCACACTGTTTCCGCGCAAGACCTGGAATACCCCGACGTACATTTTCAACAAGCGCACGAATTACCCGGTAACGCGTGCAGTCGTGGAAGCGCCGCCAACCTCTGGCACTGGCAGCGTGACGCCAACCAGCAGCACATACAGTCAGCTTTCATGGCCAATCAAGCACTGGCAGGTCAATCTCGATCTGGCAAAATTTTCGATTCAGACCGCGCGCGTGAATGGCGATCTGGTGCAACTGGAACTTGAGGCCGCAACTGAATCGGCCATGTGGTTTGAGGAAGCGGTCAATTATTATGGATCAGCCGGCGCAACGCTCAATACGTTCCGGCCCGAGTGGGATGGCGTTGATACATTGATGGCCGCCAATGCAACGAACAAGATTGCGGTGAATGGCTCTCCTTCTATTGCCATGCTCGATGCCATGATCGATGCCGTGAAAAAAGCCCTCGGTGCGGTTCCCCGTCCCAACCAGTATGCATTTATCATGTCCAGCGAAATGCTTTCGACAATTGGCCGCCTGTTTGTGCAGGAAAAACGCTACCTCGATAAAGCAGTCATCTATCCGCGTGACGATCGCGGCCAGCTCAACGGCCAGATTACTGATAATCGCGCCTATATTGATGGCGGCCTGGAATTGGTCTCCTATCGCGGCGTGCCATTTGTCGAGTCGAGCTTCATCACCAGCCTCGGTCAAATGGGAACGATAACGGCGACCGATGGCGGCGTGGTAAGTGGCGGCTCGCTTACCAACAGCCAGTATGGCTATGTGGTGGAAGCCGTATCGGATTATGGCGTGACAGTGGCCAGCGCAGAAGCGACGGTGACGCCGACGGCGGGCCATCAGGTCACACTTTCCTGGTCAACGCCGACGATTACCGATGCCAATGGCAATACGCGGCAGATTTTGCTCTATCGCATTTTCCGCACGGCTGCCGGCGGCGCAAGCGGCTCCGAGACGCTGTATGCCATTGTGAGCGCAGTAGATAATAATGATGCCGCCGTAACAACCTGGAATGATACCGGCCTGCCGGTGAACCCGAATGCGCAGGCTCCAAGCGGGCAGGCGCTCTACAGCATGACAGTCGCGCAATCGGGCAATAACGCGGCCCCGGACGGCGTAACGTTGCCGCGTGTCAATACAGGCGGCCATACCGCGCAGGACATCTGGCTGCTGCCACGCGATCCTGATATCCTGCTGGTTCCCGTTGTGAATGAGTTGCAGACGGTTCAGCTTGCGCTCGTCAATGCGCGCACACAGCAGCTTGCGCTCATCGGCGACCAGACGCTGGTCGTGCGCGGCCCGGCCTTTATGAGCAAGGCAATGGGCGTCTACGTCAATTAATGAGCGAGAAGGAGAAAAAGCATGTCGCTTCCCTATACCCAACCACTGGATGGCAACGGGCGTCCGTTGCAACTTCCCTATCCGCCGGGGGCGGTGCCAATTACCGCCGATTCGGGCAATCAGGCGAATGCAACAGCAACGGCCACGCTGGCGGCCAGTCCCGGCGTGACCACATATATTACCGGCTTTGAAATTACTGCAAGCGGCGCAACCGCCGCCTCGGTCGTCACAGCGACCGTGACCGGGCTGGTCACTGGCACCTTGCACTATACGTTTGCCGCTCCTGCCGGCGCAACTGCCGCCGCGCAGCCGCTTCTGGTGCAATTTCCTGAGCCTATTCCGGCGAATGCACAGAATCAGGCGATTGCGGTATCGCTGCCGGCGCTTGGGGCGGGCAATACCAATGCGACAGTGGTTGCGCACGGCTTCCAGCTCTAGCAGGCTCTGGAGGAAGAATGGAAATTCTGGTTCTGTGTCAGAATCTGAGCGGTTCTGTCGCATTCTCAGCCGGTCTGATTGAAGGCGTGCCGGTTCCTGCGCGCATCTATCCGATTGCCGATGGCAAGCTTACACTTTCAGGCTATGCTGATTCGATTTTGCAGCATGACCTGGAGGAGCTTTTGCAGATGCCGAATGGTCTGTATCGGCTGCCGACGCCGGCGGAGCAGGAGCAGTTCGCGCGCGCGCGGGAGGCGGCACGCCAGCTACAGGAAAGCGTTGAGCAGACTTCTGAAGATCAGAAGAGCGACGCTGCTGTCCCCCCTGCCGGGGAGCATGTGCTGGCTGGCAAAAAGAAAGCATCGGGAGGCTAACGGTGCC
>Ga0070740_10004492_pt1 | contig 13683 bp, 11 predicted proteins | sample Coa_R2_FD_67286 | JGI IMG/M metagenome (GOLD analysis project Ga0070740, IMG submission 67286) | Surface soil microbial communities from Centralia Pennsylvania, which are recovering from an underground coalmine fire - Coalmine... | ecosystem: Environmental > Terrestrial > Soil > Unclassified ... | reverse complement strand
TAATGAAGCTGCTCCACTTTAAAAGCTGAAATCAACCATCAAACTTCCGTAATGTCGCATCGGAATAAAGTTATTCAAAGTGATACCGATGATGGGATAGGATACATGCGTTCGAAACTGAAACGCTGGGGCCATCGTAAACACAAATATGCGAGGAAGAAAACTGATGAACGGTTTTGAAATCGACCAATTTTTTAGGATGCTTCAATTAGAAACAGAGGAGCAGCGTTCTGCGATGCGATTTGAACCAATCATAAATGAGGACAGCCTCTCGATTCAGGTCATCACCACAGACAGTACTTCTTGTCAGACGGCCCTCCCCGAAAGTCAAAAAATTGCCTAGTCTGACGGCCATATTAAGCGAGACTATGGCCGTAGGAAGCGGTCATGATGTCGTCCGGCGAAAGTATATAAAGGCACTAAGCGACCTCACCGGCAGAAACGTTATCGTCTACTACTCCGCGTGGCTGCAAAAAGGGTCTGTAAGGGAACTGCAAGCTCTCTTTGCCGTCAATGACAACGACAAAAATGGCTTTATGGCTACGATCCATCAACTTGATCGTAATCGTGGACTCGACCTCATTCTCCACACTCCTGGCGGCGATTCTGCCGCAACTGAATCAATCGTGGATTATCTGCGGCAAATGTTCGGAACGAATATCCGAGCGTTCGTTCCGCAGTTGGCAATGTCTGCCGGTACGATGATTGCTCTTTCCTGTAAAGAGATTGTTATGGGCAAGCATTCGAACCTCGGCCCCATCGATCCGCAAATCAATGGTTTTCCAGCACATGGAATCATTGAAGAGTTCAAGCGAGCGCAAGCAGAAATAGCAGCAGCGGAGACTCCGCAGGAGCTACAGGCTCGAATGGCGGTATGGCAGCCTATCATTGCGAAGTACTCGCCTGCTTTGATCGGTGAATGCGGAAACGCAATCGACTGGTCTTCAAATATAGTAACGGAATGGTTGAAAACAGGAATGTTTGAGGGTATGTCCGACGCTGCTGACAAGGCGAAGCGAATCGTATCCGAACTAAGCAGCCACGAACAGACCAAGACTCATGCGCGTCATATCCATGTAGACCGTTTGCAAGACCTCGGAGTAAACGTCACTCCATTGGAACAGGATCAGAAATTGCAAGATGCGGTTCTTACTGTGCATCACGCCTGCGTTAACACGTTGCAACAAACCGCAGCAGTCAAAATCATTGAGAATCAAAACGCAGTCTCGTTCATAGTTCAGGCACTCATCCAATCACCATTCCCCATTCCGCTTCAACAGTTCCCTCCACGAGCATCAGACGCTGGGCTAAGTACACCGCCGCTTCCCAATACTCCTACAAATCCAAATTAGATAATTTGGAAGCATTGCTGTTTTTCGCAAGGCCGGAGTCCCCGAGGCCAAACCCGCAAATCCTTACTGCTTGATAACGGTTCCATCTCTTTTACGGATCTCGCCCCACCCGCCATTCAGGTGGTTTGCGCTGTCGGTAAATGGGAACTTCGCCGCCAGTTTCTCGTCAATCTCGATTCCCCATCCCGGCCTCTCGTTCACCCAGAAATAGCCATCCTTCATCTCTGGACAACCTTTGAAGATTTCCTTCGTCTCGGCGTTGAAGGGGGTGTATTCCTGGATGCCGAAGTTATAGCTGACGATATCGAGGGTTATATTCGCCATGTGGCCCACCGGCGAAACATCTCCTGGCCCATGCCATGCCGTCTTCACGCCATATTGCTCGGCCAGGATCGCAATCTTTCGCGCTGGTGAAAATCCGCCCACCTGCGACACATGCACGCGGATGTAGTCGATCAGCCTCTGCTCGATCAGCGGTTGCCACTCATGAGGGTTGTTGAAGAGCTCACCCATTGCAATGGGAGTAGCGCATTGCGCGCGTATCTGGTGGAAGTAGTCGTTGTCTTCCGGCGAAAGCGGGTCTTCAAGAAAAAACATCCTGAACTTTTCCGCTTCTTTGCAGAACTGCACCGCCTCGTTCGGAGTCAGGCGTTCATGCATGTCGTGCAGCAGCCCCACCTCTTCTCCGAGTTCTGTCCTGCAGACCTCCAACAACTTCAGCCCACGACGCATCTGATATGCCGGCTCAAATAAAGGCTTGTCATGAAGCGCCTTTAACCGCCCGGAATTGCTGTGTGCCGAACCGTAGCCCGCCATCCCCGGCAGGCCGACCTGTACACGGACATTACGAAAGCCTTCCGCCATTAGCTTTTTCGCTGCGGCTACTACATCTGAAAACTCAGGCCCATCTGCGTGGGCGTAACAATCTACCGCCTCTCGGCATTTGCCTCCAGCCAGCTGATACACCGGCATCCCTGCTTGCCGCCCCTTGATGTCCCACAGAGCCTGGTCGATCCCGCTCAATGCATTGTTAAGTACCGGCCCATTTTTCCAGTACGAACTGTCATAACAGCTCTGCCAAATGTCTTCGATACGATCCGTTGTTTTGCCCAGTAGAAACGGCTTCAGATACCGTTCCACCGCCGGCTTCACCAGGTCGGCCCGCTGAGTAAAGGTCGCACAGCCATACCCGTACAGGCCGTCCTGATCGGTCGTGATCTTCACCACCGTAAGCCGGACGCCAGCGGGTTCGCACTCAATAACACTGATGTCCTTGATACGAGGCGTGGCCATGCCCCGCGTGGCTTGTACGAAGCGCTCCTGTGCTCGAACAGCAGGCGCCGCAAAGCCGAGCAGACCAAGACCTCCGATGGACTTCAATAGATCCCGTCGATATACCGACACAGAACCTCTCCTAGATATATTTGTGAATGCTTGAAAGGATACCCGAAAACGACAGGCATGCGATCTTTACGGAGACCCGGACAAGCTGAAGCTTTGCTTTATTCAGGTCGACTCACCTGAGATGGGCTTGCCCAAAGTATGATTCAGAAGGTTCATGAATCATGCCAGTCCGCAAAACTTAAGGAGATTTCTTTTTCATGACCATCCAGACATATTCTTCGCTATATACAACTGCCTCGCGCCGCACTAGGGCCCAACTGGATTTCAAGGCGAATCGAACTGAAAAATTCTGCAAAACAATACTGTTCAGCTTTGTGTTTCGGGCTCTGCTGCTTCTCTTCATGTCTTTGCTGATGCCACAGATGAAAAGTCAGGTCACCAATACGTTGGCGCCGCGTCCGTGGGATCAGAATCCCGATGGCATGCGCATTTACATTTGGGCCGGGCTGAAATCGCATCTCCCTGGGCAGCATGACTACCCTCAGTTTCTTGCGGATTGGAGCAAGATTCTGACTGAACATGGCGCTGTGGTCGACGGAGCCTTGCATGCGCCGCGCGCTACCGATCTGGAGCATACCGATGTCGTGATCATTTACAAAGGCGATGCCGGCTACCTGAGCAATGATGAGAAAACTGCTCTAGCAGCGTATATCAAACGAGGAGGAGGACTAGTCAGCATCCACGATTCGTTGTGCGGGCCGGACCCTGCTTATTTCGCCACGCTGGTTGGCGGTGGAAAAAAGCATGGCGAAGTTAACTACACGTTGGGCGCGCCTATTCCTTATACCGTAGTCGACACCGCAAATCCCATCATGAAAGGCATGTCCAATATCACGATCTTTGATGAGGCCTTTTACAACATGACCTGGACGCAAAATCCCTCCATTCATGTGCTGGCTACTGCCGTCATTCCCGGTACACCGAGCGCGGGTGCGCACAAAGGCGAGGTTGTGCCGCAGATCTGGACCTATGAGCACACTTTATCAGGCGGTCAGCCAGCAAGAGCCTTCGTTTGGATGCAGGGGCACGAATACGCAAACTTCAGCAATTATCAAATTCAGCAAATGCTTTTGCGCGGTATCGCATGGGCCGCGAAAAAGCCTGTCGACACGCTGGTTGATTACGTGCCACAGCATCCGTCGCGCACACAGTCGCCTGCTACGAACCAGTAGTAGCTTTACTTCGCAGGGCGCAAATGCTATTTGGCTGTCCATCCGCCGTCGATGAGGATATCGGTTCCAGTGATGTAACCTGCCGCATCTGAGCATAGATAACAGGCCAACGCACCAACCTCTTCGATCTTGCCCCATCTTCCAATCGGCAGACTCGCCAGAAACTGCGCATTGGCTTCCGGATTATTCATTACCGCCGCGTTCATGTCCGTTCCGAAAGGCCCCGGACTGATGCCGTTCACAGTGATTCCATCGCCGGCCAATTCCAGCGCTAACGACCGTGTCAGGCCGAGAAGAGCGGCCTTTGCCGAGGAATATGCAGTGCGGCCCGGCAGCGACACATGACTCATGATCGAAGTCATATTCAAGATGCGGCCATAGCCAGAACCTTTCATACCGGGCACGAACGCGCGGCACATCAGAAATGTCGAGATCAGACTCGAATCGAGAACGCTCCGGAATTCTTCCAATGAAAAATCTACGAGATTCTTCCTGATATTCGTTCCCGCGTTGTTGATCAGAATCTGGGGATGACCGAATCGCTGGCGCACAGATTCCGCGATATTAACTACATCTTTTTCCTGTGTGACATCAGCGGTGAAGATGTCTGCGGTCCCACCCCGCTCTGTAATGTTATTGCGCACCTGTTCCAGGCGCTTGGTGTCACGCGCCACCAGGGCAATATTTGCACCCGCTTCAGAAAGCGCTTTCGCCATCGCCTCGCCCAGGCCACGGCTGCCACCTGTGATTACAGCCGTGCGGCCCTTCAGATCAATCGTCATTGCTTGCATCTCCTTTTCTAAAGCCAGTTTTATATCCGTGCCTCAGCATGCATTAGGGAAGGCTCCAGGCATAAAGGCTGTCACCTGCTCCGAACAAAATATATTGTTTGCCGTCCAGCATGTAAGTGATGATGCCACCTGATTCATTTTCTGCAATTTCGTGATGCCAAAGCACGGTGCCCCGGGCGGCGCTATAGATGATTACATTTTTCTGGTCGTCCCCGGTGATAAGCAGATTGCTCGCGGTTGTCAGGATGCTCGGTCCCAGCGTGGTTGGCGCGTTGTTCAGGTTCGGATAGACATGCTTCCAGACTGCGTTGCCGGTGAGCGGATTGATTGCCTGCAGCACGCGTCGCGAATAGCCGATTCCTGTTCCCGTCCCTCCATAGCCGGAGGGCTGTTCACTGTCATCGGTCAGGTAATAGATGGCCTTGCCTTCTACGGAATTCACATAGACCATGCCGGTTTCCGGATTATAGGCAGGAGCCTGCCAGTTCGTCGCATTCACGATGTTGATGGAACCCCCGACCGAAGGGTCTTTGCCAGGGATTGGAATCGGTTCTCCCTGTGGCGAGAGGCCGGAGTAATAATCCAGCGGCACGTATGGTTTCACCACCAGATGCTTGCCGGTAATCCGGTCCAGCGTCACAAAGAAGCCGTTTCGAGCTGCCTGCGCCAGCAGCTTTCTAGGTTTTCCGCCTACCAGTTGATCGAACAAAATCGGAACGGTTGTATTGTCGAAATCATGTGTGTCGTGAGGAGAGACCTGAAAGTACCATCTCAATTTTCCTGTATCGAGATCGAGCGCGACAATCGACTCCGTCCAGAGATTGGCTCCGGGGCGTCCCTGACCGGCAAAAACCGGATTCGTATTTCCGGTTGGCCAGTAAAGAAGATTCAGCTCGGGATCGTATGTACCCGGCATCCAGGTCATACCGCCGCCATGGTCTGAGGCCGCTTCGCTCGGCCAAGTCTTCAACGCAGGATCACCCTTACGCGGCGTGGACCACCAGGTCCATTGCAAATCACCTGTCTCAGGGTCAAATGAATCGAGAAAGCCGGGCATATCCATCGCATCCCCGCCCACGCCTACAATGACGTGATTCTTCACAATGAGAGGGGCAGAAGTCGAAAAATACTGCTTACGTGCGTCTGCATAGTTCTTCCTCCAGAGCTCCTGGCCTGTGTTCGCATTTAGCGCGATAAGCCAGTTATCCGGCGTGAGGAAATAGACCGTAGACTTCCATATTCCTACTCCGCGCTGCCCGACTAAATGGCCGCCGTGATCCACCCAACCGTAATGCCATAGTGGTTTTCCAGTCTGAGCATCGAGTGCCCATACATGATCCGGAATTGTGATGTAAATCACACCATTGACCAGAAGAGGCGTGCATTTAATAACGGGAGTTGGCGCGCCTCGCTGCGCTCCAACTCCTGTTATCTTGAAAACCCATCGCTGCGCGAGTTGCCCAACATTGCCCGGCCCAATCTGCGTAAGCGTGCTGTAGCGTTGGCCGCTGTAGTCGCCATTGAATGTAGTCCAATCCGTGACTGGTGCTTTTCCAATCAGGTTCGGATCTAACCAGACGCGAGAAACTGCAAGCCCCACAGTCGCAATCAGCGCACAAACTGCAACGGCCCATTTCATTTCAGAGTCGCCAGATAAGCGGTGACATTGTGCATATCATCGTTTGTGAGCGACATGATCATCGCCTCATGCGCTGCAAGCGGATCTTTGATCTGTACATCCACTCCACGACCCCTCTCGATAACGTGCGCCTTGCCTGTCTTGTCTGCAAGCGTGATACGAAAATCGCTCATCTGTATCACCCGCCCAGCGACGGTAGTGCCGTCTGGCGTTTTTACTGTTGCTGTGATTGTCAGCGAACTGTCTTCACGACGCGCAGGCCAGATCCAGCCGTGCTGCAACTGTTCGGGAGAGTGGAAACGGCTGCCGATATGCGCGAATGTCTCCGCCGTATGGCACGACATGCAATGCGTCTTTACGTATATCTGTCCCGTTCTTGCATTGCCCACCAGGATGTTCGACACGTGATATGTACCGCGATTCGCAATCTCCTCGACTTGCAAATGTAGAAACTCAGAAATGTCTTTAAGCTGATCGTCCGGCAGAGTCGCAAATGCGGGCATTCCCTTTTCAGGTCGCCCCTTCTTCAAAAATGGAGTAAGCCGCTCCCCGTGGTCGTCGCTGAGCACCTCATCAGACGTAATCAGGCTGGGCCCCGTTGCGCCGCGTGCCTGCTGCCCGTGACAGAAGCCGCAGTTCTGCTGGAATAGCGGAGCGCCGCGCGCAGCAGCCGCTTTATCCGGCTCCGGGCCCAGCCCCAGAAATCTTCGAGTAGCTTCTGCTCGTTGTTCGGGCGTCATGTTCTGATATCGCATTTGTTGCTGTGCGCTATTTTGATTGCTGCTTGGCTCCTCCTGAGCGATTCCAGTTGCCGTGAGAGCTACTACGCCGACAAAGAACATGAGATGAAGGCGCATAAGTGTTTCGCAATCTCCAGTGCGGATACGAGTGAGCAATGTTCTGCCGTCAATAAGAAGTAGCTGAAGATCTACGCGACCTGCAACACCATCTTAAGAGTTCCACCTGGAGATTCTGTGATCGTGTTGAAGGCACGTTGTCCTTCTTCGAGCGGCAACACTTTGGTCCACGACGTCAGATCAATTTCGCCTGCTTTTAACAGGGTTAGAGATCGTTCGAAATCCAGAGGTGTATATGCGAAGGACATAATGACACGATGCTCTTTGCGGATGCTCGTGACAAAATCAATCTGGCTTCTCTCCTCCGCCATTCCCAAAAGCACCACCTGTCCACCGGGACGGCAAAGGTCGAATGCCGCCTGCCGAGCGGGTGAGGAGCCGCTGGCATCGAGTACAAGATCGAAGCCAGTTTCGGCAAAGCGCCGCGCTTCATCGCGCCCTTCAGCGGTTGATACATTCACAGCTAAGGTTGCGCCCATATCACGCATTGCAGCCAATCTCGCTTCATTGACGTCCTGGACCATCACTTCGCGCACACCGATTCGCTTTGCCGTGAGCAACGCCAGAGCGCCCATGGTTCCCGCGCCTACAATTCCCAACCTGAAAAACGGCTGTGGAGATGCGAGCCGGAATAGATGAACAATATTCGCCAGAGGCTCGACCAGCACAGCGCGAACGGTGGGCATCTCTTCAGAGATCTCATAAAGCTGGTCCGTGGGAACGGATACAAACTCAGCAAAGCATCCCGGTATCTGGTCCATTCCGAGGAGCTTCCAGGACGAACAAAGATTCAGCGCCCCGCTCAAGCAGGCATTGCATCTGCGGCAGCTCACAAGTGGATTCGCCACGACCCTGCGGCCATTGCTCAGCCGTCCAACAAACTCATGCCCCAGCACCAAAGGAGGAACGCGGCGGCGGCTATGTCCCAGGAAACCTGACATATCGGAGCCGCAAATCCCGGCAGCCTCTACTGCAACCAACGCCTCACCCGTGTGAGGTTTCGGAAGATCACGCTCCTGCATCTCCACTACTTTTGTCGCGGTGTATACAAGCGCGCGCATCCGATCATCTCCCATACGTTGATCTTGCAGCTACGCAATCATCTTACTTTGCGGCGGACTTGGCAGGCTTGCTCGCAGGGGGAAAGCTTCTTGCCAGATAAGCAGAGATCTCATCGAACTCTTCGTCTGTTGCGACGGCTCCGCGGCTGGCCATCATCTGAACCAGATCGTTCCACTCCCTGGCATTCATGCGCCGCGATGCCGAGAGATTCACCGAATGGCATCCGGAGCAGACCCTGAACATCAGCTCTCGCCCTGGCCCCGGAGGAAACGGAGATGGTGTAGTGTTTGTTGAAGCAGTTTTATACGGCTCGGCGTAGGTTGTGGTGGGCGGTGTCGCCTCGCCCGGCAAGCGGCCCTCCAGAACAGACGAGACCGGTTTTGATCCATTCAGAGAGTAAGCGATCACAACGTCGCTGAGAAGCGGCGCGCCGATAAGGCCTCCACCTGTAGCGACAACGGCTACGTATTGATTCCCGTGTGCATCGGCATACGTGATGGGTGTCGCCTCAGCCACTGCAGGAAGTTCCGCAGTCCAGATTTCTCTCCCGGTCTTTTCGTCGAAGGCGCGGAAACGGGCATCATCCGTAGCTCCTATGAAGACGAGACCGCTCGCCGTGATGATCGCTCCTCCCAGACCGGGCCGCCCGGTATTCCGCTTACCCTGGGGGAGACTGTCGGTGATTCCGAGGGTCGATCTCCATGCGATCCTCCCAGTGTTCACGTTGACTGCAACCAGTTGTCCCCAGGGAGTGGGCGTGCAGGGGAGGTGGTTGTCGGGATTCCAGAAACGCTGCAGGCCGGCGAGTGGGCCGGAATTGGTGTAGCTTCCATCAGGATTGCGCACAATCCGCATCGGCTGCGCGAGGTTGTTTACGTTGACAACAAACATGCCGAGCCTGGGATCGAAAGCACCGCCGTAATAATTAACGCCGCCCTGCGTCCCCGGGAGAGGGACCGTATATCGGTCGAGCCTTGTCGGCGTGTATTGCACGTCACCCAGAAGCATCTTGTTGTCGTCGACATACTGCTCGCACCATGCCTTGTGCTCAGGTGTGTCCTTGTAGAGATTCGACCGGCTCAGCGTAACCTGAGAGAGCGGCTCGGGAGCAACAGGAAAGGGCTGGGTGGGTGAGGTCTGCTCGCCGGGCACGTTGCTCTTCGGCACTGTTCTTTCTTCGACCCCGTAGATCGGCTTCCCAGTGACGCGATTCAGAATAAACATCAATCCGTTCTTGTTGACCGTAACGACCGCGGGAATGATCTCGCTGCCATGCCTCACGTCCAGTAAAGTTGGAGGTGATTCCGCATCCACGTCCCAGATGTCGTGATGAACAACCTGGAAATACCACAACAGCTTGCCTGTGTCGGCATTGACAGCCACGAGGGACGAGCCAAACAGATTATCGCCGGGGCGATCCACGCCCACGCGATCGTTGTTCGGCGCGCCGAAAGGCATATAGAGGATGCCGCGCTCCACATCCACCGTCATGTAGCCCCATACATTTACGCCCGACCGATTCTTCCAGCTATCACCGCCCCAGGTCTCGTGTCCCGTCTCTCCGGGCAGCGGCACGGAGTGGAAGGTCCAGACGAGCTTGCCCGTCTTCGCATCCCATGCGCGTGTATCGCCTGCCGGGCCAATGCCGCCATTCTTGCCGCCCGGTCCTTCACCAGTGCCCGCGCCGGTGATAATCAGGTTCTTGTAGATCACCGGAGGAGACGGCAGGCTGTAGCTCTTGTCCATGCCGGTCTTCATCACCTCGGGCGTTTTCAGATCGACCATTCCATTGACACCGAAATCACGGTTGAGCGTGCCGGTTGCCGCGCTGATCGAGTACATTCTGCCGCGGCGGGTGCCGAAGATAATCGCAGGCGGAGAGCCGACCTCTCCCGGCCAGTAAGCTGCGCCGCGCAGCGATGCGTTATCTCCGTCCGGGATCTCAAAGGCCCATTTCTCCTGCCCGGTCGCGGCATCGAGAGCAACCACACGGCTGTACGGCGTGACGACATACATCGTCTGCCCAATCACCAGTGGTTGATCTTCAGACTGATGCAGGCTTTCTCCGGCAATATGGCCTGCATCTGTTCTCATCCAGGGTTTCATGTGATAAACCCACGCGATCTTCAGGTCACGAACATTGGCAGGGGTGATCTGGGTCAGGGGCGAATACCGCTCGCCTCCAGGATCATGACCGACCATTGGCCAGTCTACAGATGCGTTCACGGGTGTCGATTCGGAGGTTGAACTGCTTTGGTCTCGTTTGCCTGACACGATGAACGGCATAATCAAAAACAGGCAGACAAAGCTAATCGACCTCATCTTTTTCATCTGGTACGGTTCTCTCTTTTTTGGTTGACGCCAAAATGGTCTTCGTGAATATTTCCTTTCTGATCACTGCTGTTTCTCGCGCGCGCAAGGGACAGGTGATTTATTATGAGCCGCAGCATACAGTTCAAATAACACACTTGTGCATTTGTTGATGACCGGATAATCTTCGCGCGAACAGTCGGCGGCTGTTTTCCCATGTACCAATTGGAAAGGAAAGCTATAAATGAAGCCGAATACCAGAGCAATTCTGAATAAAAAACGCGGTATTGCGCAAGCATTCATCCGGTTAATGTTTTTTATTGTCTGCTTTTGTCCTCAGGCGTTTCTTTACGCGCAGGACTCCACAGACATGGCCTGGTCCGTGCTGCAGTCCGGCCTGGCAGATAAAGGTGAGAACAAGGCCACGGCAGTGCGGGTCCTCGGACTGCTTGAAAAGAATTCCAAGGCACAGGAATTGGCCACCACGGCGTTGTCCGATCAGGATTCTGACATTCGCGCGTCTGCTGCCGACGCGCTGGGGCAAATGCGGGCCAAATCAGCTATCCCAGCTATCAAATCCACGCTGAAAGATGAAAAAGATGCAGGCGTAGTGGTGGCGTGCGCGCGTTCCCTGGTTGAGCTTGGCGATCCTATGGGGTATGCCGTTTACTACGCCGTCCTTACCGGAGAAAAGAAGAGTGGGGAGCCCCTGCTGGAAGAACAAAAGAAGATGCTGAAGGACCCCAAGAAAATGGCGCAGTTCGGTTTCGAGCAGGGTATCGGATTTATTCCTTTCGCAGGCCTCGGCTGGACAGCGCTTAAGACCCTCACGAAAGATGATTCCTCGCCGGTCCGCGCAGCAGCGGCGCGGATTCTGGCCAAAGACCCTGATCCAAAGAGCGAGGATGCACTGGTCGATGCTGCCTCTGATAAGAGCTGGATTGTGCGCGTGGCCGCTCTCGATGCGCTTTCGCATCGCGGCGACCCCAGCGTGGTCCCGAAGATTGCATCCAGCCTGGACGATGACAAGGCTGCCGTTCGTTACACAGGCGCAGCTGCGCTGATTCATCTGCAGGATGCATCAGCGCGAAAGCCTGCTCGCAGGCATAAGTAGAAACCCTGAAAAGTTCAGAGAACGACAGGCTTCTCCCGTTTGTTCAGAGATGACGCCACTTCGCCGTGATAGTGCTCAAGGAAGCCCGGCGAAGTCGGGTCGAACGGGACTGGATTTGGCTCCTGCACGCCGGGCTGTTCGCGCCAGCCGGGAAGCACCTGGCTGCCCGTGATCAGGCGCGCCCCATGCGTGAACGTGAAGTAGGTCCATGCCCATTCAAAGAAAACAATGATGCGGTTGCGGAAACCAATCAGGAAATAAATATGAATGGTCAGCCAGGTGAGCCATGCCATCAGACCGCTCCAGTGCGCCTTGAACGGCCATTCAATTTTGGCTACCGCGGCGAGACGGCCAATGGTGGCCATATCGCCCTTATCGAAATAGTGGAAAGGCTTGCGCGGCTTTTGTTTCAGGTCCGCTTCGACCATGCGGGCAACATGCGCGCCCATTTGAATAGCAGGCTGGGCCACGCCGGGTAATTGCCTGCCGTCCTGCATGACGTGCGCCAGGTCACCGCATACAAAGATCTCGGGATGATCGGCAGGATTGAGCGTTTCGTTCACCAGTACGCAACCACGCCGGTCCGTCTCCACACCCAGCAGTTTTCCCAGCGGAGATGCCTGCACGCCCGCAGCCCAGAGTGTGACGACTGCATCGAGACGGCGATCTCCGACCATGACGTAACCCGGCTGTACATCTGTGACCTGCGCGCCGGTATGCACCTCAACGCCGAGATCATTCAGTTGCTCCACAGCTTTCCGGGAAAGGTCTTCAGGATATGCGGCGAGAATGCGCGGTCCGCCTTCGAGGATCAGAACACGGGCGAGCGCGGGATTGATATGGCGGAAATCATGACGCATATAGAGCTTGGCAATGTCAGAGATTGCGCCCGCCAGCTCGACGCCGGTCGGACCGCCTCCAATAACGACAAAGTTCAGCGGCGGATGCGACCCGGTTTCCAGCATCTGCCGTTCTGCCAGCTCAAAGGCAAGAAGAACGCGGCGGCGGATCTCAGTGGCATCCTCAACCGTCTTCAGGCCGGGAGCATACTGCGCCCATTCGTCGTGACCAAAGTAAGAATGTGTGGATCCGGTAGCGAGAACCAGATAATCATAGTCCAGCTCCACCCCACTCTTCATGCAGACCCGCCGCAGTTTTGTGTTAAAGCCCACCGCCTCGTCCATCAGCACTTCTACATTTCTGTAACGGCGCAAAATGGTGCGTATGGGCGTGGCGATATCGGCAGGAGACAGGACAGCAAGCGCAACCTGATAAAGCAATGGCTGAAAAGTATGGTGGTTGCGGCGATCCACGATCGTGATATCGACCGGCAGTTTCGCCAGGCGAAGAGCTGCGTTCAGGCCGGCAAAGCCTCCGCCCAGAATCAGAACCCTGGGTCTGCGTTCTCCTTGCGCTTCTATCCTGTTTACGGGCAAGCCCATGCTGCCTCCTCGGGAAAAAATACGCCTACAGAAAAGATGCCGCATACAGAGCAAGCGATACATCCTAAAGGTTATTTGCTCTTGAATACGCCTGCTGCTGTCCGTTATGGGTGCTGTTCTATCTCGAAATTCAGCGAAGCTGTGCTGCCCGTTACAGCTGTAATGTAAAGGCGGGTCGCCTCGCCACTTCCTGTCAATGGTATCAGCGTGACCACGCCATCTGGCCCCGACATTATTTGTACCGCCTTGGCAGCGAGCACAGGAGCCGATGGACACCTGCCCTGACTTGGGCAATCCGGCGTCCATTGCTGCAAGGATTCATAAAACGTAACTGCGGCTCCGGCCATTGGATGACCGATGCTGTCCGTCACCTTCAAGACCACTGGAGAAGGCGTATCAGCGGCATTCAATGTCTGTCCCGCGCCGCTCATAGCTACCAGCTGCGCTGTCTCCGGATGCACGCTGTAAATATGAAATGTCGCGCAGGTTGTATTTCCGGGAAGACATGCATACAGAGGAACGTCCGCGCCTGCGCTGAGC
>Ga0070740_10004487_pt1 | contig 13690 bp, 13 predicted proteins | sample Coa_R2_FD_67286 | JGI IMG/M metagenome (GOLD analysis project Ga0070740, IMG submission 67286) | Surface soil microbial communities from Centralia Pennsylvania, which are recovering from an underground coalmine fire - Coalmine... | ecosystem: Environmental > Terrestrial > Soil > Unclassified ... | reverse complement strand
GATCGTAGCGGCAACGATGCGTCGCTTCTCCGCGAACGGCACGATGAAGCCTTGCGCGGGCGGCAGCGGCGGCAGGCCGCTCGCGCGATAGAGCAGGGTTACCGTGGCGATAGAATTGTAGCGGATCCGCTCGAGCAACTGCGCCAGCTGCGGCTGCTCCGCAGCGACGATCTTTGCCGCCGCGTATGCGGGCACGGCGCAAACGACGCCGTCGTACAACAATCGCAGGCCGCCGCCGTCCGAAACCGGTTCGCGAATGCGCTCGATGCCGTTCAATTCGCGCTCGATGGCTTCGACCAAACGCGAAAGGCCGCCGCGTAAGCTCATCAAACGCGGCGGCGCGCCCGCGTTTTCCGCGTTCAACCCGCGCATCACGCTGCCGTACGCGCGCTCCATGTGAACGAACTGCGGAAGAGCGGCATCCATTGACAAGCGCTTCGGATCGGCCGAGTAGATGCCCGCGAGCAAGGGCTGCGCGAGCCGATCCAAGACTTCGCGACCGAATCGGCGGCGTACGAACGATGCAAGCGACTCGTCCTCGCGGCTTTTGCGCGCCGGAATCAGCGGCTCGAGCGCGGCGCGGGCCATGCCCGCCGGCGAAAACAATCCGCTGCGGATGATGGCCGCCGTCGAACGCGGCGAAAAAAAGCGGAATCCTTCGGGCAGCGGCCGCAGCTTGCCGCCGCGCAGAATGCGCGCTCCGCGATATTCGGGCCGAATGGGCACGAGATCGTTCGTCAGGCCCAATCGCTCGAGCAGACGCATCGCAGCCGGTTTCTCGGCAAGCAGTGAGTCCGCTCCCGCCTCGAGCACCAAGCCCTCTTCACGCCAGGTTTGAATGCAGCCGCCCAGACGTTCGCGCGGCTCGTACAGCGTAATCGCGACTGGCGCACCGCGTTCGTTCGAAAGATCGCGCAAGCGCAGCGCGGCGGCCAGGCCGCCGATGCCGCCGCCGATAACCGCTATGCGGCGCATCGCAGCACGAGATCCGCCAACAGCTCGATGAAGAGCGGATGATCGTTCAGCGCCGGTGCGCGCAGAAGACGCACGCCCGCGTCGCGTGCGACGCCGGCCGCGTCGACGTCCAAATCGTACAGCACCTCGACGTGATCGCAGAGAAATCCGATCGGCACTGCGATCGCTTCGCGAATGCCTCGCTGCGGCAGGTGCGCCACGGTGTCGCGAACGTCGGGTTCCAGCCACGGGTCGCTGGGCGAGCCGCTGCGGCTTTGATAAGCGATCTCCCATGAAGATACGCCGGCGGCGGCAGCGATCGCGGAAGCGCACCGTTCGAACTGCGCCGCGTACGGACTCGTATCGGCCATCGTTTTCGGAATGCTGTGCGCGGTAAAGATGGCGTGCGCAGCTATTCCCGGAGTCAGATCCGGAAGCGTTTCGCGCAGACGTTCGGCATACGCACGGACGAACAGCGGATGCTCGACGATAGGTGCGGCGTACGCCGCGTGAGGCAAGACCTTGTAGCGATCCCAACTCGCCGGGCTTTGAAACGAGGCCAAGACGATTGCCAGGACGCGCTCTCCGGCGATCCGGGCCGCGAGTTCCGCGGCGTAGGGCTCCGCGTACAGATACGCCGCCTCGACCGGCGCGGCCGATCCGAGCTCCCGCAGGCGCGCTTGCAGTCCGGCAGCCTGAAGACGCGTCCATGCATTAAACGGCGACGTACCGCCGATCTCTTCGTAGTGCAAGGCCACGGCCTCCACGCGCTCGGCGGGGACGTTTCTTCCTTTCAATACGCGCCCGAGAAAGGGTCGAATCTCCTCGCGCACCTCCGGACCGCCAAAGCCCAAGAGCACGATCCGATCGAACGGGATCATCTGCGGCTGAATTCGTGCACCTCGTCGATGAGTGCGAGCACGTTCTCCACGGGCGTTTCGGGCAGAACGCCGTGTCCGAGGTTGAAGATGTGGCCGGCACGGCCCCCGGCGCGCGTCAGCACGTCGCGCACGCCCGCCCGCACGTTCGCCTCTCCGGCAAAGAGCATGACGGGGTCCAGGTTGCCCTGCACGCCCACGCCCTGGCCCAAGCGGTTCCACGCTTCATCCAGATCGACGCGCCAGTCCAAGCCGATCACGTCTCCCCCGGCGTCGCGCATGAGCGGGAGCAGGCTCCCGGTCATCGTTCCGAAGTGGATGACCGGCACCCGCGGTTGGATGGCGTCGATCACGCGTTTTGAATAGGGAAGCACGAATTCGCGATAGTCCGCAGGCGAAAGCACGCCGGCCCACGAGTCGAAGAGTTGGAGTGCGTGCGCACCGGCGCGAACTTGCATGTTCAAGTAGGCGGCGGTAGTGGAACAGACCGCGTCCATCAGGCGGTGCCACGCCGCAGGATCGCGGTGCATCATCGATTTGGTTGCGATGTAATTGCGCGATCCGCCGCCTTCGATCGCGTATGAAGCGACCGTAAATGGCGCGCCGGCAAATCCAATCACCGGCGTCTCTCCCTCGAGCTCGCGCCGGACCAGGCGCACGGTCTGCGCCACGAACCCGAGCGATTCGTCGACACTGACGGGATGCAGCGCCTCGACGTCCTGCAGCGTACGCAACGGCTGTGAAATTTGGGGCCCATCGCCCTTTTCATAACGAAGCGGCAAGCCCATCGGGATCAGCGGAAGCAGGATATCTGCAAAGATGATTGCGGCGTCCACGCCAAGGCGGCGCACGGTATCGACCGTGACCTGCGCGGCGGCATCCGAATCGCGGCAGAGGTCCAGAAACGAGTAGCGCTCGCGAACGCGGCGGTACTCGGGCAGATACCGTCCGGCTTGGCGCATGAGCCACACCGGCGTATACGGGACGGGCTCCCTTCGGCATGCCCGCAAAAAGGGGTGGTCTTCGAGAGTCTCTCCGGGAGCGGGCATCGTTGCGGCTGCGTTCATCGGCTTGCTTGGCGGTCCTTCGGATACGCTTGCCTGCTCGGGCTAACCATCGGCCGTCCTTCTACCGATATAGGACTCGAAGCCGCTTCCGGAGGGTGCATGAGACCGCTCTTTCTTCGCTTGTTCGTTTTCGTTTTCGCCCTGACGCTGCCCGCGCAAGCCTCGCCGGCACTTCGCGTCGGTTCCGACATCTCGTACGCGCCGCTCGAATTCTATGCAGCGCATACCAAAGCCGTGCAAGGTTTCGACTACGACCTCGCGCAGGCACTCTCCGCGCAGCTCGGTTCGAGCCTGCGCTTTCAAAACGCCGATTTCAATTCGCTCATCTCCAGTTTGAACGGCGGCAAGTACGACCTGGTCATCTCCGCGATGTCCGACACGCGCGCACGCTCCAAGCAAGTCGATTTCGTCGACTACTTCCTGGCGGGCAGCGGCATTCTGGTCCAAGCCGGCAACCCGCACCACGTCTTTAATTTGGCCAGCCTGTGCGGCATGATCGTCGACGTCGAACGAGGCACCTCGCAAGCCCTCGCTCTGCGCGCGCAGTCGCAAAAGTGCATCGGCGTGGGGCTGCATGCCATTACGCTCAAGGAGTACGCTACCGACGACGAAGCGCTCAGCCACTTTTTGAGCGGCGAGTCGATGGCGCACGTCTCCGATTATCCCGTCGTCGCGCACCTCGCACGAACCCTGAACGGCGGAAGATCCTATGCCGTGGCCGGACAGCAGTTCGGCGTCATTCCGTACGGTATCGCGGTTGCCAAGAAGAACGTGGCGCTGCGTGACCGCGTGCAGTCCGCGCTCAAGACGATCATCGCGAACGGCACGTACGACCGGCTGCTGCAAAAGTGGGGACTTCAGCAGGGTGCGATGCGCTCTGCACCGGTCAACGCCGGCACGAAGTTCGAATAACGCAACGCGCTGCTACTGCAGCGTGCGCTCGAAGAACGCTACGGCGCGTTCCCACGCCTGGTGGGCCGCCTGGCCGTTGAAGTGGCCCAAACCCGCGCTGCCCTCCGGATTCGGATTGCAGAATCCGTGTTTGGCGTCGTACCAGTACAGCTCGTACGGAACTTTTCCGGCCTCCATCCGCTCCTGAAGTTTCGCCACCCCCTCGGGTGAAAAGAACCCGTCATGCTTTGCAAAGTGGCATTGCAGCGGGATCTCGATCGTCGCGGGGTCGCCCGCTTCGGCGGGCGGAAACCCGTAGAAAACGACGGCGGCGTCCGGCTCTTTTAAATGCATGGCGGCCAAGAACGTCAGCGCGCCGCCCATGCAATATCCGGTGATCCCCGATTTTGCCCCGCTCTCTTTGAGGTGCGCCAGGGCGCCCCGAACGTCTTGCGACCACGCATCGGCAAAATCCAAGCCTTCCATCAGGTGGTTGGCTTCGTCGCCGACTGCAGCGGTGCGTCCGCGAAACAGATCGGGAATGAGCGCGCGGTAGCCCAAAGCAGCGTAGCGATCCGCAATCTCCATGATCCACGGCGTGACGCCCCACCATTCTTCGACGACGACGATGCCCGGCGCACGAGCGGCGTCTTCGGGGGCGGCGTAATATCCCGGAGCGCGCTGTCCGTCGGGACGCGCAAACTCGATCATTCGGCCCATGCCGCTGGTTTGTTATACGGCCGCGCCGGCGCCCTCTTCGCTGTCCTGCCGGTCGAGGTTTTCGAGCTTCTCGGTGAGCAGCCAGTTATTCGCAGCGGCGATCGAATCGGGCGTCGTTCGCGATTCGAGCCAAGCGAGCAGCGATTCGTCGGTTTGATGCGTGCGAAGGGCTTCGTCGAAGTCGCGGACCGTAATGCCCCAGCGTTCGAAGACGCCTTTGTCCATCGGGCAGGGATAAATGTAGTCCGCAATCGTCCCGTTTGCGGCGGCGCGCGCCTTGTCAAAAACGCGCGCAAGCCAGAGCGCGTCGCCCAAGGCCTGCCGTCCGCGCCGCGGGAACGTCTTGCCGTCTCTAAAATCGGTTGCCATACGCAGCACAACCGCGGCTCGCACGTTTAGGATGCAGACCGGAGTCCAGGCCGCAAGCGCAAGCCGCGCGAACGTACGCGCGCATGCAGGAGCGCCGAACGCCCGAGCCGCGCTGGCACGCGGCGATCGCCGAATTGGCCGCCATCGGACTGTACGTGACGCTGCCGCCGCGGCTGACGCTGGGGCCGCTGTGGCTGTTGCCCGTCTTGCTGCTCGTGCTGATGATTCCACTGAACATCGTCGCTCCGCGGCGCCGCGCTCCGTCAACGGTCATTCGCCTCTGGTCGATTGCCATCGTCGCGATCCTCAATCTGTTCAACGTCGGAACCGTTTTAACGCTCGTCCGCTTACTGATCGCGCCGCATCCGCACCGGCCCGTAACCGGCGAAGGACTGCTCCTTGCAGCAGTGCAGATTTGGCTTACGAACGTGATCGTCTATGCGCTGTGGTTCTGGGAGGTCGACGGCGGAGGCCCGTACGCTCGCGAGCACACCCCCGCGTCCGAAGTGCCGCTGCGAACAGCGTTTCTTTTTCCGCAAATGGCGATGCCGGCCGACCTGCGCGCACGCATGAGCTGGTCGCCGCGGATCATCGACTACATCTTTCTCTCGTTTAACACCGCCACGGCGTTCAGTCCGACCGACACGTATCCGTTGACGACGCCGGTCAAAGTCTTGATGATGGCCGAGGGCCTCACGTCGCTGGTAACAATTGCGGTGATCGCCGGACGCGCCGTCAACATCTTGGGAGGTTGAGGAAGAGATGAATCAGCGCGTACTGCTATTTGCCGCCGTTGCCGTGCTTGCGACCGGATGTGCGGCGCCGCATTCCAGCGCGGTTCCGCAGGCGGGGCTTGCTGCCCGCGAACGCGCACCGGCCCTGACCGGTCTGCGCGTGTCGGGCAACCGCATCGTCGACGGCAGCGGAAACCCAGTGCATCTGCAAGGCGTGAACCGTTCGGGCACCGAGTATGCGTGCATTCAGGGGTGGGGAATCTTCGACGGTCCAAGCGACGCTCCGTCGGTTCAAGCAATTGCATCGTGGAACTCGAACGTCGTGCGCGTGCTGCTCAACGAGGATTGCTGGCTCGGCATCAACGGCGTCAATCCGCTGTACGGCGGTGCGGCCTATCAGAACGCGATCGTCGCTTACGTGAACCTGCTGCACAGTTACGGGCTGTATGCCGAGGTCTCGCTCATTTGGGGCGCACCCGGTAAGCATCAGGCGACGTATCAGCCGCCGGCGCCGGACGAGGACCATTCCCCCGCGATGTGGTCGAGCATGGCGTCGACGTTCAAGAACGATCCAAACGTGATTCTAGCGCCCTGGGGCGAGACGACCGTGAATTGGCAATGCTTCATGAAGACGGGCTGTTCCAACCAAGCGAAGTGGGGGAACTCGTACTATAAGACCGCTTCGATGCAGCAGGCGGTAACCGTCATGCGCGGGGCCGGTTACAGCGGTGTCATCTCGATACCGTGCATCGATTATGCGAACATGTGCGCCAACTACCTCGGTTCGTCGTGGCTCCGCTCGCACCCGAGCGATCCGGACGGACAACTCGTCGCCGAGGCGCACGTGTACGGAAAGAACTCGTGCGATACGGTCGCCTGTTTCACCGCGACGATGGCACCCCTCACCAAGCAGTTTCCGCTGATCTTCGGCGAGACCGGCGAAACCTACGACGGCTCCGACTGCGGCTCGAGCTACATCTCGACGTTTCTGTCCTGGGCGGATGCGCATGGCGTAGGCTACGAGGCCTGGACGTGGGACACATGGGGCGGCTGCGGCGTGCTCATCAGCGACTACAACGGAACCCCGGCCAACGCTTGGGCGCAATGGGTCAAGGCGCACTACCTGTCTTACTAAGTCCCCGATGTCGCCTTCGAGCAGCGCCATTCGTCTTTAGGGTGTTAAGGAGGGAACGACCATGAGTGAATTCATCTATCTGTATCGCGGCGGCGGCCGCCCGGAGTCGCCGGAGGACGGGGAGCGGGTCATGCAGGCCTGGATGACGTGGCTGCAAGATCTGGCCGCCAAGGGCCACATGAAGGATCGCGGACAGCCCCTCGAGGGCGAAGGCAAGGTCGTGCGCGGCTGCAACGGCAACGTCACCGACGGCCCGTTCGCCGAAGCCAAAGATCTCGTCGGCGGCTACTCGGTCATCGAAGCGAACGATTTGGAACAAGCCGCACAGCTTGCGCGCGGGTGTCCGATTTTCGAACGCGGCGGCGTCGTGGAAGTCCGCCCCGTCATGAAGATGTAGTGCAGCCCGACGAACATCTCTTTAAAAGCGAATGGGGGCGGCTCGTCACCGCCCTCACGCGCATCTTCGGCCTAGATAATCTAGCGCTGGCCGAGGACGTCGTCCAGGACGTCTTCTGCCGCGCCGTCGAGGTGTGGAAGCTGCGCGGCATTCCGGAGAATCCGTCAGCCTGGCTGATGACGTCGGCGAAGAATCGCGCGATCGACCTGCTGCGCCGCGAGCGCAAGGCGCGAAGTTTGGTGCCCGACCTTCGGCGGCAGTTCGAGAGCGAATGGACGCTCGTTCCGACCGTCGCACAATTCTTTACGTCGGACGTCATGGAAGACGATCGCCTGCGCATGATGTTTTCGTGCTGCGATCCGGCGCTTGCGGCGCAGACGCAGGTCGCGTTGATGCTCAACCTCTTGTGCGGCTTTAGCGTAGCCGAGATCGCAAACGCCTTCCTGACCAAGTATAAGGCGATGGAGAAGCGCATCGCGCGAGGAAAAGCCGCGCTGGCCGAGTCGAAAACCTTGTTCGACTTCGACGACGAGGAGTTGCCCGCGCGTCTGGATGCCGTCCACCGCGCCATCTACCTGCTCTTCAACGAAGGCTACCATAGTTCGTCGGCGCCGGATGCGGTGCGGACGGAACTCTGCCGCGAGGCGATGCGCCTTGGCCGGCTGATCGCAAACAACGGCCGTTTGGCGACCGCTCAAACGTATGCGCTGTGCGCGCTGATGTGGCTGAGCGCGGCGCGCCTGCCGGGCCGGCTCGATGCGGCGGGCGAGCTGCTCGCGCTCGCCGATCAAGACCGCGCGCTGTGGGACCAGGACTTAATCGCGCAGGGAACCGCATTCCTCGAGCGCTCGGCCGTCGGACCGCAGGCGAGCACCTATCATTGGGAGGCGGCGATTGCGTGCCTTCACGCGCGCACTGAAGACTGGCGCGACACCGATTGGGGCAAGCTGGTGTGGCTGTACGATCAGCTGCTGCAGATCAATTCCTCGCCGGTCGTGGCGTTGAATCGCGCAATTGCCGTCGGCTATCGCGACGGGCCGCGGCACGGCATCGAAGCCATCGAGTCGATCCCGCATGGGGAGCGTCTCGAGCGCTACCCGTTTTTGCCTGCGGCTTTGGGCGAATTCGAACTGGCCGCGGGCTGCCCGCCGGCGGCGCGCCGCCATTTCGAGCACGCGTTGTCGCTCGCGCGCACGCCGCTCGAACAGCGTTTTCTGGAACGCCGGGTGCGCGCAGCGGCCGATCGCTCAGTGCAATCCGAGATTGTGGACCGTATCGTAAGCGCGAATGAACGCGCCCGGTGAAACGGCGATGTCGCCGCGGAACGGGTAGTCGAGCTCGGCGATCAGCGAAAACGTGCAGGAGATCACGATCGTCAGCGCTGCGACCATCACGTATTGCGCAACCGGCCGATCGACCCGAAAGTAGTACGAGAAGAGCACCGTAACGGCCCCGATGAGCATGAGCGTCGCCCAAAGCGGCATCGGGATGCCCTGGCGGTTGTCGTGAATGCGGCTGCGGCGCGCATCCAAAAAGCGCTGCGTCGTTTCGAGCGCCACCTGCTGCACGTTCGATTGGGCCGCGGTTTTCGGCTGGAAGGAGACCACCGTCGCCTCGATCTCGTAGGCCAAGTTGTGAACGGTCAAGCTTTCGCCGCCGGTGCGCATCAGCGGCCATTCGACGGCCACGACCCTGCGCAGGTAACTATCGACTTGATTCTTGAGCCGGCTCTTGACCGGATTCGGAAACGCATCGGCCAGGTGATGAAGATCCGAGAGTGTCCCCGCTTCGATTTGAACCGTATGCGCCGATGCATCGAACTCTTGCCAGACGCCGGCAACCATGAACGACATCATGACCGCCAGGACCGTCCCCATCGTCGCGAGCACCGGTCCGGCCACGTCGTTGTGCGCGATCGTGTCGTTTCGAGTGAGGCGATGGCGCGCAAACCACAGCAGTCCGCACGCCAGGCCGCTGGAGACCGCAGTCGCGGCGGCCATGAAGAGCCAAGCCGGTATCGCGTAAATCCAGACCACGCGCCGCGTTTCGGCGCCGCAACCCGGCGCTCCGGTCGCGGATTGTAGGACGGGACCTTGAACGGGGAGAACGAGGGCCGACGCCCGGCGAGGGCGGGTGTGATGTAATGGCAGCCTGCGACCTTCCCAAGGTTGACGCGCGGGTTCGATTCCCGCCACCCGCTGATTTTCACGGCGACGTAGCCAAGTGGTAAGGCAGAGCTCTGCAAAAGCTCCATTCGGCAGTTCGAATCTGCCCGTCGCCTCCAAGATTCTATGAAGGTTGCGGTTTTTGGCGCGGGGGCGATCGGTGGGTTCATCGCCGCTGCGCTTGCGCGCGCGGGCACGGAGGTCTGCGTCGTCGCGCGCGGGCCGCATCTGCGCGCCGTTCAGTCGGGCCGCCTGAGGGTTCATAGCGAGATCGGCGATTTTTCCGTGGACGTGCCGGCAGCGGCGGATCTGCGCGAGTTCGAGCCGCCCGACTACGTTTTGCTCACCTTCAAATCGCACCAATGGCGGGCTGCGCTGCCGCAGCTCGAACGCGCGATCGCGGGCGGCTCGGTCTTCGTGACGCTGCAGAACGGCCTGCCGTTTTGGTATTCAAAGGAATACGCGCTCGAAAGCATCGATCCGGGCGGCCGCATCCGATCCGCGATTCCGTACGAGCGCATCATCGGCGGGGTCGTTCACGCGTCGGGCCGCATCGTCGAGCCGGGCATCGTGCATCAAAGCGGCGGCATGCTCTACCCGATCGGCGAGCTCGACGGCAGGACGACCGAACGAATCGAGGCGCTGGCCCACGAGTTTAGGCGCGCGGGTCTGCGCGCTCCGATCGAGCCCGAGATCCGGCGCAACATTTGGAAGAAGCTCGTGAACAATCTGGCGCTCAATCTGGTGAGCGTGCTCACGCGCGCAACCGTGGGCACGATGTTGCGCGATCCGGGCGTTCGGCCGCTGCTGCGCGCGATCGTTGAAGAAGGGCTCGCCGTGGCCCGCGCAACGGGCATCGATCCCGGAGTCGACGCCGATGAACGTCTGCAATGGGCCGAGCACATCGCGGACGTAAAAACGTCGATGCTCCAGGACTTGGAGGCGGGAAAACGCCTGGAATTGGAGCCGATCGGCGGCGCGGTCGTCGAACTGGCCGAGCGATACGCAGTTGCCGTACCGCACACGCAGACCGTGTACGCGCTGACCAAGCTCTTGGAGGCGAGCGTCTGCCGGTGATCGAGTTTCGGGCCATGCCTGCCGGCGCTCTCCCCGTTGCCGCGCAACTGCGGGCGGAGATGGAGATCGAGTTCGGGGACGACTACGACGCGCGCGATCCCGGCTGGCGCGAAAAGTTTTGTGAGTTTTACGGCGAGCGCCAGCGAGCGGGGCGCGGCCAGCTCTTCTTTGCGCTCGACGGCGACGCGATAGCGGGAATGGCCATCGTCTCGATCGTCGACGAATGGCGCACGCATTGTTTCGGCCAGCGCTTTGCCTACGTAAACGCAGTTTTCGTCCGTCCGCAATACAGACGCCGGGGAATCGCGCGCAAACTCATGACGCTCGCCGTCGATTGGGCGCGTTCGCAGAACTGCGTTCGCATCCGTCTGCGCACGAGCGAGGACGGCCGCGCGCTCTACGAAGCGCTCGGCTTTCGTTCGGGGCGCGAGATGGAATTGGATCTGTGAACGTCGCCGAGTTGGCCGGCGTCGGACGCGAAACCGCCGAGCGCTTTGCCGAGCTCGGCATCCGCACCGCCGAAGACTTGCTCAACCACTTCCCGCACCGGTATGAAGACCTGCGCTATCCCACGCCCGCGGCGCAGCTCGGAGCGAGCGGCGCGGCCGAAGGTTCGGAAGAAAATGCGGTCGCGACGATCGTCAACGTTCGCGAGCGGCGCGCGCGCCATTTGGCGATCGTCGAGGCGCTGCTGCGTGACGACAGCGGGGATTTCTCGGCGAAGTGGTTCGGCCGAGCCTATCTGCTCGGCACGCTCAAGCCGGGAATGCGCCTTTTCGTGCGCGGCCGCGTCCAGCGCACGCTGGCGGGCGCGTCAATGAACGTCTCCTCGCATAAGGTGTTGGGCGAGGATGAAACGTATCGCGGCGAGATCGTGCCGGTCTATCCGGCAAGCAAGGTGCTGACCTCGCGCAAGATCCATCAGGTCGTCCGGCGCAACTTCCGCCCGCTGCTCGACTTGGCCGGGGACGAGCCGCTGCCTCCGCGCATCCTGCGCGCGAAGAAGTATCCGCAACTGCGCGATGCGTATCGCAGCTTGCATGCGCCGCAATCGCCTGAGGAAGCGAACGCGGCGCGCGAGCGATTCGTTTTCGGCGAATTTTTGGCATTGGCCGTCGCCGCGGAGCTCAAACGCAACGCTCGCGAGGGGCGGCATGACGCGCAGGCGCTTCACGCCGCGCCGACGCTGCTGGCGGAGTTCGAACGCGCGCTGGGCTTTCCGCTCACGGGCGCGCAGCGGCGCGTCATCGCCGAGATTTGGAACGACATGTCGCAGGACGCGCCGATGAACCGTTTGCTGCAGGGCGACGTCGGAAGCGGAAAGACGGCCGTCGCCGCGGCGGCGATTCTCCTGGCGGCTCGCAACGGGGTGCAGTCCGCGTTGATGGCGCCGACGGAGATTCTCGCCGCCCAGCACGCGGCCAAGTTGGCGCCGCTGCTGCTGCCGTTCGGGATTGCGGTGGAGGCGATCTTCGGCAGCCAAACGGCGCGATCGCGATCGGCCGCGCTCGAGAAGGTCCGCACCGGGCAAGCACTTCTGGCGGTCGGCACGCACGCGCTCATTACCGAAAACGTCGAGTTCGCCCGGCTCGGCCTAGCAATTATCGACGAACAGCACCGGTTCGGCGTGCAGCAGCGCGCGCGGCTTCGAGAAAAGGGCGCGGCTCCGCATACGCTCCATATGACGGCGACGCCGATTCCGCGCACGCTCGCGCAATCGGTGTATGCCGATCTCGACTCGTCGACCATCGACGAGTTGCCTCCGGGGCGAACGCCGATCGAAACGTACGCGCTGCGCCGATCGCGTCTGCCTTTGGCGTACGAGTTCGTGCGCAAGAACGTGGCGCTGGGAAGGCAGGCATACGTCGTGGCCCCGGCGATCGAGGAATCCGAGCTCGACGTTACGAGCGTCGTGGCCGAAGCCGAGCGCCTCGAGCACGAGGTCTTTGCGGACCTGCGTGTCGGCTTGCTTCACGGGCGCATGACGCCTCGCGAAAAAGAGGAGGCGATGCAGCGGTTTGTGCGCGCGCAGACCGACGTGCTCGTATCGACGACCGTCATTGAGGTGGGCGTCGACGTGCCGAACGCGACGGTGATGGTCGTGCTGGATGCGCACCGGTACGGCCTCGCGCAATTGCACCAACTGCGTGGGCGCGTCGGCCGGGGCGCGGCCGAGTCGTATTGCGTGCTCGTCGCACCGGACGGTCCGGATGAAATCGAGCGTTTGGGCATCTTGACGCATTCGACCGACGGATTCGAGATTGCAGAAGAAGATTTGCGGCTGCGCGGCCCGGGAGAATTTGCGGGAACGGCTCAGTCGGGGATGGCGCAGTTCCGGTACGCGGACATTGTGCGCGACATCGCCGTGTACCGGGAGGCGCGGCGCGCGGCGCAGGAGATCGTGCGCGCCGATCCCGCGCTTGCTTCGCCCGAGAACGCCGCGCTGCGCCGCTGGCTGGAAGGGGAGCCGAGCTCTCGAGCACTACTGCTCAGTTCATGAAAAAATGGCTCTTTGCGGCCGCTGCGGCGGTCATTGCGTGCTCTTTCGCGGTGCCGGCGAAAGCCCAGCCCCTGGCGATAACGCGCGCGACGTTGGCGAACGGCTTGCAGGTCGTCGTCGTGCACGATCCGCTCGCGCCGGTAGTGACTGCCGTGCTCAACTACCGAGCCGGCTCGGACGTGCAGCGCTATCCGGGCGAGGCGCACGCGCTCGAACACATGATGTTCCGCGGGACGCCGTCGATCTCGCAGACGCAGCTCTTCGAAATCGGCCAGCTCATGGGCGGCGACTACGACGCGGACACGCAGGGAGAGCTGACGCAGTACTACTTCTCGGTTCCCGCGCAGTACTTGGACGTCGCGCTGCACATGGAAGCCGACCGCGCGACGCATCTGGACCTCTCGCCGGCCGGTTGGCTGGCCGAGCGCGGCGCCATCGAGCAAGAGGTGACGCAAGACGACAGCGTCGCACTGGAAAAGCTGCTGCTGCGCACCGTCCTGCCCGCCATCTTCAAAGGTACTCCCTATGCGAACGACACGCTCGGTACGCTGCAGTCGTTCAATACCAAGATCAGCGCGCCGGTGCTGCGCAGCTTCTACCAAACGTGGTATCACCCGAACAACGCCGTCTACGTGATCGCCGGAAACGTCGATGGACCGTCGACGATTGCCAAAGTGCGCCGGTACTTCGGCAGCATTCCGGCCGCAAAACTGCCGGAGCGTCCGCGCGTCATCCTTTCGCCGGTGCATCGAGCGACCTATCACGTCGACAGCGACCAGCCGTATTCGCTGGTTGCGCTCGCC
>Ga0070740_10004484_pt1 | contig 13693 bp, 9 predicted proteins | sample Coa_R2_FD_67286 | JGI IMG/M metagenome (GOLD analysis project Ga0070740, IMG submission 67286) | Surface soil microbial communities from Centralia Pennsylvania, which are recovering from an underground coalmine fire - Coalmine... | ecosystem: Environmental > Terrestrial > Soil > Unclassified ... | reverse complement strand
TATCAAGAGGCGCTCGACTGCGCGCAAGCCGGATTGTCTAAAGACCCCGGCGACCCGCGGCTAAAGTATAGCGCCGCAATCGCCTGTGCCAATTTGGGGCGCAAGCAAGACGCGCTGGAATACGTACGAGACGTGACGTCCGCCGATGGCGACGTCTTCGTTCTGGCCGCATATCTGCAAGCGGCGGTTCAGCGTGAAGTGGGCCTGCTGCCCGAAGCGCTCGAGACACTGCAGCGCCTCATCGCCGCCGATCCGCAGCACGTCGACGGCATCGCGTTGTACGCCGCAGTACTCGAGTCGATGGAACGGACGCAGGATGCAGAAGCGGTGCTGCGCAGCGCGCTGCCGTTCGGAAAAGCGCGAATTGCGGCGGACCTTGCGAATCTCTACGTGCGAGCAGGTCGCCTTCAAGATGCCAAAGCGGTAGCAACGGCGGCGCTGGCGTGAACGAGTCCGAACTGCGCTACTCGATCGTCATTCCCGTCTTCAACAAGGCCGAGCTCACGCGCCAGTGCCTGCTCACGCTGCCTGCGACGATCCAGGAGGCGGGCGAAGGCGAAGTCATCGTCGTCGACAACGCGAGCTCGGACAACACCCCGCAGATGCTCGCCGAGTTTCCTTGGGTGCGCGTCATCCGCAACGAGCGCAATCTCGGCTTTGCGGGCGCGAACAATCAGGCCGCGCGTATCGCGCGCGGGCGGACGCTGGTGCTCTTGAATAACGACACCGAAGCGAAATCGGGCTGGCTCGCGAGCATGCTGGGCGCAGCCGAGCAGCGCGGCGTTGGCGCCGTCGGCGCGCGCCTGCTGTATCCCGACGGGACGATCCAGCACGCGGGCGTCGTGAACTACCCGTACCGGTTCGGAAGCATCGGCTTCGTTCCGTCGCACGACATGCACCAGTACAAAGGCGACTTCGCGTACGCGCGTCAGAGCCGGGATCTGCAAATGGTCACCGGCGCCTGTTTGGCGACGCCGCGCGCGCTGTACTTGGAGTTGGGCGGCTTGGACGAGGGCTTCTGGAACGGCTATGAGGACATCGACTACTGCCTGAAGGTTCGCGATCGCGGTTTGCGCGTCGTGTACCAAGCCGATGCCGTGCTCACGCACTACGAATCGCAGTCGGGCGTTCAGCGCTTTCGCCGCGTCGCCTGGAACAGCGAGCTGCTCGGGCGGCGCTGGAACGGCCGCGTCGACGCCGTCGACGGGTCGCGTCATCTGCTCAAGCGCGGCTACAACCGGCGGGAAGTTCGCCTTGCGCGCGGCTCGTTCTACTGCGAATCGGTGGAGAATCCGCCCGCGACGATTCTGCTGCACGGTGCGGCCGACCGATCGTCGGACGCGCATTTCATGCGGGCGCTTCGTGCAAATGCTACGCCGATCGATCGCATCGCGTATGCGGGCAGCGGGCAGTCGGCCGTGCAGGAAGCTCGCGCGCAGATGGAGCTCCGCGGAAACCGGTATCTCGCCCTCGTCGATACGCGCTGCGAGCTGCGCGAAGGCTGGCTGGACGAGCTCGTGCTCGAAGCCGAGTTCGGATGGAACGTCGGCGCGGCCGCCTACGGAAGCGAATTGGACGCGCGGTGCACGCTGCTCTCGCTGCGAAAGTATCCGCAGCATTGCCGCCTGCCGCAGAGCGATACTCTCGACGACGCCGTACGCGAGTTCTTGGAGGCCGGCCTCGAATTGCGCCGCGGCGCGCGCGTGGCCGCGGCCGCCTTGGCGACGCTTCCGCCGGCGCAGCCGCGCATAGCGCCCGCTCCGGACGTGCAGCGGATCGAAGAGCGCTTGCGCAGCGTGAAGGCTCGCAAACGCGGCCTGGTCTCGATCGTCATGCTCAGCTGGAACGCGCTCAACTTCACGAAGATCGCGCTCGATTCCATTCGGCGCTACACCAGCGGCCCGTACGAAGTCATCATCGTCGACAACGGATCGGATGCCGAGACCGTCTCCTGGCTGGCCGCGCAGAGCGGCATTCACGTCATTTACAACGCCGAAAACCGCGGCTATGCGGCGGCGAACAATCAGGCGATGGCGGCGGCGCGCGGCGAATACGTCGTGCTGCTCAACAATGACGTCATCCTGACCGAAGGCTGGCTGGACGGACTGCTCGCCGCTTTCGACCGCATTCCGGGTTTGGGCATTTCTGCGCCGCGCAGCAACAAGGTCGCCGGCGATCAACTCGTGGTCGACGCAGAGTACACCGGCGAGGACGGGCTCCAGATCTTCGCGCGCGAACGCGCGGCAGCCGCTCGCGGCCAAGGCTATTTGACCGACCGCGCCATCGGGCTCTGCTTGTGCATCGACCGGCGCGTCATCGAAGAGATCGGCGGCCTGGACGAAAGATTCGGGTTGGGCAATTTCGAGGATGACGACTACTCGGTGCGCGCGCGGGCTGCCGGTTATAAGATCTACGTCTGCGACGACGTGTTCATTCACCACTTCGGCTCGCAATCGTTTGCCGCGAACAAAGTCGACTATACCGCTACGATGCATGCGAATTGGAAAAAATTCGCCGCGAAGTGGGGATTGCCGCCGGAGTTTCCCGAGAACGGATACGATCTGCGGCCGGCAATAGCCCGCGGATTCGATCGCCGCGTCCATTTCGTACCGCTCCCGCCGGACGCGCCGGGTGAACGCGAGGGCGAGTACGCATTGGTCGTGGCCGCTGCGGTGCGCAACGAACGCGATTGGAACGAGCTCGCGCCGTTCGTGCGCCGCTATGCTTCCGCGTTCGAGCCGAACGATGCGACGCTGCTGAGCATTGCGGCAACGGGCGAACTCGATGCGCAAACCTTGGGCTCGCGCATCGAGCGCGCGCTCGCGAAGATCGGCGTTACGCCGCAAGCGGTGGCCGACATCACGGTGAGCGACGAGGATGGGTTGAACGCGTGGCTTGCCGGCCTGCAGGGCGCTGCGGTTTACGGTTTGGCGGGAACGGACGTGCCCGAGCTGGCCGCGCTGCCGGCGCTCCCGGCCAAGAGCCCGAGCGCGCTGCGCCGTCTGATCGCTGCCCGAGGTGCCGCATGAGAATCAATGCGAATCCGACGCTGCCGCCGGTCAGCCGCAGCAGCTCGGATCTGGCGCGCCTGGTTAGCGCGGAGTCATTGTCGGTCGCGCGGCTCGAAGCCGTGTTCACGCGGCGCGAGCAGGGTGCGCTCGGATTGGATTTGATCTTCGTGCGCGACGGCGAGATCGCCGTCATTCCGGCAATCCGCATCGCGCACGAAATGCTGCTCGAACGTGAATGGTCGCCGTTCATTTGGCCGCGCGAGGCGGCGGCGCTGCCCGAATCGACGCTCGATGCAGTGGAAGCGCAGGTTCTCCCGTGGCTCGAAGCGCTCGCGATGACCGGCAACGTCAACGGCGAGCAGGTGCGCCGCTTCTCGGAATTGCTCGAGGCCCGCGACTTCGAGCTGGCGCGCGAGGCCGGTTTTGCCGGAGCCGCGACGTTCCGCGACGCGGCTGCCGCAATCTCACCGTACGTCTATGCGCAGCGGTTTGCATCGGGCGCAACGGTAGGAATAACGGACGTTCGGGGCGCGAGCGGAGCGGCGCTTCTGGCGCGCAGCGCGCAGCGCGTGCAGTGCGATCTTGGAGATTCGGCGCTCAATGCGCTGGCGGCCCGGTGGTACGGCTCCGCCGTTTCGTTTGCGCCGGTGCAGGAGCCGTGCGACATCGGCATAGGGCGTGCGGGAACGCGCGTCGAGCTGCGCTTCGACGAAGCAGGCCCGTGCGTCGTTCAGGTTGCGACGCCGGTCCCGTCGGAGATCGTCGTCTCGTTCGATCCGGAGGATGCGCCGCCGTGCCGGAGTTTCTCGGTTACGTGCAAAGAGCGGTCGGCTCTTAGAAACACCGTGCTTGCCGCCAGCGATGTGCCGTGCGGCGGGTCGTCGGGCCGGATAATGCTCGTCCATGCCGACGTGCCGATGAATCAGCGAGGTGCGGAATGGGACGATCGCGCGGAACTGGCAAGGCGCCTGGCACACGAAGGCTTTACGATCGAGATGGCGCCGCCTTCGGCCGCCGCCGATCCGTCGCGCTTCGATTTGATCCACGCATTCGATCTCGGGCGCGATCCGGCAATTGCGCGCTATTTGGCCGAGGGGCGCCGCCATGGCATTCCGATCGTCGCGACGGCCGGATTTGCCGGCGACGGCGGCGAGTTCGCCTGGGCCGGCCAGGTCGTCAATGCGCTCATGCGCGTCGCGCAAGATGAAACCACGCTGGTCCAGCATCTGCAAATGATGGCCTTGCGCCGGCTCGCCGCCGATCGTCCGACGCCGGCAGCACATGAAGCCGCCGCGGCGTATGCCGGAGCGGTGCGCGAGGCGCTGTCGTGCGTCGACGTGCTGCTCGCGTGCACGGCGGCGGAAGAGCGATTCGCGCGCGAGCAATGCGCCTACGGCGGCCAGATACGCAGCGTGATCGCCTACGCGGCCGCCGCGGAGCCCGAACCCGTCGACGAGCTCGCGGGGACGTGGGATTTCGTGCTCGCGCACACACCTATCGCCTCCAATGCCAACCTCCTCATGCTCTCGCGTGCCGCGCAGGCTCTCGACGTGCCGCTCGTCGTCGCGGGTCCTGTGGCCGACGCTTTGTACTTTGCTTATCTGCGCGAGGCGTTCGACGGACGAACGGTGCTCTTGCCGCACGCGACCCCGGCACAGGTCAGCGCGCTTTACCGGCGTGCCCGCGTCTTTGCCGACTTCTCGTGGAGCCAGCCCAGCCTGCACCGTCTGGTCCTGGCAGCAGCCGCCGGCTGCAATCTGGCCGTGGCGCAGACGTCGCCTGCTGCGGCGCTGTGGAACTCGATGGTTTATACCGCCGACCCCGCCGCAATCGGTTCGGTCGAGCAGGCGCTGGCGGCCGCATGGGCTGCGCCGGCGGACCCCGGCTTGGCGGCAGCCGCCGGACGCGACGGGGACCCAAACCGGGCTTTCGTGGAGACGGTGCGGGCCTACGGAGCCGCGCAAAGCCTCCGCGCGGGCGTGCCCGCCTAAAATGCTTGCTTGCCCGGGCCGAAATAAGCAGTAGAAGGTAGGAGGCCTAAACATGGACGTTACGGTTGTTGCCGCCGGCGCGACGGCGCAGCAGCAAGCTCCGGAGCCGCAGGCTCCGGCAGCTCAAGCACAATCCGGTATTTCCGCACCGCCGCTTCCCGCGGCGCCGCCGGCGCGCGGCGCGCTCTCACCCGAGATCGCAAAAATTTTCGGCGGCGCGGTTCCATCTCAGCTCGCAGTCAACGTTTCGTACCGCGTCGAGCACAATCCCGACATGATCGTGACGGTCTTCACCGATCCGCACACCGGCAAAGAGATCGCCCAAGTGCCCGCAGAGGTCATGGTGCAGATCGCGCAGTTCTTCGACAAAGAGAGCGGCGTGACGCTCGATCGGAGCGCGTAGATCGTGGCGGGCCTGGGCAGCGGAAACATTTCGAATACGTTCGGGACGAACGTCCCGCCGATATCCTTTCCCGGCATCGCCTCGGGAATCGATTATAATTCGATCATCCAAAAACTGACCTCGCTGACGCTGGCGCCCGTCACGCAGATCAACGCGCAAATCTCGACGCTCAATGCCGGAAACGCCGAGCTGCTCAAGCTCAACGGCATGCTCGCGTCGGTCCAGAACGCGCTGACCGCGCTCTCCGACCCGTCGATCTTCAACGCGTACGACGCAACCTCGTCGAACACGGGCATCGCGACCGCCTCGGGAATTCCCAGCGTTGCCGCCAGTCCGGGAACGTACGTCATCGACGCCGCGCAGCTCGCGACGGCGACGCAGGTGCGATCCGCGACGAACCTTGGTCATACGGAAAACGACACGATTGGCGGCGTCAGCGCCTCGAACGTCCCGTTGATCGATTCGTACGCGGCCATCACGCCGAGCAACGGCCCCACGGGCCAGGGCAGCATCACGATCGACGGCGTGACCGTCAAGTACGACGTGACGAGCCAATCGCTCAACACGATCCTGGCGAACATCAACGCGGCCGTACACGCCGCCGGCGATGCGTCGTTCAACATCGGCTTCGTCGGGGCGAGCGATACCGTTCAAATTACCGACTCGAGCAAGCCGATCGCCTTGGGCTCGCCCGGCGACTCGGGCAATCTGCTGCAAGTGCTTCGCTTGGATCAGGCGCAGGTTCAGAACGGCGCGACGTCCGGCACCGTGACGGCGACCGCGGGTGTCGGCGGCATCAACGCCTCGCTCCCGTTCAACTCGGTCAACGGCTTGGGACAGACGACCGACGCCAACTACCTCACGCCGGTGACGCCCGGATTCTTCACGATCAACGGCGTGCAGATCAACGTCTCCTCAACGCAAAACGTCTACGACGTCTTGGCGGCGATCAATCAATCCAGTGCAGGCGTGACCGCCTCTTATAACACAGCGAACGGCCAGATCACGCTCACGAACAAAAACTCCGGTCCGCAGAGCATCGTTCTGGGATCGGGCTCGGATTCGAGCAACTTTTTGTCGGCGACCGGCCTAACTGCCGCCAGCGGCGCAGCGACGACGCTCGGGACGCAGGCTTGGGTCACGGTGCAAGCACCGGGCGGCGCGCCGCAGACCGTCTACAGCAACAGCAACGCCGTCACGAACGCGATCTCCGGCGTGACGCTCAACCTTCAGGCAAGCGATCCCGCAACGCCGTTCACGGTCACGGTCTCGCAGAGCAGCAAATCGCTGGTCAGTGCCGTATCGGCGTTCGTTTCCGCGTACAACGGCGTCATCGCCGAGATCAACAAGGCCACGGCGCCCCCGCTCATCGTGCAGTCGGCGACGGGCGGCGCGCATGGCGCGCAATCGGTCGGCGGCGGAGTCCTCTACAAGAACGCCGACGTCGGAACGATCAAGAATCAGCTCGTCTCGATGGTCTCGGGGCTGCTGGGCAATAACCCGCAGTACAACTCCCTCGCGTCGATCGGGCTGGACATGTCCAGTTCGTTTCAGCAGCTGACCGCGAATAACAATAGCGGAAGCTCCGGAAACAGCCAGCCGATCTCCACGCAGACCATCAACGGAACCGACGGAACGCTGCAGCCGCTCAACGTGCAGAAACTGCAGGCGGCGATGGCCGCGAATCCCACGGCGGTGGCCTCGCTCTTCAGCGGCGCCAACGGCATCGTCACGCAGATCGGCACGTACCTTGCGGGCGTCACCGGGGTCTCGACGGTCACCTCCACCAAGCTGCTGGGATCGGTCCCGACGATCTCGCTGATTCAAAGCTACGAGAACGCGATTCAGGCGCAAGTCCAGAACTTACAGCAGCAGGTCACGCAAATTCAAACCAACGCAAACATGCAGGCCGACATGCTCCGTCAAGAGTTCGTCGCCAGCGAAACCGCCATTGCGGGCTACCAAGCACTGCAGCAGCAGCTGGGCTCGTTCTTCACAAGTCCGGGCCACTAGCCGATAGACGTAGTGACATGGTCATGAAGAGCACTGCGGATCAACGCTACCTGGAGACGTCGATTGCGACCGCCTCCAAGGAAGACCTGATCGTGAAGATCTTCGACATCCTCGTGCTGGCGTCGTCGCAGGCGCTCGAGAAGTTGCGCAGCGACCGCAACGACATCGAGGGAATTCACAAGGCGCTGCTTCGCGCGCAGCGCGCGCTCTGTCTGCTGATGGGCTCGCTCGACATGGACATCGGCGGCGAAGTCGCGCGCAACCTGTTCCGCGTCTACGAGTTCTGGCATCACGAGCTCGTGCTGGCAAATATGCAGAAGGACGCCGACCGCGTGGAACGCATCCTGCCCAACTTCAAAGAATACCGTCAGATGTGGGCCCAGGCCGTTTCGCAGTTCAAAACCATGCATCAGCAGGCGCCGGCGGCGCCGCAGGCAGGCGGATTTGCCGCAGTTGGCTGAGCGCGCGGCGCTTTTGGAAAGCGTCGAAAGCGAGCTTCAAACCCTCGAGTCCCTGTGCGGCACGCTCGAGAGCGCGATGATGCGGCGCAGTTGGGGCGAGCTCAATGCGGCGATTGCCGACTCGCGGCGCGTCACGCACGCGCTGCAGAATGCGCTGGACGCTGCCCGGGACGCGCGTACGCCTGCGTATGACGAAGAGATCTTTCGCCGGATTCGTTACGTCTACGCGATCCGTCAGAATCAGATGACGCGCCTGCAGCATTTCGGTCAGTCGGTCACCGAGCGGCTCCAACTGATCTCGCGCTTTAAATCGGCGGCGCGCTCGATGGCATCGGGTGAGCGGCCGGCGCAAAAACGGCTCGGCTCTCTGGACCGCCTGACCTAGTTCCGCTCGTCGAACAGCGCGATCAACGCTGCGATCAGCGTGCGCGCGGCGGCATCGAGCGCTTCGTCCGCAGAAAAAAGCAGCGCGGTCGTGCGATCGATCCGCATCCGGACGAAAAATCGCTGTAACTGCATCGACGATGTCTGCGCGTAGGCGCGCAAGGCGGCGTTCGCGTCGTCGATGCGTCCGGGCGGCGCGTCGGCAGCGACGCTGCGCGCTTGCAGCGCGAGCGTCATCTGGCGTGCTTTGTTGAAGTCCCACCGCGAGGGCTCTTCCTGCATGCGGCGCACGATCGCCAGCGTCGGCGCGTCGATCTCAGTGAAGAGGCGAAGCGCGGTGCGTTCGCGCAGCGGCTCGGGCTGCGCAACTTCCGAGGGAATTAGCGCATCCGGCGCGGCCAGCAGCTCGCCGGCGTATTCCGCGAGCGGTTCTTTCTTGCCGAGCCGTTCGTGCAGAACGATGCGCTGCAGCAGCTGGCTTTGCGCATCCAGATGAGCGCCCAGATTCGCCGGATCCGCGCCGTCGGGCGTCTGCGAGCACGCGAGCGCGCCGCCTAAGATGAAATGCTGCAGCAGCGCCGGCGCTTTGGTTCCGGTGAACAGGCGCTCGAAGTACGCGAGCGAGGGCCGGTCGATGCGTCCGTAGAGCAGAATCGCTTCGCGCGCGGCGGGCTCAACGTCGGGCGGCTGAACGGGCGGGGGCGGCATCTCGGGCTCGGCGTCCGGCTCTCCGGGCTCCCAGACGGGCTCGGGCTGCGCGGGCGGTGGTGCCGGCTCCGGCTGCGCAGGCAGCGGGGTGGACGGCGGCAGCGGCGGCTCGATCGCGGGCTGATACTCGGCCGTTGCAGCTTCGGCGAGCGGCTCGAGCAGCTCGTCTTCCTCGAGCTCGTAAAAGGGCCGCTCGGGCGGCGGAGGCTCGGGTTGAATGGACGGCGCGGCCACGATGTCCGCAGGCAAGACCGCCGCGGCGCCTTCCTTGCGCGCGAGCACGAGCGGCTCGGCGCCGACGACGGCCGACTCTTCGGCCTGGACGTGGGGAGCTATCACCAGCGGCTTGTTCCCCATTCGAACGCCGATCTTCCAAAGAAAGGTCAGACGCGCTTTGGGAGGGACGTCGCCCGCGTTCGTGCCGGTGGTGAACAGTTCGTCGGCGGCGTCGTCCAATTGCGGCGTGCCGTCGCGCACGAACGAGCCGTTGCGGTACGAGGCGCCGCCGGGCAGCGGTACCGTTACCCGAACCGCGCGGGCCGGCTTGACTCCCTCGTTGATCAGGCTCAGGGAGATCGTCGCGATCGCGCCCGGAATCAGGCCCGAGTCGGGTACGCCCGCGAGATCGCAGACCAAAACCGCGCTATTGAGCGGCGGCGCCGGGATCTCGGCCGAGGCGCCGGGCTCGCTGCCGCGCGACTCCCAACTCCCGCGCGAGCGTTTCGCCACGCCGAGGGACTTGCGCTGGAGCTCGACGAGCTTCATATCCGCGCTCGCCTCGAAATCCGGATTGCGTTTGCGTTTCATGACGGCGGGCGCAGACGCCCGAGCAATCGTTCCCACATTCCCGTTCCCGCTCCGTTCGCCGCCATGGCCGGGGAACCGCGTGCCGCAAGTGCGGCCAGAACGTGATCGTGCCCCACGACGGTGCTGGCGCGGTCGGCCGCCTCCCGCATGGACAGATGTGCGAGGGTCATAAGGCGGCGGGCCAAGCCGCCGGAAGAGGTCACGAGCAGACGTTGCGCCTCCGGAGTGAAAAGGCGCGCGCCGCGTGCCAGCCCGGCGCGCTCCAGGCGGTACTCCAAGATCGCCGCGAGCATCGCATCGTCGAGCGGCTCGAGCCGGATCCAGCCGTCGACCCGGTCGAAAAGATTTTCACGCGCATGCAGATGCCGCTCCAATTCGCTTTGTCCGAAGAGCAGGATGTTCAGCAATTTCTTCTGCGGTACGTGATAGTTCAACAGCAGGCGCAGCGCCTCTAAGTTTTCGTCGCCCAGGTTCTGCGCTTCGTCGATGACCAGCACCAGGGTCCGCCCTTCGAGCACCGCGGCTTCGAAGAAAAAATTCTTGAGCGCATTCTTGAGTGAGGCGCCCGATCTCGGCGGCAGGGAAAGGCCGAAGACGCGGCCGACCGCCATCAGGAACTCCACGTCCGTGCCGAACGTCGGATCGAGAATTTTACCGAGCACGACCCGGTCGTCGGCGAGCATCTCTTGCTCGAGCGCCAAAGAGAGGCTGGTCTTGCCGGTCCCGGGTTCGCCCAGGACCACCGTCAGGCCGCGCGATTCGTCGATGGAGCTCGCCAGGCGATCCTTCGCTTTACGAAGCGGACCCAGTTCGCAATAAAAAAACGGATCGGCCGTATCGAGAAATGGATCGCGCTCGAGACCGAAATAGCGGTAGTAGTGCGTCGGCATTCCTGCTAACCCTTATTTAGGCTCGGGCCGATAAACTCTTTGTGCTTAAAGATACGCGATCGACAGGCTCCCGCACCGTCGTGTTCGTCCTGGGAATGCACCGTTCCGGAACCTCGCTGACGACGGGAATTCTCAATGCGCTCGGCGTCTCGCTCAGCGAAGATTTGATGCCGCCGACCGAACACAACGCCAAAGGATACTTCGAGTCGGTTTCGATCGCGAACATTCACGACAACATCCTGCGCACGCTCGGCAGCGCGTGGGATGGAAGCACGTCGGAGCGGCCGTTTCCGGACCGGTGGTGGGCGCTTCCGGCCGTGCAGCCGTACAAACAGCAGCTGAAGGATTTGGTGCGCCGCGAAGTCGCGGCCGTCCCGGAGATCTGGGGTTTTAAAGATCCCCGCACGTCACGATTGCTGCCGCTCTGGAACGAGATCATCGCCGAGCTTGGATTGGATGCGCGCTTCGTCTTGGTCGTGCGCCATCCGCGCGACGTCGCCAGCTCGCTGCGCAAGCGCGACGGCATGGACGGCACGCTCGCCGAACAGCTCTGGCTCGAGCACACCGTCGACGCATTGATCCACGGAAAAGATCGCCTCAAGGCGATTGTCGAGTACACGCGCTGGTTCGAGAATCCGATCGGCGAGGCGGAATACATGATCTCCGGGCTCGGCCTGCCGATGCCGCCGCGCGAAAAGCTGCAAGCCGTTATCGCGGAGCTCGTCTCCGAAGATCTGCGCCACAACAAGACCGAGCAGGCCGCGTGTTTGCTGCCCTTCTCGCGCGAACTCTACGAGGCGCTGACCGCACGGGATCTCGGACAGATCGAGATGCTCGCGCAGCTGTTCGACGTGTCCCGCGCCTATACGTCCAAGGTGATCGACCGGCAAAAGAACCGCACCGCACCGCCCGCTGCGGCGGTCGCTCCGGCAGTCGCGCAGCTCTCGCCGGCCGAGCTCGCCCGGCGCATCGACTGGCGCGAAGACGTCAGCCCCGACGAAGTCCGAGTCTATCTGGATGCACCGAACGCACAGTTCCGCCGCCTTGCGAATCTGGCGCTGGCAAAGACCGCGATCCGCAACGCTTTGGATTACGCGGGTGCGACTGCGGCGGCCGAAGGCTACCGCGTCCAGGATACGCTGGAAGTCATCAAAGGGCTCAACTCGATGGCGGACTGCGACGCCGTCTACGCCGAAGCGCTCAAGCAATTGGGATTGCAGGCTGTGGCCAACGGGCAGATCGACACGGGGGCCGGCATGCTGCAGGAGACGATGCTGCGGGCCTCCATCACCGGACAAGCGCGGGATCCGCGTTCGAAAAAAGCGTTTCGCTATACGCATGACGCGGAGATCGACCGGGCGCTCGAGCGCGCCGCATCACATTTCGCACCGCCGGCCTTTGCCGCAGCGCCGTCCAATCCGCTGCGCCTGACCATTCTGTGCACGAAGCTCATCGACCAGGACGGTCCGTCGATCGTCACGCTCAAACGCGCACAGATCTTCCGAGATCTCGGATTCGACGTGCGCCTCGTGTCGACGGGCCTGGGCGGAACGCACGGAGTCGAATCGGCAATCGGCCAAGCATTCCTGCGCACCGGCATTCCGTGGCATCAAATTCCCAAAGGGAAGATTTCACAGCAAATCGGCTCGCTCGTCGAGTACTTCAATGCCAATCCCGCCGATATCGCGGTGTACATGGCATCGACTTCGGACGCCGCCGCAAAGATGATGGGCTGCATCGGCGCGGCTCCCGTGCAGTCGTGGGACAACCGCGCGCTCGAACCGCTCGCGGGCCGATACGACCTCATCAACCAGTCGCTCTCGCCCAAACAAGAGTCGCACACCGCATGGCCGGGACGCGCGCGGTACACCGGGCCGTACGTCGCGATTGCGGACGAAATCGACGCCGCCGAGCCGCTGTCGCGCCACTTGCTGGGTGTGCCGGAAGATGCCGTAGTTCTGGCGACCTTCGGCCGCGTCGAGAAGTGCGCGAACAACGAGTACCTGGAACCGATGGCGACCGTGCTCGCGGTCGAACCCAATGCGTGGCTGCTCATCGCGGGCCCAGACAACGACGAGCGATGGGACGTCATGCGCGCTTATTTCGATCGCTGCGGGGTGACGGCGCGCGTGAAATTCCTGGGCAACCGTCAGGCCGACGGTCCGCGTCTGCTCAAGAGCGTCGACCTCTACTGCGATTCGTATCCTTGGCCCGGCGGTCAAAGCTTGCTCGATGCGATGCAGGCCGGACTGCCCATCGCCGCGATGCGCCGGGTGACCGATACCGACCTCGATCCGGTCGGCGAGAGCGCGACGACCTCAGTTGCCCAGACGCTGCTCGACGGCGTCGTCGAGCTGGCTCCCGCCGGCGACCGGGACGCCTATGTTGCGCTGATTCGCAAGTACGTGGCGGATCCGGAGCTTCGCGCCCAGGCCGGCGCGCGCACGCGAGAAAAAGCCGTGCGCGACTGCAGCATGCGCGATTCGACGAAGCGTTATGCCGATCTGCTGCGCGAACTGGTCGAGGTGAAGGCGGGAATTACCGCGGCCGCTTCCTAACCACGCGGACGAGCATGACGCCTTCGGACGGCCTCGACGAGCTCGAGGCCAGAACGATCTTCATTCTGCGCGAGGCGTTTGCGTGCGTCGCTCCGCTGGCGATGCTCTGGTCGATCGGAAAAGACAGCACCGCCCTTCTGTGGATGGTGCGCAAGGCGTTTCTGGGCGAAGTGCCGTTTCCGCTCGTGCTTCTCGACACCGGCATGGAGTTTCCCGAGGTGTACGAGTTTCGCGACCGTCTGGTAGAGCAGTGGAAACTGCCAGTGCTGAACGAGCAATGCCCGCCCGAAAGCAGCGTCGATCAAACGCTTCCGCCCGCGGCGCGGCATGCGGCGCGAAAGACCGCCGGGCTGCGCGCGCTTTTACTGCGCGAGGGCTATCGCGGCCTTATCCTGGGGATCCGGCGCGACGAACAGGCCATCCGCGCGAAAGAACGCGTGTTTAGTCCGCGCAACGCCGACGGCTCT
>Ga0070740_10004483_pt1 | contig 13700 bp, 18 predicted proteins | sample Coa_R2_FD_67286 | JGI IMG/M metagenome (GOLD analysis project Ga0070740, IMG submission 67286) | Surface soil microbial communities from Centralia Pennsylvania, which are recovering from an underground coalmine fire - Coalmine... | ecosystem: Environmental > Terrestrial > Soil > Unclassified ... | reverse complement strand
CTTGATTATGTCAAAAATAAAGAACTGGATATTTCATAAACAAATCAGTCACTAGCTTTCTTCCCAATTCTGTTTTTTCTTGTCATACTCTTCTCTTGAGTACTTGACTTTGGCTGGAACTCCAACTACTACACAATCTGGTGGTACATCTTTTGTGACTACTGCGCCCATTGCTACTACACTATTCTTTCCTATCTTGACTCCTGCCTTTATGACAGCTCTAGAGCCTATGACTGCCCCATCTTCTATGGTTACACCAACCATCTTTTTGCTTGCTGGATAAGGGTCATTGGTTAAAGATGCAGCAGGACCTATGAAGACATTTTTTCCAATTCTAGAAAGTGGAGGTATGTATACAAGTCCCTCAATCATGGTATTTTCTCCAATTTTGACGTTATAATCAACATGTGCAAGTGAACCAATCTTGACATTGTCACCAATCTCTGTATTGTCTCCTACATATGCAAAGTGCCATATTCTGACATTTTTTCCAAGTTTTGCTTTTTCTGAAATGAAATTTGTCACCATTTTCTTATCACAAGTGCCATGGAGCGCCTTTTGTAACAATTTTTTCAGGAAGAGTACTTTTGTACTTGTTCAAGAATTCAATATCTTGATTTTTGTCTCTTAACTCATCCGGCAGCATTATGGGAATCTCTTCTATGATTGGATAATATCTTGAACATTTTGAACAAAATATTGTACCTTCTGAAATGATTTCTCCTTTTGCATTCAATTCTACTAATTCAAGTGGAAAATGTTTGTCTATCGGACAAGCAAGAATCTCCATCAATTTTCTGTTCATTTTAGATCCAGATAGATTGGAGTTCCTTTATGGCTAGATAAAAGTGCCGCTTCTGCAATCTTGGTAGTATTTACTGCATCTTCTGCTCTTACTCTAATGTTCTCTTTTCCTTCAATTGCAGATATGAAATTTTTTATCTCTAAAAGTAGGGGTTCCTCTGTTTCCTTACGAGGTATCTCTGCACCTGAACTGGTTTCAATCTTTATTTCTTGTGTGATAAAATCAGAAGAAATTATTGCATCTCCACATACTGCATTAAATTTTCTGACACGAATTGGAGTGATCCAGTTTGATGATATGATTGCAACTCTATTATCTTTGAAACCGAGCATTATTGTTGCAAAATCTTCATGCTCATGTCTTATTTTTCCCGATCTTGCAAATACCACCTCTGGTACATCATCAAATAACCACATGGCTGTATCGATATCATGTACTGAAGTATCATAGATGATTCCAACATCTTTTATGTGATTTGGCATCCTATTTTCTCTGTGAAATTCAAGCATGATTAGTTCTCCATATTTCTTGGTCTTGACATACTCTTTGACGAGTGAAACCGCGGGATTGAATCGTTCTATGTACCCACTAGTTAGAATTACTTTCTTCTTCTTGGCTATCCTGAGAAGATCTTCACCCTCTTGTGAGAGGTAGGTCATTGGTTTTTCTACAAAAACATTCTTCTTTTGCTCTAAGAGTTTTCTTGCTAATTCAAAATGAGTAGAAGTAGGTGTGCAAACAAATGCCGCATCAAATTTTTCTGCATCCATTAGGGAATCTAGTGAAGAGTAATGATTCACAGAATATTTTTTACTAAATTCTTCTGCACGAGATACATTCATGTCGCATATGGCTGAAAGAACCCCGAGTTGTGAAAGAATTCTGGCATGATTCTTTCCAAAACCACCAGTACCAATCTGAACTATTTTCATCTTAATACACTGGTGTTATCCAATTAGAGTATTTCTTGTTTTTACCCATAGTTATATCTGAATAGATCTTTCTAATATCCCCTGTAATTTTTCCGACCTTACTATTTCCGACTTGTTTTCCATCAATGGAAATGACTGGAGTTATTTCTGCCGCAGTTCCTGTCAGAAATACCTCATCTGCAAAGTAAATCTCAGTTCTGGGAATTTCACGTTCTATTGTTTGATACCCTAGATCTTTTGCTATTCTGATGACTGAATCCTTTGTAATTCCTTCCAATGCTGATGAGCTAGGAGGAGGTGTCAATAATTTACCATCTCTCACTATGAAGATGTTCTCTCCTGGTGCCTCACTTATGTTTCCCAAATGATCTAACAGTATGGCTTCATCGTAACCATTTCTCTTTGATTCTTGAGTTGCAAGTATAGAGTTTAGGTAGTTTCCACCCATTTTGGCAAGTGGAGGTGTAGAAATATCATGAATTCGTCTCCAAGAAGAAATGCCGACCTTTATTCCATTTCTGTTGAACAATTCTCCAAAAGGAAACATGACTATTGCTGCATGTGTTGGAGTATCTTCAGTTACATGAAGATTAATTCCATGTTTGCCTACAAAATAAAATGGTCTTATGTAACAAGATTCTTTCACATTGTTCTTCTTACAAATCTGAATTACTGCATTAGCAATTTCTTTATCTGTAAATTTCAGAGAAATTGAATAGACTTTACCTGAATTTCTAAACCTCTTGATATGATCCTGTAGTCTGAAAATATACAAATTCTTAGAATTCCAATATCCACGTATTCCTTCAAAAACCGAAGTGCCATAATGAATAGCATGAGTCATGACTGGAACTTTTGCATCTTCATCTCTTACTAATTTTCCATCAAACCAAACAAATTTTGGAACAAAAGATTTCATATTGAAAAACCGAATCCGTCTATAATTAATCTATTTCTACCAAAACCCGATACTTGGAAATTTCATTCCTAATACCCTATATGTGAGATCCTCTGCATTTGCAAATCTCTTTACAATGTCCCAATTCTCACGTATTATTTGCACTATTTTGGGATCAACATAGTCCTCCCAATCAGTATCTTTTCCCATTGCTGTATCAAACATCTTTTGTTTTACAGACGATGCAGAGGTCTCCTTTCTTTTTCCTACTCTGGGATTAAGTCCGTATAGTTTGAGTACGAAACCTTCTGCCTTGTCTCCAGTGTAGGTAAAATAATCTGTTTTTACTCCATTTAAGATCTGTTTTTTTATTTTCCACGAATAAGGTGATAACATTGGTGGCATGTATTTTGCAAATGGTGCATAGAATGTATAATCTGGTGCAATTGTAATGCTATCACCAAATACTGCCTTGAGCATTTTTTTTCTCAACTCATAACTGAACGGAAAACTTCTACTATTGATCTCTTTTCCGTTTTTCATGAATATGACAGGTAAAACTCTCACTTGATTTTCATTTTTTAACTCATTGATAATTTCTACATGAGCCTTGGTAACGGGATTCAAATGCGCAAGATAAATTGAAGTTGTCACTTACTTGTTGTATTTTTCTGGCATATTTCAATCATTTATTTGGAATTGTAATGAAGCATTCTAGAATATAGGGACGATGGGACTTGAACCCACGACATCCAGCGCCCGAGGCTGGCAGTCTACCAAGCTAACCTACGTCCCTGTAAGACTCGCTAAGGTAATAGAATATTATTCTTTCAAAGAGGATTTCTTCTAGCCGTATGATTCGTACTTTATTTCAAAGCTCTTGTCTGCTCTCTTGTTTCTCTCTGTAACAAAGCCTTTTGGTGTCAAAACATCTAAGCATCCATCTATGGTTCCTTGCCAGCCACAAATGAAAAATACCGTGTTATCTTTTGTGACTTTCTCACCAACCATCTTTTCAAGTGGCGACATTTCTCCATCTTTTGATTGTAAGAAACTTTCTACTCTTCCTTTATGACCATTCCAAGTTCTGTTAAACCACTCATCTGGTCTACTAATGGTTGCTCTGTATCTGAAATTCCACTTGTCTTTTCCTCTGTCTAGACTTTCTTCTTCTAGTTTGGTCAATTCATCTCTGTAACCTAATTCATCAACATAACTTGCGCCATGATATACCACGATTTCTCTCTTACTTCCTATTGCATGAAGATGTCTTGCATAGCTAAGGAATGGAGCAAGTCCTGTACCTCCTCCTAGGCAAACTATTCTTCTATTGTCTGGTTCGCCATCTGGTTTCTTTTCTTCTATGGTGAAAGGACCAGTGGGCTTTAACCAAATTATCTCATCTCCTTCTTTTGCGCTAAACAACACTGTAGTAAGACGTCCTGGAAGTGGTTTTCTTACCCATCTTATGTATAATTCAATATAGTTTCTATTTTCTGGATTTGACGCAATTGAATATGCTCTTCGAATAATCTTGTTTTCTGCTGGTACGTGTGCTCCTAATGTAAGAAACTGTCCAGCCTTGTATTGTGGTACTTCTCCACCTTCTTTTGGCTTGAATCTGAAAACCGCTAAATCTTCTTTCTGAATTTGTATGTATGAAATTATTGCTTTGCTATCTACGACCACGCGAGGATTTTGATTTAGATAGTTAAATATCTTATGTTGTTATTTTGTATCTTGGATTTTCGATTTACACTAAACGTTAATAACCTCTCAAAAAAAGTTAATGCAAATCAGATGTAATATTCTGGTTGAATATGGGCCGGTCGTCTAGCCTAGTAGGATACGCCCTTGGCATGGGTGAGATCGTGGGTTCAAATCCCACCCGGTCCACTTTTTCAAGTTACAGTAATTGAATGAATTGACATTGGGGCAAGTGGGTTTATGTCACGCAAATTATCCCAGACAAATATTTCAATTTTATAGTTTCCTCTTTCACTTGGAGTCCATGAAAGTGCTGCAGCAAGAGTCTGATTTTTTACAAGAGAGCCAGTAGCATAATTGAGATCAACAATAGCTCCATCCGAATTAATTACTTGAACTATGTATGCCCAATCAATATTTTTTCCACTCGTATTCTTAAGCGATGTTTGTAAGTTAAGCTGTTGGTCAACTACAGGAGATTTTATCTCTTCACCAAGAGAATTTACTATCTTAAAGTCTGATGTTGAAGTTTCTTCATACCCATACGCAGAACTAGCTCCGATAATTGTTATCACAAAAATCATAGATAGTAAAAACTTCATTGCCTCGAATCTTTCATTCTTAGATTTAAATTATCCCAAATACTAGTTCGCGCATGTCCGAATCTAGAGACATTATCTACATAGGAAAAAAGCCACTGATGGCGTATGTTACTTCTGCGCTCATACAGCTGGCAAATCAACCAAAAATATCAATCAAGGCAAGAGGACTTAGTATTGGCCACGCAGTAGATGTTGCTCAAATCATTGCACGAAAAACAGAAAATGCTGGCTATGCCGTAGGAAACATCAAGATAGGTTCAGAACAAATGCAATCACAAGATGGACGCTCTAGGAATGTTTCTACTATAGAAATAGAAGTAAAAAGAGTTAACTCTTAGATAGGATACCTTGAAAAACTCTTTTCTTTTTTGTCGCTTATTTTGTTGAATATTTATTTTCCATTTTTTTGAATTTTGAAAGGTCTACAATATTGTTGAACTCATCAAAATTTACAAGGGATTTTTTTAACTTCAATGTTGTTCCAGATTTTTTCAACTCTTTTAGAATCTTCAGCGTAGCAAATGTATTCGCATAAAGTACAGATAATGGGTATAAAATTAGGTTGAACCCCATCTTGTGTAGTTCTTTGGATGAAAGAACTGGTGTTGCTCCCCCTTCTATCATGTTTGCAACTAGAGGGGCTTTAATCGACTTGCCTATTTTTTTCATTTCATCAATTGATTTTGGCGCTTCTACAAAAATGGCATCTGCCCCAATCTCCTTGTAGAGTAAACCTCTTTCTATTGCAGCATCTAGACCTTCAGTAGCTCGTGCATCTGTACGTGCTACAATTATGAAATCTTTACTTTTTCTAGCATCTACTGCAGCACGAAGTTTTTCAGCATACTCTTCTTTTGGAATTACTTCTTTTCCTGACATGTGTCCACATCTCTTTGGCCATTTCTGGTCTTCAAGAAATATGCCTGACGCTCCGACTGACTCTAATTCATTTACAAGTTTCCATACACTCAATGGATTTCCATATCCCGTATCGGCATCTACTATTACTGGAACAGATACTGATTTGCATATTCTTCTTGCATTTTCAATTGTCTCAGTAGATCCTATGAAACCATAATCTGGCATGCCCAGGAGTGCTGCAGATGTTCCATATCCCGTCTGAAACATTGCCTCAAAGCCTACTTTTTGTGCTATTCTTGCAGTTATTGCATCATAAACTCCAGGGAAAACAAGAGGTTTTGATTTATCTAATAATAATTTTCTAATGTTTGCCAACTGCGGCTATACTGTCCTACAATTATTTATTGCTTAGTGCATCTTTGATATTTTTTCCAGCCTTAACTTTTCGTGATTGAAATATCTTTCAACAACTTGTAAAATATCTTGAAAATCCTTTGAAAAGTTTCTAATCTTGGGAATTCGATATTATCGCTAGCCATACATAATAGTAATATAGCCTGATTGAAATCCTTCACAAGACATATTTATGAAGCTTGGAAAGGAGAATGTCGAATAATGGTTAACAGTATAGAACTTGATCTCTTGATTGTAGGTTCTGGCCTTGCTGGTCTTAGGGCGGCAATTCAAGCAGCAAAAGTAAGCTCAAAGATCAAGATCGGCGTTGTTTCAAAACTCCAAGTCATGCGTTCCCATTCAGTATCTGCTGAAGGCGGAACTGCAGCAGTACTATATCCTGAGGAAGGTGATTCTCTTGAATCTCATGTTTATGACACTGTAAAAGGAAGTGATTTTCTTGGAGATCAAGATGTTATTGAAAGACTTGTTCAAGAAATGCCGTCTGAAGTATACCAACTTGAACATTGGGGTATGCCGTGGTCAAGAAGAGAGGATGGACGAATTGGACAAAGAGCTTTTGGAGGTTACAGCTTTAATCGTGCTACATATGCGCAAGATAAAGTTGGATTCTATGAGATGCAAACTCTGTATGATACTTGTCAGAAATTTGATAATATTGAATTCTACAATGAATGGTTTGTTACATCTGTAATTCATGATGGTCAACGTTTCTGCGGTATTACTGCAATTGAACTTGCAAATGGTAATTTTTACACATTCAAGGCAAAAGCATTAATCATTGCAACAGGTGGCGCAGGACGAGTCTATAGTTTTTCAACATATGCACTAGCTTCAACTCCTGATGGACTAGACATGGCATACCGTGCTGGAATGGCACTAAAAGACATGGAATTTGTCCAGTTCCATCCTACTGGAATACTACCGTCTGGAATTTTGATTACAGAGGGTGCCAGAGGTGAGGGAGGATATCTAATAAACAAAGATGGAGAGCGATTCATGAAAAAATATGCTCCTACTAAACTTGAACTTGCTTCAAGAGATGTTGTTTCTCGTGCAATGATGACTGAAATTAATGAGGGTAGGGGTTTCAAAAATGAGACTGGCGTAGAATGTCTAAAATTAGATCTTACACACCTTGGTAAAGAAGTACTAATAGGAAAATTACCTGCAATAAGAGAAATTTCACTAAAATTCTCTGGCGTCGATCCAATAACTGAACCAATTGATGTAAGACCAGTATGTCATTACATGATGGGTGGAATTCACACTAACATAGATGGTGCAACAGAAATACAGGGAATATGGGCAGCTGGAGAAGTTGCATGTAACAGTGTTCATGGAGCAAATAGACTAGGAGCAAACTCAACAGCTGAATGTCTTGTCTGGGGAAAGATCACCGGAGAATTAGCTGCAAAATATGTTCTTGAAGGCAAGTCACAACCGCCTTTCCCAATGCACCTTATAGCTACTGAAGAGAAAAGAATCTATGATGGCATTTTTAGGGGAAGTGGGAGTGTAAATCCATATGAAGCGCGTCAAGAACTTACTGACATAATGAATTCAAAAGCTTATGTCTTTAGGAATGAAAACGATCTGGTTGAAGGACTAAAACAAGTAAGACAATTGCAACAAAAAACTTGGAAACATGTGGATGATAAAGCCAAAGAGTATAACACAAACTTTTCAAATGTTATGGAACTTGATTCAATGTTTCGTGTTGCAGAAGTTATTCTAATGGGTGCGATTGCCAGAAAGGAATCTAGGGGTGCCCACGCAAGAGTTGACTATCCTGATAGGGATGATAAAAACTTCTTACACCACACTCTAGTTTACTATGATACCAAGGAACCTGTTCTTAAGACACATCCAGTAACTATCACTAAATACAAGCCAGTGGAGAGGAAATACTAGTGGCAGAAAGATTGTCAAACCGCGAAGGCATAAAGGGGATGGCAAATCCGACTCGCTATGGAATGGAGCGAGTTGCATATTGGTTACAGAGACTTACCGGACTTGGATTACTTGCATATTTGATAGGTCATATTTATGAAACAAGCACCATTGTGAATGGTAAAATAGCTTGGGACAAGATGCTAGAATTAACCCAGACTCCACAAGGTCATATCCTTCTTACCTTGGTAATCGGCATGTGTGTATTTCATACTGCTAATGGTATACGTGTCATGCTTGGTCATGGAGGTATAGGGGTTGGAAAACCTGGTCAGCCTGAATATCCATACAAGGCAGCATCGTTAAATTATAAACAACGACTATGCATCTGGGTTTCAATTGCTCTTGCAGCATTAGCAATGATGTATGGTGCATCCGTATTATTTGGTGATTAAGATGAGAGAAAGCATTATCATGAAAATACATTATGGAACAGCACTAGGAGCTGTGGCACTTGTAGCAGTGCACATACTGATGAGAATGTCGCAAAAATTTTCTGATTCATTACAATATCAAAATGTTATTGCAAACTATCATTTTCTTCCATATGCATTAATGTTAGAAGTTTTATTGATTCTACTTTCAGTACACGGTTTCAACGGTCTTCGAGTAATTCTGTTGGAACTAAAACAAGGTTCAACATATGAAAAAATGATAAACTATGGATCCCTTGCAGCGATGGCAATATTGATTGCTTATGGCTCAAGGACTATATTGATGGCTGGAATGGGGATTTCTTAGACATGGCAGTTGTATCTGTACCAAAACCATCTGAAGAATCAAATTCAAAAGCAAAAACTCCTAGTCAATCAAATACTATTACTCTTAGGATATCTAGATCAAATCCATCTGAAGGACAAGAGGCCATTTTTTCTGAATTTCAGATCCCAGTACAGAAATGGACTACTGTTTTAGAGGCTATATTGTATGTGAAACAAAACTTTGATCATTCAGTAGCGGTACGATATTCTTGTAGACAAGCATCATGCGGTTCTTGCGGAATGAAAATTAATGGAAAACCCGCACTTGCCTGTTACACAAAAATTTCTGAATTGAACTCAAATATAGTAACTGTCGAACCCATGAACAATTTTCCAATAATTCGGGATCTTGCGGTTGATTTTAAGCAATTAATCTCAAATCACAAAAAAATGAAGCCATTTATCATAAGGGAAGACTCTGAAGTAACACCGGAATCTAAGGAATTCATACAAACACCACAAGATCTTGAAAAATTTCTCCAGTTCTCTTATTGTATAAAATGTGGTTTGTGCAACTCTGCCTGTCCTACAATGGCTACTGATACATCATTTATTGGTCCGCAGGGACTTGCACAAGCCTACAGGTATGTAGCAGATAATAGAGATAAAGGAAAAGATGAAAGGCTAAAAATTGTGGATGACTCTCATGGAATATGGCGATGTCACTTTGCTGGATCTTGTAGCCAAGTTTGTCCCAAAGGAGTCGATCCTGCAATGGCAATACAATTGCTCAGGGGATATCTCCTAGGATTTAGAAAATAATATTCTAAGGCTTTTTAGGATTTTTACTAGTGTTTACTTGATTGTTTATGGCTTCTGCCATGAAGTGATTTGAAACATTCACTTTAACATCATTGATTCCATCTATCTTGAGCAAGTTGTCATGTACGTCCTGTGCAATCTTGAATCCAAATATTGCTGGACAAAATGGGCTAGTCAAGTGTAAATCAATTTTAACTTCAGATCCTGCAATGTCAATATTGTCTACTAGTTCAAGCTCCATTATTGAGACATTTATTTCCGGATCAACTACTTTTGTTAGTTCATCGAAAATTTGTCTTCTCAGGTCTTGAGATGCCTGTGACATAAATCAAAAAAGCGTCTATGCTATATATAACCATTCTATTTCCTAAATTGATGTACAGATCTAGATTAGAAGGAAAACTAGATGAAAACACATTAGAATTTCTTTCATCAATTTCAGATGATTTCCAAATTGCATTATATGACATACTTGGAAGTCAAGCCCATACTTTGATGCTTTTGGAAAATAAAATCATTTCAAAATCTGAAGCAGCGAAGATTCTTGGTGCGTTGGAAAAACTCAAAAAAGAAAACTTTTCTGAAAAATCAGAAGCCGAAGACATTCATGAACTGATTGAATCTCTAGTGATAAAAAAAGCAGGAAAAGAAGCTGGTGGCAAGATGCACACAGCACGCTCAAGAAATGACCAAGTTACACTTGATATACGCATGAAGATACGCGATGATATCAATATTGTATGTTTTTGTCTAAATGAAGTTATTTCGACGTTGATACAATTGGCAGAAAAGTACCAAAATACCATAATGCCACTATATACACACCTTCAGCAAGCACAGGTTGGGTTATTTTCTCACTTTCTTCTTGCATACTCTGATGCACTCTTTCGTGATCTTGATAGATTCTATGTTGCATACGGACGAGTTAACGAATCTCCTCTTGGCGCAGGTCCTGTTGGGGGAACAAGTATTCCAATTAATAGACAATCCACTGCAAAAATGCTTGGATTCAAGGGATTGGTAGAAAATTCGATTGATGCTACTTCATCAAGAGACTTTGTGGCAGAATATGTGGGAAATTCTTCCATTTTGATGACAAACCTGAGTAGAATGGCAGAAGATTTTATCATCTGGTCTACTTCGGAGTTTTCCTTTCTTGAACTATCAGACAAGTTTACCTCTACTTCAAGTGTTATGCCGCAGAAAAAAAATCCAGACATCTTAGAATTAATTCGTGGAAAAACTGCTCAGGTGATAGGATACCAAATGGCAATATTATCAAATCTAAAAGGTCTACCATCTGGATACAACCGCGATCTCCAACAAATTAAAGTCTCAATTTGGCCTACTTCTAAGATTGTAATATCGTCACTACTTGTGATCAACTCTCTTCTTAAAACCATGACTGTAAACGAAAAAAGAATGCGACAGGCAATAGATGAGGGATTTTCAATTTCTCTTGATATTGCAGAACATTTGGTACGAAAAGGAATCCCATTTAGGATATCCCACAAAATAGTTGGGCATCTGGTACAAATTGCATCAAACTCAAAAAAATCTCTAACAGATCTATCTGTATCAGAAGTAAAAGAAACAATCCCATCTAATGAAATTGATGTAAAAGAACTCTACAAAATTATCCAGTCTACAACACCGGAATCATCGCTTGATACAAGGCAATCACAAGGATCTTCTGGTAAACATGAACAACAAAGAATGATTACAGACAGGAAAAGGAAAATTCAGGCATATGCACTCGGAACTCGCAAGAGGACAAATGAAGTTCGAGAGGCTGTTGAAAATCTTGAAAAGAATCTGAACACCTTGATAAAAAAAGCCTGAACACGGCCTGGAAGTCAATGGATACTATGATTCCTGAAGGGCTTAGGATTCACATGAATTGTGTAAAACCTCACATGGCATTGGATGGGCGTAGTCCAGCACAGAAGCCTAGGCATAATGAAAGAGAGGGCAAAATGGATGGATCTGCTAGAATTGGCTATACAAGACTCCAATGAGAAGAATGTTAGGTAACCCTAAAAAGGAACGGTGCTGTATGGGAGATCGAGGATGTAGCTTCGCCTAGGAGTTATGTCCATATGCATAGAATATACCCATGTATCTTTTCTGTCAAGAAAATTACTACTACGATTTAAATACAGGTTTTCTATTGACTAGGTAAGGATGTAGCTTCGCCTAGGAGTTATGTCCATATGCATAGAATATAATAGAAATTTTTTTATATTTTTATCAAATCTCTACTAGAGACTATTCTTAACGGAACGCCAAGATCATTTACAATATAACTGGCTTTTTCTTCTGCAAGATCACCCACAGTAACTAATACATCCCCTTTCTGCATGTACCTTATTTCATCATTAATTTCATCTATGTTTATTGAACGTAAACATCCTTTTGATTGATATGACATGTTTGCTAAGATGTCGTATAGTTGTGTATGTTCCATAGCTTCACGTTCGTGAGGAATTTTTTTACTAGTTAAAACATATGTCACAGGATGTTTCATTTTTGCGTCAACCTCGATTTTTCTAAATGAATCGGGAGTAATCTGTGATAAGGAATATGGAAATCTTTGATATAATTTTGGTTTATTATTTTTTAAAGCCTCTGATATTTGATCACCATCCATTTTATCTGAAATTTCTACTACTGCTTTACTCTGAAAAGCATGTGAAATTCCATAGAAACCTAATTTTTCATTCTTGGAACGTAATGAATCATTGATGTATTTACAAATTAAATCTGCAGTGGAAATTAAAGAATTACAATATTCTCCAGCAGACACTATTGATAGATTGTGATTTGATTCCAAATCTATCCATGCCTTAGTTACTACGCCTGTAAAATAATCTGAAAAAATCAAGGAATTATGTTTGTCTGCAAAATCTTGAAGTAATTTCCATGCTATGATATGCTCATAACTACTACAAAGACGATCTACAAATTCCGATGTTGTGATCTTTTTAGTTCCATTGCAGCAAAAAATCTCTGGTACTTTTTCACTAGAAACTACTGTATGACAAACAAATATCATTTTTAGCGAGGGAAGTATTTGATCAACAAAATCGTTGATAAAATCACATCCTTTACCCTTCAGTTTATCCAATATGTAATGTCCTTTTAGGCACGTACGCTCAGTATTGAGGCTATATTTTGATTTTAGACCTGTTATTACCTGTAAATATCTAGTATCGAACGCTTCGTAATTCTCTACCTCTATAGCTACTCCTAAAGGGGCTTTGAAAGCTGCTGTTTTTCCATCATGATAAAATGTAACACTATCGATACCTATTGCACTACGTGTCATAGGGTTGTACCTGATAAGTTTCAGTTAAGCTTTGTGAGAAGTGTTACTTCATAATGCCAACTTTTATTCAACAACCATTTTGAACAACTCTACAAAAAACAAAACCTAAAATATGATAGAAACATAGGAAAACTGAAAGTTTTACAGATAAATTTTGTAAATATCTGAATTTAATGTGAGAAACTTGACTTTTATATTGATTTTACTTAACATATGTGCTGATATCTGATTTTTACAACTCATCTCTAGGATGTATCAATTCGTACAACCGCAAACAAACAACCCTAACTACACTGCAGGTCAGACATGGGGTGCACTCAAAAAAGCCTGGCGTGGATACAAGATCGCAAAGGTTCAGAGTGATAACACCAGAATGACTGAATATGCAAAGAAAATCAGAACACTACAGCATGATTTGGGAATTAAGCAGGCAGAGTTTCCAGAACTGAACCTAAGTTAGTTAGAATTCTCCTATTTTTGAAGTCATTTAACCCGAAGTGATGATTTGTGGATAAATCGGAACTTGCTGTGACACCTAATTATTTGCTAATTTTAAGCGGGTTCGCGGGGATTCGGACCCCGGACAGCCGGATTAAAAGTCCGGTACTCTACCTGGCTGAGCTACGAACCCATAGCGAAGGGTCATAGTTGTGTATAATTTAGTCTTTTACAAAATT
>Ga0070740_10004482_pt1 | contig 13700 bp, 11 predicted proteins | sample Coa_R2_FD_67286 | JGI IMG/M metagenome (GOLD analysis project Ga0070740, IMG submission 67286) | Surface soil microbial communities from Centralia Pennsylvania, which are recovering from an underground coalmine fire - Coalmine... | ecosystem: Environmental > Terrestrial > Soil > Unclassified ... | reverse complement strand
TGCTTCTCCACTTCGCCCGCGTAGAGGTGATGGGCCGAATCGATGTGGCCCGAATCCCATTCTCCTTTGGCGCGCACGTCCAGAAGGAAGGGGCACGTGGAAAGTCTTTCGTGGAGTTCGTTGACGGACATCTGCGCGAGATGGGATTCGGGAAATCCCGCGCCAAGCCAGGAGCTGACGCCGCCTTCCAAGTAACCTTCGATGCGGTCGAGGCCGACGCGGACAAGCGCGCGGCGAGCGTCTTCGATGCCGGCGTCCCCATCAGAGACGAGATAGATGGGCCGGTCGTAGGGAACGATCCATCCGGCCCAGAATCCGAAAGAGGGGCCGGCGCCGATGTTGAGAGAACCTGGAATGTGCGCGCCGCCGAACGCTTCCGGGCGGCGCAGATCAATGATGACGGCCTGGGAATCCTCGACGCGGCGGCGAAATTCGGCAGCATCGAAGGCGCGAGCGCCCGGCAACACGCCGAGAAGCGCAGGCCCCTGTGCATTGAGGCGCTTCATGCGGCGGTAGTAGTCGGGGAAGGGCGGAACGGTCTCGAGAATGCGATTCACGAATTGTTCGCGCTGGGGAATGCCGAAGTAGGGATTGGTGTGACGTTCATAGCCGAGGGTGGATTGTGGGCGGTCGGACATTCCCGAGCCGCACAGCGAACCGGCGCCGTGAGCGGGAAGAATTTCCAGGCCGTCGGGGAGCGGCGCGATTTTTCGGGTGACGCTTTCGAAGAGGGCGGAGGCCAGGCCGCGCTTGGCTTCCTCGCCGAGAAGATCGGGACGGCCGAGCGAGCCGACAAAAACAAAATCGCCGGAGAAGAGAGCCGCGGGGTAGTTGCCGCGGGAGAGATCGGTGACGAGAAACGAGATGTGCTCGGGGGTATGACCGGGCGTGTGAATGGCTTCAATGCGCAGATCGCCGAGGGAGAAAGAGGCGCCGTCGCGAAATTCGTGATGGGGAAAGGCGTACTCGAAGTCCTGGGATTTGTCGTGGGCGCTGAGCCAGAGCTCCGCGCCGGCGCGTTCGGCGAGTTCGCGCGCGCCGGAAGCGTAATCGGCGTGGATGTGGGTTTCGAGGACGTGAGTGATTTCGAGGCGATTGGCGCGGGCGTAGTCGAGGTACACGTCCACGTCGCGGCGGGGATCGATAACGGCGCAGCGGCCGCGCGAGGAAAGCACGTAGGAATAGTGGGCGAGGCCGGGAACTTCCACGCGGTGAATCTTCATCCTCGCGGCTCCTTCCGTCTTCCAATGTGATTGGCCGAGAGAAGCTCTTTCAGGTGCGATTCTACACTGCGAGCGGTGCTGCGGCAGACCAAATCGCAGAGCTTGAAGATATCGGGATCGGCGATGAAGTAAAAGATGCTGTTGCCTTCGCGGCGGCGGCCAACGAGCGCGCCGTCATAGAGAGCCTGCAAATGCTTCGAAACATTGGGCTGGGTGCTGCCGAGGGCGGAAGCGATTTCGCCGACGGAGCGTTCGCCGTCTTCGAGAAGCTGCAGAATGCGGAGTCGGGAAGGCTCGCCGAGGAGGCGGAAGCGGCGGGCGACGGAATCGAGGAGGCGGCGGTTGGAGAAGGGACGGAGGGAGACTTTGGCTTGTTTGGCGGCTTGACGCGTTTCAGACATGACGATTTCTTTTATCTTGACTATTCAACCATATAGTCATACAGTGTGTCAAGCGAGAAATGCCATGCCACACAACGATGCGGAGAGCGGTTCCCACCGGAAGCGGTCCATTCCCCTTCAACACAATGCCAGGAAGAAAAGAGAGAGCACGCGGCGCGGGATGTTTCCCTTAGCGCTTGCCTTGGGACTCGCGGCGGCTCTTGCCGCACCTGGAAGCGCGCAGGAAGCGCCGCAGGGTTCCCTGACTCTCGAACAAGCGGTGCAGCAGGCGCTGGCCAAGAACCCGGAATTGCAGAGCGCCGCCGATGCCGCGGAGGCGGCGGCCGCGCGCGTGGACCTGAGCAAGGCGGGGTGGCTGCCGCGAATCGACTTCAGCCAGGGCTTCACGCGGGGAAACAATCCCGTGTATGTCTTCGGGACGCTGCTGACGCAGCGGCGGTTCACCGCGGACAATTTCGATCTGGCCCGCCTCAACACGCCGACACCGCTGAACAACTTCCAGACGCGATTCGACGGGCAGATGCTGCTGTTCGATTCGGGGCGGACGCGCTTCCGGGTGCAGGGAGCGAAGCGCGCGAAGACGGCGGCGGATTTCGAGAAAGAGCAGGCGCGGCAGGACCTGATTTTCCGCGTGGTGCGGGAGTACTACGGAGTGATGGTAGCGCGGGAAGAGGACGCCGCGGCCAGCGAGGCGCTGCGCGCGGCGGAAGCGAACGAGCAGCGCGCGGAACACTTGCAAAAGGCCGGGATGATCGTGGATGCGGACCTGCTGAGCGCGAAGGTATTCACGGCGCAGATGCGGGACCGGGAGATACGCGCGAAGAACGGAGTGGAGCTGTCACGGCTGGCGCTGGCGCGGGAACTGGGGATGGCTGCCGGGCAAGCACTCGAGGTGACCGGACGTTTGCAAGAGCCGGCGCCGATAGAGCAGAAGAGCGCGGAGGATTGGGAGAAGAACGCGCTGGAGCACCGCCCCGCGCTGCAGGCGGCAAAGCTCGCGGGAGAAGCCGCGACGAGCGCGAAGCGCTCGGCCAAAGCGGAGTTTGCGCCGAAGCTGGCTGCATTCGCGGATTTCGAGAGAGACGGCTTGTCGTTCGCAGGAACCGGCGGAACGAATTGGACGGCCGGGGCGCGTCTGGAGTTCAACCTGTTTGCGGGCGGCGCGCAAAAGGCGCGGCTGGCGGAAGCTCAGGCCAACGAAAACAAAGCGAAGCATGATCTGGAGTGGTTCAAGTCCGGCGTCTTACTGGAAGTGCGGCAAGCGTATCTGGAGGCCGAAGCGGCGGCGCAGCGGGCGGCGGCGGCGCGGGAATCCGCCGAGCAAGCGAAAGAGAGCCTGCGGATCCTGCAGAACCGGTACGAAGCGGGATTGACGACGATCACCGAACTGCTGCGGGCACAATCGGCACAATTGGATGCGCGCACGGCGTATCTCTCCGCGGTACATGACTGGTGCGTGGCGGAAGCGGGGCTCGAACGGGCCGCGGGAACGCTGACGGTGGATTCGCCTCTTCTGCAGGGAGAAAAGCAGCCATGAGGACTGGTGACAAGACGGCTCCGGGAAAACGGCGGGTATGGGGCGCGTGGGCCGCGCTTGGAATTTTAGTGGCCACGGCGGGCTGCGGCGGAGAGAAAGCCGCGCGCACGGAAGCACCGGAAACCGTACAGGGACTGCGCGTGGAAACGGCGCAGTTGCAGAACGTTCCGAACCTGCTGGAGGCGCCCGGGACGGTGATTGCGACGGCGACGGCGGAGATCGCTGCGCGAACGACGGGAACGGTGTTGCGAGTGGAGGCGAAAGAAGGTGATCTGGTGAAAGCGGGACAACTGCTGGCGCAGCTTGACGAACAGGAACTGGCAGCGCGGAGAAGCGCAGCGCAGGCGGGGATGCAACAGGCATCAGCGGGAGTCACGGAAGCGACACGTGGGTTGAGCATGGCGCAGGCGCAGGCGGACATCGCGAAGAAGACGTACGACCGGTACGTGTACCTGAAGCAGCAGAAATCGGTGAGCCCGCAAGAGTTCGACGAGGCGGAGGCGAAGAACCAGGCGGCGCAGGCGGCATTGGAGCAAGCGAAGGCGCGGCTGCAGCAAGTGGAAGCGGGAAAAACGCAGGCGGAAGCGGAAGCGCGCGCGGCGGAAGAGGTTGCGAGCTACGCGCGGATTCGCGCTCCGTTCGAGGGGAAAGTCGTGCGGCGGCTCGTGGAGCCCGGGACGGTGGTCATGCCCGGGATGCAATTGTTCGTGATCGAGAAAACGGGCACGTATCAACTGGACGCGACGCTGCCGGCGGAAGCGCTGGTGGCGGGACCGGACGCGCCGGCTGTGAAGCGCGGCGCGACGGCGGAAGTGAGGCTCGACGCGCTGCCAGAAAGGACATTCACGGGAAAAGTGGCGGAGATGGAAGCGGGCGCGGATCCCGGAACGCACACGGTGCACGCGCGGATTGATCTGCCGAAGGACACGGGGATTCAGTCCGGAATGTTCGGCAGGGCGATGTTCCAGCGCGGCGAGCGAAAAGCGATCGTCGTGAAATCGGAAGCCATCGTGGAACATGGGCAGTTGCGAGGAATTTTTGCCGTGGATGCGAGCGGGATCGCACAGTGGCGCGTGATTTCTGCGGGCCAGCCGCGCGACGGGAAGACGGAGATTCTCTCGGGCCTGGGGGACGGGGAGAAATACGTGGCGGATCCGGGCGAGCGCGAGCTCGACGGGAAGAGGATTGCCGGGGGCAGGGAGAAGAGTTCGTGAAGCTGGGTCTTGCGGGAAAGATCGCGAAGGCGTTTCTCAACTCGAAGCTGACGCCGCTGGTGATTGTCGCCTCGCTGCTGCTGGGGGCGTTCAGCGTGCTGCAGACGCCGCGCGAGGAAGAGCCGCAGATCATCGTTCCCATGCTGGACGTGTTCGTGGGAATGCCCGGGGCTTCGGCGCGCGAAGTGGAGCAGCGCGTAACGATTCCGATGGAAAAACTGCTGCGCGAAGTGCCGGGCGTGGAATACCTCTACTCGACGAGCCAGCCGGGCGGCGCGATGGTCATCGTGCGGTTCTACGTGGGAATCAAGGAAGAAGACGCGGTCGTTCGCACGTACAACAAGCTGTACGCCAACTTCGACAAGATTCCGCCAGGGGCCACGCAGCCGCTGATCAAGGCGCGGTCGATTGACGACGTGCCGGTGCTGGCGCTGACGTTCTGGGGAAAGAATTACGACGGGTTTGCGCTGCGGCGGATCGCGGGCGAGGTGGAGCAGAGCGTCAAGCAGGTGGAGAACGTTTCGGAGACGACGCTGATCGGCGGGCAGAGGCGGGAGCTGCGAATCACGCTCGCCCCAGCGCGGTTGGCGGCGTATCACACGGACCCGGCGGCGCTCGTGCGCGCGATCGAGACCGCGAATCAGCGAAGCGAAGCGGGAGCCTTCGCGCAAGGAAACCGCGAAGTAGCGGTTGAAGCGGGAAGATTCCTGCGGAGCGCGGCGGACGCGGAGCGGCTGGTCGTCGGAATGCGCGAAGGGCGGCCGATCTATCTGCGCGACGTGGCGGAAGTGCGGGACGGGCCGGAAGAGCCGGCGAGCTACGTCTTTTTCGGCGCGGGAGGAGCGGAGAAGGGGCCGGACGGCGTGTATCCCGCGGTGACTCTGACGGTGGCGAAGCGCAAAGGAGCGAACGCGACGATCGTGGCGCGCGGCGTGGAAGAGAAAGTGAACGGCCTGCGCGGATACGTGTTGCCGAAAGACGTGGAAGTCACGGTCACGCGGAATTACGGCGAGACCGCGAAGAAAAAGTCGGACGAACTGCTGAAGCATCTGCTGCTGGCGACTCTGAGCGTGACGCTGCTGGTAGGTTTGGCGCTGGGGTGGAGAGAGTCGGGAGTGGTGCTACTGGCGATTCCGGTCACGCTGGCGCTGACGTTGTTCATCTTTTACGCGTACGGATACACGCTGAACCGCGTGACGCTGTTCGCGCTGATTTTTTCCATCGGCATCCTGGTGGACGACGCGATCGTGGTGGTGGAAAACATCGTGCGGCATTTCCGGCTGCCGGAGTGCCAGGGGCGGCCGCGGAACGAAGTGGCTGCGGAGGCGGTGAACGAAGTCGGGAACCCGACGATTTTGGCGACGTTCGCGGTGATCGCGGCGATACTGCCGATGGCGTTCGTGCGCGGGCTGATGGGACCGTACATGCGGCCGATTCCGGTGGGCGCTTCGGCGGCGATGGTGTTTTCGCTGGTGATCGCGTTTGTGGTGTCGCCGTGGGCGGCGCTGCGATTGCTGAAAGGCCACGCAGGAGGGCACGCGGAGGGCGAAGCGGAAGGCTGGAGCACGCGGCTCTATCGCCGGATGATGACGCCGCTCATCGAGAGCGCGAAGAAGCGGTGGATTTTCCTGGGCGGCGTGGCGGCGCTCCTGCTGGCTGCGTGCTCGCTGGTGGCGTTCAAGCTGGTGCGCGTGAAGATGCTGCCGTTCGACAACAAGAGCGAGTTTCAGGTGATCGTGGACATGCCGGAGGGGACGCCGCTCGAAAAGACGCTCGCGGTGGAGCGGGAAATCGGCGCATATCTGCACACGCAGCCGGAGGTGACGAATTACCAACTCTATGCGGGAACATCGGGACCGTACAACTTCAACGGGCTGGTGCGGCATTACTTTTTGCGGCGGGGAGCGAATCAAGGCGACATTCAGGTGAACCTGCTTGGCGCCGACGAGCGCAGCAAGCAGAGTCACGACCTGGCCAAGCAGATGCGCGGGCCGATTGTGGAAATCGGAAAGCGATGGAACGCGCGCCTGAAGATTGCCGAGGTGCCGCCCGGGCCGCCGGTGCTTTCGACGCTTGTGGCGGAGGTGTACGGTCCGGATTACACGCGGCAGATCGAGTTGGCGCGGCAGGTGAGGACGATTTTCGAGCAGACGCCCGGAGTGGTGGACGTGGACTGGTACGTGGTGGCGGATCAGGAGAAGCTGGATTTTCAGGTGGAGCAGGACAAGGCGGCGATGCGGGGAATCTCCGCGGCAAACGTGTCGCAGGACGTGAGCATCGCGCTGGGCGGAGCGGAAGCGGGGCTGATGCATCAGCCGGACGAGCGGGAGGACGTGCCGATTCGCGTGAGGCTCGCGAGGGCGAGCCGGTCGAGCGAAGAGGCGCTGCGCGGATTGTACTTGCCCACGGCGGACGGAGGCATGGCGCCGCTCGGCGAACTGGTGCAGGTGAAGCAGGGAACGATAGACAGAAACATCTACCGGAAGAATTTGCGCGAAGTGGTGTACGTGATCGGAGACGTCGCGGGGGCGGAAGAAAGCCCGGTGTATGCAATCGGAAAGATGGGGGAGAAGATCGACGCGTTGAAGATTCCGGAAGGCTACCAGGTGCGGCAGTACACGGCGACGCAGCCGCCGGACGCGACGAAGCTGGCGATCAAGTGGGACGGCGAGTGGCACATCACGTACGAGGTGTTCCGCGACCTGGGGCTGGCGTTCGCGGCGGTGCTGGTACTGATTTACGTGCTGGTGGTCGGATGGTTCCAGTCGTTCAAGACGCCGCTGGTGATCATGGCACCGATTCCTTTGACGTTGGTGGGGATTTTGCCGGCGCACGCGCTGATGGGCGCATTCTTTACGGCGACTTCGATGATCGGATTCATTGCGGGGGCGGGAATCATCGTGCGGAATTCGATCATTCTGGTGGACTTCATCAAGCTGCGGCGCGAGCAGGGCATGCCGCTCGAGCAGGCGGTGGTGGACGCGGGCGCGGTGCGGTTCCGGCCGATGCTGCTGACGGCGGCGGCGGTGGTGGTGGGCGCGGCGGTGATTTTGTTCGATCCGATTTTCCAGGGGCTGGCGATTTCGCTTATGGCGGGAGAGGTGGCTTCGACGGTGCTTTCGCGCATGGCGGTGCCGGTCCTGTATTACTTGAGCGAAAGAGGTGCAACATGACACGGGAACGCTACATCCGGATTATCGCGGGGACGTTCGTGCTGGCGTCATTGGCGCTGGGGACCTGGGTGAATCATTACTGGTATCTGTTCACGGCCTTCGTGGGGCTGAACCTGTTTCAGTCCGGGTTCACGGGGTGGTGCCCGATGGAGGATATCTTGAAGAAAGCGGGAGTGGGAGCGCCGGCGAAGGGGTGAGAGCGCCCATCCTTAGCGCGTGGTGCGCTTGGAAGAAGTTGAGGTCCTTCGGGTCCCGATGAAAATCGGAACCCGAAGGATGACACAGGATGGGAATTGGGCGAAGGCGCAAAAGCGCCTTGGGGCACGGCATGCCGTACCCCTACACGGGATTTGCACACCGAGTTACAGCGGAATGTTGCCGTGTTTCTTCTTGGGGTTGGTGTCGCGCTTGTTTTCGAGGGCGCGCAATGAAGTGATGATGCGGGCGCGGGTTTCCGCCGGCTCGATGACGGCGTCAATGTAGCCGCGCTCGGCGGCGACGTAGGGATTCGCGAAGCGCTCGCGAAACTCCGCGATTTTTTCCTGACGAAGGCGCTCGCGTTCGGCTTCGGGCGCTTTGTCCAATTCCCTTTTATAGACAATGTTCACGGCGCCTTCGGGGCCCATGACGGCGATTTCGGCGGTGGGCCAGGCGAAATTGGCGTCGGTGCGAATGTGCTTGGAAGCCATGACGCAATAGGCGCCGCCGTAGGCTTTGCGCGTAATGACGGTGATTTTCGGGACGGTGGCTTCGGCAAAAGCGAAAAGCAGCTTGGCGCCGTGCTTGATGATGCCGCCGAACTCCTGCTGGGTGCCCGGAAGAAAGCCGGGAACGTCCTCGAAGGTGACGAGAGGAATGTTGAAGGCGTCGCAGAAGCGGACGAAGCGCGCGCCCTTGACGGAGGCATTGATATCGAGAACGCCGGCGAGAAACGCGGGCTGATTGGCGACGATGCCGACGGGGCGGCCATCGAGACGCGCGAAACCAACGACGAGATTCCTGGCAAAGTGCTCGTGGACTTCGAAGAAGTAGCCTTCGTCCACGATGGCGTGAATGGCGTCCTTGATGTCATAGGGTTTGAGGGCGTCTTCGGGGACGAGGGTGTTGAGCGATTCCTCGCGGCGAGTGGGCGAGTCCGAAGTTTCAAGGCGCGGAGGATCCTCGAGGTTGTTGGAAGGCAGGAAGCTCAGCAGCTCGCGGATCATGGCGCAGCAATCGGCGTCGTCGCGCGCGACGAAATGCGCGACGCCGCTTTTTTCGTTGTGGGTCATGGCGCCGCCGAGCTCCTGCTTGGTCACTTCCTCGTGCGTGACGGTTTTGATCACGTCCGGACCGGTGACGAACATGTAGGAAGTTTCGCGCGTCATGAAGATGAAATCGGTGATGGCGGGGGAATAGACGGCGCCGCCGGCGCAGGGACCCATGATGGCGCTGATTTGCGGGATGACGCCGCTCGCCAGAGTGTTGCGGAGGAAGATGTCTGCGTAGCCGGCGAGGGACTTGACGCCTTCCTGAATGCGCGCGCCGCCGGAATCGTTGAGGCCGATGACCGGGGCGCCGTTGCGCATGGCGAGGTCCATGATCTTGCAGATTTTCAGGGCGTTGGACTCGGAAAGCGAGCCGCCAAAGACAGTGAAGTCCTGAGCGAAGACATAGACGAGGCGGCCGCCGATGCGGCCAAAGCCGGTGACGAAACCGTCGCCGACGGGGCGCTGCGTTTCCATGCCGAAATCGGTGCATTCATGGCGCACGAATTTGTCGAGCTCCTCGAACGTGCCTTCATCGAGAAGAAGGTTGATGCGCTCGCGAGCGGTGAGCTTGCCGGCTTTGTGCTCGCGTTCGCGACGCTCGGGGCCGCCGCCGGCTTCGGCTTCCGCTTCACGCCGGCGAAGCTCGGCGATGCGGTCGAGATGCCTGGCTTTTGCGGTTGCAGCGGATTTTTCCTCAGACAAGAGGGCCTCCAGTGGACTGTTCCTTGGGAGCGAAGATGCGCACGGCAAGATGCGTGGCCAGCCAAACGGTTCCAAGAAGAAGAACGACCCCAAGAAGAAGCTCGATGCCGAAGCCGAAGGCGCGTTGGAGAGGCGATTCGAGGGAAGTGACGTAGAGCGTGGCGCCGACGAGGATGAACATGGCGCTGAGGGTCAAGACGACGATGAGGACCGCGGTGATGACGAAGGAAAGCGCGTTTTTCATGGGTCGCCAAAACATATCGCGAGAGAAGAATAGCGCAGAAAAGCGGCCAGAGACCAGCGGCCGGAGACCAGAGGTCAGCGGATCCGACGGGCGGCGTGCACAGAAGGAATTCTGTGCTACTTGGCTTCGGCTCGGCGTAAACGTTTTGGGCGTTGCGGAAGAACGGGTCCAAAAACCCGCCACTACAAATGCCGAGCGTCCCTCCGCGTGAACGGTTCGAGGCTCAGCGCAAGCCCGACCAATCGTCGGCAACGAGGATGGAATCGACGGGATTGGAGGGGTCATACTTGATGCTGGCGGGCTGGCCGGCAACGAGGCGCTCGAGGCGTACCTGGCTCTCGAGGCCGGTGATGTCCTGAGCGGTGTGATAGGTGACGCCAGAGATGAGATAGCTGTAGGAAACGAGATGGCGCGAGCGGCTTTGCGAGAGCGGGCGGGAGCGCGAGCTAAAGAGTCTGCGCGGAGCCTCCCGAGGCTCGACGGGCTGCTCGACGAGCTCGACGACCTGGCCTTCCGCGATGCGGCCGATCTGATTGAGATGCAAACGGCGGCGACGCTCGGCTTCCTCCGGGTCCACCGAGGGCTTGAAGAAGGCGTAGCCGATCATCGCGACGGCAGCAAGGCCCGCCGCGGCGAGGGCCAAAACCGTTTTCCAGTCAGAAAGAAACGTTTTCAACTTGCATGCTCCGGAACTTCCCCACTGGCCACTATTTTACCGGAAGCGACGCAGCGAGACGATGCTAGGCGTTCGAAGCCTGCACCGGATTGCGCAACACCCCGATGCCTTCGACGCTGACTTCCACAACGTCTCCGGCAACGAGCGGACCGACGCCGGAGGGCGTGCCGGTCGCGATCACGTCGCCCGGTTCGAGGGTCATCATGCGGGAAATCCATCGCACGAGAAACGCGGGAGAAAAAATCATGAGCGACGTGCGAGCCGACTGGCGAAGCTGACCACTGACGCGCGTTTCGACCGCGACATTGGAAGGATCGAGTTCGGATTCAATCCACGGGCCAACAGGACAGAAAGTGTCAAAACCCTTGGCGCGGGTGAACTGCACGTCGAATTTCTGCAGATCGCGGGCGGTGACGTCATTGAGCGCCGTGTAGCCCGCGAGGCAGCCGAGGGAATCGTCCGTGTCGCTTAAGTGGGAGCAGCGCTTTCCGACGACCATAGCCAATTCGCCTTCATGCTCGACGCGCTGGGAATACCGGGGCAGAACGATTGGATCCTCCGGCCCGATGAGCGAAGTGGAAGGCTTTAAGAAGATAAGCGGCTCCTTGGGAACTTCGTTTCCGAGTTCGGCGGCATGCGCGGCGTAGTTGCGGCCAACGCAAACGATCTTGCGGGGATCGACGGGAGCGAGAAGGCGAACCTTGGAGGCCGGCCAGGCGTGCGAGCCGCGGCTCCAAGGCATCCAGGGAGCGGCGGAGATTTCGCGCACGCTGTCCCCTTCCAGAACGCCAAAGAGCGGCGCGGAGGATTGGGAGGCTTCCTGCGGGAGGAATCGGCAGAATCTCATCGAGAGCAATTGTATCAGCCAAAAGGGTTGTGCCAGCGAGGCGATTTGCTCTCTCTCGCGCGCCAGATGAATCCGCCGACCCAGGAAAGCGCGGCGGCAAGCAGATAGACAATCAAGCCGAGCATGAAGACCTGGGTGGTGGAGTGCCAATCGTTGAGGGCGGTGAAGAAGAGGCACAGAATCCGGTACACGAAACTGAGGATCGTCCAGCAGACGACTCCGGAGAGCAGCAGGCTCCAGGGGGAGCGAATGAAGCGCAGAATGGGGATCAGAGCGAGAAGGATCAGCAGAACGGCAGCGGCGAGATTACGTTCAAGCGCCAGCGGATCCAGCAGAGGCAGGCGATTGGCGACGATAATCCAGGCCGTGAAGACGAGCGAGAGGCACACGCCGATGTACACGCCGAGCCGAACCGGAGCGTGCTTGAACGCACGGAACCAGCGGTAGCCGGGAAGATGCGGAACTTCAGACATCGGGTGCTGGGCTCCCACGTGCCAGTCATTAAAACCCTGAACTATTGCAAAGGTTGCGTGAGGTCCACGGCCGCGGGGGAACTCGGAGCGCTTTCGTTGCCGGCGCGGTCCACGGCGGTCACGGTGTACCAATAGCGGTGACCCGCCTGAACTGACATATCACGATACGCCGGTGTTGGCAACAAATCGGGAGTAAGGAGCGAGCCCCGCGTGCCCTGTTGCTCACTGCGATAGACGCGGTAGCCGGCCAGATCGGTTTCAAGATTGATGGACCAGGAAAGATCCACTGCGGGAGGCCCCGAGGCAGCGGAGACCGCCGCGGCGGTCAGGTTCTGCGGAGCGGCGGGAGGGAACGTGTCGCGGGGAGCGACGATGGCGGGAACGGAATCGTCGGATTCGAGAGGAGCGCCGTCCGCGATGATGACGCTGCGAACCACGTACACGTAGGTCTTGCCGAAGTCGAAGAGCGTGTCGCGATAGCTATTGACGGGAGAGGGCGCGAGGAGAACAAGGGGAGAAATCCACTTGGCCTGCGAAAGATCCTGCGCGGCGGCGACGGCCGTGCCCGGCTCGATTTCGCCGCGATAGACGTGGTAGGCCGAAACGCCTTCGAGCGGAGCGCCGGCGGAAGTGCGCGTTGGCACGGCCCAAGAGAGTTCGACGGCCGTTTCCGTGACGCGCGCTTCGAGCGAAGCAATCCGTTCGGGAACGGGGTAGACGCGGACCGAAACCGTGTTGGATTCCGGCGAAGCGCGTTTCTTGGAGAGGCGAGTCCGCACGCGGTAGGCGAGCGCCATACCGGAGCGGGACTGCAGCTCCTGGGGAGAGAGCGGATCGGTGAATTGCAGATTGTTTTCGACGGAATAGGTATCCACGAGAGCACCGGGAATCGTGTAAACGACATGGAAGGACTTTTCGTCGGGGGAGCCATCCGGCTTGAGCGCGCCGCGAAGAATTTCCAGGGCGGGCGGTTCGCTGAGTCGATCGCCGGCAACGGTCTTGGTGGGCATCGTGAACCGCAACTGAACTCCGTCGCCGGTCTGTCGCGCAGCCAAATCACTGATGGGCGCGGGAATGGGCGGAGAAGGTGGCGTGGGCTGGCCGGGAGCGGCGCAGCCTGCGAGGGAAAGAATAAAAAAAAGGATAAGGAGAATCGAAGCCCGGCAATCGAACCTCGCGGGATGCAACGGCCTGCCTGCCCGCGGTTTGGCACTCTCCGAGTTTTGGATTTCCATCTTCGAATATCGAACTACAGGATGTACCGGCTGAGGTCTTGATTCTTGACGATGTCGGCGAGCTGCCTGTTGACGTACGCGGCGTCCACCTTCACGGACTTCTTCTTGAGATCGGGCGCCTCGAAAGAGAGCTCGTCCAGAACTTTTTCGAGGATGGTGTGGAGGCGGCGGGCGCCGATGTTTTCCGTTTGTTCGTTGACTGTGGTGGCGAAGCGGGCGATGGTTTCTACGGCGTCGTCCGTGATGGTCAGCTTTACCCCCTCGGTTTCAAGCAGCGCGACGTACTGCTTGATGAGGGCGTTCTTCGGCTCGGTGAGGATGCGGACGAAGTCTTCTTCCTTCAGGGATTGCAGTTCCACACGGATGGGCAGACGCCCCTGCAGCTCCGGAATCAAGTCGGAAGGCTTGGTGACGTGAAAGGCGCCCGCCGCAATGAAGAGAATATGATCGGTGCGAATCATGCCGTAACGGGTGTTGACGGTCGTGCCTTCGATGATCGGCAGAATGTCGCGCTGCACCCCCTCGCGGGAAACGTCGGGGCCGTGTCCGGATTCGCGGCCAGCGACCTTGTCGATTTCGTCGATGAAGATGATGCCCATCTGCTCGGCGCGCTCGACGGCGATGCGGGTGATCTGGTCCATGTCCAGCAGGCGGTTTTCTTCTTCCTGGATCAGGTACTCAAAGGCGTCGGCGACGCTCATCTTGCGCTTCTTCTTCTGCTGGCC
>Ga0070740_10004481_pt1 | contig 13702 bp, 11 predicted proteins | sample Coa_R2_FD_67286 | JGI IMG/M metagenome (GOLD analysis project Ga0070740, IMG submission 67286) | Surface soil microbial communities from Centralia Pennsylvania, which are recovering from an underground coalmine fire - Coalmine... | ecosystem: Environmental > Terrestrial > Soil > Unclassified ... | reverse complement strand
CGCCGCGCCGCCGCCCGGTACTTCGATGACACCGTGTTCCCCGTGCTGACGCCGCTCGCCTTCGATCCCGGCCGCCCCTTCCCGCACATCTCCAATCTCAGCCTCAACCTCGCGGTCCTGATCCGCGATCCGCAGGGGAACGAGCATTTCGCCCGCGTCAAGGTGCCGGATTCTCTGCCGCAGCTCGTGCCGCTCGGGCAAACCAAGCGCAAACGGCGGATCCGCCTGGTGTGGCTGGAGCAGATCGTCGCCGCCCACCTCGGCGCGCTCTTTCCCGGCATGGAGGTGATCGAAGCCCATCCGTTCCACATCACTCGCGACGCGGACATTGCGATCAAGGAACTCGAAGCCGACGATTTGCTCGAAACCATCGAGGAAGGCGTGCGCCAGCGGCGTTTCGGCAGCGTCGTGCGCCTGATGGTCACGCGCGAGATGCCGCCCCGCATCCTCGACATTCTGAAGACCAACCTCGAAATCGAGCCGCGCCAGATCTACGGCGTATCCGGCCCGCTTTCCCTCAAACGCCTCATGGAAGTCTGGGCGCTCGACCGCCCGGAGCTCAAGGACCCACCCTTCGTCCCCGCCGTTCCGGCGCCGCTGGCCGCGGCCGACGAAGAGGACATCTTCGCCGCGATTCGCCATCAAAATATTCTTCTGTTTCACCCCTTCGATTCCTTCCAGCCGGTGGTGGAATTCCTCTCCCGCGCGGCGCGCGATCCGAACGTGCTCGCGATGAAGATGTGCCTGTACCGCGTCGGCCGCAACTCGCCGGTGGTCCGCGCGCTGCTCGACGCGATCGAGGAGGACAAGCAGGTGGCCGCGCTCGTCGAGCTCAAGGCGCGGTTCGATGAAGAGAGCAACATCGAGTGGGCGCGGGCGCTCGAAAACTCTGGCGTCCACGTGGTTTACGGCCTGGTGGGCCTCAAGATCCACTGCAAAATCGCCATGGTGGTCCGCCGGGAAGCCGGCCAGATCCAGCGCTACGTGCACCTTTCCACGGGCAACTACAACGCCGTCACGGCGCACCTTTACACCGATATCGGCATGTTCACCTGCGATGAGGAGATCGCCGACGACGTCACCGATCTGTTCAATTACCTGACCGGCTACTCCGCCAAGACCGATTACAAGAAGTTGCTCGTGGCTCCCCACAACCTCCGCTCCCGCCTGGAAGCCATGATCGAGCGCGAAATTGCGCACGCGCGGGCCGGCCGCGAAGCGCACCTGATCTTCAAGACCAACGCGCTGGTCGACGCCGCATTCATCCGCGCGCTCTACCGGGCCTCGCAGGCCGGCGTGAAGGTGCAGTTGATCGTGCGCGGCATCTGCTGCCTGCGGCCCGGCGTGGAAGGCGTGAGCGAGAACATCGAAGTGGTCAGCATCGTCGGGCGCTTTCTCGAGCACAGCCGCGTCTTCTATTTCCACAACGGCGGCGAGGAGCAAATCTATATTGGCAGCGCCGACCTGATGCCGCGCAACATCGAGCACCGCGTCGAGGTCCTCTTCCCGCTCGAAGACGAAAAGCTGATCCGGGAAGTGCGCGACGAAATCCTCTCCGTCTACCTCTCCGATAACGTGAAGGCGCGGCGCATGCTCCCTACTGGCGCCTATGTCCGCAAGCGCGCGCCCGAGGGCCGCCGCCGAATTAACGCGCAGGTGAAACTGCTCGAGCGCCGCACCCGCATCCACCTGCCCAAGCCGCAGACCAAACCGGCGCGCCGCGACTGACGGTGGTGCAGGCCCGCCAGCACTGGCCCTGGGCGGCGGCCAGACGCATCCGATTCTTCTCAAAACCGGACAGTTGGCGGGAGTGCCCGGCCCTTGGGGCTAATCCCGCTTCGACCCAGACATGGAAGGCGGAACAAACCGGGGTTGCGACGGGGGCGATTCCCGTAAAGGCGAACGAAGGATGAGGATTACGCCGTGAAAATATTTTTCAGGATGTTGTGAAGGGCTGGCGGCCTCTGCCGAGCATACCGCTACAGCCGCCGGTCGCACTCCGCCACCGCGTCCGCGGCCGCCCTGGCGCGCGCCTCGGTCTCTGCCGTGCGCGGCTTCCAGTTTCTCCAGCGCACCAGGTTTTTCTGGAAGGTCATCCGCGCCCAGCCTACCCGCCCGTCGTGCAGCAGCAGACGGCCGTAAAGGTCATCGTGGTCGGAGGCGGCTTTCATGGCTTCGAGCGTCGGACGCGGCACGGAAAGCAGCTTGTCCGCCAGCGGCTGCGTTGCGGACACCGCCGCGGAAGCATCCTGGAATCTCCCCGCGTCTATCAGCGCGCGGATGCGGCCGTTCATCGCCGCCAATTCGCCGGCGGATTGCGCATACCAGGGCTTCGCCGCTTCATCGGCCGCGGGCTTGGGAGGGGATGCCGCGGTTTCGGGCGGCGCAACCTGCGGCGCCGGCGCACAGCCGATCATGGCCGCCGCAACCGCGGTCAAGAGCCATCGCACATCTTTCAGGATAAAGCAACGAAAACCCGAAGACCGCCGCGAGGGAAGCGGCCGGCGCGCAAGGCGGCGCTAAGCGGCCCGGCTGGCCTGATCGGTCGGCGGCTCAGGCTGGGGCGGCGGCTGCTGCTGCTGCGGAACCGGCTGGGCCTTGCATGCGGGACAGCACTTGGCGCAATACCAGCCGTGGAGCTCCTCCGGCATGTGCAATCGATTCGGCCAGTTCCCGCAAATATCGCAGCATCCCTTCACCCGTTCCGAAATGTGACAGTTTGGCCGCATATGCTTTTCGCAGCAGGCAGAGTGCCAAAGAGAGACCCCTCGCCTACCCGCTCCTACTGGCCTCAACCCGCTGAACGGCTGCGGGTTTCGATTCCGCGCCGCAACCCCGGCACCGCTCCGGACGGCGCGGCGCTGCGGCAAAATTTCGCCGCCTGGGTAAACATTCCCGCCACCCGGTGGGCGCCGGCCGCACGGTTTGCGTGGGCGTACGGCCCGTAAGCTTGGCCATAGGCCTGCACCACGGGGGCAGATTCGCGCATCTAACAAGAGTGCAACGATTTGCGGGCCGAGCGCCCGTTTCCGGGAGCCTTCATCGGGGCCTCCCAAGCCCGTTCCGGCGTACCCTGCCGTTCAAATCTAGTATCCTGGCATTTACGGACGTTTTTTGCCCGATGGCCGTCCGTTTCGTGGCCGTCTACTCCCCGCTGTTCCCGCTGAGGCGCAGCGCCGTGCCAAAGGAAGCCTGACATGGAATCCTCCGCCCCAACGAAAAATACCGAAGATCTGATGCCGAATGTTGTCGAAGAGGCGCCCCGAGCGGAGAGAGCCGGAGAAAGCAAAGCCGCGGCTCCCCGCTCCAAAGCCAAATTTATCCTGTTTGCGGTCCTCCTGCTGGCGGCCGCGGTTGGCTACGGCGTCTGGCTTCATTTTCAGGACCGCGTTTCGACCGACGACGCCACGGTCGATGGCCATATCGCCGCGATTGCGCCCAAAGTTTCCGGCAATGTCACCGAAGTGCTGGTGCGCGACAATCAGCCGGTGAAGGCCGGCGACGTGCTGCTGCGCATCGACCCGCGCGATTACCAGGCGAAGGTCGATCTCGCCAAGGCCGACCTGCAGCAGGCGCAGGACCGGCTCCGCGCCGCGCGCCAGGAGATTCCGTTGACCAGCGACACCACGGAGAGCGCCGTCTCCGCCGCCTCCGCCTCACTCGCCGACGCCAATGCGGGGCTGGAGAGCGCCCGCCTCGCCTACGAACAGGCCAGCACCAGCGACCTTGCATACGCCGAAGACAACGTGCGCGCCAAGCAGGCCGCCAACGACCGCGCTCAGGCCGACCTGGAGCGCATGAAGCCGCTGGTCGAAAAGTCCGAGATTTCCCGGCAGCAGTACGATGCCTACGTCGCCGCGGCCCGCGTCGCCGATAGCGAATTGAAGGCCGCCCAGGCGCGCCTTGCCAGCGCGCAGAAGGACGCCGCGATGAAGAAAGCCGCGCTCGACGCCGCGCAGAGCCGTGTGAACCAGGCCAGGGCGCAGGTGGCCTCCGCCGCCGCCAATCGCCGCCAGGTGCCGATCCGCACCACCGACGCGGTCACCGCCTCCGCCACCGTGGCCGCCGCGCAGGCCAACCTCGAAGCCGCGGAGCTGCAGTTGAGCTACACCACGATCACCGCGCCGATTTCCGGCGTGGTCACGCGCAAGAGCGTGGAGGTCGGGCAGATGGTCTCGCCGGGCCAGAGCCTGATGACGATCATTCCGCTCAGCGATACCTGGGTCACCGCCAACTTCAAGGAAACGCAGCTCGCCAACGTCCGTCCGGGACAGCGCGCGGAGATTCACGTGGATATGTACGGGCGGTCGGTGAACGGGCACGTGGATTCGATCGCTGGAGCCACGGGATCGCGCCTGAGCCTGCTGCCGCCGGAAAACGCCACGGGCAATTTCGTCAAGGTAGTGCAGCGTATCCCGGTGAAAATTCTGGTGGATCGGAACCAAGACCTGGTGCTGCGGCCCGGCATGAACGTCGACGTGACGATTTTCACGAAATGATTCTCACTTTGCGCACGTCATTGCTGGTGGGACCCGTATGAAGCTACCGGCGCTTCTACTCCTTACGGCCGCGGCGCTATGCGCCGCCAATGAGCAGCAGCAAGCGCTGCTACTCAAGGCGCAATCGGATTACGACCGCGTGGCGGCCGCGGCGGCGCCGACCGTGCGGGAAGCCTCGGCGTGCATCCAGTCGCAGGCCGCGCTCGAGCCCGTGGCGCCCGCCGAAGAGCTGGCGCTGGTCCGCTTCCGCAAGGGGTATTGCACGCTGGCCGCCGCCGCGACGACCGGCGAGGCCTCGGATTTCCGCGATGCCGCCGCCGATTTCGAGGGAGCCGCCGCCGTCTGGCCCGCCCGTGCCGCAGCCATGATGCGGCGTAAGCAGCCGCTCGAGCCGATCCCGTCGATTCTTCGCGTCCTGGCGCAGATCTCGCGCCTGAATGCCGAGGTCGCGCAAACCCACGGTTTGCACGCGAGCGAGGACACCGAAACCGCACTTTCCACCGCGCTAAACGGTGATTCCGCCAGTTTTCTGCCGCCCGCCACCGCTCATTTGATCGTGTCCTTAGGCCGTACGTGGCAGGCGTATCTTGCGTTCGTCCGCGGCGACCTGGCCGCTGCGGCGCGGGACCTTCCCGGCGATGCGCCCGCCTGGTCCGCGTGGGTCGCGGGCCGGCAGGCCTTCGCGGCGGGCCGTTATGCAGAGGCCGCATCCAATTACCAGCATGCCGTGGCCGATTGGGATGCCGCCGCGCGCCGCGATCCGCGCCCGCTGTTCGAGCGCCTGGCCCCGCCCGCCGATCCCGGCCAGGCGTATGCCGATCTCGGCGGAGCGCAGCTTCTGGCGGGCGATCCCGAGGCTGCCATCGCATCGCTGAACCAGGCCGTCAAGCGATCGCCCACCGCCGCCCGCGCGCTGTTCCTGCGCGCCCGCGCCGAAGAAGCAGCCGGCCGCCGCGACGCTGCGCTCGCCGATTATAACCTCGCCAGCCGGACGGCGTTCGCCAACGCAAAGGATCTGGCCTCCGGCGAAGCGCATCTCTATCGCGGCATTCTGCTGTATCGGCGCCACGATTACGCGCACGCCGAAGACGAATTTTCGAGCGCCCTGAACTTCGAGATTGCCGCCGATCTGCGGTCCGACGCCGTGGCGTGGCGCCGCCTGGCTGCGGTCGCCTCCGGCAGTTGCGAGACCGCTCCCGGGTATCTGCAGCAGGCGCTGCCCACGGTTTCGCCGTACTTCCCCCAGCAGGAGGCGCGTGCAGCGCTCGCCGCCTGCGGCGCCTTGACTGCCCGGTAGCGAGGCGCGGGCCGCAATACCGGCATCTGCCGGTGTCAGGTGTGATACAGTTCAGGATAAGATGGCATCCCGAAGCGTCAACAAAGTTATTCTGCTTGGGCATCTCGGCAAGGATGCCGAGACCCGGTATACACCGGGGGGCACGGCAGTGTCCAACTTCACCTTGGCCACCAACCGACGCTGGAAGGACCAGCAGACCGGCGAGTGGAAAGAGGAAACCGAATGGCACCGCTGCGTGCTCTGGAGGTCAGAGAACCGCGCGAATTACCTGACGAAAGGCACCCCGGTGTACATCGAGGGCCGACTCCAAACACGCAGCTGGGACGACAAGGACGGACAGAAGCGCTACATCACGGAAGTGGTGGCGGACGATTTGATCCTGCTCGGCGGCCGCGGCGGCGATGGCGGCGCGCCGTCGGGCGATTTCGATCGCCCAGTCTCGATGCCGCGCTCGGCGCAGCAGCGCCCGCAACCGGCCCAGCAGTCCGCGCCGCCGGACGATTTCGGCCAGGGCATCACGGACGACGACGTGCCGTTCTAGCAGGTTGCTGAAAGAGCCATTTCAGGCCGCAGATAAACGCAGATTAACGCGGATAAGCCCCGGCGCGAGTTAAACGGCCTGCTTGAAGGGATCCTCGCCCAATTCGAGCGGCTCGGCGTAGGTCTGCAGCGAATCGAGAGATTCGAGAACCCGCTCGAGCAGGCTATCCGTTTGGGATACGGTGGTCTTGAGCACTTCAATCGAGTGGGCCTGACTGGTGAGGCGCTCGTCGAGTGTCCCCATCGTCTTAGCGATGAGTTGCTCCATGGCGCCCACGATCTGCTGGGTGGACGGCATCTCCGCCAGCCGCGTACCCTGTTCCTGCAGCTTGGCTTCGACCTGGGCCAACCGTGCCGCGTTGGCGGCTTCCTGTTCGGCCATGCGGCGGTCGAGGTCGCTCACCGCCCGCTGCCAATCGCCGGAGGGGCGCGGCGCCGCCGGCGCGGCCGGGGCAGCCGTATCCCTGCGGCCGGCCAGGAACCCCGCCGCCAGTACGCCCGCGAGGAACATCCCGACTTCTGAAATGCCGATCTCTTTGCTCACAGTGCTTTGTTTATAATCTTTTCCCGATCACCGTTGCAAGTGTCCGTCTAGGACTCGCGTACCAGACCCGTACTGGTGCCTTCGTCCGTTGCGCCGGAGTAAAAACTGCTGCCATTCTGTAACCCGGAAATGACCAGGCACATATCAGCCTGGACTGATAGGGGATAGGAGAATACCGGTTGGGTATCGGCCCGGGTGCGTCGGAGGGGCGCCATTCTGCTCGCGCGGGAACATCGCACTCGAGCCATATCGATGCCCGGGCTAAGGAACTTACCTGGGAACTGGTGCAACTGGAGTGCAGCCGCGTGGAGCGGCTGCGGCAGCTCAGCGCGGCGGAGCGGCAGCTTGCCTCCACCGTGCGGCAGAAAAGCGCCGAGGCCGGGCGCAACGCCATCCGGCAGATCGAGGTCGAGCGGCAGAGGATCGCGCGCGAGCTCCATACCGGGGTCGGGCAGACTCTTGCGGCGATCCGCATCCAGACCGAAATTGTCAGCGCGAATCTCCCCGACCCGCCGCCGCCGGTCCGGCAAGCGGTGGAGCGGATTGGAATCCTGGCCGATGAGGGGCTCGATCAGGTGCGAGGGATCAGCAAGCGGCTGCATCCGCCCCCCTGGCAGCAGTTGCCGCTCGATGCGGCGCTCCGCCGGCTGTGGGAGATGAGCGGCCTGGGGGGTAAGTTCGAACATACGGTCCGGCTGCAAGCGCCGCGCTGCGAGCTGGCGGTCGAGGTGAAGAGCCTGTACTACCGGGCGGCGCAGGAGGCTCTCGCGAACATTCTCCGGCACTCCAGGGCCACCCGTATCCAACTGATCTTGCAGAATGTCCGCGATAAGCTCGTGCTGCAGGTGCGGGACAACGGGGTGGGCTTCGATGCGCGCCGGGTGCTCAGCCGCGTCCCTGGGAGCGGCGACGGGATCGGTCTGCCGTCGCTCCGGGAACAGGCGCGGGCACTGGGTGCAAAACTCCTGATCAAAAGTGGCGGACTTGGTACTACACTAGAGCTTTCCTTAGTGATAAGTCCGCCTTCGCCGTCTTAAGTAGGTCAAGGAGCCGTATGCCGCAAACGCAGTCCATCACCGTGGTTCTTGCCGACGATCACGCGATCGTTCGGGAAGGGATCGCCTCGCTGTGCGCCACGCACGGATTCACCATTGTGGGGGAGTGCTCGGACGGCGCAGCGGCGGTCGAAATGGTGCTCGAACGCAAGCCGGATTTTGCGATCCTCGACCTGCATATGCCCGGCCTTTCCGGCTTGGAAGCCGTCCGCCGGCTGCGCGCCGCCGGATGTGCCGCCAAGTTGATGATTCTTTCGATCGGCCGCGAGGAGAATACGGTCATGGAGGCGCTACGCGCCGGCGCCGATGCTTATCTGCTGAAGGACGGACCCTCGCGCCACCTGCTGGACGCGGTCAATTTCGTGAGGGATGGCGGGGTATATGTCTCGCCGCTGCTGCGCGGTGCGGGGCTCTTCGCCGGTCCGGAGCGGGTCGCGGTGGAGGACCCACTCGCGTCTTTGAGCCCGCGGGAGATGGAAGTGTTCTCCTATCTGGTGAATGGGCTGCGCGCCAAGGAGATCGCCGACCTGCTGGACATCAGCCCTAAAACGGTAGACACCTACCGCGCGGGGCTCATGCGCAAGCTGAACGTGCATGACCTCGTGGGGCTGGTGAAGTTCGCGATCGAGCGCAATCTCACGAGCACTTCCGCGCCGCGTTGATGGGGATGCAGCGGGCCGGGCGGGGCATGGTCTGCTGGTAAGCCTCGAGCGACCGGATCAGGTTATCGACGGCCTCGCGGCGCAGATACAGCATTTTCAAGGCGCGCTGGCGGTTGCCCTCGGCAACCGCCGCCAACTGATTTTCCTCGACTGCCACCCCGGAACCAAACATGCGAATCCTCGGAGAATTCTGATTTGTGATACAGATTATGCCTTAGGAGAAAGTTAAGAATATCACGAGCACTAACAAAATCAAGCAAATTGAAAGCGAAAGCACTACCGGTTGGCCTATCTCGGGGGCCAGTTTCGTATCTTTACGTACCGCCCCGCACGGCTCGGTGTGATCGCCCGGCAAGCACGGGTTCCGAGAGCGGATGGCAGAGCTGAAAACATATCGTGATACGATATAATCGTGGTTACCGAAGTGAGGCTGTCTCGCGCGGATTACGCGGCGTTAAGCCGCTTTCGTTATCAGATCCGGCGTTTTCTGCACTTTAGCGAAGAGGCGGCGCGGAGCGAGGGGTTGGAACCGCAGCAGCACCAGTTACTGCTGGCGATTGAAGGGTCCGAGGAGCCGGAGGGGCCGACGGTCGGCCACCTGGCGGACCAGCTTTTCATCCGGCATCACAGCGCCGTCGGGCTGCTGGACCGGCTGGAGGAGCGCGCATTGATCGAGCGCGTGCGCAGCGAGGAGGATCGCCGCCAGGTGCGCGTGCGAATGACCGCGGAGGGGGCCCACAAGCTGCACCGCCTGGCCTGGCTGCACCGCGAGGAACTGCGGCGGATCGGGCCGGAGCTGGTCGAGGCACTGCGAACGGTAGTCGAGCACCCTGCATAACACGCACTCGCCGGCAAAGGGCCGGCATCCGGGAGGGGAATGTTTCCAAGAGCCAGGAAGGCAATACACAAGATGATCCACCCCGTCGAATCGGCGGAGCGGGAAAAACTCGGGGATTTCACGATGACGCCGCGGTCGCTGTGGATTTCCGCGCTGGCGGTGTTCATCGGCTTCGTGGCGTCGTATGTCGCCCTGGGGCTGCTGCAACTGATCGGGCTTTTCACCAACCTGTTCTTTTTCCAGCGCTGGTCTACAGCCATGGTTTCGCCGGCCACGAACCGGCTGGGCTTGTGGGAGGTCGCGGTGCCGGTGGTGGGCGCGCTGATCATCGGATTTATGGCGCGATTCGGATCGGAAAAGATCCGCGGGCACGGGATTCCGGAGGCGATCGAGGCGATTCTGATCAACGGCAGCCGGGTGGAGCCGAAAGTGGCGGTGCTCAAACCGCTCTCGAGCGCGATTTCGATCGGCTCGGGCGGGCCGTTCGGGGCGGAAGGGCCGATCATTATGACGGGCGGAGCGTTCGGCTCGATGATCGCGCAGCTTTTCCGGCTGACGAGCGCGGAGCGGAAGACGCTGCTGGCGGCGGGCGCGGCGGCGGGCATGTCGGCGACGTTCGCGGCGCCGGTGGCGGCGGTGCTGCTCGCGGTCGAGCTGCTGCTGTTCGAGTGGAAGCCGCGCAGCCTGATCCCAGTGGCCCTGGCGAGCGTGGCCGCGGGCGCGACGCGGCGGTATTTGATGGGCCTGGGGCCGCTATTTCCGGTGCCGCACCATCCGGCCTTCATCGGGCCGGAGGGCCTGTTCGGGTGCCTGCTGGTGGGGCTGCTGGCCGGCGTGATTTCCTCCGTGCTGACGGCGGCGGTGTATGCCTCGGAGGACCTGTTCCGCCTGGTGCCAATCCACTGGATGTGGTGGCCGGCGATCGGCGGTCTCGTGATCGGTCTGGGCGGGCTGATCTTCCCGCAGGCGCTCGGCGTGGGATACGACGTGATCGGGCAGCTTCTGAGGGGCGACGTGCCGCGCAACATGATCCTGGGCATTCTGCTGGTGAAGTCGGTGATCTGGGCGGTGTCGCTGGGCTCGGGGACCTCCGGCGGCGTGCTCGCGCCGCTGCTTATGGTGGGCGGGGCGCTGGGCGGGATCGAGGCAATGTTCCTGCCGAATGAGGGCGCGGGCTTCTGGCCTTTGGTGAGTATGGGCGCGGTGCTGGCCGGAACCATGCGAGCGCCGATTACAGGCGTGATCTTCTCGATCGAGCTGACGCACGACGTCGATATGATGCTGCCCCTGCTCGTGGCCGTGGCGGTGTCGTACACATTCACGGTGCTGATCCTGCGGCGGTCGATTCTCACCGAGAAGGTGTCGCGCCGCGGCTACCACCTGAGCTGCGAATACGAAGTGGATCCGATGGAGGTACTGTTCGTGCGCGAGGTGATGCGATCAAAAATCGCAGCGCTGCCGGCGGACGCGACACCGGCGGAGCTGGCGGCCTCGGTCCATCGCAATCACGAGCGCGGGCAGATGCTGTACCCGGTGGTCGACAGCGAACAGCGGCTGCGCGGCGTGATTACGCGGCACAAGCTGCAGGAAATCCTGCGGGAGAACGCGGCGCCGGGCCAGCCGCAGCAGCGATTGGCGGATCTGGCAATCGCGGACCCCGTGGTGGCGTACGCGGATGAGCCGCTCCGCCTGGTGGTGTACCGCATGGCCGAGAAGGGGCTCACGCGCTTCCCGGTGGTGGAGCGGGGTGACAGCCGCAAGCTGGTGGGGATGGTCTCGCTCGACGATCTGCTGCGGGCCCGCACGCGCACGCTGCGCGAGGAGCAGACGCGCGAGCGGGTGCTTCGCATCCGGCTGCCGTTCCGGGCGGGGCAGCGGGCGGAGAACGCGGGGTAGCGGCGCGGCACGCGGCGTGGAGGCTGCCGGCGCTGCCCGCATTGCCACACCAAATAGAAAAGGGGCAGGCGACGGATGTTCGTCGCCTGCCCCAGTGAGATCCCCGCCGGATTAGAAGATGAATTTCGCGGAGACCTGGATCGTGCGCGGGTTGCTGGAGAACGCCTGCGTCGGATCGCCGAACAACGGGCTGCCGGGGATCAGGAAGCTGTGAACCGCGGTGCTCGTGAAGCCGATCGGCGCAACGTCATTCAGTAAACCGCCGGTATACTGCGGATGGTTCAGGATGTTGAGGAACCGGCCGGCGAACTCCATGTTGTAGCGGTCGCGGAACGTGAACCTCTTCATGATCGACATGTCGACATCGTCGATCGGGTTCAGGTGCTCGGTGTTGCGCCCGCCGTTGGGAAGCGTCCCCTTGGGAGCCGCGATGTATCCGGCGGCGGGATTATTGACGAGATAGGCGACGACCTGGCCGCTCGAATTCTTGAGCGGGGTCGTGCCGGAGCCGATGGCCGGATTGCCGGCGGGGTTCACGAAGGCGCGGTCGCCCGCCGAATCGCCGTTCAGGTTGGAATCGACGCCGCTCTGGACATCGAAGAGCGTGCCGGTCTGGTAGGTGTAAATCGGCGCGATCTCCCAATTGCCCACGATATTCCGCAGGAACCAGTTGGACGAGCGCTTGTAGAACGGCATGTCGTAGATCATCTGCGCGGTGAGGCGCTGGCGATGATCGAGAGCCGAATTGGACCGATCGAGCGCGAGGTTGGTGGCGTCTTCGGGGCGGCGGGGCGTCAGATAGGTGCTGAACACTTCCGCGGTCGAATTATCGATCGCGTGGCTCCAGGTGTAGGAACCGATGAACTGGAGGCCGTTCGAGAAGCGCCGCGTCAACTGGTTGGCCCAGCCGTGGTAGGTGGAGCTGCCCCAAGGCTGATACGAGGTGATGATGCCGGTGAAGCCGGCGTTGAGGTAACCCGGAATGATGTTGCCGTGGTTGCTGTATGCCGTGGTCAGCGCGCTCAGCGTGTTGGTGAGCGAATTCAGTGTGGCCTGGCTGGGCATGGTGTAGTAGAGCGGCAGGGCGTTCGATGCATTGACCACGGGCTGGCGGTTTAACTGGATCTGCACGGGGAGGTGCAGGCCGCGCGTTCCCATATAGCGCGTCTCGAAGGTGTAGTTTTGGCCGAAGGTATGCTGAATGCCGATATTCCACTGCAGCGATTCGGGGCGAATCTGGTCGGGGACAAAGCCGCCGGTGCCGGCGCGCGCCTCCGCCACCGTCATCGAGGACGTGGGCGCATTATTCGGAATGCCGCCGCCCGCGAGGAATCCGCCCTGGTTGAAACCGGTCACATCGACCGTAGTGGTCAACTGCGGGGGCAGGGTGAGGAGGCCGAGGTTATCGAACAGGACGTCATAGCCGAGGCCGAAGCCGGCGCGGATCGAAGTATGGCCGCTCGTGCCGGGCGACCAGGCGATTCCGACGCGGGGCTCCCAGTTGTTCAACTGCGGCTTGGGCGCGCGGAAATCGATCAGGCCGGGGACGCTCGATGCGGCATTCAGCGACTGCAGATTTTCGCTGGCGGGAATGCCGTTGTATTCGTAGCGGACGCCGAGGTTCACCGTGATGTTCGGCCGGACCTTCCAGTTATCGTTCACGAAGCCGGCGAGCAGGTCGCGGTTGCCCCAGTAGATGAAATTGCCGAGGGAGCGCTGCGCGAGATAGTCCGGATTGTAGTCAAACAGGTAGTCGGAGAGGTAGCTCCATTCATAGTCGCCGCGCGAGCGCTGTGTGAAGCTCTGGGGCGAGATCTGGCGCCAGCCGTCGAAGCCGAACTTGAACGTGTGGTTGCCGTGGATCCAGCTGATGTTGTCGGTCATCTGGTACAGGTTCTGGTAGGCGAACTGCGGCGCGTTCGGGTCCGGACCGAGCTGGGCGTTCAACTCGAAGACGTTGATATTGGGGAACTGATCGAGACCGGGCCAGGAGAAGTTGCCGGCCGGGTAGTTGTTGGAATAGCGGTTGTAGCCGATGCGGAATTCGTTGACCACATTCGGGCTGAAGGTGTGGTATTCGGACAGGGTCGCCAAGTAGTTGTTCGAGGGGACGGTTGTGTAGAAGACCGGGAGGCTGGCCGCGGTATCGATGAAGCCGCTGCGGTTCAGGATGAACCGGCCGCGCATGCTGTCCTTATCGGAGATGTTGTAGTCGACCGACGCGACGCCCGATTCGTTGTTGGTGTAGCTCGGGGCGGTGACGCCGATCTGGCCGATCGGAATGGCGCGAGCCGTGGCGGCGTTCTGCAGGCCGAGGCTCTCGTTCCCGGGACCGACCAGCGGGAACTGGGACGTATCGCCGAGAGCCGTA
>Ga0070740_10004480_pt1 | contig 13702 bp, 16 predicted proteins | sample Coa_R2_FD_67286 | JGI IMG/M metagenome (GOLD analysis project Ga0070740, IMG submission 67286) | Surface soil microbial communities from Centralia Pennsylvania, which are recovering from an underground coalmine fire - Coalmine... | ecosystem: Environmental > Terrestrial > Soil > Unclassified ... | reverse complement strand
TCACCAACTCGCGTACCGATTTTTCCAAGTCCAATTACTCCAAGAGTCTTGCCTTTGAGATTAAATCCCCAGAATATGTCATGCTCACGATTGCCTGGGTCAGCTTCAAATGGATTTTCTCTCATTGCTTTATCTCCTAAAACTATCTTTCTATTAACTGCAAACATTAATCCAATAGCAAGTTCTGCTACCGCATCGGTTGAAAATCCGGGAGCATTGGCAACTTTAATTCCCTTGTTATTTGCAGCATCTATATCTACCAAATCGTAGCCAGTTGAGTTAAGTATGAGGAGTTTAAGGTTATTTGTGGTATCCAAGACCTTTTTGTTAAATGAAGCAATAAAACAATCACCTAAAGCAATATCAACACCTTCTAATCGTTCAATAGTTTTTTCTTCTGAATCAGTATCCAAGTACACTTTTACTTCGCCTAGAGCTTTTAGTCTGTTTAAATGAGACTCGCCAAGGAAAAATTCATTTAATACTGCTATCTTCATAGTTATTAACAGTATTATAGCTCAATCTAAACAGCTTTTATAGGAGAGATTCAGACGAACAAAATAAACAAAACGAACATTTTTATTTTTTGTTCGTGTTCAGATCAACAAAATCAACAAAACTCAACACTTTTGAAAAAAAGTAGCTTCAGTTTTGAGGAACAAAAAGAACAAAAGGAACAAATTTCATTTTTCTCTACCCTCGGCAAATCAACAAATTCAACAAAATCAACAAAGTTAAAACTTGCGAAAAACCCTGTGCCTAGTTGAAGCTAACACAACAAGTTTTTCGCAACAATTTAGACAGTTTATACTTTATAATAGAGCTGATTAATGCAGGAATGAATATATGAAAATAACGTTTGTTATTGGGGGAGCTTGGGAAGTAGATACTTTTGAGGATATTAAAAAGCTTGATGAATGGGCTTATGATAGCAGTACGTATTACCTTATAAAAGCTCTGGAGAAGAATGATAAATTTGAACAGTTGATTAAAACTGCACGAATAACGCTTGGTATTCCGGAAAAGGGACATGACTGGAATTGGTATGAAAATATCTATTTTGATACATATACAAACACTAATCCCAAATCAGCAATTGGTAAAAAGGAGATAAAAGATTTTGAAGTGTGGTTTGAAAAAGTAAAGATTGAAGCTGATAAGATTTATAAACAATTACGGCTTCCTGTAGTCCTTCGTTCTGTACTTCCGTATATTCTGGTTGGAAACTTCGTCTATCCGACTAACAGTGCAATTCTCGCTTTAGCAGAGTATGGATTCGGAGTTTCTGGCAGACCTCCACTCTCAATGAATATAATCATTCAAAACAATATCAGTAAAAATGAACTGATAAAGTTTATTGAGGATAACTGGACTAAGATTTATAAAGAGATACAAAATCTTCCAGACCGACCGGAAGCTTATATTTCTCCAAGAGATATGATGATTGTGGAGTTACGAGATTATGAAGGATTATCCTTTAATAACATTGCCAAACGAATTATTGAAACGTTCAACATAGACGATCCAGACGACAAGATTAATCAAGACTCGGTTAAATCTGCTTATCATAGAGCTAAAGCTAAAATTGCTTTATCTGGGAAGCAAAAATAAGTAACACTGTCTTACCCTAACTATTGTTCCCCTCTATAGCTAACACATATTTTTATTTCTAACTTTGTTTTAATTTCTTCAGAAGGCTGAGAAATTAAAATGAATACATTAAGTAATGTACATATCGAAAATGATAAGCGCAATGCTCCGTATCTTCTTGCCGCAAGTTTTACCGGACTTATCCAATTTAAAGGTAGCTTCTGCGAAAACGGTGTTCTCTATTGGCAATTTTCTCCCAAAGACAAGGCACTTGAGCTTTTAGAGCAACTGAACACAAAAACAGATCCTTCTATTCCTGCACAGGACTTATTTACAGCAATCGAAACGTTTTGGAAACAAGTTGCAAAAACAAGAAATGGAGGAATGCGCTATGGAGGAAGAGAAAAATAAAATACCCACTTTAGAAAACATCAATAAAGGACATACTCAGATTCCGAATATTGTTCTCAACGCGCTTATACTGGCAGGACTGCTGCAACGGGATTTAGATGTTATTTTGCTTATCTCTCGACTTACCTATGGCTGTCTTAATCAAAAATGGGCAAGGTTACTGCAAAGAGATTTACAAATCATTGGAATCAGTGAATCTCATGCAAAGGAAGTTATTACAAGACTGCTCGATAATGAAATTATTGTCCAAAACGGCAAGAGAAAAGAATTTAGAATTAACGAAGAGTACCTGACAGAACTTACTATAAAGGGAAGTTCTTTTTTTGAACGGTTAAGAAAACTGATAGGCAAACAATTCGTCCGGGAAACTTCCCTAGAAAGTAAGTCAGAACTTCCCGAGATGGGAAGTAAAAACTTACCTGAAGAGGAAGTAACCACTTCCCAAGATAGTAAGTTATTAACATTACCTTCTAAGGAGGTTTCAGCTTCTGTTCCCAATGGTTTTACAACACCGAAAGATATATTAAAGATAAATAAATATAGCGATAAAGATAGCATCGCTGTTAATAATTCTTCTAATAGGATAATAATTGACCCAAGACCTTTTAAACCCGAAAACGAAGGTGAAGCAGCGGCCTTATATGCTTGGGAGAATTTAGAGCCACATAATTTACTTGCTTTTAGTACCACTTATTACTCTGCTTATAAAAAAGGTCTTCCTGTATCTCTGTTTTATCAGTTTGTCAGCGAAATAAAGCAAGACGATACCATCAAAAACAGAGGTGCAGTTTTTAACAGCAAAGTGGCCGATTTTTTCGAAGAGAAAGCAAAGAAGGAGGAAGCTATATGACTCGATTAACCGAGGCAGATCTAAAATCCTTCCAGCAGGCAATTTACAAAGATTACGGTATACTACTTCCGGACAATGTGCTTTATCAGGAAGCTTTTAATTTACTCAGTTTCATCGAAGCGCTTATCAAATACGACCAGGAAGATAAGCAAAAAGAGCAGAAAAAACAGAAAAATGAAGCTGAGGTTCGAAACGCGTCCATGCAGGATTCTTGACGAATATGAATGAATTAGTACAATGAAAAAAGAAATGGATAATGTAAAAATTGAGGAATGTATTGTTATTAACCGCATTAGTTCTCAAAGACAGGATGAAGGATATTCTTTGCCTCAACAATCGAAACTCAATAAAGAAATTGCCGCAAAGGACAACCGACTAGTTGTTAAAGAGTTCAATATTATAGAGTCTGCAAAGGCAAGCGATAAACGTGATGATTTTTATGAGGCAGTTGAGTTTATCAAGAAACATCCGAAGATAAAATTCGTTTATATTGAAAAAACTGACAGATTAACCAGGAACTTAAAAGATACCGTTCTTGCTTACGATCTGGTTAATAACTTCGATATTACTTTCGTTTTCACCAGAGATAATTTTGTACTGAACAGGCAGTCTAATTCTCATGCTAAATTCCAGTTCGATATTAAAGCAGTTCTAGCCAAGAACTATATTGATAATCTTTCGGATGAGGTTAAAAAAGGTCAGCGTGGAATGCTTGAGGAAGGCAAATGGCCGGGAGGTGCTTCTCCAACCGGATATAAGAAAGTCGAAAAACTTCTTGTTGTGGATCCTCCAAGAGACAGCTTCGTCAAAAGAGCATATGAACTATATGCTTCCGGTTCTTATTCTCTCCAATCCCTGAAGAAACAGCTTGATGAGGAAGGTTTCAGGACACAAAATGGTAAACCTCTAACAAAAAGCAATTATTTTATCGTACTGACTAATCCCATTTATTATGGTGAGATGCGCTGGAATAATAAACTCTATCAGGGAATCCATCAAGCCATAATCGATAAATCCTTATTTGACCGGGTACAAGACATGCTCAGAAGAACAAAGAACGGAGAGTTAATACCAGTCTATGCGAAGCACAACGTAACGTACAGAGGTTTATTGAGTTGTGGAGAATGTAACAGCAAGATTACAGCTGATGAGAAGTTCAAGACAAACAAAGGCAATGGCTTTGTTCATCGGTGGGTTTATTACCACTGCACGCATTTTAAACCTTGTAGCCAAAAGGGGTGTATGAGAGAAGAAACTATAGATAGCGACATAAAAATAAATCTTAATGGCTTACAATTAGGTCCAAATACTGTAGAGTGGTTAAAAAATAAGCTAAAGGAGAGTCATCAGGATGAGGTTAGCTTTCGAGAAAAAGCAATTAGCGATTTAAACTTGAGGTTGTACAAAATCCGCAATAGGCTTGATGAGATGTATAACGATAAACTTGATGGTGTTATCGACGCGAAAACATATTTCAGTAAAAGAGCAACTTCGATAAAAGAACAGGAAGATATTGAGAATTTGATTAAGAGCCATAGAAAAGCCGATCAAATATACACAGACTTCGGCTGCCTTATTTTTGATGTAGCTCAAAGAGCAGGAGAAATTTACGAGGTTCGTAAGCCGGAAGAAAAACAGTATCTCTCAAAATTTGTATTTTCGAACCTCTCTTTACGAGACAAAAACTTACAAATTAGCTTCCAATTGATCTTCGAGGCAATCAAAAAGTATCAAGAAGATGGAAATGAGCTGGCGCATCTGGATTCTCACCATAAAATTTTCTCATTCGACCTTTATCAACCAGGAGAAATGTAGGATATGCATTGATATTGTGATCAATAAGGGTAGCAACCCCCGCAAGCAAAGGAGGCCCGACTGGTCCCGTATATCCACGCTGACGGGCATTCTCAATTTCTTCGGGATGTGCAACAAAATATGCCTGTGATGCCTGATTTGCAGAAGCATCAAATATGACTACCCTAACATGTCCCTCTTGTGCTATTCTGTCTAAAACTCCATTTGCTGCTATTTCATGACAATCTTCACACCATCCGCCGCCAATCTCAACCAGAACAGGTTGTCTTTGTGAATTTTGCACAACTTCTTTATCAAATGCCGACTCAGTCAATGCAATCCCATGAAATTCTCCACTCGTATGCACCATAGCATTTATTTCCTTTGTATTATACAATATTTTAATGAAGATCATCATTTGTTGCTCGATTACTGCTGCAGATGAAGTACGGCGGATTAAAAAAGAACTTGAAACGCAAGGTCATATTGTGGAAATTCCGGAAGGCGTGAAGCATACATACTTTCAGAGCCGGACAGAAGTCAGTACTGCTGAAAAAGCAGAAGATAAAATCAAATACAATTTAATCCGCGGCTATTATGAAAAGATTAAACACTCTGATGTAGTACTGATCGTCAATCCTGCAAAACGCGGTATCAAAGGATATATTGGCGGCAATACGTTGATGGAAATGGGATTTGCCTATGTACTCAATAAAAAAATATACGTCCTCTACCCGCTTCCCGATCTGCCGTATACAGCTGAACTGCAAGCCATGCAACCAATTGTGCTCAATGGTGATCTCCAGAAAATGTTTTCTCATCAATAGCTTGATTTCGCTGCAAATATGTAATTTTGGTGAAGGGGAAAACGAGCTACGTATTTTTTAACAGGATGCTGTGCAACCTTTGACAACTTGTTCATAATCCTCTTTAATAAAAATACATGGCATGAGTATTGCGAGTATTCAACGTACAGAAGGTAAAATTGATCGAGGATCTGTCTTCATCGTTGTGATTATTACAACCCTTGCTTTCGTCGGCTATTCATTTGTCGGTGGCGTCCTGCCAACCGAACTGCCCGGACCCAACAATAATCTCGTTACGGTTCACCAGCCGACACTCGGACCAGCACAAAATAATTTACAACTTTATACGTTTTCCGGTGCTACGATCACACCGTTTCCCACACTCCCCCCCGCTGCAGCAACTGCACCCGGCAATGCTTCTTCATCGGGAACGATCGCTTCTGACACAAGTCCCTATGGTGTAACTACTATTCATGCAGATCAGCAACTCATTACTGATTTTCATGATACTAACATTCATTGGATACGCTATCAAATAGCAGGTACACCTAACTGGTCAAGCCTTGATGCTGATGTCCAGCGATTGAATGCTGCTGGTATTCATATTGATTTCTCCATTCATTGTCTCGGCGGCGGCAGTTGTTTTAGTAATCCGCAACTTGCACCGGCTTCAGCATATGCCAGTCTTGCTACGCAACTTGCAAGTCGGTATAACGGCACTCATGGTACAATTGATGCGTTTGAGATCGGCAACGAAGAATTTGATTCCTATCCTCCTTCCACCTACCCGCCCTATCTGAAGGCCGGCTGCCAGGCCGTAAAAGCCGCTAATCCCAAAGCATTGTGCGGCATGTACGGGACAGTAAATCCCAATCTTTCGCATCTTTCATCTGTCGTCTCAGCTATCTTTACTGCTGGCGATGGTCAGTATATGGATTTTATGAATTATCATTACTATGTTCATGGACAAAATCCTGCCAATCCTGGTGGTAATCTACCTTCGTTTAATCAGGTCTGGCAATCCTTCCATCAAATTGCATCTGCAAATGGTTTCCCGCAACTTCCCATCTGGGTAACTGAAACAGGTTGGCCAACTGCTGCTGTTTCCTGTTGTCAGGCAGTATCTCCTCAAACACAATCACAATACATGCAATATGTTCTGGATCAAGCGCGAACTTCAGGAGTTATCCAGCGGGTCTTCTGGTTTACCATGGATTATGGGGATCAGGGAGATTCGCTTGACCGGACGTCAACTGGAAGATTGCCAGCTTTTATGACACTACAAAACTACATCAAACAATATCCGAGCTGGGGATCATAAACTATGTATTTGACACGCTTGTTTGCAATCATCTCTTTTACAATGGGACAGATACGAAAGAATTTTTAAAGAATCTAAAAATCTGCTATACTCTATCTATGGCTGAAGAGAAAGGAAAGAAAAAAACTTCCCGACAAACAACAGATGAGAGAAGCTACACCCGACTTTATCGCTCGGAGACAGATAAAATAATTGCCGGCGTCGCCGGGGGTTTAGGAAGGTATTTTACTGTCGATCCAGTCCTCGTCAGGATTATTTTTATTTTATTAACCTTGTTTCATGGCTCGGGTATTCTTATTTACTTAATTCTTTGGATTATTCTACCTCGAGAAAGTCAGCTTGATAATCAAACTATTACTCATGAATCTGTGAAAAGAAATCTGCATGAAATGAGAGATCACATGAAAAACTTTGCCAGTAATTTTCACACGGATGAAAAAAATAATACGAGGATGGCTATCGCAGGTATTATCATTATCCTGGGTATTATCTTTTTACTTGATAATTTTGGCTTGGGCGATTGGTTTGATCTTGGCAGGCTCTGGCCAATTATCTTGATTGCAGTTGGTATTGCAATGATATTCTAAGAATATCTCTATAATAGATATATGGTTAAAAAAAGTATTAATGAGACAAGTGAAACAGTGAAAGAGCCAACACAATCATACCCTGAGCACCCATGGAGACACTGGCGACAACACAAGCAGCCTCGTGCATCAATCGGTGGTCTCCTGCTTATTTTGATTGGCCTTATTTTTCTTTTTAGTAACTTTGGCCTACTATCTCCTGCTATCTGGAGAGTTATCTGGCGTTTCTGGCCGGTATTTTTAATCCTCTGGGGACTCCAGATGCTTGGCACCCGATCACGAGTACTTACTATTATTATGACCGTTCTTGGCATACTGATTATCCTTGCCGTTCTGGCAATTGCCCTCGCTTCGACCAATCCACAATTTGCATCCTGGCTACGTACACAATTTCCTCTCCTTGGTCACCTCTCATTCTCGGACTACTAGAATCCTTGACAATTGCCCGCATCTCAGCTAGGCTTAAGCTATGGCAGCTCAAACAACTCACCATAGCATCTATCCCCAGTTCGCAATTGCCCATAACAAAACTCCTAATCGTTTTTATGCTGTTCCCATTCTGGGGTTTGTCGTCAAAATTATCATGCTGATTCCAGTATTTATTGAATCGCTCTTCCTATACATTGCTTTTTTCGTTCTGTGGATCATTAATTCTTTTGTCATTCTTTTCACCGGCAACTATTGGGATACTGCCTATGATTTCTTTCTGGGGCTTATGCGCTTTACCAGCAAGATCAGCGCTTTTATTTATGGTTTGAGTGATACATATCCTGGATTTACTCTTTCAGAGAATGGCATGTTTACCCTCACTATAGACAAACCAAAACATCCTAACCGGCTCTTTGCCATACCGCTTATCGGTTTGCTTATTAGAACTATTCTTTTAATCCCGTATTACCTCTTTATTCGTGTGATGGAAAATGGATCGTGGATCGCGATGATTATTTCGTGGGCGCCTGTTTTGTTTTCCGGGAAATTTCCGCAGAGTACCTATGAATTTGAACAGGATACTATCCGTGTTGGTTTAAGCAGTGCTTGCTATATAACCGGACTTTCTGATAAATATCCAAGCTTTTCTATTTCTATGAACCATCAAACTATCAAAATTTTATTGCTCATAGCAGGTACATTGCTTCTGGTATGGAGTATTTTTTTGCGGTCTTCTTTGTATTATCAACAATGGGCAGTATGGTCAATGACACATCATGGCTACCACTACAATCACCAGCGTTATCAACATTTACGAAATATTCGCAATACATTTCCTGCACGCCCTAACTATTAATAGTATGACGTACGCAACTAGTCTTGAAGATTTTATTCGCTAACCTGGCTTCCCTTTTCTATTACTTCTTCCATGCTACCTCAAGCTTCTCTACGTGAAATTTCTTTCTTTGCTTTTTCGTCCTTGTGTCCTTCATAGGGAACTGGTTATTTGACGTTTTTGTTTATGAGCATTCTGCCTTCAAACAAACCGAGTGCCAGACCAAGTAGAGAGCCGCCGATAACATCTGAGGTCCAATGCTCTCCGAGATAGACCCTTGACACAAGCATTGCTACATCGTATATGAGCAAAAAACAACAAAGGGCTACTTTTACCAGGAATGAGATTCTTTTACTTTGCAGTATCATCACAGCAAGTACTGTTGACAGGAACAATGCACGTCCAGCATGTCCTGATGGATATGAGTTTTCCAGCCTGACAGTAAATTCCGGAAATGCTACGAGCTGTTTTGTCCGCAACATAAATTCAGGCGGCGGTAAGTGATTAACAAAAAATTTTCCATAGAGTTCGAATAGATGCAATATCCCAAAGAAAAAAACTGCCAGGAAAGCAGCAATAATTTTCCTTTTAACCAGCAAAAATACAACAAGAATAAGAAGCACAATACTCATCGGCTCAACCTGTCCAAATTCACTCAGACCTGAGAAGAAATCATCAAACCGCCTGGGCATATGATCCTGCAATTTTACTGTGGTATTAAAATCGAATTGCTTAAATAAATTCTTATGGACGAGAAACGAAAAGCTGACAAAGATCAAAAAGCAGATAACTCCCATAAGAGATAACAAACTTCGCGTCATTCTCTTATTATACGAAAATCGACTAGTGGATACTACTATTCAAAGTATTAATTGTTTTCTCAATGGGGATAGCGTAAGTTCATAAGTGCTCGATCTATAAGAAAATCACAGTTGAGTTCTTGTAGCTCTCGTCCATACTCGGACGCTCTTGCAATCTTTGCAATCTCTTCATAGTCTCTCCTGAGTTCTTTATACGGTTGAACCAAATCAGGATTTTCTCTTAGCACATTTGCCACTTGACTTTCTACCCTTTTCCTTTCTAGACTATCCTCCTTAAGATCTTCTTCCCAAAGGGCAATCATCGTATTAAATAGCGCTTTCTCATCAGGATTTGAAACTTGCTCCTTTCTTTTTCTAGTTTCTCTCAAAGTTTCGTAGCAAACTTGTTGTCTGTACTGAGCATCTCTTAGGGTTCCAAATAGCGCAAATGCCCGATGGAGTTGTGGGTCACTACGAATACGTTGGCCAAGTAATCTCCCTTCAGTGACGAATTCAGGAGGATATGGTCGAAAATTTATCGAACCCGGTCGTGGATGACTTTCTTCTTCTAACATACTTTCGTTTCAAAACTAATTATACACCGTGAAATTTGACAGTTAAAGGAGATAACCCTTATTTCTTCTTTAAACTATTGAGAAGCTTTTGCAACGTCTGAAGGAGATTCTTCGGCGCTTCTCTCAAAAGTTGGGCAATTTTACTTTTCCCCACATACTTCTGCAGCTGCTTTATCAGTCTGGTAATTGCACTCTGGTTATTTTTCTGTTGATGGCTTGCCGGTGTAGTTGGGTGTGCCGTTGCAGAGCTAGCTGGCACTGATGAGACTTGTGATGAAGGTTGAGGGATTGAGACAGTTGTTGACGGTAAAGAACCTGCTCCTCCTGGTGGAGCGCTACTTGGTATGGGAGAGCTAACACCTGAAGACAAAGGAATACTACTTGGCGCGGACGAAGTAACCGGGACTGGCGTTACGGACGGACAAGGTTGTGTACCAGGAGGAGTACCGGAATTGCCACCGATAAGATTGATAAGCTCTTTGAGTAACCTGATAATCTGTTGAATCAATTTCGACAGCTGCCCTTTGTTATTGTTATGCTTGCTTTTTTTCGGTTGCTGTTGTTTTTTATCATCATTGTCTTTTTTATTTTTTTGTCCTTTATCGTCATCATCACTTACTTTTTGCTGATGCACTGCTGTCACTGACTGGCTGTTTGTAGAAGTGGCACATGGTTGTGTAGAAACGATAGGGCCGGAAGGAAGTGGTGAAGTCTGGCCTGTTGGAAGACTCGTCCCCCCTGATACAGGCGGAGCTGACAAAAAGCCAGATGGAACTGCGCTCGGCGGCAAGGTCGGACATGCTCCTAGACAACCAAAAAGTGTTGGTGTCAGCATAAAGCTTGGCGTACCGGTTCCAAGCGGTACAGTCGGAGGAACAAGACGCGGTGTTGTTTGCGTGCCGGTTAATGAAACAGTAAACAAGTCACTCAAATCTGTCGCATTTGCTGCATCACCAATTGCTGAATTAACGCCAAAAATTTCCGCAATTGATTTCACTAATGAACTATGACTGTATTGAATGGTATTGGAATAATTTTTCTTGGCATAGGGAGACAAAACAATCAGACCAATCGGATTATTGCCGCTGCCGCCCTCATCCCATGTGATAAAAATCGCGCCGCCGTTTTTATACGCCTGTGAATTCATAATGACTGGCAATTGTTGTGAAAGCCATGTATCTCCCTGCTGGATAGTGCCATCATGCATGTCATCTATAAGATTGGGTGTAATGAAATTATATCCGGAGACTTTATTAGCAGCCAGATCACCTGCCAACTCAGTGTAGGGACGAACATGGGAAATACAATTTTGATTGCTGCTACTTGGAGGGCTACCAACAACATCCTGAAAAAAAAGCATTGGCAGATGTTTTGGTGCAAAATTGCCGCTGGTAGTTATCGGACAAGTTGAGCCATTGATATTCTCTTCATAGGCTTTCCAGGGAATTCCTGCCTGTGTCAATTCTGTCACTAAATGCTTTGTCGAGTTTGTAGAATTTGCAGAGCTTGGATCATTATCATTTGTGAATGTATGATCGGGCAGTGCATTGGTGCCTGCTTCCAGCCAGATATAATTTGGTTCGCTTGGATGCAGACTCCCCTTGCCCGGTGGTACGTTATAAAAACTTTCCGCATGCGCTCCCATCGGCAGGAGCGTATTGGTGATATATGGTGCTGCTGCGCCTTTGACTGAAGACCAATCCTTGTTCTCCATGAGGATAACAAAGACGGTGTTAATCGGACTGGCAGCGTATGCCGGATGAACAGCCGAAAGGAATGAAACAATTCCTCCTACAAAAACGAGTGAGCAAAAAGCGATGAGTAGTTTTCTCAGAAAACAAATCTTCATATTGTATCCTGCATAATTCCTCTCCACAGCAATATTCTTACCTTCATCCTAACCTTCTCCCCGAATCAGTAATGCATCTTTACTACTGTCCCCTGTGTTGACTGCAAAACCGAGGTGCTTGTCCCGACACCGTTCACCTGTGCCGAAACAAATTTCACATTCGTCTGCCCGGAATGTACTGCCCGGAATTCCACTTCAGCAATATGATCATTCCCCTGAACCGGCTGATTAGCCTGTTGGGATGATAATTGCAAACCATACGTAATCAACCCCTGTGTTTCATCAATAGTTTTTGTCACCACTGTCGCATTATAAAACGCATCATCCGGTTCAATTGAGACAAACTTCAATGCTGTTGGATCATAATGGAGCGTAAATTGTGCTGCCGTTACTTTATTACCGTTGGTGTTTATTGAGACATCAACGTCAATATGTCCCTGTGAATCCGGTAATGCTGGATTTGGAAAAAGTTGTAAGACAGTTTGAGGTGCAGTTATGGGGAGGTTTGACGTTGTTGGTAGTTGTTGCGGCGCACCTGTTTGCGTCTGTGTCTTCGTAACCACAGACACTCCCTGTGCAACAGGTGTTTGCAGCCAGGTGGAAACAAACGCAGTTCCAAACATAACAAGAATAATACCGATGAGAACAATGCGAAACATACAGTATGACTTATCTACTTGTCATTCCCGTGTCAAGGGGAATCCAACACACATAAACTTCCTCTCTTTCTATCTTTGCTGTTTTCGTAGATCTTGTCAAGGCAGGAAATCAGAGCTTGGGAATTGGGAAAAACGGGATTTAGAAATCCAATGTCTTGAGGAACTCGCGGAACTCACCATTCAGTTCAGGATGTTGGAGAGCAAACTCGACGACTGTTTTTAGATATTCTAATTTGTTGCCAGTATCATAATATTTCCCGTTTTTAATTTCAGCAGCAAGCACACGTTTTCCGTCAGCAAGCATCAATTTGAGCGCGTCATTATAATAGAGCTCAGCGCCCTCCTTCATATTTGCCTGCGCTTTATCAAGGTAATCAAAAATGTCCGGTGTAAAAATCGATCCGCTGACTGTAGCCAGATCAGACGGCGCAGCTTCCTTTCCTGGTTTTTCAATCACAGTATCCGAATCGATTAAGCCATCACGAATCATTTTCCCACCCGCAAAACCATAACGTTCATAGTCTGCGTCCTGTTTTACTTTAACACTCGCCAAGACTGAACATCCGAATTCTTCATAAATCTCAATTAATTGCTGGAAACGTGATTTCGGCTCTGCTTTGATAAAATCATCACTCCAGGTATAGATAAACGGCTCATCACCAACAATATGCCGAACATTCAGAAGCGGTGTACCATTGCCGTACGGTCCTTTCTGGCGCACATAAATGAAATTTGCCATGTTGGAGATATGCTCTGTTTCCTTCAGAAGAGGCAATTTTTTCTCGCCGCCCATTTTGAGATTCTCAATCAAATCGCTTGAGGGACGGTCAAAGTGATCTTCAATCGTTCGCTTGTGATAGCCGGTAACGATGACTATATCTTCAATGCCAGCACCGACCAGCTCTTCTACTACATACTGAATAATCGGCTTATCAACCACTGGCAACATTTCTTTCGGCATTGCCTTGGTCTGCGGCAAAAACCGTGTACCAAACCCCGCTGCCGGGATAACTGCTTTTCTGATCTTCTTATTCACAATGGTACTATTATACATGAAACGCTATCCTTCTGTCTAGAGTACTTCTTCCTTAATCTAACAGGACATATGCAACAGTTTTTTAGGTAGACTAGAACTGTATGCGAAAAAGCCCAAAAGAGATCATTCAATCGGTGCAAGCACATAAAGGGAATATGTT
>Ga0070740_10004479_pt1 | contig 13704 bp, 11 predicted proteins | sample Coa_R2_FD_67286 | JGI IMG/M metagenome (GOLD analysis project Ga0070740, IMG submission 67286) | Surface soil microbial communities from Centralia Pennsylvania, which are recovering from an underground coalmine fire - Coalmine... | ecosystem: Environmental > Terrestrial > Soil > Unclassified ... | reverse complement strand
GTGAGTGGTCATTACCATTGATACAACCTCACTTGGATCAACTGCATTTATGATATCAGCAGTTCTGATTTGCATGTCAAGCTTCTCAAGCAATGAACCAAGTGTAGAGTAGGCACTTCTTGATTTCGATGTGGTCAGAGTAGATGTAGGATGTGTAAAATCATGTCCAAGGAACTGTCTTTCTGTTTCTAGTCTTGATTTTAGGATCTCAACGTCTTTGATCTCACTTGCCTTTTCCTTTCTAAGGGTAGCTTCAAAGAATGAAAGTGGATATGCTTTTACAACTTCAAAGTTGTGAGCTTGCCTTTGTACCTCTTGAGGAATCACAATTGGTTGAACAAGTAATGGTGCATCCATCAACCCACCTATTCTGTCGGACAAAAATAATCTTGAGAAATTAAGCAAGCTATCCATTAACAACATTATAGAATCTGCATCACCATCAGCATCGCGCCTTTTTGCAGAATGCCATACTGCAGTTCCAAGACATACTTGGGTATTTGTGTATCCAATTATTCTTCCTACAATTCCAACAGATGTGTGTGGTGCAAGGCCAATGATAAGCTGACCTACGAGGTCATCAGTATTTTTTACATTGTAAAATGGCTGGCGTCCAAAAAGTTTTGCAAGTTCTCGGTCAATATATTGGCAGACAAAAACAAGACTGTCTCCACATTCTTTTGGAATTATCACATCTTGCACTCTGAGTTCAACAAGCTGATCAGAATTTTCAAGTGGATTGCCGTTGGTATCATGAGTATATCCAAGTTTGACTAGTTTTTCTGGTGTTGTTCCAATCCAGGAAGGTTTGAAGTGTGAAAGTGGGGCGTTTGTTGTATCAAATCGAATTGTGCCGTCCTTGAATACATTTAGTCCAAGACTTTGCCTAATCAGACCCTTTTCAAGCGGTTCTGGTACTCTATCTTGGTTTATGAGCTCCTTTACACCCTTGAATGGCTCCTGTGCCCTAAATCCAGTCCTCTCTTGAGCAGCATATAGTAGATCTTTGAGAGGAAATGAACGATACGAGTGTGCATGTGTTCGTGATTTGCATTTTGCACAGTAATCTGTCTCAAGCTCATCTCGGCATTTGTTACATATGAAAATCGTACTTGTTTTTGTATTACATTTTGGACATGCTATACTAATGACAGGAACGTTACAATTTTTGCAGAATCTGTTGTATATGTTACAGTAAAAGTTGGGTTGTTTTGCTGCCTTGAGTAAATCACGTGATGCTCCACCTTTGTTTCCCACTGGAAATAAAGTATGTACTGGAGGTTTCATTTTTCGTAGTGCAGCTTTTTCAGGTCTGCCTACTCTTACTCCAATAGAAGTTGAAAACTTGTTGGGTATTTTTATGCCAGATGATTTTGTTATGATTTGAGGAACAGAAAGATCTTTTTCGAGTTGAATTGGTTTTCGGAATAATAAATAAAAAAAGATTTTTGCTTCTATATCTTTTAGAAGAATGGTACTGCCTGCAACTTCATGAGGAACACCTAGTTTTTCTAGAATATCTTTTGTCTCAATTGGATAAATAATGAGATCTGATTCTGATTTTGTTGGTTTGAGAATTTTTTCAAATTCTTCGATTGTAATTTGGTCCCAATAATAGAGATAATGTGGATGAAGCCCAATGCCAAAATTCAGTGATATTCTAAACGCTTCTTCCAGATCTGGAATCTTGTTTACATAGCTTAGAAGTTCAGAGTCATTTGGTTCGTACTTGGTTACTTTGTCGTGTAGTTCTTGAGCCCAAAACTCTTCTACATATCCAGTAGGAACAAGTTCTGCATTGTTTTCCAGAAAATCTCCATAACTTATCAAAATGTCACCAAGATGCAGAATTTTTTCAATGTATGGTTTTAGTTGAATCCCATGTGCAGTGTCTTTTATTTTTACAACATTACCATTAGTTAGTCTAACAATTGGTGTATCAATTGAATCCACAAAGGCCACCGTAGAAGCTTTTCCAGGCACATCAAGCTTAATCTGAGTACCTACAGCTATGGCATGATCAAGTATTTCTGCAACTACGGGATGGATGCCAATTGAGGCAAATCCAGTGTTGCATGAACGGCCATATCTTAACCGGAATCCCCCTAGTTTTTTAGGCATAGAGAGTACTGACCTTCCAGTAATCACCTCTCTCATTCTATGAGCTGCTGCATCTGCATCACCTGTCTGGATGGCTCCTTTGAGGTCCTTGAGCCAATCCCAACCATCAAGTTTGTACAATTCAATGAGTTTGAGTAGTTTACGAGATCTTCCAATGAGTCCATCATTTAGTACACGAAGGGCTCCTCCTCGAACTCTATTGGTGCCTATTCGTACCATGTTTCTGTGGCTTACAATCTCAACTAGGTCTGTGTCTACACCATCAAGTTCAACTGGAAGGTTAGAGATCACATTTATCACATCTTGGTCTGGAACATGAAATTGAAAACTGCCAACTTCTCTTTCGTATACCCTTAACTCTTCTACAAACCGGCCAGTCTCATCATCAAATGAATTTGCTTGATATTTTGCAAGTCCAGCTATCTTTCTCACATGGTCTGCGATAAGCATGGTAGAGGCAGCTTCTGTTCCTCCTGCTGACCTGATAGGACCTGCAAATGATACAGAGAGATACTCAGAACCGTCTGCATTTTTCTTGATCTGAACTTCACTTATTCCTTGGAGAGGAGCAATGGTGACTCCTTCTGTAACTATGGCCAAAGCCACACGCACAGCAAGGTCAAGTTTTTCCTGAAGACCTGTCTCAGGTCCAGAATACTTGCCTTGTGCTATGTCTTCTGCAAGCTTGAGTGCTGCCAATTCTTTGGTAGTGTTTTGTATAAGAGACCTGAGATTGTCAGTTACGTCAATGTCGTGCATTTTAGATACACGATCTGCAAGATCAAAAGCGATCTTTGGTTCTACCATACCAGAAGAATCTGCAAGTGTTGCCTTGGCAGATGCAGCCTGCTCAAAAATAGTAAAGACTTCCTCGGATAACTTGGTGTAATAATCAAAATAGTCTTGAGGCATTGGGACTTCTTTGAGTCTCAATGCTAGGTTCTCAGACATACTATTTCCTTACAGATTGGATGGCTTTTACGATATCGGAAATAGTTTTGAAACTTCCACCCTTCTCAATGAAGGTTCCAATTACTATGGCATCGGCTCCAGCCTTTGCTATCTCTTCGGCAGTTTCGGGATTACGAATGCCTCCTCCTACTATAAGAAATCCCTTGAAAAGCTTCCTTACTGCAGCAACCATCTCAGGTTTTACATTGGATTTGGCTCCAGAACCTGCTTCAAGGTATACAAATCTCATTCCCATAAACTGGGCAGATAGTGCATACATGACTGCTAGGCTTGGCTTGTCAAATGGAATTGTTCTTACTGAACCAACATGCCATACGGTAGTTCCCTCGCCAATAATGATATAGGCAGTTGGGAGAGGTTCAAGACCAAATCTTAGAACGCTTGGTGCTCCTAGTGCTTGTGCCTGTGAGATAAAGTAGGGATTATCCGAGTTCAAAAGTGAGCTAAAAAGTATTGCATCAGCTCCAGGAACTACGCCTGTAACGTTACCTGGAAAGAGAATCACCGGTATTTTGACTGCTTTTTTGATGCTAGATACAGTCTCAGTCATGGTAAGCTGATCAGTAGCTGATGAGCCACCAACCAAAATTGCAGAAGCGCCACTTTTTTCAGCTTCTTTTGCCAAAGTTGAGGCAGAATGTCCTGCAGAATTTTCAGAGTCAATCAATACGAAGAGAAGTGTGCCCTTTTTCTTCCTAGTAATGTGAAGATAATCTTCTGTCTTTTGCATACGAAGTGGTTGAATACCTATTGATTAAAAGTTTAATTGAATATAGTTATACAGATTTGTATAGCTATGAGTAATACTCCAGATGATAATTTTAATAATATTACAAGACAAATTATAGAAAAATCATTATTTACTGAAAGACAAATTGAAATTATTTTAAAACGTAGGGACCTTGCAGACTCGCAGTTTACTATCAGTAAAGGGGCATTTTATCGACAAGTAACTCAGTGTAAAGACAAGTTGACGGCACTCTGCTATTCATGGATCCTGCTTAGGGGCCTAGGCGTGCTCAGTGATGATGATATGGATGTGATAAATCGCCTTTCCGAACAAATTTCTGTGATTAAAAGTAGTGATGTTTTTCCTGAACGTGAGGAAGAAATCATGTCTGTGATACGAGAGTTGTTAAAACGAACATGTAAACTATGATTTGGCTTCAAAATAGGCATGGTTTCAGGGAGGCATCGTGATTAGTTGTGATAAAATGTGTTTGATCTAGATGTGTAAGGTGTGAAATAATTTTACTCAAATATGATAAATCACATCATCTAATGTAAAACCGTGATGTTAGTAGATATCCCAGATGTAGGTGTCATTTTAGGCGTCTTTGCTTCGTTTATTGGTGGTCTAATCGCTGTTACAGTGTACAATAAGGTCAAGCCTCGACTAGTATCAGAGACTGAAAACGCAAAAATTCTAACAGAGCGCCTACAATATTATGAAAATTTGTTAATTGATATGAAAATTCGTTTAGATTCATTGGAAATGACACAGGAAACAGAAGAAATCCCCCAGGCACAAATTCCAAAGCTAAAGGAGCAAAAAGTGCAACAAGAGCCTGCAGTTATAGTCAAAGAAGACAAACCAAAGGAAAGAATTCAGAATATGCAGTTTGGCAGCGCTACTGATCACATTCTGCGATTAATCACAGAGAAACCAATGACATCACGTGACATCCAGGTCACAATAGGAAGGACTAGGGAACATACATCACGTATGCTAAAGAAGTTATTTGAGGAGGGTTTGGTTGAAAGAGACATGTCAACAAAGCCATTTTCCTATAAAATAACTGACAAGGGTCTGACAAGGATAGGGGTTGTCAAGATGGCCCCGGCCCAGTAACTTTTAGGACGTTAACAGATTCTAGATCAAAAACGTAGGATTTTCTAATGGTTTTCCCAAATGGATTTTAGGTCTTTTACTCTTCATTTTACGTCAAAGTCATCCAAAATCATTATTAATTAATAATCACATATAATACTAAATTCTTAAATTAATGTTCTTATAATATTATATTGTGTCTAATGAGCAATTAATCAAAATTACTACCGCAGGAACAATTTCAATTCCTAAAGACTTTAGAAAATTTCTAGAGTTGCAGAAAGGTGATTATGTTAGGATCACAATAGATGGTGATCACCTAGTAGTCAAAAAGGTAATAATCTCCTAAGTCTGGTTTTTCTCTCTCTGGGCTATTTTTAGTATCTGGTAGGCCCATTCTTTTCCTTGTTTTTCTCTAGCCACCCTTCCCTTTACAGCAAATCTAGAGAGATATGTAGAGATCACACTCAGCTTAATTGGTTCTTCATACTCATCTTCATATTTTTCCAATATCATTGAGGAGGTAAACTTGCCTATTGGGAAGTTCTTGTCTATAACATTCCATATCTTAGCCCCTATAGAATCTAGTTGGGTTGCAGCCTCTGGCTCTTCAATATTCATCAGGTTCATTAATTCAAATATCTTTAGCATCTTTTCACGGGTAACATTACCCTCTAGGCTAAAGTTGTACTTGGCTCCATCCGAATCTTCCAAGTCTATTCTAATTCTTTTTCGGGCCATTGGGATCGATCTGGTAACCCGTTAACACTTGAATAGATCATAGAAGAATTGTTAACACCTAGGTTTGTTAACATTCACTGCCTAGCCCACGAAGGGGTGTTTTTAGTATCTTAACAGCCTCTTTGGACTTTATATCTAAATACCCCTAAAACTTATGCCTGGAGTGGAAATAAAGGGGTATTCTTGAGGATGTTAACAATGTTAAGACCTATCTTCACGCCTAGACTGGAAATAAAGGGGTCATTTTGGGCTCTTTGGGACCAAAAATTAACAGAAAGTTCACTATTTGTTAAGATCAACTCAGGAAGACCCACACACCAATACTTCCACTCTAGCTTTTTTAAAAATATTTTTTTAATGAAAAATAAAATAAAAATAATTAATGATATACTAAATTTGGTTTAGTTATTCTATTCTAATCTAATTAGTATAGTAGAATCCATATGTGGATAGAGACGAAACAGTGGTGTGTGGGTCAATGACAAAAGATCCAATTGATAAATTACTTGATGATGCACAGAGTGGTAAATCATTATTTAAGAATCGTGAAGTTCTACATTTTTCGTTTATTCCAGATATAATTTTACACCGTGAAGATGAACAAAAAAAGGTCACCCAATCATTACTACCACTATTAAAAAAATCACGACCATCCAACCTACTGGTTTATGGAAAACCAGGTACTGGAAAAACTCTTGTAGTCAAAAAAGTTTTGGGTAAAATACAAGAAAGAGTAAAAGACAATTCCTTTCCCATCCAACTGGTCTATGCTAATGCAAAAGAGGAAACTACACTCTATGGATTATTGGTAAAATTAGGCAGGCAACTCGGTCTTTTATCTCAAAAAGAACTACCCTCAACAGGACTGTCAATTAGTGAAGTATTCAACCGCATCATTTCAGTAATTGAGAAAAATGGCCTAAACACGGTCTTTGTAATAGATGAAATCGACTATCTTGTAGAACTTGTATCTAAATCAGGCAAGGATGTATTCTATTCATTAACAAGAGCCAATGAGAGGCTAAAAAAAGGCACATTAACTTTGATAGGAATTTCTAACGATCTTACATTCAAGGAACGACTAGATCCTAGGGTGTTGAGCAGCCTAAGTGAGGAGGAAGTCATCTTTACCAATTACACTGTAGGGCAGATCAAAGAAATTCTAGAAGAACGCATCAAAGTCGCCTTTATACCAAATACTGTAGAACAAGCAGCTGTGAACCTCTGTTCTGCCATGTCTGGCCAGGAACATGGTGACGCAAGAAGGGCAATCGACCTTTTACGAGTTGCAGGCGAGATTGCTGAGCGTGAACAATCAGATACTGTAAAGGAGGATCAAATACGAAGAGCCTCCCTTAAGATGGAAGAAGACAAGGAAACTACCGCATTGAACTCATACCCATTACATGAAAAACTGCTCATACTTGCTGTAATGAAGGCAAGTGGAAATACAACAGGCGAGATATACCAATCATACAAAAACCTCTGCAAAATTACAAGGCAAAAAGAACTCACACAACGAAGAATTACACAAATGCTCAGCGAGATAGAAATGACTGGGCTAATTACAGGAAAAATTATTCATCAGGGAATGCACGGCAGAACCAAAAAATTCAATCTAACACTAAACGCTGATACTGTAAAAAAAGCATTCAAAGAAGATCTAACTTTGGAAGATCTTGTATAATCTCAATTGGAATTTTCTGTAAAGTCTTTTGTAAAGACCTTCATTGTGGCCAAGTTTACAATGATGGCAATTCCTGGAGTAGGACTGATTCCAACACTTGCTTGGAATGGGGTCTGGCTTTGCCATGCACCAGAGTTTACAATCAATGTGCCTTTGTACATGTCAAGGTCAACAACATGTATGTGACCCGAATGAAGAATGTCTGGAACTTCAGTTATTACCATCATGTCCTCTAATTCAGGCGCAATCGGTGTTCTCTTACCGTATATTGGACTTAGATGTCTAGTTTTTAGCAAAACCCGCATGGCTTTTGCAGGCTGCGCATAACTCAGTCCTGGTGTGCTACCGACAACGTCATCAAGACTTTGGCCGTGGAACATCAGTATCTTTACACCGTTTAGGTCAACCATTGAGGGATTACCTAACATGAAGAAATTTTCCCTGTTCCAGAGGTGCATGTTGTGTTTTTCTGGAATTGCCGGTTGGGGCAGTGCTCTTCTTCCTGGGTCGTGGTTTCCAGGAATGATGAAAACCTTGATGTGTTTTGGAATCTTGTCTAAAAGTTCAGTAGCCTTTGCCATCTGCTGGTCCACATCTAGAAGCAATAGTTCTTTGTCTTGGTTTGGGAAGATGCCTATTCCATCAATAATGTCTCCTCCTACCAAAACAAATCTGACTTTTCTTGCTATTGGGTCAGGGCTTGAAAGCCATGAAACAAACTCTGTGAATTCTTTTTCCATGAAGAACTTACTTCCCACGTGCAAATCTGAAATGAATACAGCATAGGTCTCAGTCTTTGAACGGTTTGCTATGTGATCAGGTATGTCTGGAACAAGGATTTCCTTAACAAAAAATCCCCCATTCTTCCCACTTGCAATTGATATCATGACAAACTGATCAATCTGCAGAGAATTCGCAGTATCCTGTATTTCTTTATTGAAAATTAATAGTTCTATTGAACCAGTAGGATCATCTATGACAAGCTTTGTGACATCCCTGTCTATTCTTCTATCCATCAGAAGGCCTGCAATGTAGGTTTCCTCATCTAACTTGCCATTTGTCACGTTCGAAATAGGGGTTAGTTTCTTTGACTGTGAACGCTGCATCATAATTTTGAGCAGTTTTGAATATCTGTCTCTGAATAATGTATGAAAACCCTCAATTCCTTCAGCAGATGTAACCTTTTTTGTAGGATCAAACATGATCACATGATTATTTTCAATGCTATCGTCTATCTCTGACTCTACAAACATTTTGAGGTCGCTTTGATTAATCAAAAACATATTTTGTTTAGCTTTTTCCCGAACTACTTGTTTGATTATGCTCTGAAGTTCTTTTACATCAATTTTTTCTAATATCTTAAACGCATCAGGATGAATCTGAAATCCTTTACTTAGTGCATAAGTTATAGCTGATGAAACCTCTTCTTTCAACAAGGTCTCATAATACGACTTTTAATTAAATCTGATCCAACCACCAACCTCAAATATAGTTCTCTCAAAATTGCATTATTGTTTAAAAGAAAAAGACTTCTAGTATTTGTTATTTTTATTGGAATTTTCTCTTTATCTTATTCAATCGGAACACAAAGTAAATTATCTGATGAGGAATCACAAACATTTCTAAAAGAATTTCAAAATGCAGTCAAAGGAATTGATGCTATCGGAATTTTTGAACATAACGCATCAGTAGCACTACCCATGTTTGTTCCTGGGGCTGGATTGATTTGGGGTACATTTGCAGCCTGGTCAACAGGTCTTGCATTTGGAGCATTAGTAGCAACAAATCCTATACTTGCAAAGGTTCCCCCACTAGCACTGCTTTACTTGTCTCCCTTTGGTCTGATGGAACTTGCAGCCTACTCCATTGGAATGTCAAGAAGCCTTTTGCTGATACTTGCAATAGTAAGAAAACAGTCTCTAAAAATTGAGCTTCGTCATGCTGGTATAGAGATAGGAATTGTTCTTGCCCTTCTTCTAGCAGGTGGATTCATTGAGTATTACATGATCCAACACTTCGGATCAAGTGTGGTCAGTCCAAAATAGCTTTGTAAAGAAAATTAACCGGGAATTGCCTAATTGTGTGATAAATTATACCTAGTAATTAAATATGCAATAAGGAGTTGGGTAATCTAGTGAAATACGTATTCCTGTTTCTAATGGTAATTGCAGGATTTACTGCTACTGCATTGTATTTGCCTAATGCATATTCTGATTTTTCATCTAATGGGAAATACTTGATTGATGCATCTGGATATGTGTCAGGAAATAAAACTATTTTTGATTCTAACATTGCCTTACAGATTACAACTGGAACTATGAGTGGAAGCAATATGCAAGCCACTCTTGATAACGGACTTGTTACAATAGCGGGTGCTCATTATCTTAATTCTGGAGTATGGCAGATCTCAATCTTACGAGACAGCAAGTATTTTGTGATACAAGGTGATGCACAGGATGAAAGCGGAAACATAATTCATCTTAATTTGTTTGGAAGAATTGTAGATAGCAACCAAGATGGTTCTGTCTTTAGTATATCTGGAAAGATAACAGGCTCTGAAACTCTAAAAGTAAGTTATAGTGCTAAAATAATATCTGCTAGTACTGTAACCACAAAACCAACTACAACACCAACCACTACAACCCAGCAGCCATCATCTTCAACAAAAGTGAGTATAAGCATTGTATCCGGTGCTTCTGATATCAACAATCAAGTACACTATTCTCCGTCAAATATCCAAATCACTCCTGGTACAACCGTAGTCTGGACTAACAACGACTCTGTTCCACACAGAATAATGAGTGGTGTCGCAAAAGCACTTGTCACTGATCAGTCATCTGCAGTCTTTACATCCGACGGCAAGATTGACAGTGGTTCTATTGCACCAGGTCAATCATTCCAATATACAATAACTAGTTTTGATACATCACAATCTTTAGATCCAAAAATTGCAGCGCGTTACAACATTCCACAAAATCAAACAGCAGGTGATATCACATTCTTTGATCCTACATACCAATTCATGGTAGGAATTATTGCACCATTATCACAACCTACGCAAGCAAAAACAGTTCAGATGAATATCATATCCGGCGCATCTAATCCTAACAATGGACAATTCCTCACACCTTCTTCTCTACAAATCACTCCTGGTACAACCGTAGTCTGGACTAACAACGACTCTGTTCCACACAGAATAATGAGTGGTCAATTGTTATCCACAACAGATAGTACTGGTGGAAAAAGTTCTACTGGTAAACCAGTTAGCCCCCATTTTATATCAGATAATAATATTGACAGTGGTGATATAGCTCCAGGACAGCATTATCAAGTCACATTTACCAATACTGGTACTACACAATTCTTTGATCCTACATATACATGGGTGAACGGAATAATCGTTTCATCATCTGCAACCACAGGACAAATTGCTCCAATTACAATCAGTATTAACGCCGGATCATCGTTACAAAAGGGAAGTGCAACTCAACAAACGTATAATCAATACAATACATACTATACACCAGATACTATACAGATAGTTCCTGGTACTCCAATCATTTGGGTAAATAATGATTCTATAGAACATACTATTTTTAGTGGAACAAGTACCCAACAATATGCAACAAATCCGTTCAAGCCTGACGGAAAAATAGCAAGTGGTAAAATTGCACCAGGTCAGACATTTACGGTTGTTGTAAATGATACTGGAATTGTTAGATTTTACGATCCACAGTACACTTGGATGAATGGTTTGATAATTTCAATGCCTCCAACACAATCATATACAATTGGTGCATCATCGCACAACCCAGGACTTCACTAAATTATTTGAAATTAATGTAAGATTCTAGTTTCGTTTGGTCAAAGACCATTACAGAAAGATCAGAGAATTCTTTTCCTTCCAAATCTTTTACCTTACCAATAAAATGTGTCTCTTTTTCAGTAGTTAGAAACTCAAAGACATGCACCTTTATCTTTGAAGTGTCAAAACCATGTTCTCTTAGGTATATTGCTATTTCAGATTGCATAAAATGCTTGGAAGGTTCTTTTGGCCATGGTCTTGGTACAAGTATTACACTAAACCCATCAATGAGCGCCTTTTGAAGCTCAAGTTTCTTCTCTTCTATGCTAGTAGAAATATGCATGGTAATGACCTTGCTTTTATCTGTGGGCACTCTTGCCTTTGACGCGGCTACCTGTGTGGAGCTAATTCCAGGAATAATTTGTACATCTCCGAATATCTCAATTAATCTGTCTACAACTTCTGATTCTGAAAAATTCACATCGCCAGTGAAAGGAACAACACATGTCTTGTTTCCTAGGGTCTTTGAGACCTTTTGGTACGCCTCTTCCTGATCTTTCATGGTAATTTCATGTATCTCTTTATTTTTCAAAAGAGCTTCTATTGTTTTGAGTGTGTATTTGTAACCAATCACAATATCTGAATTCAGCACCACTTCCTTTACTATTTCAGTCACGTATTTTGGTGATCCCGGTCCAACTCCTACTGCAAAGACCTTTCCCATAAATGCCGTTTTGTAATGTTCAATATATTTCACTAATGTTTACTTGATTTGTAAGAAATTACCTTTGAAATAAAAAATGCAAGATACAGTTATTCTTTTGTTGTATCTGGTTTTGTTGTACTTGTTTGTGGTTGTATTTTTTGTGAAGGTGTTTTTTTCTTACTTTTCATATAAAATACAATGGCACCTATTGCAGCTGCAATGACTCCTGCAACAATTAATTCTGTGTTGTTCATCGCAGCTAGCGAGATGGAGTCGTATTAAGTCATTGTATTTCTAATTACTTTGTAAAACTAGCTTTTTACCATACATCATCTACTTCATCAAGCTCCTTGAATTCCTCAATTGGTTTCTCACGCATTACCTTCAATCTAGCAATGTCTCTATCAAAGAACATGTCTATTGTCCAATCCAAAAAGATTCTTACTTTTTTATCTAAACGTGGTATCTTTGAGAGGTAAATTATTCTCCAGAGTAACCAAGCAAAAATTCCATGTAAATGAATACCAAATATGCTTGCAATTGCACTTCGTTTTCCTATTACTGCCATCTGGCCTTTTGGCGTATATGCAAATTTTTCCTTCTCTTTATTTGTGATTAAGGCATGAATATTTTTTGCAACAACTTTTGCTTCTGATTCTGCATTCTGTGCTGTTGGTGGAAGAGATCTGGTTGTCTTTGGATCTACGATGTAAGAACAATCTCCTATTGCAAAAACCTCGGGAAAATCAGAAGCTTGAAGAAATTCATTTACTACAATTCCGCCTCTGTTAGTCTTGAAGACAGACTTTTTTATGATGTCTACTGGTGTGACACCTGCAGTCCATACCAGAGTTTTTGTCTGTATTGCATTTACTGAAAATTGATTACTAGGATCTTTGGTAGATGGCTGGGCATCTTCAATTAGAACCTCATCACCTGAAAAGCTAGAAAGTTTTGTACTTACCTTAACCTCAATTCCACGCTCGTGAAGTTTTTCTAGTGCAAATTTTGCAAGTTTTTCATTAAAACCTGGAAGTATGGCTGCAAGTGCCTCAAGAACAATAACCCTAATGTCAGTTTTTTCAATATTGGGATAATATTTTCTGGCATCATGTAGTAAATCCATTAACTCTCCTGCAGTTTCAATACCTGCAAATCCTCCACCTACAATTACAAAAGTAAGCAAACTTTTTTTAAGAATCGGATTGGTTTCATTGTCTGCTTGCTCAAGCATATCTATTGCTCTATTTCGTAATACCACTGCATCATTGAGGGTCTTCATTGAATAAGCTAATTTTGCTAATTGATCCATTCCAAAGAAATTTGTCTGACTGCCAAGAGCCAGAACAAGATAGTCATAATGTAGTGAAATTCCACGTTTTTCTTTTGTACCGCTAAGAGTTACTGTTTTACCATAAGGATCAATATTCTTAACTTCAGCTTCATAGAACTTGGTCTTTTTCAACAATGTTCTTACTGGAATCACGATATGTCTAGTCTCAATTGTTCCAGAAGCCACTTGGGGAAGCATAGGAGTAAACAAGAAAAAGTTGTCTTCACTTACTAGACTAATCTGAATATCCTTTTCATTTGAAAAATAAGATTCAAGTTTTCTTACACATTCTACTCCTGCAAATCCTCCCCCTAAAACAAGAATTTTAGTTTCTGGCATTGTACCCACCTAGTGTTATCCTTGGGGATAAAAAAGGTAGTAATGATTCTCAAAGTATTCAATTGGAACAATTGAGCGAAAGGTAAAATATGCTGATTTATGAAGTGAGGATATGAAGAAAGAATACATTATTGTAAGAATAGACGCTTCACCGGATGGTTCTCCATAC